>VFSW01010572.1_pt1 | contig 13064 bp, 10 predicted proteins | sample 5358111 | NCBI WGS metagenome assembly VFSW01 (sample SAMN11554181, study PRJNA540505) | mine drainage metagenome | isolation source: sediment from site ElyBrook_90M | place: USA: Ely Copper Mine, Vershire, VT | collected 2017 | reverse complement strand
ATACCGCCTCTTGTGGAAACCGTCTCAGGCGCGGTGACACCGAGCGACTTGTAAAAGATGACGGTCGCATCGAGCCCGCCCGTGGCATTGAGCGCGAAGGAAGGAATCGAGCCAACTTCGATGTATCCAAGCGCTCGGTAGAGCCGCTCTGCGTCATCTCCCTGGCGGGTGTCCAGAATCAGGAGGGTCCGACCCAGATCACGAGCCACTGGTTCGAGCGTCTGCATCAACTGGCGACCGAGACCTTGCTTGCGATACGCCTGCAGGACCAACAGCTTTTGGACTTCTGCCCGATGCCCCGCATTCGGCTTCGTCGCACATTCAAGCTGTACGGCTCCGACGATGTCTCCAGTAATGCGAGCGACGAGGAGGGCGCGGCTGCGTGTGGCCACGTCATCAAGAATGCCGCTCCAGTACCCGTAGGCTTCCTCGTCACTCAATGGCGGGAGAAATCCAACCGAGGCCCCGCTGTCAACAGCATCCTGGAGAAGCCTGACAAGCGCGGGAAGAGCAGCAGGCCCATCTTCCGGGCTGATCAGCTCGATAGAGGGAGGCGGAGAATCGATCATTGAGGCGCTCTCTTGGCGACGCGTGGTACGCAGCGAGGACATAGTGGATCTCAGTCAATCACACAGCTACATCTCACTGCGCCGCATCGCGGGTATTGTAGCGTAACACGTCACTTGCTGCTGCCCTGCGAAGGCAAGGTTTCAGGAGCAGGAGAACACACTCCAAGATCATCTGTCTGCGCCATAGCGTTGACTCAAGTCGTTCCACAGAGCCGTTCTGACCAGCGCGTCTCGCTCAGCGGGAGAGGCGAGCGCATCACGCGCCGACTGCGATGAACCGTCGCGCAAGAGGATGGCGACTACGCCCTCCATAGCGCGCTGGGCGGCGCGCTGCAGGTCAGACGGGGCAATCAGGACGCGATAGCCCATCGACGCCAACTCGGCGGGAGGTAGCAGCGGTGTGGGACCTCCGACCGAGAGATTGATGACGAGCGGGATGCCAGAGAGCGCCTGTGCGATCTGGACAACCTCCGCGCGCGTTCGCGGACCCTCCACGAAGATGGCGTCCGCGCCCGCCTTCAGGTACGCCTCGCAGCGGCGGAGCGCATCATCCAGGCCCGCGACGCTCACGGCGTCTGTTCGGGCAATGACCACGAGCTCATCGGGGTCGCGCGCGTCGAGCGCGGCGCGCAGCTTGCCAACCATGACTTCCGCGCTAATGAGTTCCTTCCCACCATAGTGTCCGCAACGCTTTGGCGTCACCTGATATTCGATATGGATCGCGGCTACCCCTGTGCGGACGAGTTCGCGGACAGTTCGCGTGACGTTGAGGGCATTGCCGTATCCAGTATCCGCATCCGCAATCACGGGAACCTGTACCGCGGCGCAGATCTCTGCGATGTGGTCGCACATCTCGCTCATGGTCAGCAATCCGAGATCAGGATATCCCGCCGAGCGAGCGATCGCGCCCCCACTGGCATAGAGGAGGCTTGCCCCTGCCTGTTCCGCGATCCGTGCGGACATCCCATCATAGACGCCCGGCGCGATCGACAGCCCGTCCTGTTCGAGCAGCAGGCGAAGTCGCCGCGCAGCGCTATGTGTCAGTTGCATGTCCGATCTCCTTACTGTGACGCGCGCCGCTTGAACGCGCCTCCGCGCCTTCTCTCCATACGCAACGCCTGCGCCGCCTCCAGATGGACGCTGAGCGCAGGCGTTGATCGCGCGGGCGTTGAAGGTCGAGCAGAGCCAGATTAGCGACATGCCACGGGCGCCCACCCCTCGAGTGATGCGACGCCGCCGTCTGGCGCGCGACTAGCGCCGCACTGCTAACGCGCCATCGGTCATGACGACGGTGTCATCGAAGGTCACGGTGGGTCGCTCGAAAATCATGTCCATATGCATTGGGCTGTCCACATGGCCACCGAGCGACATGTTATCGCCAAGGGCGACGTGCGCGGTGCCAAGGCACTTTTTGGCTTCACGCAGGCTCTCATACGGTCGGCACCAGGCGTTCGTGCCAATCGCGAATTCCGCGATGTTCTTCGCCGTCTCGCCCATGCGTTCGAGCAGCGCTTCGAGCGCGACAGCCTCGCGCCCGCCGCTGACACCGACGACCTTGCCACCTCGCACCTCGATGCGCAGCGGCTCCTTGCGATAGCCAAGCTCCACCCGCTCCAGCACAAACGGATCAACAAGGACACCCTCAGCGCTGCCCTCAACTGGTGAGATGGCCACCTCGCCTCCAGGAAGCGAGGTGAACGTCCCAGCGCGCACCGGCGCAGCGCCTAGCTCGATGACGGGCCGACCTGCCACACTCACGGTCAGCGACGTGCCGCTTGCGGTGGTCAGGGTCGCCGCCTTTGCGTGTTTGAGCAAACCCGCCAGCGTGTTCGTCACCCGCTCGATCTCCTCGAAGTCACCGACCAGACCGCCCTTGATCATCATCTCGTCGGTGACGCCCCACAGCTCGACCAGACGCACTCCAGCCTCGAACGCGGCGCGGAACGCATTGGTGTGTACCAATGCGTACTTGCTCTGCAGGATGGCCGCGTCTGAATGCAGCAGCGCCGCCGCGAGCGGTTTGGATGGCTCCTGTCCGCCGATCTCTCGCGCGAGATCACGCACCACGACCGGACTGGCGCCAGCCGCCACGACCATCGTGGCGAGCAGCTCAGTAACGCTCTCAGACGCCTCGGTATCACAGGCGATAGTGACTGTCTCTCCTGGTTGAATAGCCAACACCTCGTTCACGATCTTGCTGGCCGTGCGTGCGAGTTGGTACATCGTAAGCGCCTCCTCAGTAACCGTCCATCTTGATTAGCGCATTCAACACGTGCATCGTCCCGCAGATATACACATGCTGGACCTGACAGACCGTTTGGTCGGCCAGTCGCCGCATATCCGCAAGGCCGTTTGCTACAGGCAATCGACTGGCGATCCGCGACTAGTCCGTAGTGGACTGTGGCTCGCGCGCAGGAACTGCGGTCAAGACTTCGGCGCCGCCACGGAGCTTGGTGGTCACCTGCTCCACAGAGTCGGCCGTCTCCAGCGTCTTGATAGCCTCTAGCGCAGCCACCGCCTGGTCTAGCGAGAGGACGGTCTGCGCGCACTCCAGGAACTTGCCCTCAAGCTCCTCCTGCGGCAACGGCTTCTGCGGGTAGCCCTTGGCCCACTCCGCCTCGCCACTAAACACCTGGCCGTCACGGGTCGTCAGCTTCACGCGCGTTCGCACATGCTGATAGCCCATCTGCTCTAGTTCTGGGTCGACGCGCACGACGATCTGTGGGAGCATCTCGCGGATGCGTGGGTCGTTTACCGCCGCGTCAGTGAACTCGTGCAAGCCTGCTTTGCGGTAGACGATGCCTGCCGCCATGCAATATTCCAAGCTGAACTTTCCCTCCAGATCGGTGGTGGGCCGTGGATAGATCAAGGCGTTCAGCACGTTGGAGTTTGTCCCAACCTCGACGCGCTCGACATCTTCGGGCTTGATATCATGCGTGAGCACGATCTCCAGGATGAGGTCTTGTCCTGGATGGGAGAGCGAGCCTGAGGGATAGGGCTTGATCGAGACGCCTGGCGCCTCCAGAAAGAACGGCTTGCCCAGACATCCGACGATCTTCGTGCTGTCGAAGCCGCCGCCAGCGGCGCTGAAAAAGCCTCGTCGCGCCTCCAGAATATGCTTGCTTGCAGTGAAGCCATTGCGCGCCAGATAGGCCGCCGCCACGCCGTTGCTCGCGGCGCGACCAGCGTGCAGCGGTTTGGTCATCGTGCCAAAGTTCTCGCGCAGACCAGACGCCATGCTGGCCGCGATGCCGAGGGCAGTCGCGAGTTGATCGCGGTCGAGGCCGAGCAGGCGCCCCGCCGCCGCCGCCGCGCCGATGGTTCCTATCGTGCCAGTGGAGTGGAAGCCCGCCTGGTAGTGGCGCGGGTTGATCGCGTCCGCCACGCGGCAGGCAACCTCGACACCCGCGATGTAGGCTGTCAGTAGCTCTTTACCACTCGCGCTCACATCTTCGGCTTCCCCCACGGCGGCAGACAGTACTGGCGTGGAGGGATGGGTGAGCAGGCCATAGACCGCTTCCGGAGATGTGGAGAGCTGCGTGTCGTCATAGTCAAGCGCGTGACTGGCGACACCGTTCGCAAGCGCAGCCAGGTAGGAGGGGCGACGCTGCGCAGCGCCAACGACGCTCGCCATTCCTTCTCCCAGCACTAGCGTATCGCGCACGATGCGAGCGCAGGCTTCGGCGCTCCCCGCCAGAGTGACACCAAATGTGTCGAGGACATGTTCCTTTGCTATGCGCAGCGTCTCGGCGGGCAGGTCTTCCCACTTGAGCGCCAGGACAAACTCCGTCACCTCACTGGTGACGGACGCCGACTTTTCTGTGTCCGCCATCTTCGACTTACTCCTTCTGGTTAGAATCGCTACGAGTGGCTTAGAGGCCAGCGAGCGCCGCCTTGACTGACTCCGCTTCCATGAGCTGGGCTGCGGCTCCAGACTGCGTAACGGTACCTTCGGTAATTACCATTGCGACATCGGCATGCTCGAGGGCAGTGCGCGCGTTCTGCTCGATCACGAGCAGCGTTACCCCGGTCGTCTTGATCTCCGAGATGCGATCCCACACCTTGTTCGTGTAGAGCGGCGAGAGTCCGGCGGTAGGCTCGTCCAGGATCATCGCCTCGGGGCGCGTCATCATCACTCGGGCCATCGCAACCATGCGCTGCTGTCCGCCAGACAGCTCACCGGCCTTGCGCGAGAGGACGCCATGCAGATCGGGAAAAAGGTCGAGGACCTCGCTGATCCTTGCGCCCAAGCCGCCTGAGATCGTGAAACCACCCATTTGCAGGTTCTCGAGGACGGTCATGATGTCGAAGACGTTCGCGAGTTGCGGCAGATAGCCGACACCCCGATGGATCAGCTGATAGGGTTTGAGACGGGTGACATTTTCGCCGCCAATCGTTACTCGCCCGCTGATCGAGGGCAGGAGTCCAACCAGCGCCTTCGCGCAGGTGGACTTGCCTGCTCCGTTCGGCCCAAGAATGATGGTGATCTCGCCTGGCTTCGCTTCCAATGCGATATCGTGGATGATCGGTGGCCCGTCGTAGCCTCCGGTGAGGTTCTCCGCTGCGAGTACCTTGCCCATTGTGATGCTTCCCAGCCGCTAGAAGCCCAGATAGGCTTCGACGACACTCTTGTTCGCCCGCACTTCGTCCAACTGACCAGCGGTCAGCACACGCCCCTGATCCATGACCACGACGTAGTCGCAGACGAGTGAGACGAACGCCATGTTGTGCGCCACCAGCAGCACGCTGACCTTGTCAGATACGATCTCTCGGATGCGCTCGCCGATCAGCCGCATCAGGGCGGGATACACCCCAGCGCCTGGCTCATCGAGCAGCAGCAGGCTCGGCTCGGCCATCAGCGCGCGCGCGATCTCGAGCAGGCGTCGCTGTCCTCCAGAGAGCACCCGCGCTGGCTGGTCGCGCAGGCGCCCAAGCTGTAGCCAGTCCAGCAGTTGGTCTGCTCTGTCGATCAGGCGCTGCTCCTGATCGAACCAGCGCTTGCGGGTAAACATCGCCGTAAGCAAGTTTTCGCCAGCCTGCCCGGGCGCGGCCATCATGACATTTTCCAGCACGGAGAGCCGTGGCAGAAGACGCGGCTGCTGAAAGGTGCGTGCGATGCCGAGCTTGAAAATTTCTTCGCGTGGCAGCCCGGCAATGTCTCTGCCATCGTAGAAGACTTGCCCTTCACTGGGCTTGAGGCCTCCGGCGATGATCTCGACGAGAGTCGATTTACCTGCGCCGTTGGGGCCAATCAGGCCGGTGACTTTGCCTTTCGGCATCTTGACGGTGGCGCCAGCAAGCGCCTGCACGCCACCATAGTGAAACTTGACGTTTTGCACGTCGAGCACTGGCGTCAGGGTCCCAAGAACGCCGAAATCGTGCGAGCTTGAGGCTCTGGGCGCCGACAGTGACGGCGCTACTTCGCTGCGATCAGTGGTCATCGTGTTTGCTGCTTCCCATGTGCCCGCTGTGGGCTGTGTCTACCACACCACCTGGGTTGGGGCCACACTGTCTGCGCAGAGGCGGCTCAACCATGTTCCACACTGGGCCGCGCCGCTGGAGCTTCGCTTGGTGCGTCGCCGGGAATGGCGTCAATCGGCGCGCCATCTGGCGGCACAGCTTTGCGATTGCCGTACATCCTCAACAGCGACTCGGGGAGGATGCCCTGCGGGCGGAACCGTAGGAAGAGAATCAGCCCGACGCCGATCAAAATAGCGCGCACGGGACCAGCCGCAGTTGCGGCGATGGACTGAGGAAGGAGCCGTGTAAACTCGGCGAGACCTTCGAGGATGACGAAGGAGCCGAGCAACGCGCCCCAGTAGTTCCCCGTGCCGCCAATCACCAGCGCGGCGATCAGCAGGAACGACTCGGTAGGAGTGAAGGCCAGCGGACTCCAGGCGCCTACATAAACGATGAGCAGTCCACCTGCGATGCCCGCCATGAAGGAGCTAATCACGAACACGGCGACTTGCGCCACCTGGACGTTCTTGCCGAATGTGCGCGCCACGACGACATCTTCGCGGATAGTACGCAGCACACGACCGGCTGGCGAGTGGTAGATGCGATAGGAGACGAACATGCACACGGCCAGCACCACGAGACTCACGCCCGTCAGGTACACCGAGTACGGTTCGGTCGGCAGATTCGCGATTTGAGGCACGTCGAACAACCCATTCGCGCCGTCAAAGAGGGGAATAAGGTTGTTGGTGATGGTGTAGACGATGTAGCCCACCGCGATGGTGACGATGGCCAGGTAGTCGCTGCGGAGACGTCGCACCGTGACCAGCACGACCACCAGGCCGAGCAGCGCCGTGCTGAACCCCCCGATGAGCAAGGCGATCGGCCAAGGGAAACTCCACTGAAGGATGTACTGCTCAGCCAGTGGGCCTGTGGCATAGAGCGGGTTGGGCTTGCCCATCATCGTGACGGCGGTCATGTAGGCGCCGATGGCGACGAAGGTGTAGTAGGTGAAGTTGATCATCCCAGTCATGCCGTACTGGAGGTTCAGCCCCACCATCATGATGCCTGTGATGGTGCCTAACACGGCCAGATCGAGCAGGAAGTATAGCATTAGTCTGCGATCTCCCTTCCGGCGAAGATGCCCTGTGGCCGCACGAGCAGGACGACGATGAGCAATGCGAAGGCGATCATGGAGTCATAGCCCGACGGCAGGAACAATCCCGCAACGGCAGTGGCGACTCCGATGACGAGCGCTCCTAGCAGCGCGCCGGTCTGGCGTCCGATACCGCCAAGAATGATGGCGGCGAAAATCACCAGCAGCTCGTTGAAGCCCTGAAGTGGACGCAGATTATTCTCCTCGATAGCGAGCGCCACACCGGCGACTGCGGCGAAGAATCCGGAGATCGCCCAGGTGATGTTGACCACCAGGTCGGTGTTGATGCCCGACGCCATGGCCAGGTCAGCGTTGTTCGAGGTTGCGCGCAGCGCCTTGCCTAGTTTCGTGTATTGCAGGAACGCCTGCAAACCGAGCAGCAGCGCGATGGAGATGCCGATGATGATCAAGTCGCCAGGCGTGAGGATGACAGGGCCAAAATGGATGGCGTCCCCCAGGCTGACGGTGTATTGATATGCGCCGGTACCCCAGATGAGAATGGTCAGATTCTGGACGACGAACGAGACGCCGATAGTGACCACCAGCAATGTGAAGACACGCGCGCCACTACGTACAAACGACCGCAAGACGAACACGTTGAGCAGGACGAATACGATCGCAAGCCCAACGGCGCCCAGAAGTGCGGCGAGGTAGAAATTCATGTGCAGGCGTAGGTTCAGGGTGATCACGAAGTAGGCCCCCAACGACATCAAATCTCCGAAGGCGAAATTGATGTAGTTGGTGACCGAGAGCTGTAGGGATAAACCTACAGCTCCCAGCGCGATCACTGCTGCGGCGACAAGTCCGAAACCTATACCCTCTGCTAACGTCGAGGCAAACATTGCTGACCTCCCGGCGCAGCTGTGCGCAGTCAGGTGACCGCGTCACCGATCGCAGCCTTCGATATCAGCGTCAACCGAGTGTTGACACTAACTGTTGAAGGCGGTCTGAATCTCCTGGGCAGAGTAGGTAGCAAGCTGGCTCGTCGAGCCATCCGCGTTGAACTTGAGCACAGCGAACGGTCCGTAGACGTTGTGGAACTGGTTGAATGTTACCGAGCTTGCGGAACCTTCGAACTTGACCTGCTTACCCTGCTTAATCAATTGGGCGCAGGTTGGGTAGTCGGTGCACAGGGTGTTGTTCGGTTTCGTCGTCGCGTCGAGGATGCCCTGCTCCACCTTTGGCCAGGTCCAGGTGCCCGCCTGGTCCGCGCCAACCGCCCAGGCCATCACGCCGTCATAGGTGTACTCGAAGCCGTTGGGAGGCGTCGTGTAGCCGTACTTCGCCTTCATGTCCGCGAGCAGCGCCGTCGCGCCCTGTCCACCAGTTGGGCTGGAATTCAGGATGTATACCTGACCGCTGGCGATTGAAGCGCCGACTGCGTCGAAGAAGGCGCTGGAGTAGAAGATGTTGGTGCCGACGAAGGGTGTCGTTTGGTCACCCTGCTGCTTGATCTCGCCGAAAAGGACACCAGCCGTATCAGTGTCCATGCCGCCCAGCACTGCCTGCGGATGGCCCGCGTAAATGGCCGAGACCTCGCTGTTGTAGTTAGAGAGTCCGGGAGTGAAGCTCACGTTCGCGGTGATGGTCATGTTGAGCTGCTTGGCGGCGGCCTGAATTGGCGCTACCAGGGACTGCGAGCCGGCGCTGGAGTCGAACGCCAGAGCGATTTTCGTCCAGCCCTGCTTGTAGGCGTAGTACACCATCGACTGCGCCTGCTCGGTGTCAGAAGGGGACATGCGGAAGAAGTGCGGATCTGAGACGGCATCAAAGGCGCTGCCACCGCCCCACATCATGTTCGGAATGTTCGCTTCGTCGATGGCTGGCAAAATCGCCGACTCGGTCAGCGAGATAGGGCCGACAATCGCGACCGCATTGTCCACGTTGATGAGCGTGTGCACCGCAGGTAGGGCGTCAACGGGATCGCCTGCATCGTCTTGTACGTAGAGCTTGACCTGATGTCCGTCCACGCCGCCGTTCTGATTGATGATGTCAACTGCCATCTGGGCGGCTTGCGTCATCGCCTTGCCGATGTCCGCGCGACTCCCAGTCATTGGGCCTTCTAGGCCGAGCGCGAGTACGGAGGCGCTATTGCCGCCGCCAGTTGTGCCGCATGCCGAGACCAGTAGCGAGGCGCATATCGCCACCGCTATGCCCGCCCGGGCGATGCCGATTCTCATGGCTGGTCCTCTTCCTCTTCGCTGACAACTCATAGCCATCGCGTATCCCGCCGTGGGATCGATGGATGCGTAGTTGGATAGCCGGAAAACACGGAGGATAACCAACGATGGCGCTTGTCGTTACACAAGCGTACACAAGAAGGGAGGGGTCATGCGTGGGGATGCGTCCCACAATGCAGCATGAGCGCGGTTAAGGCTCTCGTTCCTCCTTCACTGACTTGCAGCTAGACTGCAAGTTGAGGTAGCGCATGTTCCAGGGTCTTGCGGACTCGCTCCCAGCTACCCTCGACATGCCGTTTCGAGGCCGCTATGGCCTCCTCCGAGCGGTGGTTGCGCAGATGTGAGATGATCTCCGCGTGTTCTTCTGCGACGAAGAGTGGTCCGGCTGGGTTATATCTCCAGGCGACGGCTCGCAGGACCGGGATGAATACCCACAGACGTTCGATCATCTCCACGAGAACGGGGTTGCGACTGCCTTCAGCGAACGCGACGTGCAGGTAATAGTTCGTGCGCTGAACGCGTGGGAAATCGGGGACAGCAAGGCCAGCTCTTTGCTCAGCTTCTAGCGCCTCTACCTTATCGAGCCAGCTCGTATCGAAGCGCCGGGTCGCCAACTCGATCGCGTATGGCTCCAGCAGCGAGCGCATCTCGTACACGTTATGCGCTTCTTCCAGCGTGAAGGAGCGCACGTAGAGCGCTCGGTGCTCCTTTCGTACTACCAGGCCGTCTGCCTGGAATCGGTGCATAGCCTCGCGGATGGGCGTCAGGGAAATGCCGTACTCCCGCGCTAACTCGTCTTCGAAGAGCCGACTTCCCGGAAGATACTCGCCTCGCAGAAACCGCTCTCTGAGCCGCGCATAGACCTGTTTAGAGAGTGTGCCAGTGAGCGCATCCATAGTAGTCGTGCCTCTTTCCCTTCTTCCCAAGTGTTCCCGCTGCTCCACTTGCTCCCCTTGGTGAAATATCTTATAACTTGTAACTGATGATTTGTCAAGCGCCTGCGGGGAAACTCGTTCTGCGCCTTTGCGGGGCAAGCTCGTGCTCTAGGCGCTCGACTCTTGCAACCACAAGCGCGCAAAACCTCAAACCGCCCGCCATCGCCCCGTAACCAGATAACCATACCCGCGCGAAACCACGAGCCGCCTCGAGCACTGTGGTGTGCATGAAACGTGGTTCGGGACGTGTTGAAGGTGACCAGGAGCCTGTTCAGTCATAATGTAGTGGCGGTGGCGAATGAGGGAGGAGTTCTCGGCACGCGCTGTGACTTGAACGGAGAATGGCGATGACGCCATGACTCCATCGCGCCTCACGGTTGCCACACCGCCACTATTTCTCCGTAGGCGCGAGGGGCTGTGGGCGCATCTCGGCTGCAGCGATGCAGCATCTACACAGAAGAGGCAGTCATGAAGCAACTCATTGCGGTCATCGCGGGAGACGGCATCGGCTCGGAGGTTATCTCGGCGGGGCTTCGCGTGCTCGACGCGGTATTCAGCGGTGCGACAGCTCGGGTAGTCCCTCAAGAACTCAAGCCAGATCTACAGTATGACGCATTTCCCTGGGGCACGGCCTATTATCGTGAACATGGACGCTACATGCCTGAGGACGGATTGGATCAACTGCGGCGCTTCGACGCCATCTACTTTGGCGCGGTGGGAGCGCCGGACGTGCCTGACGCGCTTTCGCTGTGGCAGTTGCTGATTCCGATGCGGCGCGGCTTCGATCAATATGTCAACGTGCGTCCGGCGCGACTGCTTCGAGGTGTTCCTGGCCCACTCGCGCACCCTGGCGCCATCGACGTGACGGTGGTGCGTGAGAACACGGAGGGCGAATACTCTGATGTCGGTGGGCGTATCTTCTCAGGAACCGACCGCGAGATGGCCATCCAGGAGAGCGTGTTCACGCGCCACGGGGTCGAGCGCGCCGTGCGCTACGCGTTCGAGCTCGCGCGGACACGGCGCAAACGGGTAACCGGCGCGACGAAATCCAACGGAATTCGCGTTACTATGCCCTTCTTTGATGAGGTCTTCTTCGAGGTGGCGAAGGACTTTCCTGGCATCGAGGCGGGAGTCATGCATGCGGATGCGCTCGCGGCGCAACTGGTGCTACGACCTGAGCGGTTCGATGTCATTGTTGGCTCGAACCTGCTCGGCGATATCCTCTCAGAAATCACCGCTGCAATCACGGGAGCTATCGGCATCGCGCCTTCCGCCAACCTCGATCCTCTGCGGCGATTCCCCTCGCTCTTTGAGCCTATCCACGGTTCCGCGCCTGATATCGCCGGAGAGGGAATCGCCAACCCGATTGGCGCAATCTGGGCTGGCGCGCTGATGCTCGAACACCTGGGGCATCCTGCCGAGGCTGCGCGAATCATCGCCGCCATCGAGGCGACGACCGCCGCAGGGATACTCACGCCAGACCTTGGCGGCGGCGCGACAACCGAAGATGTGACCGCCGCGATTATCGCCCGCCTGGACTCGCCAGACGCTAGTGACATCCACTGAGACGAGAGGCGCCTTGTGAGCGTGCCTCTACCGGTTGAGGTGAGTCGTCTCTATTGGCCGCTACAGGTGTACTGCAAGCGAGTTACATCTCGACATTCGTCCGGGTTTCCGGCTGAGGAATGTGGCGCTACCCGCTTGTCAATCGTCACGGTTTCCCGTACACTCGCGCTACGGGTGCGCGAGTGTGCCTCGTGCAGCCTGTGTTATGGAACGGCTGCGAGACGAGATCCGCGAGGTGTGAGAGGAGAGCGCCAATGCGGCACGCGGGGGGATGCGCAAGGCGAGTGTGGCGACCCGGCGCATGGCTCAGTGCGGGACGCCTTTTGGCGCGCCGAAACGTCGCGCTGGCGTCACTCGCATTGGCGCTTACACTTGCGCTACTCCCGGCGCAAGCAGGCGAGGTGTCGGCGTTAGCGTCTGCGCTTAATGTGCGCCTGCTCCCTACCAACGCCTCGTGCGCGCAGCTCTCGCAGGCTGATCCCTCTGCAACGAACGGCACGCTGTGGGGCGCCACCATATTACCCGGTCTTGGCCAGCCCGGTGGATGGTTTGGGCCACCCGTCTGCGCGAATGGCGTCAATCTGGTGGCGCCGGGTGGTGCGAACGTGAGCTGCGACCGCAGGCCCTCGAACTTCGCTCAAACGGGCTGCAGGCCTGGCGGCGCTACTAATGATGGTTTTGGCCTTACGTTCCAGTGCGTTGAGCTGGTTGCGCGATTCGCCGACTGGGCGTTCGGTGACTCGCCATCGAGCTGGCATGGTGACGCGCCATACCTGTGGTTGAGCGGCAACCATCCCGCCAGCTTCACTGCCTACGCGGATGGCGGCACGCGTGCGCCAGCGGCTGGCGACATCCTCGTGTGGGGGTCGGTAGATAGCCAGGGGCGTCCCTGGCCAGCGGGTCCAGCGGGCGGTCACGTGGCGGTCGTCGCGGCGGTCGGAGGTGGCAGCATCACGTTTGTCGAGGAGAACATGCTGGGCCACCGCGACGGCGCGGCGGTCAACATCCCCAGCGAGACTACGACCCTCAGCCAGAGCGTGAGCGGACATTGGACGATTGGCCCAACGTATGGCCTGAATGGTGGTAGAACGCTCTATGGTTGGCTGCACTCCTCTCGCAATACTGGTCGCTTCCCCGGAGGCGCAACCGCCGCGCCCGCGCCTCCGACCACACAGCCGAGCGTGCCTGCGCCGTCCCAGTC
>VFSW01010571.1_pt1 | contig 13064 bp, 9 predicted proteins | sample 5358111 | NCBI WGS metagenome assembly VFSW01 (sample SAMN11554181, study PRJNA540505) | mine drainage metagenome | isolation source: sediment from site ElyBrook_90M | place: USA: Ely Copper Mine, Vershire, VT | collected 2017 | reverse complement strand
CTGCCACATATAGGCATCGAAGCTGCCTTCGGTGACGTAGCGATAAATCTGCACGGACGAATTTTTGTTTCCCTGCCGCAAGATGCGGCCCTCGCGTTGCTCCACGTCGGCGGGTCGCCACGGCGCGTCCAGATGATGCAGCGCAACCAGTCGTTCCTGCACGTTCGTTCCCGAACCCATTTTCTGCGTGCTGCCGAAAAGCACGCGGATTTTTCCTTCACGGACGGAACGAAACAACGCCAGCTTCGCATTGTCGGCGTCATAATCCTGAATGAAAGCGATTTCATTTTCCGGGACACCCAGGCGTTTCAATTTGTCAGCCATGTCCCGGTAAACGGAAAAACCTTTGTCCTGTGGCGTGGACAAATCGCAAAAGACCAGTTGCGTCAAACGTCCATCCTTTGTCGTTTCCCAAATCCGGTGGATGTTTTCCACCGCGAGATTGACCTTGCTCTGTGGATCGTCTGGCAGGCCAGGTTTCATCAGCCTCAAATCCAATGCGGCCTTGCGGCCCTCGGTGGTGATTTTTAGCATGTTGTCTTCACGCGGATCAACGCGCCCGCGTTTCAATGCCTCGGCGCGCTTGGCCAGGCTCTCGACGAATTCTTTTAATTCCGGTGAGGCCGGCGCATTGCGGATGACGGGCTTTTCCCCTTCCAACTTCGGACGCGGCAAATTGAGCATCTGTGCTGTTTGCACGTCCGCCGTTTGCCGGAAAATCTGCCTCAGCTCCGGCACGTTGACGAACCGGGCGAAGCGCGTGTTGAGCCGGTAGCCCGCGCCGTCCGGGGAAAGTTCCATCGCCGTCACCGGCTCGCCGAACGTCGCCGCCCAGCCGTCGAAGTGATGCAGATTATGCTTCTGCAAAGCCAGCGGCTGCAAATACCGCTGCATGGTGAACATTTCGGCCATGCTGTTGGCGATGGGCGTGCCGGTGGCAAACACCACGCCGCCGCCATTGTTCACCGACTGAACGTGGCGGACTTTTAAATACATATCAAATGCCCGCTCGCTGGCCGTCTGCGGCAAGCCCGCGATGCGCGTCATCTTGGAAACGTAAAACAGGTTTTTGAAGTAATGCGCCTCGTCCACGAACAGCCGGTCCACGCCGAGTTCTTCAAACGTCAGCGTGTTATCTTTTTTATGTTCGGCGGCCAGGGTTTGAAGTTTGGCTTCCAGACGTTTCTTGGCCTTTTCAAGTTCCTTGACCAACCGGCGATTGGAACTGTCCGCGTGTTCCCGTCGGATCATTTCCAACTCGTGCAACTGCTCCTTGAAAAAGCTTTCCTGCGTCTCGCGTGACAGCGGGATGCGTTCAAAGCCGGAATGCGTGACGATGACGGCATCCCAATTGCCGGTGGCGATGCGGCTGAACAATTTCTTCCGGTTCTTGGACTCGAAATCCTCCTTGCCGGCGACGAGTATGTTTGCGCCCGGATACAGCATGAGCAATTCGGTCGAGAACTGGCCGAGCATGTGATTGGGCACGGTGAACAAGGGTTTGTTTGCCAGCCGCAAACGTTTCAATTCCATTGCGGCGGCAACCATCGTAAACGTCTTGCCCGCGCCGACGACATGGCCGAGCAGCGTATTGTCGGTTTGCAGGATGCGCCACACGCCTGATTTTTGATGCGTGTGCAATTGCACGGCTGCGCTGGCGCCTGGCAACGTCAAATGCTCGCCGCTGAACGTGCGAACCCGGCTGTGATTGAATGTGTCGTTGTAAAGGCGGCAAAGCCGTTCGCGCCTTGCGTCGTCCTGCCAGATCCATTTGGCAAATTGTTCCTTGATGCGCTCCTGTTTTTCGCGCGCCGCCTCGGTTGCCTGCGCGTTGACGACGGGCTTCTTGTCCACGTAGTCATAAACCGTGGGCGTTTTGAGATTCAATGTTTCCTCGATGAGTTCCAATGCAGTATAACGGTCGGTTCCCCAATCGGTCGTGTTGGCGGTCGCCCCTTTCGCATTCCAATCGGCGGTGATGTGCCACGAGCCGAGCGCATGGATGTGGCCGACTTGAACGCCGGACGGAACGCCAAGCAACTCGTGAGTAAACTGCTGCACGTCAGACGGCGGCAGCCAGGATGCGCCCAGCCGCACGTCAATTTCGGTGGCCGGCAAATCCGGCGGCTGCACAGATTTCAACGCCTCGACGTTATCACGAAAGCGGGCATCGGTGACGCTGGCGGCATCGGCGGCGACGAGTTTCTCACGGACATTGCCGGAAAGGTATTGGTCTTCGGTTTCCCATTGTTTGGTCTGCGGGTTGAGAAAAATCATCCCTTTCAAGTCCGGCAAGAATTCCTCTGTCGGACGGGACAGCAAACCCGCCATGTGCGCCAAATCCACCCGGCCTTTTTCATTCAGCGATACGAGCAAGGCTTCCTTGGGTGAACCGACGGATTCAACCGGCTGTTTGTGATGGATGGTGCGCTCACGAAAAATTGAGGCTTTGACCGCCACTTTCGTTTCCTCGTCGTAGTTTTCCAGCGAAAGCAGCAGCGGCAAATCCGGGTCGCCATGAAACGCCCGTTGATTGATCGGGGCGTTGATGGAACCAAACCGGGAAATAAAACGGTCGTAGGCGAAGTTGAGTTGCTCGCGCGCCTCGACAACCTGCCCCTCACCGCTGCCGTCGAGCTGCGAGCGCATACAATCCCGCACCGCGTCGCGCACGGCAATTAGCCGCCGAATCCGCGAGCGCGTTTCGACCGGCAGATCGTCCAACGGTTGCAGGACGCCATCCTCGTTCAGACACAACCGGCCATCCTCGTGGATGCAATAGGCATTGGGCTTGATGTAATCCGGCGCGGGAATGGCCGGGTCAAAAGCTTTTTCGACGGCGGATTGGGTTTGAACTTCGTAAATGTTTTGGGGCAGCCGGGCAACCGCCTGTGCCAGCGCCTCGCCCAACTCGCGGTCGCCCGGCAGCAGCACCGGCTCGCCGTCCCGATACATTCCTCTGGCGAGCCGCATCTGGCCCAACATCATTTCGGGATGGGTGGCGAAGTATTCGTTGATGGAAAACTTTTCCTGCCGGTCGTTGGTAAAATCTGTGGCCATTTTCCAAGCGGGGCCGCGCGGCGATTCACCGGCGCGCAGCTTGCGGAGCATCACGATGTCGGTGGTCACTTCCGTGCCGGCATTTTTCTTGAACGCCGTGTTGGGCAAGCGGATTGCGCCAAGGAACTCGGTCTTGCCGGAAAGCGTTTCACGCAAGGTTGAATCGAGCTTGTCCAGCGTGTGCCGGGACGTGACAAACATGAGCAGCCCGCCCGGACGCACCTTGTCCAGCGCGGCGGCAAAGAAATAATCGTGGATGGAAAATTTGTAATCGTTCCAGCGCGGGTCATGGACGGTGTAATCCCCGAACGGCACATTGGAAATGGCGAGATCGTAAGCTTCGTCCGTGAGTTTGGACTTTTCAAACGGCTGCTCGCGGATGTCGGCATCAGGATAAAGCGCCTTCGCAATCCGGGCCGTCAGCGGATCAATTTCAATGCCGGTGATGCTCGAACGCCGGAGCATATCATCGGGCATGAGGCCGATGAAATGGCCAATGCCGCAGGCGGGTTCCAAGATGTTACCGCCTTGAAAGCCGAACCGTTGCGCGGCCTGATACATGGCCTGGATGACAACGGGCGCGGTGTAATGGGCGTTGAGGGTGGTGGCGCGGGCGGAGCGGTGTTCCGCGTCGGACAGAATTTCGGAAAGCTGGATTTGTTCTTTGTGCCAGTTCGTGCTGTCCACGTCGAACACCTGGGGCATCGCACCCCAGCCGACATAGCGCACCAGCGCGGATTTTTCCTCTTGATTGGCTGGCTGGTTTTCGGCTTGCAGCCTGTGAACCAATTTTATCGCGGCCAGATTGGTGCGGAACTTTTCCTTTGGCGAGCCTGCGCCAAGACCATCGGCGGGGGAAATCCGATAACCGTTTTGATTGCGGACTAACTCGTCACCATTTCGGGCGGCAGCAGGATGTATTCCTCCCGCACCATTTCCCAGGCGCGGTCGTGCGCCTGCTGCGGAGTCAGCCCCTGTTTGGTGAACTGCTGCGTCAGCTCGATCATCTCGTCCTTGGTCTTCTCCTCGGCCTCCAGCAACATCGTGTGCAACTGTCCTTTCGCCTCCAAGTCGCGCACCAGTTTCGGGCAATGTTCGCGCCAGTGTTTCTCGGCCATTCGTCCGTATTGGGTCAATGCTTTCATAAGTCGGCCTCTGTGAAAAAAGGTCAAGCTGGTCGTCTGGGTTCGCTGCTGTTCGTTTGACAGCCATTGGAATTTTGCCATTGCCCGCCCGGACGGGCAAGCGGCTGGCGGGAGTTGAATTTATTGTCGGCGCCGACGCGGACCATCGAGCTGGTCTTTTTCACGCTGGGCGAATTGCTCGTCCAAGGCTTGAACGTCCAAGGGAAAAAGCCGGATGACGCAGATTCGGAACACCCTTTGAAATCCGATGAGGTGTTTGTCCGTGATTTGGGTGCGACCGCATTCCATGTTGGCGAGCATCTGGCGACTGACGTCCACTCCTTCGCGTTGCAGGCGTGCCGCCGTAATCTCCTGGCTCAAACCTAATTCATGGCGCTTTTTCGCCAAGAATGAGCCGAGGACATTCAGACTTTCCACAACGCCCCCGCTATTAGTCCACAGCCGCGAATACGCGGCAGAAAACCATTCTCATCCAATTCCTCTTGTGGTTTTGCTTCGAGAATTGAAAAGGGATAATGACGGCCGCGACAAGATAACGACAGGAGATTCCATTCCTGAATCGTTTTGTCCAGAAACTTGTCAACGCAGACACAATCTTGAAGGCGGATTGCATAAAACACCCTTAAAACTTCAAACAGTTCATTGAAGCAACTTTAATGCCTAGCCGCAAAACCGTCGCTATCAACATGAAAGTTGATCCAACCGGGTGGCCGGTCTGCTCTGGATTTTCAATATCAGAACCAGACCGGCACAGGGCCAATCAAACCCCGACCGCCTGTCCCTGGGTTTGTCGCTGTTCCTGGGAGCGGGCCACCGTGCGTTGCTTCTGCCGCGCCATCTGCGCCATGACTTCCTCGCGCTGATCTTCGGGCACGTCCTTGACCAGAACTTCATAAGCCTGTTTGAGTTTGGGGTCGTCGTTGATGCGTTTCATAATGCCTTCCCGCATCCGTTGCTGCCGTTCAACCTGACGCACTTCGTTCAGGACGACGGTGCGTTCGAGCCGGTCGCGGGGCATGACTTGGAGATAGTTCCAATACTTGGGATTCTCCTTGATATAGGCGTCTATCTTGGCCTCCACTTCGGGATTGGTTCGATAGGTGGTGGGTTCCACTGATGTGCTGCTTGCGCCATTGGGCGCTGGCTTCGTTTTTGTTGTGCTCATAATGAGTTCAGTTGTTTGTTATGTTTTATGTTTGTTAATTGCCGGCGCGGTTGCGCCGGCAAAGTGTTTTCATGGAATCAACGAATCAGAAGATCCATTGGTCGGCGAATTTGGCAACGGCTGCGGCGACCGCGTCGGCGCGGCTTCGAGCGCGTCAAGCCGTTTTTTCATTTCAATCACCGTGGCGCGCAGCACCGCCGCTTCGTGCAAATTGGTTCTGGTCTGTTGCAAGGCGGCTTGAAATTGCAGCAGTGCCGCGGACAGGATTCGGGCCTGCGCCATGATTTGAATGGTCGCCAGCCGTTGGGCGTTGACTTCGGCCAGCACCGCGTCATTGACAGGCGTCGGACTGAATGCCGCATCGCGCGGCGCGGGTTCCGTTGGAAACGCGACAGAGCCGCCCATGGTGGCCGCCCGCAAGGGCCGCACGTCCCAACGGGTGTTTTCCTCGACGCGATAGAGGACATGCTGCTCGTGCATCACCAAATTGTCGTTGGGATCGGCATAGCGTCCGACGTGATAAGCACGGATAATTTCGGGAAAACGAACGGCGGAATTATCCGTTGCCGGTGGCGGCTGTTGCGGACGTAAGGTGAGCTTGGGCGTCGTGGAACAGGCCGTGAGAAACAAAAGTGGAATGCAATAAAATATTTTCATGGTTTTGTTTTTGATGTGGTCGCAGGTTGTTCGTCTTCGGTTATGCTCGCGCCGCCGAAGGAGGCATCGGCGCGGTCAATGGTTTGCAGGACATAGAGATAAAACTGTTTTCCGCTCGGCACACGAACGTAGAAACCGTTTCTCTGAATCGAGTCGTAGATTTGCTGCGCGTAGGTTTGCAGGACGGCTTGCGCGCCTTGAAAGGGCGCATTGTTGAGCGTGGGACTGTTGATAGGGCCGAAGACGGTCTGTTGTTGTTCCGTCAAGGCGCTGGCCGCGCCGGAAAGAAAGGTGGCGGCAAACAATTTGATTTCGGCGAAATTGTCCGACTTGATGATTTCGCCGCGCAAGCCGGCACTGCCGTCGGTGATGCCCCAACCGCTTTGGTTGGTGTTGTTGTCAAATTCACGGTCCAAGGCGAAAGCTTTGAGGCGCATTTCCTTGCCGTCCTGCCAGACCAGGGTCCAACTGGTGTTGCCGGCGATGCGCTCGCGCTGTCGGTCGGTCTGCGCCATGCCGTGAACCTCTGTGCCCGCCGGAATAATCAACCTGCCGCCATAATAAATGTTTTCGGTAACGAGGCCGACAATGGGTGTTTGCATGGAGGCTGAATCCACCGTGATGATGGTCTCGCAAGGAATCAACCGTCCGAACGGCGCATAGACCGCGCTCAATCTTTTGGGTCGGGCACTGCCCGCCGTGCGGTCGGCAAAGAGACTGATAGGCGCCAGCGAATCGGTTGGATGCGGGGGAACATTCGTCATCGGTTGAGGCGAAGGATTGATGGAATTGGTTGCCGGGGACGAGGACTGTGGCGAGGGCGGCGATTTGACCAGCGGCGGATTGAACACCTGCATTGGCCGCGTGACCGACTGCACCACTTGAGGTTTGTTGCCAATTGCATTGGTGCCAGGCGGCGTAACGGCGACATCTTCAGTGGCGGAATGCTGTTTGCGAATGACGTTGAAAACAACCAGCCCGGCAGCGAACACTACGCCAAACACCACGAGCTTGCCGCTCTTGGTTTTCAGAAAGTTAAGAAAATCACGTGGTTTCATGGCTCATCTTCGGGTTCAACGGCGGGTGTGTTCGTAACGGTGACGACCGGCGGAGCCGGTAACATGCGGCGGATAAGCACGGTGAAGTTGTTTTTCAAAGACAGGTCGTTGCGCCCGCCCTCCGGCGTGCCGGTGATGGCGAAATAAACGACGCTCCGGCCTTGGGGCGGCACCGTGCCGTCCGCATCGCTGATGGACTGCGGATAGAGGCGGTTACCGGCGCGCACCGCGAAGCTGTCCGGCAGATAGATCAAGGGCGTGTCCATCTCGTTGGTGATGCCGACGCGAAAGACCAGCGTATCCTCGGCGTTGAAACGAAACACCTGTTCGATCTGAATTTCATAATCGTTGAAATTACTGACGAGCGGTTGGCCGTCGTAAGTGGTGAAGCCGACATCGGCGACACTTTCGGGTTGCTGCGCCTTGAGCAAGGGAAAGGCTTTGGCCTTGTCGAGCAATGACAGCAATTTCAGCGGACTGACTTTGGGCGCACGTCCGACGCCTGACTCCTCCGGCGTCGGCGGCACTAGCAGGACCAGCGAAAGCACGGGCGCATTGCTTTGGAACAACTCGAAAACATAGGTATGGTCGTTCCACCGGACGTTGAGATTGGCGGACGCCTTCGTAAACAGCGCCCGCACGGAAAGAAACGCCGAGCCTTTGGCGTGGGCCAGTTGGAACTGTCCGGGTGTTTTGCCGTCCACCGTCATGCCCGCGCCGTCAATGGCGTCAATTTGACTTGGAAAGCTGATGGTGGTGACACGGTTGGTCGCAACCGGGACGGAGACGGCCACGCGGTCGTCCAGCCAAGCTTGTTGGATGGCTGGCGAATCAGCCAGCGCAACCGTGGCAGTGAGCACCGTGGCAGTGACCGACACCGTGACGGTGCCCGATAATAATCTAACGATTGATTTCATATTTGAAGTCGCACACGGCGGTGGGGAAACGTCCGTTCAAGGCCATGTTGGGATTGCGGATGAGGCGCAGCCGGAGCGTGAACGGAAACGCCTCGGTGAACGCCTTGTCTTGAAAGATGCCGCTGCGAATAATCTGGCCGGTGACTGCGGCCAGCACTTCGTTGTCGCGTGTCGCCAGAATGTCAATACGGCCAATCTCGGCTTTTTGGTGCAACTGCTTGGCGCGAAACTCGACGGCTTCGCTGATGCGTTCATCCTGCGCCTTGGTGAAGGCTGGTTTGAGGAACAACAATTTGAGCAGGTCGGGATTGTCAAAATCCTTGGGATTGCGTTCGAGGAAACAATGGGCGGCCAGTTCCGCCTGTTGAACGTGCAATTGCTTCGCCTCCTGAAACTGAAGCAACGGACTCAAATAATAGGTGCCTGCCGGGTCAATGATGACGACGCGCTCGCGCTGTTTGAACTGTGAGACGATGTGACAACGGTCAATGGCCGAGAGCAACAAAACGACAATGGTAAACGCAAACCAGAACCACGGCAGCCGGTCGCGCAACACCAGCAGACGCGTGAGGTCAAAGTGCTTGCGCACGGCCAACATTTCTACTGGTTTCGGTGGCGACGGATTGGAATTATCGGTTTTCATAGTTTGGGAAGCGGACCAGCCGGGGTGATGGGCGGCAATGGGTTGAGACGTTCAAGGATTTGCTTGAGCATTTGATGAACGGCTTTGTCGCCGCTGGCGTCATTTTTCGATAAGGCGAGTCTGGTGAGACCTGATACGAGTGAACCGGCATTGCCGGCGCCGCTGGAAGTGGAAAACAAACTCATGGCCCCGGCGGTTCCACCGGCAGCGAGCGCGGCGACGGGACCGAGCGGGGCGGCGGTCGCGGCGCTGCTGACGGCAGAGGTCGCCGTTTGAACGGCAGCATGTGCGCCGCCCGACAGCAATTCGCCGGCCGCCAGTGCGCCCGACGAAATTACTTTTTGAATGACGATGGGCGCGGCAAAGGTGCTGAAAATAATCCAGAAGCCGACGGCGGCGACCCCGATGGTTTTTTGCAGATCGGGCAAGGTTGAAGTGGGGTCAAAAAACTCAAAACTTGGGTCGCTCATGAAATCGAGGATGCCCTGGGTGACGAGCGCCGCCACCGCCCAGCCCAGCGGCCATACGAGAACGCCGGCCAGATTCGTGAGATAGCGGGTGCCGATGTGTTTCAAGGCCGGTATCGCCATAAAGCCAATCAGCAGGGGCGAGAGGGCGTAGCCCATATTGAGAATGACCGTTTGGAAAATGTAAGCCCAATACATCAACAAGGAGGCGGCCAGGCCAATCAACCAGAGCAGGGCCGTTATCAGGAGGTCGGCGGTGAAATTGTGAAGCTGGGCAATGATGTTCCACCACGAGGATTGCGTCGGGTCGCGCTTGATGACGAGCAATTGATTGAACTGCTGATAAACCTGGGATGGGTCAACGCCCAGGCCGGACAGGATGGAATCCTGCAACAAATTTTGAATCACGTTGCCCCAAACCGGCAGATAGACCAGCAATGAAGTGAGCACCATGAGCCGCGCCAGCAAATGCAACAAAGTTCTGCGCGTGAACTGATGATGCACGGTGACGATGATGCCGGTGACCAACAGCGCGTAGGCCACGCTCAACAGCAAGGCGTGGAGTTCACCGCACTTGGCGAGAAAGGTGGGAAAGATGCTGTCGAACGTGGCCACGGCAAGTTGATGGTTGAAAGTTGATGGTTGACGGTTAAGGCGTGGGGAATTGCACCGGCTGATTGAGCAACTGAAATTTCGCCGCGTAATTGCTGACAGCCTCGGTGAATTCGGCATTTTGCTGCTCGGTCAACGCCTGAATCTGTTTCTGCTGGTCGTTCCGGTTTTGGATGTCCTGCACCAGTGCTGAATCCACGGCTTGATTCACTTCATCATCGGTGCTGGCCAGGTCGGCGTTCAAGCTGGTCAGCACGGCGTGCAATTTTTGAACCTCGGCATCGGAGGAGGCGTTCTGGAGTTGCTGGGCGGTCTGCGCTATTTGATCTTTGATGGTCTTGCGCCGTTGTGCGGCATTGTCAGCGACCGTGACGTAGTTGTTGGCCGAATCAATGATGGCCGCGAATGGTTTGTATTGGTCTGCCGTTCGCTGGATGGTCTGGCCGCCCGGCGTCTGGAAGCTCGTCCCCACCGTGGCATAGATGCCCGAATCGTTGTAGTTCAGCGCCGAAGTGCCGTCAGCGTTGGCAACCAAGTTGTCGAGGTTCAGTCCCGGCTCAAGACTCTGCAAGTCGGATTCCAGCGGCGAAACCATTGACAGCAAAACCTGCGATGGATCGCCGAAGAGATTTTCGTAATGTTTGAATTCGCTCAACTGGTCGGCGAGCGTCTCAATCTGTTGGACCTGGTTGTCAATCATGATGGCGTATTTTGCGAGGTTCTCGGCCTCGTCCAGAATCTGTTCGATGTTCATGATCGGGTCATAGACGATGCTGTCCTGGGCCTGAGCACAGAACGCCATCGGCAGGGCGACTGCGATTGCTGTGATTAGCTTTTTCATGTTTGTTATCCTTTCTTTGGTTGTTTGTTTTGGGACGAAATAATCGGGTGCTGGCTGCGCCTGCTGGTGGCCATGACGCAGTCATTCTTCGATGCGGAGGAATTGGGTCGTAGGCTGGAAAATCACCCCGTCAATGACCTGTTCCGGCAGATGCACTTCATAGAGGCGGACGCGGCCATCGTCACTGGCTCTGGCCTGCTGCATGGAAACGTAAAGCCAGTATTGTTGCTTGACGGCATCGCTGCGGCCTTTGTCGTAGCCGGTCTGGTATGATTTGTCGTTCAGCGCGCCGTTGGCGTAATGTAGCGCCTCGCCAACCAGCGCGCCGCCCGCCGCGCCGCCGACAATGGCGTAGGGATTATTGTGGGTGAGTTCGCCGCCAAGGGCCGCGCCGCCCGCGCCCAAACCGACATCGGTGGCGGTTCGGGTCACGGCGGCGCAGCCCGTGAACAGACCGAGAACACAGGCGAAGGAAAGGCAGAGGAATGATTTATTCATAAGATTTGGGCTATTGGTTGGCGTGGGCAATGATGCCTTCTACGATGTTGGGACTCTGGCGCAATTCGCGGGCGCGTTTGTCGAAATGCTCGCCGCTGGATGAACTGCAATAGAGCATCTCCGGTGATGCGACATTGTGAACCGTGCCGCAAAGATTTCTGCCGGTGTCAGTGTGAAAATAGGTAAATGGCGAATACTTTTGGCCAAGTTGATGGTCGGGCAGCGGATAATTCATGATCGCGTGCTTGGTAACTTCCGGCAGCGCGATGTCCTGAGCCATGTCGTCCAAATCCGCCCGGTCGTTCTGTCGCAGGATGAAAAACTGGCGGCTGTTGCCGAACACGGCGGAACGAATGCGCGATTGTTTGAAGCGGGTGTATTGCTGCACGACGGAAATGTTCCAGCAATTGAACTTGCGAAGCTGCGCGTAGCTTTCTTGAACAATTTCCGGGCCGCCCGGAATGTCGAGGAAGCGGGCGACTTCCTCATACACGTTCCGTTTGCGCAGGGCGCGCGGCAAAGTGATGATGTGCTTGCGCGCGTGGTTGGTGATGAGGAAGCCGGCCGCCGCCTTCAACTCCTTGGCGGATTCGGGAATGTAACCGAGTTCAAAATGAGCAATCTTGCCGGTCAGTGAAAGATTGCTGGTGCCATCAAACAGGCAGCCGTAATTGCCATCCCGGCACCACGGCAACAGCAGCGTGGCAATCTCGATGATTTGATTGCGTTCCGAATCCGCCGGGTCGAGCATCATTAATTCCTGCAACATCCGGTGCGTGGGAAACTCCTCCGGCGTGAAATAGGCAAAGGCAAGATTGCGGACTTCGCGCGAGGTCTTGGGGTCTTTCAAGAAGCGCAGGACTTCGGCTTCCGGGAATTGGGCGATGTAGTCCGTGCCCCATTCGTTGAAGTTCATCACTGCGGTGGACGATGCCTGTCCGTCTTTTCCCCCATTGGGTCCAGGCTGCGCCTGGTCGCGGAAGTCCGCAAAAGTTTCGAGGCCAGTTGCGCCCGGCGGCATCCGCTCAAGGCGGAATTTCTGCAAGGCGAGCGCGTGGCGGGCGATGTCGAGCAACTGGTCGTGCCGTTTTTTCTGCCAGTCCTGAAACGCATCCTCGTAAAGCAGATTCAGATACTTCGCGATTTGCGCCTGACGAAGCATCTGTTTGTCCTCCTGCGCCGACGTGCCAATCATTCGCGCAACCAAGGCGGTGGCGGCGGAAAGATGGTCCGGCGTGAGCGGCAATCCTTTTGTGTCGAGATAATTGATGGTCAAATCGCCGTCGGGATGGATGATGATGGGGCGCGCGCCATCTTCAACCGTCTGTGTATAGATGCCGTAGGACAAGCCTTCCTCAATAATGACCGTGTAGGCAAAATAACCTTCGGTCTGTGAAAGCAAATCGCAAACGGTCACGGATTTTCCCGCGCCCGACATCCCCAGGAGGATGGCGTGTTGTGGCGACTGATTGTCCTTCGAGCCGGCGAACGTCTCGATGCCAACCAAATTGTTGTGGGGACCATCGTAGATGGCTTCGGCGGTTTTCAGATGGCCGGTGAACGTGCTGGTGACTGGCAGCATGTCGGCGAGGAAGCGATGTTCCGAATACAGTTTGCGATGCTCGTAACGGCCCCATGTCCAGCCCGGCCAAGTCTGGAAGAAAAGATTTTTCGACGTGCTCGGCAGATTGCTTTCAAAATACTGCGCCGAATTCATCGAGTTGACAGCGTTCTTGATGGCGCTGGCCTTGGCGTTCAAACCGTCCTTCGACTTGTCCCAGACGCGGATGATAAAGAGCGCGTGGAACGGAACCGTCTGTCCCTGCATCAACGCATGAATTTTCTTCTGCTTTTTCTCCATCACCGTGAGCAGCGAGATTTTCTTTTCACTGGCATAATCGCCGGCAATGCGGTCATGCTCCTTTTCCTCTTTGCTGATTTCCCTGGTGACGGGCAGCGGATCAATGTTGACGGTAATGGTGTAGTCGAGCAGCCGGAGAT
>VFSW01010570.1_pt1 | contig 13064 bp, 9 predicted proteins | sample 5358111 | NCBI WGS metagenome assembly VFSW01 (sample SAMN11554181, study PRJNA540505) | mine drainage metagenome | isolation source: sediment from site ElyBrook_90M | place: USA: Ely Copper Mine, Vershire, VT | collected 2017 | reverse complement strand
CTGGTCCTTCCCCGATTGGTGGAAACTGGTACCCGCCCGACCCCGGTGGCGACACAGCACGTCGCTCACGCGCTGGAAGGTCTCCGTCGTCGAGGGGAACAGGTGGCAGGCCGTGACCTCGGCCCCGGTCATCTGCTCGATGTACTTCCCCATGCAGTCCAGCGATTCGTAGGGCTGGATGGGGCTGGAGTGGGCCGCCACGGCGACGCCGTCCTTCGTCATGCGCAGGTCGCACTTGATGGCGTCGGCGCCGCCGTCGTAGGCCCGCACGTAGGCCGGGAACGAGCCATAGGGATCGGTGAGGTCCCAGTCGCCCCCGTGGCTCACGAGGTAGGCCCGCCGGCAGCTCAGGTCCCCCCAGCAAACGGAGAGGGAGTTGCGATAGGTCTGTCCACCGTCGCCCGGCCCCGCGTCGGAGGCGCCGGCGTCGGCCAGGCCGGCGTCCCCGGGGCCCGCGTCCGGCGAGCCCGCATCTCCCGGCCCTGCGTCCCCCTCGCCGGCATCGGCGCGCCCCGCGTCGGCCCCGGCATCCATGGCGCCGGCATCATCCACGCCCGCGCCCTGAGCCCCCGGGCTGGAAGCGGCAGGGGCGCAGCTCGCGACCAAGAGCGCCACGAGGATCCTGAGGGATTTCATACGCCGGAACCTACCATGGACCCCGGGCGAGAGCGCGCGCTCGACCAGCCGGCATCGCTACAGAGTCACGTAGCACAGCCCGAGGCAGAGCTCGTCGGTGACGCTCTCGCCCCAGGAGAGGACCGCGGGGGTCAGGAGCCCGCCGTCGACCATCGGCTGGTTCGCGGCCGAGTTGTCGTAGGTGCAGGAGATCGCGAGCTGGTCGCCGGGCACGACCTGGATCGGGGCGCGGAAGAAGTAGTTCCCCTGCCAGCCGAAGTCCCACTGCTTGAGGTTCAAGAGGCAGGTCTCGCTCTGGTCGGGGTGAATGACCGAGAGCTGCTCCTGGGTGCCGTGCAGGAGCATGCGCCCCACCGCGGAGTACACCGTGATGGGCGTGCCCGCGGGGATGATGTTGTTGGTGAGCAGCCCCAGATACGGGGTCGGATCGAGCTGGAACTGGACGTTGTAGCTGGCCTGGCCCGCGGGGATGAACAGCGACGAGCCGGCGTCGCTGACCCCCGTGTTCCCCCCGAGCACCCAGCTCGGGTTCGCGAAGGGGAGCAGCGCCCCCTGCTTCGCCACCGTGCTCGAGAGCTCGAGCTGCACCGTGCTCAGGTCGGTCGCCCCCGGGTCGTTGCCGGGAGTGTAGTTGATCTGTAGCACTACCTTGGAGCCCGGCTGCACCTGGATGCCGGTGCCCTGGGGCAGCTCTCCGGAGGCGATGCCCGGGACCCACAGGCCGAGCCAGTTGACGAGGGCGTCCAGCCCCGAGGTCGGACCGCCGAAGCACGGGTAGCGCGGGAGGGTCCCGCCGTCGGGGAGCTGCTCCAGCTGCCGGGTATAGGACGACAGCTGCCCCGGCGACGCGATGTAGGCGCTCGCGTTGTGCACGAGGCGCGGGTTTCCGGGCACGATCGAGAAGCCCGTGACGTAGGTGGTGGCGGTCTCTGGCCAGTCGAGCAGGAAACACTCGTAGTCGTCGGGCTCGGCCCGCGGCGCGTAGGCCTGGGCCATGGGCAGCGAGAGATCGACCCGGCCGAGGCTGGTGGGCTGAGTGATCTTGACCGGCAGGATCTTGGGATCGCCCTCGGACGGATAGGCGGCCCAGGCCGCGAGCACCGCGATCTCCTGGGCGCTCAGCGACGGATCCGCCTTGTAGCTGTTGCAGGTGTCGTCGGGCAGCCACGGCGGCATGCGCAGGCTCTGGACGTCGGTGGCGATCGCGGCCCGGTTCGCGAAGGCCTGCGCGTAGGTCTGCAGCGGGAAGGCGATGCCGCCGCTCTCGTGGCAGCTCTCGCAGTGCGCGGCGAGCAGCGGCTGCACGTCGGCGTTGTAGGTGTAGCCCTTCGCGCAGCCCGTGAGCGCGGCGAGGGCGACGAGAGTCAGGGGAGCGAGCGACCGCACGGTCCGACTCTAGCCCGGACGGGGCGAAACGCCGAGCCCCACCGACCGCGCGCCCTGGCTCGCGACCCGCGCGATCGCGTGCCTGCGCTCGTGGTCCAGCAGCCAGCGCTTGCGGGCGAGGCCGCCGGCGTAGCCCGTGAGCTGCCCGTCGGCGCCGAGGATGCGGTGGCACGGCACCACGAGGGCGATGAGGTTGCGCCCGTTGGCGGCCCCGACCGCGCGGCTCGCCCGCGGGGCGCAGATCGCCCGGGCGATCTCGCCGTAGCTCGCGGTGGCGCTCGCGGGGATGCGCCGCAGCGCCCTCCAGACCCGCCGCTGAAAATCGGTCCCCTCCCCGTCCGCGGCGAGCGCGTCGAGGGCGTGGAGCTCACCCGCGAAGTACGCGGCGAGCGCGGAGGTGACCCCCGCGGGGTCCCGGGCCTGCCGCGCGCCCTCGAGCGCCTCGGGCTCGAGATCCCAGCCCAGCCGGCGCAGGACGCCGTCGGCCGTGACGGTGAAGCGGAGCACCCCGAGGGGCGTGCGCAGCTGGTCTCGGTGCAGGGCTTCGGACATGGCGGGCTCCTCGCAGCAACGGGTTGAATCGCGTCCGCTGACCACCGCGGCTACGCCCCCGACTCGCCCGCGAACCTGAGCATGGTCGCGAGCATCGGCAGATCGATGGGCTTCGGCAGAAAGAGCGAGGCCCCTTCCCGGAGCACGGCGTCCACGACCTCGTCCCGGTAATAGGCGGTGATGAGGATCACCGGGATGTCGTGCGTCTTCGGGTTGGCGCGGATGCGCCGGACGAGCTCGCGCCCGTCGAGGTGGGGCATCATCAGATCGGTCACCACCGCGTCGACCTTGTCCGCGTCGAGCACGGCGAGCGCCTGCAGCGCGTCGAGGGCGGTGCTGACCTCGAAGCCTTCCTTGGAGAGGAACCGGCTCACCATCTCGGCGACCGAGACATCATCATCGACGACCAGGACCTTCACGGCACCACCACCTCCCCGGTGCCGCATGCTACCATCCCGGCCGTGTTTGTCGCGCGCGCTCTCCTCCTGACCCCGCTCGCCGGCGATCTTCCCGACGCGGGCCCCACCGACCCCGCGGGTCTCGCCGCGGCCTTCGCCCGCGGGCTGCTCGCCGGGGACGTCGAGACCCTCACCAGGCTCACCCCCTCGGGGTTCTCGTTCGATGGGCGGCAGACCTGGAACCCGGCCGACGCGCGCGCCGAGTGGCTCCGCGCCCTCGAGCAGCGGCCGCTCGCCGGCGTGCCCCTCTACGGAGTCGAGGTCGTGACCAGCGAGGAGATGCTCAAGCGCTACGGCAAGCCACCAGCCCGACTCGCCCAGCTCAACCTCACGGGCGCGGAGATCGCCATCGTGAACCTCGGCGGCCGGGCCTTGCTCGTGTTCTTCAAGAAGCACGGCGACGCCTGGGTGCCGCTCGGCGTCAGCGACTAGGGACGACAAGTTCCGATTTGCCCGAGCCCAATCGCACAGACGCCCTCGCAACAGTCCTGGTTCGTGATGCACTGACCGGCCTGCCCCCCGTCAGAACCAGAGGGGACACAGGGCAGGCAAAAGCCCCAGGTCGTATCCTTTGGATCCTGTGCAACGCAGACCATCGGCCCAGCGCAACTGACGCCGCCACCGTCAGACCTAGGGCAGAGTGGTCGGCAGCTCCCTGTGACTCCGACGGCACCATAAGGGCTGAGGCAACCCTCGCCGGCACCGCAGAATCCGCCGGCATCTCTCGCTTGTGGGCTTGGAATGAGAAGGTAGTCCCCGGTGCCTCCGGAAGCAGCCGCATAGAATGGATCACTGCTCGTGCTGCCCTCCAGGCACGTCGTGCCAGTCCCATCTGGAACGCAGATGAGCGCGTCTTGGCCGTCGAACCAAATCTCGGAGAGGGGCACGCAGGTGCCGCCACCAGTGCCTGTCGCGTCAACGTCACAGGTCGCGCCTGGGCCAGCATCAGTCGCAGCAGCCGGCCCAGCATCAGACCCAGCGTACAGGTTGTACAGGTTGCACAGGTTCACGGTGCAGGTCTTGCCGACATCGCTCGGGTTGAGCGGTACCGCCAGGCTCGTGCAAATGGAGACCGCGTTGGGGCAATCGGAGTCTGCGCTGCAACGCGTCTCGCAAACATTGAGTGGGCCGTACAGGAGGTCGCCCCAGAAGAGCGGGTCGGCGACACACCACTGGCCGCAGTTGCAGTCTGCGTCCGAGTTACACCCACGGGTCCAGCCCGTCCTGTACTCGGTCTGCGCGCAGAAGCCCGCATCCGTGCCGCCCGACGAGGTCCCTCCGCTGGTGGTTCCACTCGTGGCCCCCGATGTGCCAGAGCCGCTCGCGGCGCTCGTGTTTGCTGAACTGGTGGTCGCGGTCGACGAGCCGACGACGCCAGTGGTCGTACCGCTCCCCGTTGCTCCGGTGGAGAACGATGAGTTCGAACCATGGCTGTTGATTCCCGATGTCGATGACGACGTGTCCGTTGGGCTGCCCGAGGTGGTACTTCCAGATCCGCCCGAAGACGAGCCAGCCACTGCGCTTGTGGTGCCAGCATCTGGCTTGTCGCCCGTCGCTTGGAAGCAGCCGCCCACAGCGGGAAAGATCAAACCACACATGACCGCTCTGACGAAATCGCTCTTGCCCATGCGCCTAAGTGGTGCTCGGTTCATTCGCTCTAGCTGACTGCAATAACCCCGCCAATGTAAGCGACTGTCTTTGCTGCGAGGCCGATCCGATGAGCTGACGTTCTTTGGCAGTCGTGCCCTCACCGGCCCGCAGTAACCGTCAGAAACCTGAGTCCGGGGTCACCGCTGGGGAATTGGGGCGAGGACGGGGCATTGGGCCCGGCCCGCCATCAGGCTGAGAGAGCGTCTGCTGTTGAATTGCGTTTGCAGCCCATGCTGTGACGGAGACCGCGAGGATCGCTCCGATGAGAAGAGCCTTCCGAATCATCATTTTCAAGGGAACTTCCTCCTGGGCGGCGAGATCATCGCGATTCACTGGCAACGGCACCCCGTGTCGCTTGGCCCACAGGTGACCCCAAGCGACTTCTGACAGGCTGCCGCACCGTAGAGCGGATAGAAAACGCATTGGGTCCCGCCATAGGAGCAGCCTCCTGTGCTGGTTGCCTCGCATGAACCCTCCACGCCAGAGTTGGGGACGGCATTGCACGCGCTGAAAGGGCAACAATCCTGGTCCGAGTAACAGCCTGCGTCGAAGGAGTTGCAGCACTGGCCGGTGTTCTGTGTTCCGGCTCCAACCTGGCACGCAATCGCGAGGTTTTGCCCGCTTGCAACGCAATTCCCACACTGATTGGCCCCCAGGCATGGCTCGTAGGCTGAGCCACCCTCAGCGATCTTCCACACCTTGCCAGCAGTCGGGTCGCAGATGAGGGTGTTGCTGAGCTGGTAGGACGTGCTGCACCCGGCGTCGAAGGTCGCGTTCGGTTCGCAGACCCAGTAGTAGAAATGGAGGAACGAATTGTAGAATCTTGAGGTGATAGAGCTGCAGCATTCCCACCAGTTGTTCGAACCGAGGCTTGTGCCGTCTGCGTAGCAGGCGCACGTCCTGCCGGCGTCGCAGAGCTGCGAAATGCACTGTGAGCCGGCGTAACATTCACCCTGCTCGTCCGCAATCGCGCAAAGGCTATTGGAGCAGATGTTCCCAGAGCAGCAGTCCAGATCGTTGTAGCAGGCCCCACCCACCGAGTTGCAGCACGTTCCGCGGTTGCACGAGACGGCACCGCCATCGACTGTCGGGCAGCACTGGGGGTCGGCCGCGCACTCATGCAGCGGGTCGCTTTGTGGGATGCAACACGTCGAGGCGCTGTCGCAGATCAGGGGAGCCTGGCAGCTCTTCGGGTCGCTCGTGCAGCCGGTCGCGCCGGCGTCGCCTGCGTTCGCGCAGATGGGCCCGTTCGTTGGTCCGCCATCCATGCAGTAACCAGAGTTACACCAGTTGTCGGCTTGGCAGCCATCGCCATTCGACAGGCCCTGACAGCCAGTCGCTCCGTTGCAGACGTTCGAAAGGCAGTAGCTGCCGGCCGTGCAACCGGCGTCCGCAACTCCAGTGCCGTATCGGCAGACCAAGGTGTTGCCTGCACCGATGGCGGTCACTTGGCAGCTCCCGCTGCTGCATGGGACGCCAGGTCCACCGCCGCACCAACTCACAACCGGCAGCGTTTGTTCGGAGCAAATCGCACAAAGTGATCCGAGCTGCACTGCATTGCCAGAACAGGAGCCGTTGTTACAGACCCACCCCCCCGCGCACAAGGAGTCACCCGGAATGCACTCCTGCACTTGAGACTCCGCACGCGGACTTCCGACAAGGAGGCACGCGAACAACCCAAAGCCGAGAGCCATCAATCGAAGCTGACCCAGAGGGGAACCCCGGCACAGCCGTCTTCCCACGGGGTGGCAGCGACCATCGCCAACGAACCCACCCGATCGCTTCCAACCGTTGCGCCACGCCATGGTTGTGCTCCCCCCGAAAAGAATCGCGGGAAAAGTTACTAGTGTGCCCGGGTTATCTGCAAGTGAAATCTCGAGCGGCGCGCACCTCGTGGCCGCGTCGTCGGATCCCTCTGGACCTCGACGAACGGCGGCGCGAGCTGGACCGACCACACCGCGACCGCGGGTCCGGAGTGGGAGTGCGTGGCGTCGGATTCGAGCGGCCAGAACCTGGTCGCGGTCGCCTACACGGGGGACGTGTGGCCCCCTTCGAACGCGGGGGACTCGTGGAGCAACGAAACCCTGAGCCAGGCAGCCAGGGCTGGACGGACGCCGCGTCCGACGCAAGCGGCGCCCACCTCGTCGCGACCGCGTTCGAGGACGGGATCCGGGTGAACTAGATCTTCACCGCGACGTAGATCGACGCCGACTGGCGCTGCAGCCGCAGCAAGACCATGTCGCCGGCCTTCACGCGCTGGAGCTGCTGCTGGTAGTCCTCGACGGAGTGCACCGCGTGCCGGTTCACCTCCAGCACCACGTCGCCGCGCTCCACGCCCGCCTGCGCCGCGGGGCCGTCGGCCCGCACCTCCGTGACCACCACCCCGTCGCCGGCGCCGAGCCCGAGCCCCTGGGTCCGCTCGGGGTCGAGGCCTCCGACCGCCAGCCCGAGCGCGTCGGGCTTGGGCGGGCCGCGCGGGGCGGCGTCCCCTTCGCCGGCCTGCGCGACGAGCTGCCCGTCCTCGGGTCGCTCGCCGATCCTGACCTTGAGGGACTCCTTCTTGCCGTCGCGCAGGACGTCCAAGCCGACCTTGGTCCCGGGCATGAGGCCCGCGATGTCCCGGGTCAGCTCGTTCGCGGTGGCGATCGGCCGGCCGTTGAGGGCCACGACCACGTCGCCGTTCTTGAGGCCGCCCTTCTGCGCCGGCCCCCCGCGAATCACCTGCGCCACGAGCGCCCCCTTGTTCGAGGGCAGCGCGAGCGACTGGGCGAGGTCGGGGGTGAGGGACTGGATCGACACCCCCAGCCAGCCGCGCACGATCTTCCCGGTCTCGAGCTGCGGGATGAGCTGCTTCGCGAGGTTGATGGGCACCGCGAAGCCGATCCCCTGCCCGTGCGAGGTGATGGCGGTGTTGATGCCCACCACCTCGCCGGAGAGCCCGAAGAGCGGCCCGCCGGAGTTGCCGGGGTTGATGAGCGCGTCGCTCTGGATGAAGTCGTCGTAGGGGCCGGCCCCGATGGTGCGCTCCTTCGCGCTCACCAGGCCGTGCGTCACGGAGAGGCCGATGCCGAAGGGGTTGCCGATCGCCACGACCCAGTCGCCGACCTCGAGCGCGTCGCTGTCTCCGAGCGACACGTAGGGGAAGTTCGTGTCAGTCGAGAGGATCTTCACCAGGGCGACGTCGGTCTTGGGGTCGGTGCCCACCACCTTGGCGTCGAACTCGCGGCCGTCCGCCAGCCGCACGTGGATCTTGTCCGCCCCGTCGATGACGTGGTTGTTGGTGAGGACGTACCCCCTCTCGTTGACGATGAAGCCCGAGCCCAGGCTGTTGCGCTCGAGCTGCTGCTGGGGCGCGCCGCCGAAGAACTGCCCGAAGAACTGGTCGAACATCGGGTCGCCGGTCTGCCCACCGCCGAACGATCGGTGCAGCTTCTGGCTGGTCGCGATGTTCACCACCGCGGGCCGGATCTGCTTCACCAGCGGCGCGAGCGACGGCAGGGGCATGACCGCGGGCCCGCCGCTGCGCTCGTGGAAGAGCTTGTCGCCGGCGAACGCCGAGGCGGCAGGGGCGGTGAGGGCGAGCGACGTGGCGAACGCGATGGCGCGAATCATTTATGTTCTCCTCTTCCCCGACGATGGCATTCAGACGGGTTCATTCCCACTGATTCATCCCCAAATTCACAAGGCGAAACACGCCCGAGAGCTCAGTTGTTCCCACCCGGCGTGAACTTCCCCACCGCGACGCGCGCCGGCCGGAGCACCCGCTCGCCCTGGCGATAGCCCGCCCGCGCCTCGGTGACCACCTGGCCATCGAGCGCCTGGTCCGCCACCGGCAGCGTCTCCACCGCCTCATGGAGCTGTGGGTTGAAGGCCTCCCCCACCGTGGAGAGCCGGCTCAGCCCGCTCTGCTCGATCCGCCGGAGGAGGCCGTCGCGGATCAGGCGCACCCCGCGCGCGAGCCCTTCGCAGTCCTTGCAGCGGGTGCCCTGGGGCGCCGCCGCGAGCGTCAGGTCGAGCTGGTCCACGGCGTCCAGGAGCGAGAGGGCCACGTTGCCCCGCTCGATCTCCAGCACCCGATCCTTCTCGCGCTCCGCCCGGCGCCGGAAGTCGTCCTTGTCCTGCTGGAGGCGGCTGTAGGCCCGCAGCACCTCGTCGAGCTTGGCCTGCAGCGCGAGCACCTCGGGCGCTGGCGCAGGAGTGAGATCCTCCTCGGGGCTGGGGTGCGGACTATTCTCAGAGGCCGCAGGCCGGTGCTGGGTCATTCATCTCCCTCGCTGGAACCTAAGCACGCGCGCGGACGAGTCAAATTGCGGGGGCGCGACCGACAACAACCCCACAGGGGACCACGCGACAAACCTTCCTCGCTCCTATTCAACCGCACAGGTGCAACGGATGGTGGCGAGCAATTCCGGCGAAGACGTCGTCCTCGGTCAGCAGCTCGGCGTCCAGATCGAGCGCGCATTGGGCGACGTGCGCGTCCGGGGTTGAGATCGACAGCCCTCGCGCTGCCAGGTCTGCGCGGAGCCTCCCGACGCGAAACCAGTGGCTGAGATCACAGTCAAAAAGCCCGATATCGCCCAAGAGCTCCTCGAGCTTTGCGCGCTTGCGAGGCGCAAGCTTACCGCTGAGGAGCTCTGCCGCGACGATTGGCGGAAGACTGACCCGCGCCTCCTCGAGCGCGACATCGATCAAGGACGAGCCCAAGGACGAGCCGGCTCCGCGGAAGTAGGAGATCCAGCTCGAGGTATCAACGACGAGAACGCTCACGCGAGCCATCCAGGTCGATCTGCAAGCTCAGCTTGCCCTTGAGCCGACGAGCCTTCTTCGCGGCGGAGCTCCGCTGCACCAGGGCCAACCCTTCGACGAGCGTCTCGGTGATGCCCTTGCCCGAGGTCGTGCAGGCTCGACGCAGCAGATCCGCGGGGAGGTTCGCTGTCACGCGCCGAATGGGAACCGCAGACTTGTGCATACGTCGATACGTACGACCGTCAGGCGAATGAGTCAACGCGGGCGCTTCGTCGCGCACGGACGAGTCAACTTCCCCCGTTCCCCTGCGCGTGAGGCCGTCCTCGGTGGCTGTGGCCCGACTCCTGCGCTTCTTCGAGGCCAGAGCGTGGCTTGTGAGCTCGTGAGAGGCCGATCACGGTCGATCAAAGCGGCTCTTGCGGGCCAAAACGTGCCTTGTGAAGCTCAAAGCGGCCACTTTGGCCTCGAGAAGGAGGTGTCTGGGCTCCTTCATGCCCTTTGATGAGCGATCAACGAGCGTTGAGCGGCCCTTGAAGCCCCTTCTGGAGGCGATAACCCGCGATCACGAGCCATCAGAGGGCCTTTGCGAGCCCTCAAAGGACCTTTACGCGCCCAGAAAGCCGAGCCACGAGGCCAAAGAGCAGGGAGAGCACCGCCCAAAGGGGCTTCATCGGCGCTGATGGCGCGATCAGAGCTGATGAATCGACGATCATCAGCGATGAATCGACGATCATCAGCCATGAATCGACGATCATCAGCCATGAATCGACGATGCGCCCTACGGAGTGAACGTCGTCCGACCGATCTTGTTGGTCGTGTACTCCACCTGCGCGCTCTTCACGACGTCGCTGTCCTGATACGCCCAGTCGAGGGTCTGGTTCTTCCTCCAGAGCTCCATCTGGTCGCGGTAGTGCGGCGACTTCGGGTCGAACACCTCGCCGCCGGGGAGCACGTTGCGCCCGTGGGGCCCCGCGTCCGGGTCGAGCTCGCAGGTGAACCGGATCGCCGGCCCCTGGTCGTAGGTGAAGTCGGTGGCGCTCGGGCTCGAGCCGCCCACGTCGACCGTCCCCGCGCCGCCGTGGCGCGGGAAGCCGGTCGGATAGACCGGGTCGGTCGCCGGCGGGATGTTGAGCCCCAGCCCCGGCACCGCGAAGTTCAGCGTGAGGGTGTGGAGCTGACCCCAGCGCCAGTTGGCCGACGTCGGGCCGAGCTGCGAGACGAGGTAGTTGAGCGCCACCACGACGGTGCGGGCCGCGATCTGCCGCCGGGACTCGATGACGTTCGGCGTGGCCAGGTCGTCGAACTCGATCGGATCGCCCGTCACCGGCGAGATCGCCTTCGAGGTCTCGGGGTGCAGGGCCAGGCGCAGCGGAGTCTCGGCGTACTGCAGGCCCGGGATGAAGAGCGGCCCGCCGTCGCCCCCGAGCTTCGCGGCCTCGTCGTCGAGGGTCTGGTGGATGAAGTTGTTGACGAACACGGCCATCACCAGCGTCGCCTGCGAGTCCGCGGTCTGCTGCGCGGTGGGGGGCCCGGCGTCGGGGTCGCTCACGCCGGAGGGCGTGTCGAACGACCAGCCCTGCACCCACGCCCCCACCTGCGCGAAGAGCGGCTGGATCGCGGGCCCCGCGTCCCAGGCATAGGCGGTCACGTCCGAGGGGCCGCCGTCGCCCTTCCCGCCCGCGACCGCCGCGGCGAGGGCCGAGGCCGCGTCGATGAAGATCGGCGCCATCTTCTGTCCGTACTCGGTGATCGCGTCGGCCTGGATCGACGACATGTCGTCGAGCGTCAGCTTCCCGCCGTCCCACGCGACGGCGTTGATGCGGGCCTCGATGCGCCCCTCGCGGGTGCCGGGGTCGTAGTCCACGCCCAGGTAGAGGTGGGACTGGCCGCCGTCCATGACGGGCTGGCCATAGAAGGGATCGTTCAGGAGCGTGGTGCCGATCGGGTCGTTGTTGGCGGTCGAGATGTAGCCCTGCGGGTGGTTGAACGCGTGCGGGATGAAGTGGGGATCCAGGTCCCCCGCCCACTCCGCGGTGCCGTCGCCGGGCATGACCTTGAAGGGCACGATCGTGGACTGGCCCGCCGGCACGTTGCGCACCGGCGTCTCCACCGACTGGGTCCAGCCATAGTTGCCCTGGTCGTCGCCGATGACCCAGTTCTGACCGCCGTAGCGGAAGTACTTGTCGAGCGCCGCGACGGCCTCGGGCATGCTCTTCGCCGTGTCGAGACCGAAGATGGCCTTCAGCAGCGGCGCGCTCTGGTAGCCCGTGTACCGGATGCTGAGCTCGGTCCCGCCGACGTTCAGCGGCTGGAGCGAGACGTTGAGCGGGTTCGTCCGATCGACCACGACGCGCGGCAGGAGCGGCCCATGGTTCGGGTCGTCGTAGAAGGTGACGCTCACCGCCCCCTTCGTGACGTTCCCCTGCTGGCCGACGTCGAACGTCTCGGTGCGGGGGACGAGCTGCACCGGCTGGCCGTTGAAGGTCGTGCAGAAGCTCGCCCCGCACTGGCTGATGGCGATGCTGAACACGTCGGTGACGTCGATGTAGTTCACCGTCGCCCCCCAGGCGTTGTGCTGGTTCATCCCCAGCGTCACCGCGGGCAAGCCCGGGAACTGCTCGCCCATCACGTCGAGCACGGTGCTCCCGCCGTCCCGCACCACGAGGTGGTTCATGTAGAAGACCGGGGGGTTCTGAAGCGAGAGGTGGGTGTCGTTCGCCACCAGCACGTGGCCGGTCGCGGAGAGCTTGGGGCCGATGACCCAGTTGTTCGAGCCGCGCAGCTGGTCCGCGGGGCTCTTGAACCCGACCGCCGCCAGCGAGCGGAGGTCGCCCTCGAGGAGCTCGCGCAGCGCCTTGCCCGCCTTCGAGCGCTGCCAGCCGCGCAGCTTCCTCGGCTCCTGGGACCGGGGGTCGCGCCGGGCCTGGCTGTTGTCGACGTTGAAGCCCCAGCCGCCGGGGATCACGCTCGCGGGGTCGGTGGGGCTGGTGTTGTCGAGGTCCTGCGCAATGTTGGCGCGCGGATCGCCGGCGGGGAAGGTCTGCGCCACCGCGAGGTCGAGGTTGGTGCGGCCCACGTCGGCCGAATCGTCGAAGGCGAGCTCCCACGCGAGCAGCTCCCCGAGGAGCACGGAGTCCTCGGCCTTCCACGGCTGCACGCTCGCGTTGTCGTAGAGCGTGAGCAGACCGCTCGCCAGGCTGTACTTGCCCGCGGCCAGGTCCGCCTGCCAGGCGTTCACGCCGGCGGCGAAGGCATCGAGGCTCTGGACGATGGTCTGGTCGGTGGGATCGGTCGAGGCCTGCAGCGCCACGAGGCCCGTCTGGGCCGTCTTGCGGAGGTGGTGCAGCCGCATGCCGATGTCGGCGCTCAGCTCCCCCGGGCCGAAGATCGCCGAGAGCGACCCGTCCGCGGCTCGCCGCAGGATGTCGAGCTCGACGAAGCGGTCCATCGCCATGAAGTAGCCCTGGGCGTAGGCCACGTCCGGGATGCTCTGCCCGTAGATGTGCGGGATGCCCCACTGGTCGCGCACAACGTCGACCGGGCTCGAGATGGCCTTGGGGGTCGCGGGGATCGTCGCGGTCAGGGGGATCGCCGAGACGGGGCTCGAGGAGGTCGAGTGGGGCGAGCTCGGGCAAG
>VFSW01010569.1_pt1 | contig 13065 bp, 11 predicted proteins | sample 5358111 | NCBI WGS metagenome assembly VFSW01 (sample SAMN11554181, study PRJNA540505) | mine drainage metagenome | isolation source: sediment from site ElyBrook_90M | place: USA: Ely Copper Mine, Vershire, VT | collected 2017 | reverse complement strand
GGACCGATGACAAGGCGGTATATCGCAACGCATGGGTAGGGGAATCATATTCTCAACTCTTTTTGATTTAAGGATCTAGGAATGTTCTAACGTTTGGAAAAACATGTTAGAATAATTTTATGAAACAAAAATACGATGTGGTGTGTATCGGCGATGTGGTGATGGATGCGTTCATCGGGTTGAAGGAGGCGCGCGTGGAGTGGGATGCGGCGCACGAGCACCCGCGGCTTTCGATGTCTTTTGCGGACAAGATCCCGTACGAGTCGCTCACGGTGGCGCCCGCGGTGGGGAACGCGTCGAACGTTGCGGTGGGCGCCGCCCGGCTCGGGCTGAACACCGCGATCATCACGTCCATCGGCGGTGATCACTATGGTGCGGAAATTTTGGATCGTTATCATAAAGAGGGCGTGAGTACCGAGTATGTCAAGATCAATAAGAGCAAGCCGACCAATTATCATTTTGTGCTTACGTATAAATCCGAGCGCACGATCCTCATCAAACATCAGGAATACGAATATTACGATCCGCGCAAGCTTGATTCCAATACCGACTGGATTTATTTCTCCTCCATCGCGGAGCATACGCTTCCGTTCCATAAAAAAGTTGCGGATTATTTGAAGCGGCATCCGGGAGTAAAGATGGGATTCAATCCGGGCACGTTCCAATTGCGCTTTGGCGCAAAGGCGTTGCGTGATATTTATAAATATACCTATGTTCTATTCGTAAACCGCGAAGAGGCGGCGTTCATCCTTGGTACCAAAAAAGAGGACATCAAATTCTTATTCAAGGGGCTGCACAAGCTTGGCCCCAAAGTAGTGGTCATCACCGATGGTCCCGCGGGCGCGTATGCGTCGGATGGCATGAACCAATATTTCATGGAGCCGTATCCGGATCAGAAGCCGCCGATTTCGCGTACGGGAGCCGGCGACGCGTTTTCCACCGGATTTTTCTGCGGCCTTGTCTACGGCCTCTCTCTATATGACGCGCTCCGCTGGGCGCCGATCGAGTCCATGCACGTCGTGCAGTTCTTCGGCGCGCAGACGGGATTATTGAGCAAGCCCGCGCTTATGAAGCTACTCAAAGCGGCGCCAAAGAAATATTCCCCGAAGAAGATATGACGCAAGCCTCCTTTAAATAGCATGAAGACCCTCCGCGAAGTCCTTGCCGATGCCGATGCCCGCCATGTTGCGGTTGGCCACTTTAACATATCCGACCTCGGCGCGCTGAAAGCGATCTTTGCCGCCGGACGCGAATTACAACTCCCGCTTCTTATCGGCGTCTCGGAGGGGGAGCGCGAGTTCATCGGCGTCAAGCAGGCGGCGGCACTCATCAGGAGCATCCGCGACGAGTACGATTACCCGATCTTCCTGAACGCGGACCATACGCACTCGCTCGATAAGGCAAAAGAAGCCGCCGAGGCCGGGTTCGACGAGATCATTTTTGATAATTCATCCTTGCCGATGGAGCAGAATATCATAAACACCAAGGAAGCGGTCGCCGCTATACGCGCGATCAATCCAAATATCGTGATCGAGGGCGAAATTGGCTATATTGGTTCAAATTCGGAGATCATCGCGGAGCGGCCGGAGGCATCGCTTACGCTTTCCACGCCGGAGGAGGCGGTGCGTTTTGTGACGGAGACCGGCGTTGACGTGCTTGCGCCCGCGGTGGGGAATATGCACGGGCTTTTGAAAAGCATGACGACCGGCGGCGCGGACGCGGAACACAAGCATCTCAATATAGACAGGATCGCGACGCTCAAGGCGGCGATCGCGTCTACGAATTGCAAATTTATGACGCTGCACGGCGGTTCGGGTACGGACGATGCGGGCTTCACTGCCGCCGCCCGCGCCGGTATGACGATCATCCATGTTTCAAGCGAATTGCGCCTTGCCTGGCGGCGCGGCGTGGAAGACGGATTAAAGGACCCGAACGAGATTGCGCCATACAAGCTGGTTGCTCCGTCGGTGGCAAATATTCAAAAAATAGTCATTGATAGGCTGAAATTGTTCAACGGACTGGCGTAGGGCTTCCCAGGAAAGATGCGGTGTGATACGGTATTTATAGTAGCGGAAGTAATGCTGGATCCTTAGGGAGGAGAAATCATGTCGGATCAGTTATCGTTGCTTCGACCTCAAACAGAGCCGAGTCTTGAGGATCTCGTGCTCGGTTTTATGAGATTAGCCCAGGACCGCGGGGTAAAAAGTTTCCCCCTCTTTAACACCAAACTGTGGCAACTCTTTCTGATTGGCGTCAGGGATCTGCTTTCACATTTGATCCCTCCTTCCATCAATATTGAATTTGACGATGACGGGCCGTACTCCAAGGTGCGGGGACGGGAAGGCGTCTCCTTCGCCCTTTCGGTGGTCGCGGTCATGGATTTCAAGACCCAACGCATGTGGCTCAACAGGGAAGACGAATTGGGGCGGGAATTTTCCGAAGAATTTACCTGGCTTGCAGAGGAGATGATGGATATTGCCCGAAGGATCAAAGGATTTTTTGAATATTGATCAAAGTGATGGCCGTGCGGAACCTTCCGGGCGGCCCTTCTTTTTATATTTGCCTTTTTCTGATTGTCTGCTATACTTTCGCTTATGGATTTAGCAGTCAAAACGCGCGACATATTGGGGAAAAAAGTGAAGGCGCTCCGCAGGGAGGGCTTTATTCCCGCCGAACTGTACGGCCACGGGTTCAAGAACATCCACCTTGCGCTTCCGGCAAAAGAGTTCAATAAGGTGTTGAAGGCGGCTGGTTCCACGTCGGTCGTGACGCTTTTGCTCGGCAAAGAAGCCAAGTCGGCGATGATCCACGAAGTGGCGCGCGACTCGGTTTCGAGCGAGGTCATCCATGTTGATTTCCATCAGGTCCGCATGGACGAGCTCGTCAAGGCGCATGTGCCGTTGGAGTTCGTGGGTGAAGCTCCTGCGATAAAAACGCAGGGCGCCGTCGTCAACAAGTCCATGTCCGAGATCGAAGTGGAAGCATTCCCGCAGGATCTCCCGCACAGCCTTGTTGTAGACCTTTCCGTCCTGGATGAACTCGATAAGACTATTTACGTAAAGGACCTCAAGTGTCCGAAAGGCGTGACGTTCCTTGTTGATACCGAGACCGCCATCGCTACCGCGACCCCGCCCGCTCCGGAAGAAGTGGTGGCGCCGGCCGAGACCGTTGACGTTTCCGCCATCACGACCGAAGGCGAAGAGAAGAAAGCCGAACGGGATGCAGAGAAGGCCGCGAAGGAAGAATAAGTGTGTGATTTAAAACCATCCAAACAAAGGAGCCATTGCTACGGCTCCTTTGTCCATAAAGGGGGTAACTCTGCCCGTCTTTTTGCGTTATAATGATAGAGTAATGAAAAGGCCTTTGAAACCCCGGGTGTTAGGGGACGTTTCTGCTAAAAAGGGAAACAACCAGAACTGGAGCTCGTTCGGGCCGCTGTCTCCGCGCGTGAATTTGGCGGAGGAGCGGATCATCCGTTTGCCCGTAACAAAAACATTACGCGTCACGATCATCGCATCGGCGGCGATTTTTTTGGTGTTCGGATCGGCGGCCGCGCCGACGCTTTTTAGCGTGGCGTCCGGCGATGCCGCGAGCGGGACGATAGCCACAAGCACCGATCCCGCCGCCGAACGCACTGCACTGGAGAGCCAGCTTGCCGTGCTCGAGAGCCAGATCAACCAATATCAGGGGCAGATCTCGAGCTACGAGACCCAGGGAAAAACGCTGAACGGGCAGATCAGCATTTTGAATGACAAGATCGCGTCGCTCAATCTGCAGATCCGGGCCACAAACCTGACCATTCAGCAGCTGAATATCCAGATCAACGATACGCAATCGCAGATCGCTACCACGCAGGCGGATATTCTGAATAAAAAGGCGGCGATGGGAGCGCTTGTGCAGAATTTATACGAAGACGATCAGATAAGTCTCATCCAGGTGTTCCTTCAGAATCCGCGGCTTTCCGATTTTTGGGACGAGACGCAGGCGATCGCGCTCTTGCAGGACAATCTGCGCCTGACCGTGCAACAGATCACCGATCTGCAGAGCCAGCTGCAGAATCAGGAGCAGCAATTCGAGGCGTCCAAGTCCGACGCGGCGAGTGCGGCAGCGTATCAGGCCGCGCAGGCGGCGGAGGTTGCGAGTACGAAAGACGCAAAGTCCCAGCTCCTTACGAAAACAAAGGGACAGGAATCAAAATATCAGGCACTCCTTGCGCAGACGCAGGCGACGGCAGCGCAGATCCGCAACCGCATATTCCAGCTGCTGGGCGGCGGGCAGTTGTCGTTCGAGCAGGCATACCAGTATGCACAGCTCGCGTCGAATGCCACCGGCATCGATCCGGCGTTCATTCTTGCGATCCTTGACCGCGAGTCGGCGCTCGGACAGAATGTCGGCCAGTGCAATTATAAGACGGCGATGAGCCCGTCAAATCAGCCGCTCTTCCTCGCCATCACTTCGGCGCTCAACCTTGATCCGAACGAGATGATGGTGTCGTGCCCGAACGCCGATGGCGTGTATGGCGGCGCCATGGGGCCCGCGCAGTTCGTGCCGTCTACGTGGAACCTTTACGCCTCCGCCGTCGCGAAGGTGACCGGCGACAATCCGCCGTCGCCATGGAACGATGCCGACGCATTCACCGCCACCGCACTCTACCTGAAGGATGGCATGGTGGGATGCCAGGCGCTGTATAGTGCGCCGTTGAGCCAGGAGCGTTGCACTGCGGCGAAATATTACGCCGGCGGCCGATGGCAGAACTATTTATGGACATACGGCGAAGCGGTAGTGGAGCGCGCACAGAGCTTCGCGTCGGATATTTCAACGATCACGAACGGTAGTAACAGTTGATGAAGAAGATCACCCTCAAAAACGGGTTGCGGATACTGCTGGTTCCCCAGCCGGAAAACCTTGCCGCCACAGTGCTTATTTTGGTGCGCGCCGGTTCTGAATATGAGACAAAGTCTCGGAATGGCGTTTCGCATTTTTTGGAACATCTTATGTTCAAAGGGACGACCGACCGGCCCGCGCCGGGGATGATTGCCCATGAACTTACCGCGCTCGGCGCACAGTTCAATGCGTTCACGGGCGCGGAATATACCGGCTATTATGCGAAAGCGCAGGCGGAGAAATTGCCGAAGATACTGGAGATCGTCTCGGACCTCTATCTCAATCCGCTTTTTGATGAGGCGGAGATAGAAAAAGAGCGCGGCGTGATCATGCAGGAGATCAATATGTATGAGGATGACCTGCCGGCGCGCGCGAGCAAGATATTTGACCGTCTTATGTACGGCGACCAGCCCGCGGGGTGGGATGTTGCCGGAGAAAAGCCGATCATCAAGCGGCTCGCGCGCGCCGATTTTGTGGACTACCGCGCGCAGCGGTATGTGATGCCGGGAACGGTCGTTGTCGTGGCGGGAAAATTTGGCGAGGCGGCGACGATGGCGCAGATCAAAAAATATTTCGCCGCGCTTCCGCGCCGCACTGCGCCGGCAAAAAAGAGGACCATTGAGCGCCAATCCGCGCCGAAGCTGAACCTGCATTTTAAGGAATCGGATCAGGCGCATCTGGTGCTCGGGTTTCGGGCGTTCGACATGTTTGATGAGCGGCGTTACGCGCTGCGCGTGCTGGCGGACCTTTTGGGCGGGGGGATGAGCTCGCGTCTTTTTGCGCGCATACGCGAAAAGATGGGGGCCGCGTATTATATCGGCGCGGGCACGGACCTGTCGCTTGACCATGGGTTACTCTCCGTTTCGGCGGGAGTTGACCATAAACGGGCAGGGGAGGTCGTCCGCGCCATCCTCGAGGAATGCAGGACCATCCGCGACAATTTGGTGCCGGAGCGGGAGCTGCAAAAATCCAAGGACCATATGATCGGGGGCCTGATCCTCGGGCTTGAGACCTCCGATGACCTTGCCAGTTTCTACGGCGGCCAGGAGGTGCTCACCGGAGGGTTTTTGTCGCCGGCGGCATTAACGGCTAGAATAAAGAAGGTGACCGCGCGCGATGTTCAGCGCGTGGCAAAGGCGGTCATTGATGACAAGGGGCTCAATCTTGCGATCGTCGGCCCGTATAAAAGCAAAACGGCATTTAAGAAAATTTTAACGATCAAGATTCCGTAGCGGACATGAACGATAAGATCACCATTGATATCCCGTGGGCGACGCTCTGGCGCGTGTTTGCATTCGTGGCGCTGGTGGTCGTGTTATACGAAGGAAGACAGATCGTCCTCGGACTTTTTCTGGCGATCATCATATCCTCCGGACTCGAGGGGCTTGTGGACGTCCTTGAAACTCACATCAGCCTTCCGCGGAGCGTGAGTGTTATTTTGATGTTCCTTCTGGCGTTGATCGTGTTCATTGTGGTGGTTTATACCGTGGTGCCGTTCCTTCTCGTCGAGATCGGCACGATCCTTACCGGAGCCAATATGGCGGGGTTTGGCGGATGGGGAACGCTGTTCGGTCTGCAGGCGCCCCAATCGGTCAGCGATCTCGTCGGAAAGTTTTCCACGCAGTTCATTACGAACAATGCATCGCCGCTCGATCTTTTCTCCCGCACGCTCGGGAGTTTCGGCCTCGCCGCCGCGGTAATCGTGAGCTCGTTCTATTTGAGTCTCAGCCATGACGGCGTGGAGCGGTTCCTGATGGTCGTCGTTCCGCCGGATTATGAAGAGACGACGATGCGGATCTATAAGCGCTCAAAGCAGCTGATCGGGTCGTGGTTCCGGATGCAGATGTTGCTCAGCGTGATCGTCGGATTTCTTGTATGGGGAGGACTCTCGTTGTTCGGGGTGCGGTATGCTTTTTTGATCGCCATCCTTGCGGGGCTTTTTGAGATCGTGCCGTTTCTCGGCCCGATTCTTTCCGGCGCGGTCGCGGTCGTTTCGGCGCTGCTCACTTCCACTACGCTCGCGTTCTATGTGCTGATATTTTTCCTTGTTACCCAGCAGTTCGAGTCGCATGTTCTCGTGCCATTACTGAGCCGCCGCTCGGTGGGGTTGCATCCTGTCATCGTCATCGTCGCGCTTTTGATCGGTGCGGAGGTGGGCGGCATGCTCGGCATCATCATTTCGGTGCCGCTTGCGGCGGTGGTTCAGGAGGTCGTGCAGGATTGGTCATCAAAACGCCGCGCAAAAGCCGTGGCATAAGGATCCTTCAAGACCATCCAGGTTGCAGAAAGGGGAGAAATAATAGTAGTCTAATGCCATGGATTCCCACAACGAATTTTTCATCACGACCCCCATCTATTATGTGAACGACAAGCCGCACATCGGCCATGCGTATTCCACGATCGTCGCCGATACGCTGGCGCGCTGGCGCGAGGCGCGCGGGGAACACGTGGTGTTCACGACCGGCGTGGACGAGAACGCGCAAAAAACAGTGGACGCGGCAAGGAAGAACGGCGAAGAGATCCATGCGTACGTGGACCGCATGGCGGATATCTGGAGCTCGACATGGGCGAAACTCGGCATCTCCAACACGGATTTCATCCGTACCACGGAAGAGCGGCATATCGAGACGGTGCGTGACATCTGGGGCCGCATGGAGGCCGCCGGCGATATCTATAAAGGACAATACCGGGGGTTGTACTGCAAAGGGCACGAGGCGTTCATGAAGGAGGATGAGCTGACGCCCGACGGGCTATGCCCGGAGCACAAGACCGCGCCGGAGCTCGTCACCGAAGAGAATTATTTTTTCCGATTGTCGAATTATCAGCAGAAGTTGCTGGAATTCTATGATGCGCACGGCGATTTTGTGGCGCCGGCGCACCGGTTCAATGAGGTGCGCGCGTTCGTGGAGAACGGGCTGGAAGACATCAGCTTCTCGCGCGAAAAAAAAGAGTGGGGGATCCCGGTGCCGAACGATCCGAACCAGGTCATCTATGTATGGGCCGATGCACTTGTTAACTATATCACCGCCGTCGGCGCGGAAGGATGGGAAGAGCACCCGGCGGATATTCATGTGATGGCGAAGGATATCGTGCGTTTTCATGCGGTGATCTGGCCGGCGATGCTCATGTCCGCGGGATTGCCTCTGCCGGGCCAGGTGATCTCCACCGGATTTTTGACGATCGACGGCACCAAGATGTCCAAATCGCTCGGTAACGTGGTGGATCCGCTCGACCTCGCCGCCCGCTACGGCGCGGACGGTTTGCGCTATTTTTTGCTGCGTGAAGTGTCCTTCGGCGACGACGGTGACTTTTCGGAAGAGAAAATGAAAGAACGATACAATGCTGATTTAGCGAACGGACTTGGCAATTTTGCCGCGCGGGTGCTGACGCTGGCGGAGAAGGAAAAGCTGCATTTTGGAAAACTCGATGCCGAATTTGAAACGATATTAAAAGATACGAAGCGCACAGTGCAGGAAAAGATGACCCTGTTCAAATTTTCCGACGTACTTGCCGCAATCTGGTCCGCTATCTCGTTCGGCGACCGCTACGTGAATGAGAAGAAAGTATGGGAGATCAAAGACGCGGCGGAGCGTACGCAGGCGTTGTTCAATCTCGTGTCGTTACTCGATACTGTTGCCGCCATGCTCGCACCGTTCCTGCCGGAAACGTCAAAAAAGATCACTACTGCGCTTGAGTGGAAGGATGATATCCTGCACGTGAAGAAACCCGATATTCTTTTTCCGCGGATAAAATAATCAGCGCCCCTTCTGGTCGAATAGGTTTTCGTACACGCGGTTGATGTCGCGCTTGAAGTGTTCGGTGTCCCCGTAGTTGTTTTCAAGCGTGATCTCGGCGCGGGAGCCGATGTCGGGGATGTCCACCTCGGTGCGCGCCCGTTCCTGGCGCTCGAAATCTTCCCATGTCGTCGCTGCCTCGCCTGCGCGGTTCCGTGCCTGCAGGCGCGCGTAGCGCACCTTTGGATCGGCAGTGATGTATACAAGCACCGATTTGATGCCGTCGTCTTGCAGGCCGCGGATCATTTTTTCGTCCCCCAGCCAGCGGACGCCGTCGAGGATCGCCACGTCGGCGTCATCGCTCATGAGCCGCCGGCGCATTGCCCGCGAGAGCGATCCGTCGCCAAAGCCCGTCTCCGCATTCATCACGATCGCCATCCTTTGCATATTATCGCGGGTGTGCGGGAGGTCCCAAAGGTCGAGCGTGTCGCGGAGGACGTCGGAGAATGTGTGCCGGCTCACCGAGTAGCCGTCCTCGATGAGCAGTTGCTCCAGCGTGTTCGCGCACGTCTCCTTTCCCGCGAGCGGAGCGCCGACGATGCCGATGACCAGTTTCATATGGTGCTATTATAACAAAAAGCGCCGCACCCAGAAAACTGTTCCGGATGCGGCGGTAATTAGGAATAAGCCGGCTCTTGCGCGGCGACGATCAGCGGTATTTCAAGGGGGTGGAGGATCGGCCAGATATGCGCCGGAACTTCTTTCGTGACGATCGCCGGCGCACCGAACGGGACCATTGCGCAGGCGCTTACCCCTGCATATTTTGCTTCCTCGGCCCGGTATACCACCGTATCGGCATACAGAACGTCCACCGGAGAAATGCTTGGGTTGTCAGCAAGAATGCCGCGGATCATCTCCTGGACGTTTTTGCCTTCTATCCGTGCTTCGTGAAAGAAATTTTCATTTCTTTGCTTTGAGAAGCATCGAAACCTTATTCCGGGGCCGTTCTCAGGAGCGGCGATGATGATCTTCAGGCGATCGCGCTGCCGCAGGGCCAAGAACAAAGCTTCGGAATCGGAGACGTTTATGTTGACCCCGTTGTGTTCCCGTGCGCCGGGAAGCACGCTGGCGTGGAGTATTACTATTTTGATCATAGTTCACCTCATTGAACGTGGATCGGTTGGGTCAAAAAACCTCGTGTATGATAGGATACTATTATCCGTCATGCAAGAATTCCATTTTTTTGACGCCCATACGCATGTGCAGTTTTCCGGTTTTGATGCCGACCGCGCTGCGGTCATCGCACGCGCCATCGCGGCAGATGTACGGCTGGTAAACGTCGGCACGCAGAAGGATACTTCGCGCGCCGCGGTCAGGCTCGCGCACGCATATCCTGCCGGACGGATGTTCGCTGCGATCGGCCTTCACCCCATTCATACCGGCAGGTCATATCACGATGCCGACGAATTGGGCGGGGGCGATGCGGCGAAAGCATTCACGTCGCGCGGCGAGATATTTGATATGGATTATTATACGGAGCTCGCGCGCGATCCGGTGACGGTCGCCATCGGCGAGTGCGGCTTGGATTATTTCCATTTTAACGACGACGAGCCGCGCGAGATGCAGATCGCCCGCCAGAAGGACGCGTTCCTCGGACAGATCGACCTTTCCAGGGAAAGCGGCAAACCGCTCATGATCCATTGCCGCGACGCGTTCGGGGACCTCATCGATTTTTTGAAACCGCATGCGGCCGATCTGCCGCCGGGCGTCGTGCATTTTTTCACCGGTACGCCGGCCGACGCGCGCGCGTTGCTCGATCTTGGATTTTCATTCACGTTCGGCGGCGCGATCACATTCCCGCCGCGCAAGGGGATGGCGCAGGGAATGTACGACGAGGTGATCCGGCTCATCCCTCCGGACCGGTTATTGAGCGAGACCGATGCGCCGTACGTCGCGCCCGCGCCGTTTCGCGGCAAGCGCAACGAGCCGGCGTATGTCGTGCATGCCGTAGCTCGTCTTGCCGCGCTAAAAGACGTCCCGCCGGAAGAAATGAAAGCGCGGATCTGGGAGAACGCTAAGCGGATATTTAAGCTTCCTTTAGAAGATTAAATCTTTCTAAAAATGGACTATTTCCGCGCCGCGCCGTAGAATGGAAAGTATCCATGCAGGCGTACGACCCCAAGAAGATAGAGGAAAAATGGAATAAAAGGTGGCTCGAAGAGAAGGTTTTTAAGGCCGTCGACGATTCAGCCAGGCCGAAATATTATCAGCTGGAGACGTTTCCATATCCGTCCGCGGCGGGGTTGCACATGGGGCATCCGAAGGGTTACACCGCGGAAGACATCCACGCGCGCTACATGCGCATGCGCGGATATGAAGTGCTTTACACGATGGGCTGGGATGCGTTCGGGCTCCCCACGGAGAACTATGCGATCAAAGTAGGGCGCGATCCGCACACCGTCGCGCAGGAGAATACAAGTAATTTCCGTCGCCAGGTGCAGATGTTCGGTTTCTCGTACGACTGGGACCGCGAGATTGACACCTCATCGCCGGAATATTATAAATGGACGCAATGGCTTTTTATCCAGCTCTATAAGCGCGGACTCGCGTACCGCAAGGACGCGAAGGTGAACTGGTGCCCGAAGGACCAGACCGTGCTCGCGAACGAGCAGGTGGTGGATGGTAAGTGCGAGCGGTGCGGAACGGAAATAGAGGAACGCGCGATGGAGCAGTGGTTTCTGAAGATCACCGACTACGCGGACCGCTTACTTGCGGACCTGAACGGCCTTGACTGGCCGGCCGCTTCCATAAAGCGGCAGGAGGATTGGATCGGAAAGAGCGAAGGGGCGTTGCTAAAATTTCCAATTTCCAATATTCAAACACCAAACAACGATCGATCATTGATCGAGGTATTTACGACGCGGCCGGATACGCTCTTTGGGGCGACATACCTGGTACTCGCGCCGGAGCATGCGCTGATCGACGAGCTGAAGGGCGTGATCGCAAACGGGAATGATGTTGCGGCGTATCGCGAGGAGGCGTCGCACAAGACCGACCGTATGCGGCAGGAAGACGCGAAAGAGAAGACCGGCGTGGAATTGAAGGGCGTGATGGCGATCAATCCGGCAACGAAGGAAGAGGTCCCGATCTGGGTTGCGGATTATGTTTTGGGTTCCTACGGCACCGGTGCCATTATGGCGGTTCCCGCGCACGACGAACGCGATTTTGAGTTCGCGAAAAAGTTCGGTTTGCCTATCAGGAAGGTTATAGTTCCAAAGTCGATCATTCCCGGTGTCCCTAATGTGAGCGCCGCTATGGGGGGCGCAGCTCCGGAATTGCGTGCGGAAGAAGATTTATGGGAGGGTGTCGGTGATTTGATAAATTCGGGCGATTTCACCGGTATGGATTCTGAGTTTGCAAAAATCGAGATCACGAAATCCGTCGGCGGAACATTGAAGACGCAGTACAAGATCCGGGACTGGTCCGTATCACGCCAGCGGTATTGGGGCGTGCCGATCCCGATGGTGCATTGTCCGAAATGCGGCATCGTGCCGGTGCCGGAGAGCGAATTGCCGGTGGTCCTGCCCGAGCTTGAGAACTATCGTCCGCAGGGGATGTCCCCGCTCGCGAGTTCGCCCGACTTTATCAATATAACGTGTCCGCAATGTGGCGGCGGCGCCAAGCGCGATGCGGAGACACTCGATACCTTCGTGGATTCGTCGTGGTATTTCCTGCGCTATCCCGATCCGCACAACGCGGCGGATATTTTTGATAAGAAAAAAGTGGCACACTGGATGCCGGTGGACCTCTATGTGATCGGCGCGGAGCACACCGTGATGCATTTGCTCTACTCGCGCTTTATCACCAAATTCTTGCACGACGAAGGGTATCTTTCATTCACCGAACCGTTTACGAAATTGCGGCATATCGGGCTCATTATGGGCGCGGACGGCGCAAAGATGTCCAAGAGCAAGGGCAACGTGGTGAATCCGGACGAGATCGTCGCCGAGTTCAGCGCGGACGCGATGCGAATGTACCTGATGTTTCTCGGCCCGTTCGATGACGCAACGCCATGGGATGCGCGCGGGATCCTCGGAGTGGAACGTTTTCTGAAGCGGTTCTGGAAATATTGCGCCGGTACGATAGAGCGGATGAAGCAGCCGGCTGCCTCCGGAGGTGCGAGCGGCGCGGCGGCTTCCGAAAGGCCGTCCGCGAAGGCGGCGCTCCATCGCGCCATCAAAAAAGTGGGCGAGGATATTGAAGCGTTCAAATTCAACACCGCTATTTCCGCGCTTATGATACTCTTAAATGAGACGGAGGCCGCCGCGCCGCCCGCCGAAGACGATCTTGTTTCGCTCGTAAAGATCCTTCACCCGTTCGCGCCGCACGCGGCGCAGGAGCTATGGTCGCTTATGGGCAACAACACCTATCTGGACTTTGAGCCGTG
>VFSW01010568.1_pt1 | contig 13065 bp, 13 predicted proteins | sample 5358111 | NCBI WGS metagenome assembly VFSW01 (sample SAMN11554181, study PRJNA540505) | mine drainage metagenome | isolation source: sediment from site ElyBrook_90M | place: USA: Ely Copper Mine, Vershire, VT | collected 2017 | reverse complement strand
CCAAGGAAGACTGGGGTACGATCGCTTTGGAGTAGAGGTTTGATAAGTCCCGCGAAGCGGTAGCGGCGAGGTACTGCTGCTTGATTTCAAAGTTCACACTGGTCATGCGGTCATCGAGGGTGCGCTGAGCGCCAGTGAGGTCGTGGGTGGCTTCGATGACGCCTTCACGTTGTTTGGTTCGGAAAAACACAGGGATGTTGAGTCCCAACATCACTCCGTGCATGTCCGGCATCAAGGGCCTCTGCCAGTAGGTGTAGGCCACGCTGAAGTCGGGGTCGTAAGCCTTGCGCGCCAGACTTACGGCGTAGCGGCTGCCTTCAATCATTCGCCGATTGCGTTCGAGACCTGGATCGTTCTGGTGCGCCAGTGCGTACAGATCTTGAAGGGTGGAATGAAATTCAGCAGGTACATACGGTGCTGGCGAAGGCAACGCAGATTCGGGGTCGCGGTAGAGCAGGGTATTTAGTCGCGCCCGGGCAGTATCCCGCTGCTGGTTCAAGATGATCAGTTTCTGGTCAATCCGTGAGACCTCCACCTGGGCTCGGAAAACATCTGCCTGCATTCCTTTGCCAACCTTGTAGAGTTCCATTGAGATACGTGCAAGTTTCTGTAGGAGATCTTTATCTTTACCTGTGATCTCAATCGCCTTGGAGTAGAAAAAATAATCGTAATAGGCGACCTTCACATCCGAGACCACTTGACGCCGCGTCTGCTCATAATCCCACCAAGCAGCCTCTGCACCCCGGTCCGCAATCTGTCCTCGCAATTTCAACTTGCCAGGGAAGGGAAGATCCTCAGCAACAGTAAGGCCACGGTAGCTCGACGGATCGTTGAGTTGAACACTGAACGGCGTGATGTTCCCCATCCATCCCCCGGAAAAGGTGGGATCCGGCAGCGACCGCGCCTGCGGTACCTCAGCTTGTTGTGCCTTGTATCGCTCGGCGGCGCTCTTGATGGCTGGATTTCGGGAGACGGCCAGTGCAACAAGATCGTCAAGACTTGCCTGAGGCTCGTGACTGGATACAACATTTGCCTGACCCTTACCATCAGCTACACCCACTCCAGTCTGCGCGGGTGTCGGAGCCGTCTCAGAGATGGTTTGCGACATCGAGATAGCTGGAGACAGGGCGAATAGACACCCTGCAAGGACGGCCAAGCATCTGATGGGCTTATTCATCGTTCCCTGATCCGTCGATCGACCGCGCAGACGACGTAGGCCGCGAACTCATGACACCGTCTATCACTTCACCATCGTTGTGTGTCCAAATCTCATCGCACAAGTGGTTGAATACCTGCCGGGTAAGCGCATCCTTTAGATCGAATGCGTAGCTATCTCTATAGCCAAAGACAAGCAGATGGTAGGGATCGGGATTGGATAGGGTCTGGAGATCTCGCCAACGCCAACTCCTGCTCTGCCCCGGCTGCGCGGTAACATAGTCGATCCCGTCCTGAGAAATGCGCAGCAGCCCATTGCTTCCACCATAGTGTTTGCTCCGCCGAACGGCGATCACCGTTTCCGCGGGAGCATTTGGATCAGGAATTCCATTGAGTACTGGTCTCACTATCCGCGCTGTAAGTGAAGCTGCGACCGCCGCTGGGATCTCATTCTTTACCTGCAGATCAAACCGTCGAGTGCCCGGTAGCGGCCATTTGCGATTGTCATACCCAACAAGAATCACACGATGCTTTTGTAGATCCAGAGATTGGATCTCAATTAGCGACCAGTGGATACTCGCACCTTTGTTGGGGACAAACTCAATTCCTTGTGAGTCAATGCGTAACGTGCCTGGTGTGCTTCCCAGCGCACTATGGCGCAGCTTTGCCTGAGACTCCCATGCATCCGGTCGCGGAAGTCTCGTTGACGGAGCGTCTGAGAGTTGGTCGCCGAGTGTCGGTCGTTGGGCTTGCAATCCGCCGGCACTCGCCAGTACCCAGGTCAGAATCACCCCCGCCATGATGTAGTGTTCCTTATTCATTGGTGGCGTGCACCCAGGCTGATCGCTTTCATTCAGAAGGCTAGTTGAGGGCAGTCAAGCTTGATCTCGTTGGACTGGATTTCTCAGACCGCATGCAGCGGTCTCCGAAGGATAGTTCGCTTGTAGCGATGATCCAACGGTCGACATTCAAAGTCTGTGCTCTTTTGCTCATCAGGATGGAAAGTGGGTCCTTTGCATCTGACTCCCAACAGGGGCAAACCCCAAAGTTATGGATGGTACTTTCAGGTACCATCCCTAACTCATCCGAACAATGCACCTAGGCGGCGGCGAAAGTTCTCCCTACATGTAACAAGGCGCTCTGTTCTTAATGCCCCTTGAGAGTCAGAAGAAAGTCAACAAGATGCTCTATCTGCGCGTCAGATGTGTCCGGCGGAAGGGCCGGCATGACGGAACCTGCTGGTTGTACCTTTACACGTTCAACTAATTGTTGTCGGGATAGCTTGGTTCCCACGCCATCCAACGACCCTACAGAGCCGCCCTTTCCTTCAATGCTGTGGCACGCATCACAGCCTTGCGCGAGGTAGAACTGATTGCCTGCTTCGACGGAGTTAGACGGCGGAACCGTGACTGCGGATTTGAGCGCCAACTTTCGGTGGGTTTCATCGTAGTTCAAGAATCTTAGAATCGCCCCGGCTTGCTGGTCATTGAATTGCGAGCTGGCCATTCCCTGCATTCGCTTTACCTCTAAACTCCATTGAGAGGGCGACAGGCTTGGCTTCAGGCTGACGTCCAGGCCGTGGCACTCGCTACACTTTCCCTTGAATAACCTGTATCCCTGATGGACATCTACGGGAAAGCCTGCAGGATCAACCTTGATGGTATCCCGTTTATTTTGTGTAAATTGTCCGTAAGCATTATGGACTGAGGTGGACCACAGAACTCCCAATAGAACAACACTCCAAAGTGTTCGAAGAACATATTTCTTTTTCATAACCTGTTGCTCCCTTGCCATCTGCCTTTAGAAATTGAATGCAATGTCTGTCTGGAATTTCTTGTCAGTGCTCTTCGCGGCTGCGACAGGATCGCGTCCTGATAGATCACTGTAAGCAACCCTTCCGACGATGTTCCCAGATGCGGTAAATGTCTTGTTGACCCCGACCGTCCAGTCATGAGTATTCTGAAACCCAACTCCGGTCGAACCCGTGATCTTTTGGTTCAAGCGATCGAATCGTCCAGACACCGCCAAGCCCTGGTTGATGTAGTAATCCACAGCACCGTAGTAATCGTTGCCGATGAAGCTGCTGAGAACCCCTCCCTGAACGGCTTGCCAGTCGTCGTTACTGTGCATGTAGCCACCCAGGAAGTCGACCTTGGACAGTAGCTTGTAATTCGCAAAGACACCTTGTCGGCGGATGTGCGGGGAAAAGGTGAATTGATTGGTCGTGGGATCAGGATTCGATGGATCGGTTTGCAAGTTATCTTTTTTGCCGTAGTAGTCGACAAAAGTAACTCCACTTTCCGGCGCATACCAGTAATCCACGTCAAGCCAGACGTCTTTGGAGTTGCGCGCGGACGGTCCGAGGATTTCGCTACCGTCCGCGTTGTCCCCGTTGGTGACCTTCGCGGTGGCTGCGAAGACCCGTTTGTAGTTATTCGAAGCCCAGGTATAGCCGGCATCAATTCCCACGGGGGATTGGTCGAAGACAAATGTTGTGGGGCTCGCGTTTTCGTAGAGTAAAGGAGAACTCGGCAATAAGCTGTAGACCTGGGCCGCGCGGGTCCCTTCCGCTACCTGCATGTGCTCCCGTCCGCCATCCACGTACCAGCTACTCCTTGCATTCCCGCCTGCATACCCAAAATTTGCATTCATAAGTTGCGGATTGGTAACGCCACCAGTAGTAATGTCAAATTCCGAGTAATAGAAGAAATTTGTGTCCGGTATCCAGCCACCAAAATATGCATTCCACGCAGCTACCTGGAATGCCGAAGTGGAGCTTGGGCTGGTACCATCCTGCGTCGTTCGCTCGGCAGAATAGCTAAAATCCGCTACTGCAATAGAGATATTGTTCGTTATCGTCCACGCAGGCTCTTTGTTAACCAAGTCCAGGATTCTGGCGACAGCCTGGTCCTTCACGAGCGCAGGCGGCAGGTGAAAACCGAGTCTCTTGAACATATACCCCTGCTCATTGAGTACTGGAGCGATCGTGTGGCACGCCGAGCACTTCAGGTTATAGCGGCGGGCAAACTGGGGAACTGCTTTCGCGGACACTGGAGAGAAAAGGAGAACGACCGCAATAAGAAGCATCGCTCCATTCAGGAATTTCATCGTCAATTTCATTGGCACACCCTTACTCATACTCATAACCATTTCTAGAATGTGTGCTTGCAGATCGCACATCCCAGCCTCAACTTGAGATTGCCTGTGCTTCTGAACTCAGTAAGTGAGATAAGTCACCGATCGCAAACATAATCATTTAGCTTGGTGCTTTTTGCCGGTCATCGCCTTGGAAGCAACTTCATCGATCATCTCGGTCCAGGCCGTGGCCACCGTATCGCAACAGTCTGCTCTTCGCCGCACGCATAGGAACTGGGCCCTATGTGTGAGTCCATTACGCTGGTTGCTCTGGCGTAGATTCTGCACATCTCGCTAGTCTTCTCTCTACAAGTCAGGAGAAGTACGTCGGCCCTGACCAGCAGCAATTTGACAACACATGTGACATTCCTTGATTGAGCCAACTGCGTTTTCTGATTATGTATCTGCAAATCAGACAAGACTGTGCAAGATTGCTCAAATGTGCATCGCACTTGCTAGAACGGCACTTCCAATAGCGTTCAACGCCCCTTGAATCGGCGGAAGATCTCCGTCGAAGTATCGATTAGGCCACCATTTCCTCTAGTCTTTCCTGGCGTAGAAGCGTAATCTGGCGGCCGTTGAGCGCAATGATGCCCTCTTGACGAAGCTGAGCTATGGAACGAGTAACTGTTTCCCGCCTACTTCCGACCATCTCAGCGATCTCCTGATGGGTCAGCAACAGAGGGAACGCGGTACCTGAATCTGCCCTATGTAATCCCTGCCGCAACTTCAATAGGACACTGGCGACACGATCAGTGATGGAGTCCGATAGACCACTACGGCAAGCTTCTGCGACCGCAGTCTGATGTTGTCGTGCCAATAGCTCGGTGATGCAGTGGTTAGCTGTTTCGCTTTCAGCGATCATCCGATGCACTTCGAAACTCGGTAAGACTCTCAACAAGCACGGGGTGAGGGACTCCGCAGTGACTTCATAAGGAAGATTTGCAATCGCCGCGCTCATACCGAGGACATCTCCCGGTGAAGCCAGCTTCACAATGAAGTCATTTCCGCTTTTCGAGTGACTTGAGAGCTTGATCGTTCCTTTGCAAACGATGAATATATTCTGTGGATAGTCGCCTCTCCGAAATAATAGGTTTCTGCTCTCACAGTACACATGAAACCCGATCTTACAATCCTTGGGGATCACCGCCCCACAGGCTTCACAAGATACATCCTGAAGTCGCTGTTGTGGTATAGAAAGTTGTTTCACGAATGCTAATCTAGATTCCTTCTGCATGATCCTCTCCTGCTCAATAGCGCGAACCTGACTCAGTTCGACTAGAACGAATGCACCACAAGCTCAACTAGGCCGCGAAGGCTCGGCGCTCAAAAGCATCGAGGCTCGCAGATTTTAGTGTGCTGTAGGAGCGTCCAGTATGTATGGTGACCGCAAGCAGCGTAGTGGCTTCCTACGCTAGGAGCGTCGGGAAGCGCAACGTACTGCCCAGATGACGGACAGGGAACCGCGAAGTCTAGATTCTAAATACGGAAGGTGTACAAGCTCGGGAGATGAGAGGTGGGTGCGTAAGGCTCTTGCTCGATACAGCACGAGATGTCGCAGGAGAAGGAGGGTTCACGATCAACCAAGGGGGCATCGCGTTCGCCACTGGAGTCGCGTCGTACGCTCGTTCCAGTAACGCGCATTCACTTACAAGTCCGGCAGGTTGCTGGATGCATTTGCCACTACACGGCACCTGCATGTGGGCACAATGGAGATGGGCCGCATGGCAACATGCGAGATCCGGTTGGGATCCGCATCTTCCGGAATTGCAACAATTCATGGCCGGAGCGATAGCCCAGACAATGAATAGAAGAACCGTGCCGAGCGTGGAAAGATTCTTCATCTCATCGAACCAAAGCAGCCGTCGATGATACAAGCTTGTGACAAACGGCTACATCTCTCTAATATCCAGTATGGTTATGACCTGGCGACATCGTCTGTGACCTGTATCACAATGAGTGAGCCCGCAACACCGACTGCTTAGCCTACCATTCAATCGATACGGCATGCAGATGCAGATAGTCGCTATGCAGTGCTTTCGCAATGGAACATCAGGAGCTTTACGATTCATTGCACATCGGTCGAGGGTGGTGATTTAGTTGTGCTTAAATCATGGCCTAATGAGATTGGTTTGAAGCGCCCAGGCTTCGGATACCGGTGAGCGATAGTGGGGCGATGAGTGGGGCCCGATGGTGTTGTAGTGAACACACCAGCGTTCCGCCAGAACCCGCACCTCCTTGAGCGAGTAAAAGATCGCACCGTTGAGGAACTCGTCGCGCGGCTTCGAGTTGGACCTCTAGCAGTACCCGTTCTCCCATGGACTGCAGGGTTCGATGTAGAGCGTCTTTGCTCCCGTATCAGCGAGCCATTTCCTGAGGTCTTTCGCGACGAACTCTGGTCATTGTAGGAACGGATTTGCTCCGGCACACCCTTCAGCACCATCATGTCCGCCAGCGCCTCCATCACTTTGGTGCTGCTCCAACGCCGCTACGGACGTACCAGCAAGCTCTCCCTGGTGTGCTTCATCGATCAGGTTCAACATCCGCACCGTCCTTCCATCATGCGTCTTCGCACTCAGGAAGTCGTAGCTCCAGACATGGTTGGGGCGCTCGGGATGCAGCCGTACGCAAGATCCATCGTTGAGCCACAACCGGCCTCGTGGCCTCTGCTTCTTTAGAACCTTCAGCCGCTCAAGACGCCAGATCCCGGAGTGAAGATTCGCTCAACCTGGTCCTTGCCCACCTGCCAGCCTGTCCGCTCGATCAACGCGGTGATCGGGCGATATCCATAGCGGTCATACTGGCTGACCAACGTCACGATGGCCTGGATGAGTGTGCCTTCGTCGTCTCGCTGCGTCGGCCGCCGCGACGGTGTTGAAGCTCACGCGCTTGTTCTGGCGGCAGGCTTCGACGCAGAGGGAGGTCATCAGGTGGGTCTTGTCGGTGCCGGTGCGCCGAGGAAGATGACAGGCTCTGCGCGATCGAGACAGCTGCAGTCGGCCAGCGAACGCATCTGGGTAGTGGAGACGCTGGAGACGTTGAAATCGTAGTCTTCCAAGGTCTGGACCTTGAGCAGTTTTGCTTCGGAAAGACGCCGCGCGATCCTGCGTTGTTGCCGCTCGTCGACTTCGGGAGCGAGCCGGGCTCCGAGATAACGGACGTGGGAGTGTCCCTGGCGCGTGGCTTGATCGGCGATGCGGCTGTACTGAGCGGCGATGGTGGGGATACACAGGGTCTTGCGATGGGCATGGATCGAAACTTCCTGAAGGAAGCGGGAATGGTGCTCATCGCGCCACCTACGCATGGAGCAGGTGATCGTAAGCTTCGAGGGTGGGCGGCGGGCGTTCGTACCGAGCCAGCAGACCAAGTTAGATAGCCTCGGGCTTCTTGCGCACCGGTTCATGGGCGGTGAGCAGATAGCGAACCGCGGCAGTAAGGAAACTTAACATCGCGTTCTGGTGGCTGCGAAGGTTGATTGGGCCCACAAGGTCGTGTACCAGTTGGCAGTACCAACTCAAATTATCGAACCCCCTCATGCATCTGGCCCTATGGCCGATCAGAATGCGAATGGAAGTCGGGTCGTGAGTTCAGAGTTAAAGACGCGAGTGCGAAGGTCGGCATGAAATCGCTTGACTGGCACGGCTCATGGAAGTCAACCTGTGCCTCTGCCGCTGGAGGATAGCTCTGCGGAATGAACACTTCCTACTTGGTCATCCCTAGCTGTCCCTTGCGGAAACTGACGTACTCCCGCACCCGTGACTGGCCGAGCGGAAAGTCAGACCGCTCGACCTGCAGACGCTTGTAAATCCTCGCCGCCGTGTGCGTTGCTTGCGCGGCGCCGACAGGTCGGAGGTCAGAATGTCGTCGATGAACGGCATCACCGGCCCCAGTCGCGGACACTCGCGTGGCTTGTATACGCATCCTGGAGGGACTGCGCTGGCCAGCGCCTGCCGCACCATCCGACGATGCACGCTGAACTTGCATGCCACCGCACGGATGCTGCTTCCTCCAAACTCATGCACCCGTCGAATCTGCTCGAATAGCTCCACCTTCGTTCTCCTGTCCACCTCGCCCTCCGTGAAATGAGGGTAGGCCGGTCGCTCCAGGTGGGGCCAAATTACGGTAGCAAAATCAGATGCCCCGTGATACTCATCGTTGATACTCAGACTCACTTTGTCGATCTTTCCGCTGCCCGCAATCAGGGGGCCGAGCCATCAACCGGCATGTTGTTGATAACCGAATCATGCGCCAGCGGCCCCGTCAGCCCCATCAACGGATCGCGCCCAATTCCCTTGGAATACTGCAGCACCGCACCCAGCCTCGCGCTCTGCGCTGCCGTAAACGCCGTGTGCATCGTCACCCCGTTCTTCGTGAACACCGACATTTCGTCGTAGGGAGAGAATTCCCTGTGTAGCGCCGCCAGCGAGTCGTTGATCTTCTCCATCGTGTCGTGTGTCACGCTCTGGTCGATGACCAGCGTTACCGAGAGCGGCAGTCGGTCCGATGTGAACACGCTGATGTGTTGCGCCACCCCATTCTCATCCACCCGCAAATCCTGCGACGTCAGCCCCGGCACCAAACGAGCCTCCTCCGAAGGGGCCCGCCCATACTTGAAGCGATACCAGTCTTCGAACCGTTTGCTCGCGGGAATTACGCCTTGAGCCGGTGTCGCCTTGCGAAAGGCTGTATTGGCCTGCTCGGCGTGAGTACGCGCTTCCTCCGAAGGGGCCGGCCGCCCATACTTGAAGCGATACCAGTCTTCGAACCGTGTGTTGGGGGTCTGCGCAACCAGCAACCTATTGGCTCCCAATGCCAAAATCCCAATGAGCAAAATGCTTTTGACCGAGAGTTTCATTGTGATAGGCCTCCTCGCCTTCATCTGACTAACCTCACCGCTTTGTAATGCACCCGCTCGGCCAAAGTTGTGGCATGGAGACAGTATTTGTATGTTATGGATGTAAAAGGACTTAAACACCGCAGCGCACAAGCCGAATGCGCAGGCGCATGCGCTCATTGGCCCATATCAGGCACTGAGCACCGGAAAGCGGCCAATGAAGAACCTCGGGACATTATGATCGCAGAACAGACCGATGGCATGCGGATCATGGGTGCGCGTGAGCGGCGGTTTCGACGTGCAGGCACACACGAGGATTCCGGATCTTCCGCATGAACACAGTTACCGCGTGTATCCCGCGGCCGGTGTGCTCCGTATCCGGTTTGTCAAGAGGGCACAGGATCTGGGGTTTTCATTGAAGTAGGTCAAAGAACTCCTCTCGTTGGCCGAAGATCGAACGTCGGACTGCGCGGATGTGCGAGCTCTCACCCAGGAAGAAATGCAAGAGATCAAACGCAAAATCCAGTTGCTCGAGACCATAAAGCGAGCCTTGACTACATTGGCCGAGGCATACCTCGTAAGAGGTCCTGTGGCCAGCTGTTCCATGCTGGAAAGCATTGGACCCGATCAGGCAACTCATAAAAGCTGAATGCTGGGCGACGATTCTCGCAGTCGGAGCGGCGCTGCTTGCTGCCCATCATGCGAGATCACAGTCCATGATATGCGGCAGGAGGGCGGCGCCTAGCGCGTGCGAGATCTGGGTGTCAATCACGTTCCCAGTTTGGTAGTCGATGGCACTCTGGCAGGGTATTGCACGGCTGAACAGGCGCTCCGTAATGCAGCTATAGGCAGCGCGTTATAGAAATTGTGCCATGCGTCCGGCAGCCATGCGCGGTCGTCTGGCATAGCTGCGCCGGAAAGGACGGCCGCTTTCCAATTCCCCAATGACTTCGGAGTTTCGTAATAACCTGCTGCGCAAGCTCCCTTTCAAGGTCTGCTTATCCGCCATGCCACAGCAGCGAGTCCAATCACAAACCAGAAAAGATCGCACATCAATAGTCACGACATCAAGCCGCGGGACGAGTGGTGTACTCGTCGGGGGGGAAGCCCTGTTTTCTTTCGGGTTCGATATTGGACCGGTCAGGTCGTTGTAATCGCGGTAGACGGCACGGACCATAGCACCAATCTTCGGCTCAGGCAGCTTTGTTCCCGGCAAGTGTTGCCATTGCGCGTTTCTTTGCGTCGGTCGCTGTAGACTTCGCTAACATAACTTCACCGCACCCAACTTACGAAGGTTCGCCTCCAGAACAAGCAACCCCACCCTCTGGGGAGAGGTGCATACTCAAAACCAGATGAGGCAACAACCGACACAGAGCTGGCATTTGTCCTGGAAGGGAAGCCTTGAAGATCGGAAAAGTTGGTGGCCATTCGAGTCGGGGCTTGGGCACGATTCTGGACCACAGTTTCGAAGTCATTTGACTGCGTCGCGGTACGCCGCAGGTCCTCTTCGACAAGATAAGGTTGGTCTCTCCCTTAAACGTCCGCCGAGACATAGGCCCAAACGCGCTAGAGCGCTCTTACAACGCGGCCTTCGTTCGCGGCTGATGTTCGGCCATCGCATTTTATTCCGCGTACGAGCCACACCGATGCTCATAATCCGTGGCGTATAGCCGACGTACTAGCGCTCGCAATCCGCGGCGAGTTACTTATGCTGCTGGACAGCCGTACGTAATGCACCGAATCCGCATTGAAGGCTCGGACAGCGGTCTTGTCGTGGACACATAGTCAATGCCGTCTTGGGACCGACAACAGCATGGAAATCTTTCTGAACTTTGAAGTCGAGTTTCTCCGAAGCATCGGAAATATGCGAGGAGTCAACAATTTGTGGCCCATATGCAAGTCCTTTCTGCGTGATGCAATTTGACACTGAGGTAAATGCGGTGCCGATCCGGAACTGACATTCAGTTCATCCCCCCGCCGCGTCCGCAATCGCTTCGGGAGCCAACTACGTTCGGAGGCGAAATCAGCAGCCTTACGGTTCGTTTTCTATTGCATCGCTTCCGCCTGACCTTTCTGCAAAGACGTTTATGTATGAGCCGTGCCAAACTCCGAGCGATCATCACATAGCACCATTAGTGCTTATGAGACACTCAGTTACAAAGCAACTGCAACAGCATGAATCTCGTTCGACAATGAGCTTCGAAAGAACCAAAGGAACAACCGGGGGATATACTCCCGGAATTCTCAAAGATCTACTGACACCTAGGCAGAGCCGCGGATCTCCCGTTTGATTAGCCAGGAATTGGTGTTTGTTTTACGGTCTTCAACGATGGGAGAACGAATGGAGACCGCCAAACAGGCATCGGGCATTCTGCGGAGCGGCGTCAGGTGCGACTCGGTCACAACGCTCTCGGTCACAATTATCCGGTCGATATCCAAACACATCTGCAGTAAAGACGTACAAGCATCCGGTGAGCAGGCCGCGATCCGGTGTGCAGGTCGCGACAGTCTCCGAGGTTTGCGCAGGATGGCGCAATCCGCCCTGCGCAAACCTCTGTTTAAATGAGAGTTAGTTTTGATCGAGGATTGCCTCCTCCGTGGCATACTGCTGCTCCGTATCGAGATTGCGGATCACAGTGAGACCCTGTGCGCCGAGCACAAATGTAGTGCCTGTATTCGGACGCTCCACGATCCGAGTCACGCCGGCAATTGTAGCGACCGTCGTAACCGCCGGATGAGCCGCTGTTCCGAGCTTGATGACCCGATAATCCCGACCTGCGATATTAGTTCTCTGCTGCGCGGAGGGTATCGAGACAGCTAGATAAGCGGAATCTCCTAAGGGGTTCACCGGCTCGTCAACAGTGTTCTCGACGTTCACAATTTGCGGTGACTTTGCTGCACGCATGTTCAAAAGTGCACTTCCGGAACCGTCGCGGAAGCGGATCTGCTCGATCGTCTCCCCCAACTGTTGAACAAAATCGTAAGGCCGGCTGATGCCGGTCGCGAACGAGGCGACGACCTTTATATGCGCCGAGTCGTCGACATTAAGGACGAGTAAGCGCGCCCCCTGTTGCTGCTCCACATATAAGTACGGCGTGCCGGCGCTATCGTAGTGAAGCAGGATATCTTCGCTCCTCTGTTGCGCGAGATCCGGTAATGTTGTCGATGCTTGAACCAGAATGTTTGTTTTCAAGTGATGCGAAGCGGCCTGAGCCAGCGATACGCTGAACATCAGGCCGGCACTAACAACGAGTGTAGTCACGATTTTCATGTTTTCTCCCTTCCTGATACGACAGGAATTTATGTTTTCCGCTAAGAGAGAAGGCAACTTTCGCGCCAAAGCTGGCAGATGTCCCGCTTGGGTTCCAACTTTCTGATAAATATGGGGTTGCCGGATGGGAGAGAGGTCGGGCTAAAGCGCCGGAAAACCTCAGTCTGCCTGATTTGGGCCAATAATTGTCTGCTTTCGAGCAGCAGACGGGTAGATATGCTGCTGAAGCGGTTGCCATTCACCACGTCTTTGTCTAGCGGGCCGCTGATACAGAGGGTCCATTCACCATACGGCTTCACGGGTAGCTCCCCCAGGCCGAATAATTATGGCGACAATCACAATCTGTTGAATCAAACACGTGGCTCCGTGGGATGGTTTTCGCTGAAGCTCTTCGAAGGTCTGTGGAATTGAGCGCCCTCCTCAATACAATCTGCTGTGTAAGCGCGTGGTGTTGGCCGTGTGTACAGGGCGGATCGGTTCCGAGATGATGGCTTCATGTCGGAAGCAACGCATGCTGGCGGGTTGTCGTTAGCGTCTCCACGTCGGAGACGGAGTGCTGAGGAACGGCGGCTGATTGTGGAAGAGACGCTGGAAGCGGGCTCTTCGGTCGCTCGAGTGGCGATGAAGCACGGCGTGAACGCCAACCAGGTATTCAAGTGGCGACGCTTGC
>VFSW01010567.1_pt1 | contig 13066 bp, 12 predicted proteins | sample 5358111 | NCBI WGS metagenome assembly VFSW01 (sample SAMN11554181, study PRJNA540505) | mine drainage metagenome | isolation source: sediment from site ElyBrook_90M | place: USA: Ely Copper Mine, Vershire, VT | collected 2017 | reverse complement strand
CCGCGCGCCCGGCGGCCCCCCCCCCCCCCCCCCCTCCGCTTCCTCACTCCGCCGCCGTGGCCCCCCCCCACAATACCCCCCCGCCCCACGGCCGCGACCGGGCGCCCCGCCATCCGCGCGATCGCCTCGAGCATCAGCCCGTCGCTCATCCCATGGCGCATCTCGCGCACCAGGATTTTCGTTGCATAGCGGCTCTCGAGCGCCGTCATCCGCTCGAACAGCGCGCGCAGCCTGTCGAGCTTGCGCCGCCGCGCGCTGCGACCCTCGATCGCCGCGATCTCCGCGAAGGTGCGGGCGACATCGGAGATCGAAAGCGTTGGCGGCGGCTCTTCGGCGCGAAGCCGCATCACCATCGCGATCGCGTCGCCGAAATCGGTGGCCGCGGCGAAAATCTCCTGGCCGCTCTCTTCGTCGGGCGCCTGTCCCGAGATCTCGGCGGCGATCTTCCAAATCGCGCGCCCGCTAAGCTGAAGCCGCTTGTCATCGCCCTGCTCGGTTGCTCGTCCGACCATGAAGCGTGCGGCGACTTCGGCTTCGGCGGCGTCGAGGCGGGCGAGAAAATCGCCCGCTATCTCCGCTATCTGAAGGCGGCTGCTGGTCTGGCTCAGCGACTGGCAGGTCTCGGCAAATTCGAGGAACGAGGGCACGGAGTCAAGTTTAGTGCGCCGGACCGCGCTTATCGATGGCCGCCGTAGGGTTTGGCCGGATCGTAGACCGGACGGCCGACTGGACGAAGCCGCAGCGTGCCCGAATCGAGCGCACGCACCCGCGCGCGCGCGATTTCGACATACTCGGGCACGATATCGCATCCGTAGCCGATTCGGCCGTGCCTGATCGCCGCGATCACCGACGAGCCCACGCCGGCGTACGGGTCGAGAAGTGCGTCGCCGGGATCGGTGAATGCGAGGACGAGCCGCTCGACCAGCTCGACCGGAAACTGGCACGGATGGATGGTTTTCTCGACGTGATTGTTTTTCACGTTGGGGATGATCCACACGTCACCGGGGTTTTTGCCGAGCGGATTGCACGAGAGCATCCCGCGCTTCGGACCTTTGAAATATTTCTTGCCAGGATATTTCGACGGTACCCGGATCGCGTCGAGATTGAAGGTGTAGTCGCCGTCGCGTGTGAGCCACATGATAGTTTCGTAGCGCCCCGACAAGCGCCGCGAGCAGTGCAGACCGTGCTCGAAATGCCAGACGATCCGGTTGCGGAGCTTGAGCCCGTGGCCGCGGAAAATTCCGTAGAGCGGAATATCGAGCGGCACTACCTCGCCGTCGCGGACGTGATTTCCGACCTGCCAGCATATTGAGCCGCGCGGCTTCAGAACGCGGACGCATTCCGCAATCACTTCGGCCTGTTCGCCGAGATAGTCGTCGAGCGAGCGGCGCCGTTCGTATCGCTTGCCGATGTTGTAGGGCGGCGAGGTGACGACGAGCTGGATGCTCGCGTCAGGAATCGCGCGGATGAATTCGAGGTTGTCGCGGCATTCGAGAACCGCGCGCCGGGCCGCCGCCGACCTGTCGATGCGAAAGCCAACAGCCGCCACCGCGCGCCCTCCGTCAGCGTATCGGATGGGCGCGGAGAAACGGCGTCAGCACGGCGGCGAACTCGCGCGGCGCTTCGTTGAAGAACGAATGGGCGACATTGGGGATGATATGAAACTCGGCGCCGGGAATCCGCCCCGCGATGATCTCCGAATTGCCCGGCGGTATCAGCACGTCCTCCGCTCCGGTCACCGCCAAAGTGGGCGCCGTGATATTCGGCAGCCGATCGAAAGTTTTGAACTTGAAGGTCGCTTCGAGATGACCCCTGACCACGCGCGCCGGCGTCGGATTGGCGAGCAGGCGCGGAATCGTCGCTTCGAGTTCCGCAATATGGTTCGTGCGATACGACTCGGTGTAGGCGAGCGGCCATCCGCGCCGGATCAGGTCTTGCTCCGAGGCGTCGCCGCGCGGCATCGAAAGCAGCTTCATCGATTCGGGCGGCGCTGGGATCGCGTTGCGGCCGCCCGCCGTAGTGCATCCGAGCGTCAGCGAGTGGACGCGCGCCGAATGGCGCAGCACGAGTTCCTGCGCGATCATCCCGCCCATCGAGACGCCGAAGACATGCGCGCGCGGATGGCCTAACGCTTCGAGCAGCGCGTCGGCGTCGTCGGCGAAGCCCTCGATCGAGTAGCCGTCGGCGGGCTTGTCGCTAAACCCCGTGCCGAGGTTGTCGAAGATGATCACGCCGAACGAGCGCGCCAGCTCCCCAACCAGTTCGGGATTCCACGCGGCGTGGCTCGCACCGAGGCCCATGATCATCAGTAGCGGCTCTCCGGCGCCGTGAATTTCGTAGTAGAGGTTGTGATCGCGGACTTTGATCGTCGGCATCGTTCGCTCCTTCGGCTGCCCTTGGTTTCAACCTTTCAACCCGCGCGCGAGATGATTCCCGGCTGTTTCGGATGCGCGTCGGCGACCGCGTCGGGCTTGCGCAAGCGCATTATCAGCTCGCTGCGGAGTATGTAGTCGGCTTCCTCGAAGATGAACCCGTGGCGTTCAAGGATTTTGGTCAGGCTCGCGCGGGTGTAGTGAGTGATATGTTCGTCCTTGTAGCCGCCGGGCTTGAGAAAGCCGTAGACCGGCTCGATCATGCGCCATCCGATAGTCGCGTAGTCGGGCGTTCCGATAACCAGCATCCCGCCCGGCCGCAGCACCCGCTTGAGTTCGGTGAAGAGCGCGTCGTCGAAAGGGATATGCTCGATCACCTGCGAGCTGATTACGCAATCGAAGCTATTGACCTTGAAGGGCAGCGCGAAGGCGGAGCCGCGCAGCAGCGGAATTCCGTAGCGGCTCAGGAAGCGCACCTTGCCCATGCTGAAGTCCATTCCGACCGCGTTGTTGAGGCTCTGGATAATGAGGCTCGAACCGCATCCCACGTCGAGCGTGCGTCCGGCGTTGCGCGTCCACGAGACGGTGATGCGATGGCGGCGGCGCTGCCAGTAGCGCTGCAGCGGGATGATGCTGTAGAAGGCGCGCTCGTCGTAATCGGCCGAGGCGACCGAGTTGCGCAAGCCCCAGAGCTTGAGCGCCGAGCGCGTCAGGTCCCATCCGAAGCGGAGCAGGCGGGCATGCGAATGTCCGGCCTCGCGCGGAAAATAGGTGAACGGAACCTCGGCGACGCTGTAGCCGTTGGCCCACGCCTTGACCAGGATTTCCTCGAGCACATCGAAGTTGCGCCCTTCGGGTTCGATCCCCTCGATCGCGGCGCGGCGGTAAAGACGGAAGCCGCTCGACAGATCGCGCACCGGCATCGCGAGCACCCGGCGCAACACCTCGTTCAGGATACGGCTCAGCGCGCGCCGGCCGAACGAGGTATAGGCTACGCCGCCGCGCACATAGCGCGAGGCGATTATGATGTCGGCGCGCCCGCGCGCCCGCCACATCTTGAAAACGAAGGCCGGCTCGTGCGAAAGGTCGGCGTCGAGCGTGAGCAGATATTCGCCGCGCGCTTCGGCGAACCCGGTCATCAGGGCGCCGGCATAACCGCGCTGGCGTTCGCGCAGCACGCGCGCGCCGAGTTCGGTGGCGATTTCGGGGGTGCCGTCGGTCGATCCACCGTCGATGACGAGAATCTCGGACTCGAGGCGGAGCTGGCGCGCGAATTCGGTAAGCCTCGGTATCAACTCGCGAAGGTTGTCGCGCTCGTTGATGACCGGGAGAATGATCGAGAGGTCAGTCGGCATTTCAGGAAATGAAATACAGGCAATCGGGGGCGAAGGAAATATCCGCGCCATCCAGCCGGTCAGTGTGCGCGGCGGCAGGTTGCGCTTGCCCTCGATCCAGCCGCGCCGTAGTTTTGGATCACGACGAGGTGGCGGGTGGCGATAGATTCGCGCGGCAAATTCAGTTTCGTACTCTGGTTGGCCTTTTTCCTTCTCGCGGCTGGCGTCGGTCCAGCGCTGGCGGCGCGCCGTCCGCACGGTGCCCGCCATGCGGCCCCGGCCACGGGTGAGCCGGGCGTGGCGCTCGAGCAGGTCCACGTCTTTGGCGATCGGCCGGCGCCGTTTGTCCTCGACGCGACCGCGGCATGCCTGATCGACGCGCGCAGCGGCACCCAGCTCTACGCCTACAACGAGCACGAAAAGATCGAGCCCGCGAGCCTCGCCAAGCTGATGACGTTTTACCTGGTGCTGCAGGCACTGCGCGATCGGCGCCTCACGCTCGCGACCGAGGTGCCGGTCAGCGAAGAGGCGTGGCGGCTCTCGATGAATCAGAGCGTGTCGCGGATGTTCCTGGGCGTGGGGCAGAAGGTCGCGGTCCACGATCTGCTCGACGGCCTGATGGTGTCGTCGGGCAACGACGCGGCCGTTACGCTCGCCGAATATCTGGCCGGCAGCACCGACGCCTTCACCAAGGATATGAACGATCAAGCGGCCAAATTAGGGCTCAACGAGACGCATTTCGACAATCCTGACGGACTGCCAGTGCCCGGCGAATACACCACCGCATCCGACATGGTGAAGCTCGCGCGCGCCCTGACCACGCGCTTTCCCGAGGCCTTCACCTATACCTCGACCAAGGAATTCACCTTCGACAATATCCGCCAGCGCAACTTCAATACGCTGCTCTTCTATGACTCGCGCGTTAACGGCCTCAAGACCGGCCATGTGCAGGAGGCTGGCTTTCACCTGGTCGCGACCGCGAACTCGAACGGCCTCGAATTGATCTCGGCGGTGATGGGCACGCCGTCGATGGAGAAGCGGCGTACCGAGACTGAGAAGCTTATCGATTGGGCCTTTCACACCTTCGCAAGCGTAAGTCCCGACTGGCGCAGGGCCGTATCGGACTCGCTGCCGGTTTACGAAGGCACCGCCGACAGCGTCGCGGTGGCGCCCGACCGGGTGCCCTACGCGACGGTCTTTCAGGGCGACGAGGGCAAGGTCGTGCTGACGGGCGGCTTCGACTCGCGCTATCTGGTGGCGCCGGTCGCGGCGGGTACGCAGGTCGGCGAGATGACGCTCTCGGTGAACGGCACGGCGCAATCGGCGATTCCGCTCCGCACCCAGGCGCCGGTTCCCGAGGCGGGCATCTGGAAGCGGCTCAAGGACAGCATCCGGATGCGCTTCTAGACAGTTCCGTTACGCACCGGGATTAACACGCTGCTGGATTTCGTAGATGGCGGCGACCGCCGAGCCCCTCTGTCGACCCTTAATCGACCCGCGTCAAGGTCAGCACCGGAATCTGGCGCTTGGTCTTTTTCTGATAATCCGCAAAGAACGGCATCACCTTGGCCTGCGCGTCGAATAGCCGATCCCGCTCGGCGCCGTACACCTGTGTCACCCTCGCCTTGAATTTTTCCGCACCGATCTCAACTGTCACGAGCGGATTCGCAATAAGATTGTGATACCAGGGCGGGTTCCGCGGCGCACCACCATAAGAGGCGATTACCACGATACGATCGCCGTCCCGGGTGCAGCACAGGGGCCGGACCAACGTTCGGCCCGTCTTCGCGCCGGTCATCGTCAGCAGCAGGATGGGCATTCCTTCCATCGGACCGCCAACTACGCCCCGATTCGCGCGAAACTCCTTGATTACTGATTGATTGAGTTCGTCGATTGCGCGGGGGTCAGCAACCAGCCGTTCCGTATCAATTTCTTCGAGTCTATTCGCCATGCGATGCCCTCTTTTTTCGCAATGATCGCGAACCCAGGCACCACTTGTCGTTCAGGATCACGCAAATTGTCAAGGGCGCGTGCTGAAGCACCACGAGCTTGGGCGAGCCGCATCGTCTTACAATAGCGGGCATTTGCTCTTCAACGAACTTCTACCTCGGGACACTGGAGCTTTCGCAGTTATGCGCCGCCTGATGACGAGTTACTGGATTTCGTAAACGGCCGTGACGGTCGCGTCGAATCCGATACTGCTCGGCAACACCGGGAGCACCGCCGCATGCATCGGCGCCACACCGATAGTGGACTCCATCTGGAAGGCGCCGCCTTGAACAACCTGCGGCTCCGCCGCGCCATCGATCGAGATTCGCAGGACCTTGCCGAGCTTGACGTCCATTGAAGTCGCGACCGTTTGCGCCTTGGTTTGCGCGTCCTTCGCGGCGGTAGCGATCGCCTGCTGGCGCGCCGCAGCGTCATCGCTGAGCGTGAAGCTCACTGAATTCAACCGCGACGCGCCGGCTTCGATTCCAGCGTTGAGCAGCGCGCCTAACAGGTCGAGTTGCTGGGTCTTGACGCTGACCGTCGTACTGGCCTCATAAAACTGGCGAACCTGTTCGCGTTGTTGCGGCGGATAATAGGGCGGCGCTTGATAGTTGCTCATCGGGTTCATCGAGAACGTCGAAATTTCGACCTGAACCTGGTCGGGAAATTTGCTGGTGAGCGCCTGCGCAACGCGCTCGACCGCCGCGATACCGCGGCTCACACACTCATCCGCCGTGGCGCCCTCCGCATCAACTTGCAGGTTGGTGAACGGCACCCGCTTTACTTGACCTCCTTGCGCAGCCCCCGCGCCCGCCATTAAGCCAGTCATTCCGGAGTCAAACCGGGCCGAGGGCGAGCCGTACGACATCTGGATCCCGCCTTGAGTCAGGCCGCCAGCACCGGCGGCCATCGCAGCTTGGATTATTGCTGCAAGCCTGTCGAACTTGTCTGTGTAGACCGTCACCTGGGAGGTGAATCTCCAACTCCCTTCGTTGGGGGTTGGAGTCGCAGCGGGAACGGGATTCTCGACCTCTTCGCTCGTCGGCTCGAGCGAATAGTTGGCGGTTTCGACGTCGCCCTTTCCCGCGAGTTTGTCTTTCAGAGCTTTGACTACCTTGTCGGTTTTGGCGGTATTGGTCGCGCTGCATTGGTCAGCGGTCGGCGCCTTGCTCTCGATCGAAAACGACACAATCATCATGTCAGGCTTGGCCTTCGCATCGCCAACTCCGCTGACCGAGATCGTCCGTGTTCCTTGAGCAGACGGCGTTGCCTGAGCTAGCGCGGGAGGCGTCATCTGAAAAAGAACAAACGCGGTTATCAGCGTTGGCAGCGTGCATCGCATTGGCTTCCTCCGGCCCGCCACGGAAAATCCAGGCGGCTCCATTTCGCGAAGCCGACTCTAATCAGACGGCCGGGGCGCGGCTACAGCAGCGAGCCGCGGAAGGGTTCGTCGCGCGACGGCGGATGCTTGATTAGATCGAGCGCCCATTTGCGCGCCTGACGGAGTGCGTCTTCAGCCCGGCCGAAGAGCCGCTCGCGATACATCGTGTTCCATACGTAGACGTCGATCGAGGGCTCGTCGCCGAGCGTCACGTCGACCATCCAGTCTTCGAGTTGCGGGCCGCAGACGAGCAGGCGGATGACGCGGCCGTGGTCGAGCAGGATTCCGCGGGCCTCGCGCGGAATGCGGAATTCCTCCTTGACGCGGCGGATCAGGCGCTCGGGATAATGCTCGTCGGTCATCGGAAGATAGACCCACTCGCCGGGCGCGGGATTCGCCGCGCGGGCGATACGGAGGTTGTTGTCGGTCAGGTCGTCCTTGGCGCGGTCCTGGTCGTAGTCGCGCGCGACCTCGTAAAAACTCATCGCGACCGGAAGCTTAGGCAGTTCGGCTTCTGTCTTGGCGGTTTCCGAAGCGGCACCGTCAGCCACGTCAGACTTCATCTGACCGCCGGGCTTCGCCCTATCGTCGGATTTGCGCGGGCGCTTGGTGGTGGTTTCGACCCACCATCGATTTTCCACGTTGGGCTTATGCGCCATCGCTTGAACCGCGGGCGTCAGCGGCCGCGAGCGGCGGACGCCCGGATACGGCGGACGCGGCGGCCGGTGACGGCCGTCGAGCGGGCGGTAGTCCGCGTGCGCGAGCGTGAGGGCCGGCGCGGCGAGCGACTCGAAGCGGCGGCGGCGCGCGACGCGCGGGCGGCGGTCCGAACCTTGAGGCGGCGCGTTCGCCTGAGCCCGCGGACCATCCGGCTGGCGAAGGCGTCGGCCTTGCGTTCGGCGTCGGTCCAGAAGATGTAGTGGCCCATCTCGTGATAGACCATCTGCACCCACATCCGTTCGCTCTTATAGACGCGGCCGCGTTTCCAGGCCTCGGGATGGACCAGGTGGATACGGCCGTCCTCGAAAGTTTTGCCCGCGGTCTTGCCCCAATCGATATACTCGAACCATTCGATTGGGGGGCGTTTGACGTTGTAATAGCGGCAGAAATCGGCGAGCGCACGGCGGAAATCAGCCGGCCGATGGTCCCGGAAGTAGCGGACCAGGTTGCGGTCGATTTCCCTGCGGCTTGTGACTGGCGGAAGTATCATTCGCACGACAGCGGAACCTCCAGGCGCATGCGAAATGATAGGAGGCAGAGGCGGTCGCAGTCAAATATGACGAATTATGTCCGATTTTGCTGAAGTTTTAGCAGCCTTATAGATGCGGGAGCATCATCGGCGGCCGGTCGGGAGGGTCTGCGACCGGCCAAACTTGACCGGGATTCATGGCGGCCCTTATAGTTGACCAATCGAGTCGGGATATGGACGACCGGCCTGGGCTGTCGGCGGGCGGTCGGGGCTCCCGGATAGGTAACCCTCCAGCAAAGGCGAATCGGACGGCGGATTAGCGATGAAGCGAAGCGAACAGATGACCTTCCTGGAACGGATTTACCTGCCGGAGCTCCTGCGCGGCCTGATCGTCGTCAACAATCACTTTTTGCACAACCTGTTCATTCATACCGCGCAATTGTTCGGCTTGAAGAAGAACAGCCACGCCTCGACCACCACGCAGTATCCGGATCAACGCAAGGTCTACGCGGCCGATTATCGCGGCAGCCATCGCCTGACCCTTAAGGACGACGGCGCGGTGCGATGCACCTCGTGCTTTCTGTGCGCGACGGCCTGTCCCGCGCAATGCATCTATATCGAAGCGGGTGAGTCGCCCGATCCGCAGGTCGAGAAATTTCCGCTGCGCTACGAGATCGACACGCTGCGATGTATCTACTGCGGACTATGCGTCGAGGCCTGCCCGTGCGACGCGATCCGGATGGACACGCACGTGCATCCGCGCATCTGGGGCTTCGACCGCCGCGATTTCGTCGAGACCAAGGAGCAGCTGATGCATCGCTCGCGCGTGCTCGCCGAGAAAGGCCCCAACGGCAACATGGATGAGATGCTCGCGTGGTACGACGAACAATCGCGGCAGGTGTACAATCCGATGCGGCCCGAACTCAAGACCTGGTCGGAACGGACGCGGCGACAGCCCTGGGAAAATGAGGACGATCGTCCCGAGGCGCTCCCCGCAATTGACCGCCACAATCCACCGGCCGGAAAATAAAAATTCGATTTCGCCGCCACCGCGACATCGCATGCGCGTGACGGCTGGCAGCGACGTGGAGTATATGGAGATGAGAGGGAGCCGCCGGGCTTCGAGATTGCGCGCGCCATGTTGGCGGACAATCGCGAGCGGCGGCTGAACGCAGCCGGCTGGATAGCAATGACCGGGGGCGGGAGCGGCGGATTAGGCATCGAGCCTGGAATCCGCAAGACTCGCACCCGAAGAGGTTCATCGAGATGACGCAACTGGAAGCCGCTCGCAAGGGCATTATCACTGAGCAGATTCGCGAGGTCGCTGAGGATGAAGGGCTCACGCCCGAGGAAATCCGCGATCTGGTCGCCACGGGCGAGGTCGTAATCCCGCGCAACGCCCATCATGAGTTCCGCGCGATCGGAATCGGCAAGCGATTGCGCACCAAGGTCAACGCGAACCTGGGCGCCTCGAATTTTCATCAGCTAATCGAAGAGGAAATCGAGAAGCTCTACACCTCGGTCCGCTTCGGCGCGGATTCCGTGATGGATCTCTCGACCGGCACCGAGCTCGATCGGATTCGGGCCGAGCTGCTTTCGCGATGCCCGGTAATGCTCGGCACCGTGCCGATCTACCAGGTTGCGACCGAAGGCTCGATCATGGATATGGACGTGGCGCGCTTTCTCGACGTGATCGAGCGGCAGGCGCGCCAGGGCGTCGACTACATGACGCTCCATTGCGGGGTCACGCGCGACAGCGTGCGGCGGCTGCGCGGCCATCAGCGGATCGAGGGAATCGTGTCGCGCGGCGGCGCGCTGCTGGCGGCCTGGATCGAGCGCACCGGCAATGAGAATCCGCTCTACGAACATTACGATGAAGTGTGCGCGATCCTGCGCGAGCATGACGTGACGATCTCGCTCGGCGATGGACTGCGCCCCGGCGCGACCGGCGACGCGACCGATCGCGGCCAGATAGCCGAGCTGCTGGTGCTGGGCGAGCTGACCGAGCGCGCGCGCGCCAACGGCGTGCAGGTGATGATCGAAGGGCCGGGCCACGTGCCGCTCGACCAGATCGAGGCCAACGTCAAGCTCGAAAAGCGTATATGCGGCGGCGCGCCCTTCTACGTGCTCGGACCGCTGACCTGCGACGTCGCGCCCGGCTACGACCACATCACGGGCGCTATCGGCGGCGCGATCGCCTCGGCCGCCGGCACCGACTTCCTGTGCTACGTCACGCCGGCCGAGCATCTGCGGCTCCCCGACAACGACGACGTGCGCGAGGGCATCATCGCAACCCGCATCGCGGCGCATTCGGGCGACCTCGTCAAAGGGGTGCGCGCGGCCAAGGTCTGGAACGATCAGATGTCGCGCTATCGCAAGGCGCTCAATTGGGAAGGCATGTACGCGATGGCGATGGACCCGGACAAGGCGCGCCGCTACAAGGAAGAGAGCGAGGCCGCGGGCTCGAACGTATGCAGCATGTGCGGCTCGCTATGCTCGATCAATATCGATAACGCGGCGATCAAGTTCACGCGCAAGCGCGCGGTCGCACAGGCCGAAACGCATGCCGCTTAGTGAGGTTCCGCGCCCCGGCGAGCCGGCCGGCACCGCCGTTCAAATCGTCCTGCTCGATCAGAACGGCAGGGAACGGCGACTTGCGGACTTCGCGGGACGCGTCGTCGTGCTCTACTTCTACCCGCGCGACGGCACGCCCGGATGCACCGTCGAGGGCAAGGAGTTCCGCGATCTTGACGATCAGTTCGAGGCGCTCGATTGTGCCATAGTGGGCGTAAGCGTCGATTCCGTCGAATCGCATCGCGCGTTCGCGCTTGCCCATGCGCTCCCGTTCACGCTGCTCTCGGACTCGAAGGGCGAGCTGGCGTCGGCGTTCGGCGCGATGGGTGAAGGCGGCGTCGCGACGCGCTCGACCTTCATAATCGGAGCCGACTTGCGGCTGGTGCGCGCTTTCCGCGACGTCTCGCCGCGCGGCCACGCGCAGCAGATGCTGACTTTCGTGCGCTCGATGGTCGAGTCGCATCGGATGCTGGGCGGATGAGAGTCGGACGCGGTTGACGCCAAGCCTCGACACGGGCGAAATATTGCGCCGCGACGGTTGCATCGCGCGAATAAGTGACTAAGTATATAATCTAACGATTAAATGTCCCTCCTGTGGGCTTTTGAGGTCCAAGGTCATGGCGAAGACTTCCAAGAATATCCTCGACGAGGCGCGCGCGCAGATTAAGGCGATCGATATCGACGAGGCGCGCCGGATGGTCGAGAACTCGGGCGCGATAATCGTCGACGTGCGCGAGAGCGACGAATGGCGCCAGGGCCATATTCCGAATGCGGTCGGAATCCCGCGCGGCTTTCTCGAACTCCGGGTCGAAGAAAAAATCCCCGATCACAAGGCGCCGATCATCATGCAGTGCGCCTCGGGCACGCGCTCGCTGCTGGCGGCGCGGGCGCTTCGCGAAATGGGCTACGAGAATATCTACAACCTGACCGGCGGCTTCAACGCCTGGAAGGATCGCGGACTGCCGTGGACGGCCGACCGCCAGTTCACCGCCGATGAGTTGACCCGCTACTCGCGCCATTTCGTGATTCCCGAGGTTGGCGAGAAGGGACAGGCGAAGCTGCTCGACGCGAAGGTCCTGCTGCTCGGCGCCGGGGCGTTGGGATCGTCGTCGGCACTTTACCTGACAGCGGCGGGAGTCGGGACGCTCGGGCTGGTTGACTTCGACGTGGTCGATCTCTCGAATCTTCAGCGGCAGATAATCCACACCACCGATCGGGTCGGGATGCCCAAGACCGAGTCGGCCGAGAAGACGCTCAAGGCCCTCAATCCGAGCGTCAAGGTCAACCGTCACGACCTCCGGCTAAGCTCGGAAAACGTGATGGAGATCATCAAGGACTACGACGTGGTGGTGAACTGCGGCGACAACTTCCCGACGCGCTACCTGATAAATGACGCGTGCGTGTTTGCCGGCAAACCGCTGGTGGACGGCGCAATCTTCCGCTTCGAGGGCAACGCGACCGTCTTCTTCCCGGCCAAGGGCGGCCCCTGCTATCGATGCCTCTATCCGGAGCCGGCTCCGCCCGACATGGCGCCGTCGTGCGCCGAAGCCGGGGTGCTGGGCGCATTGCCGGGAATAATCGGTTCGATCGAGGCGCTCGAGGCGATCAAGCTGATAATCGGCGCGGGCGAATCGCTGATGGGCCGGATGGTCTACTTTGACACGCTGTCGAAGGATTACGTGCGGATGCTGAAAATTCGGCGCGATCCGGACTGCCCGGTATGCGGCGACCATCCGACGCAGACCCGCCTTATCGATTACGAGGCCTTCTGTGGACTGGGCGCGGCGCCCAGCGGCACCGCCAACGGAACCGCCGAGGCGCACGCGGCTGGCCGGTGATTCCGTAACCGCCCCTGTTTCCGCTAGAGTTTGGCGGGCGCCCAATCGCGACGCCCGCCAATTCTTTTTCGACGGGACGCGGAAGAGAATCCGCCGTCATGGGATCACCGTTTGGATTGCCTTTCGAATTTCACTGACAGCTTCGGTCGCCCTGACGATTACAGTTTTCCAAGCCTTACTGTAGTCTTCAATAGGATATGAAACTCCGAGCTTGACCATCGCGCCACTAAGCTTGTCTGCTGCGCCGCTATGTTGAAGCCCAACGCGGGCTTGGTTGATCGAGCGCAGGAACTTGATTGCCGCGATTGCCGTCTCAATTTCGAAATCAGAGCCCTTTAGCAGGTTGCGGAAAAACGGCCGTTTCTCACTCGATTATATAGTAGGATAGT
>VFSW01010566.1_pt1 | contig 13067 bp, 11 predicted proteins | sample 5358111 | NCBI WGS metagenome assembly VFSW01 (sample SAMN11554181, study PRJNA540505) | mine drainage metagenome | isolation source: sediment from site ElyBrook_90M | place: USA: Ely Copper Mine, Vershire, VT | collected 2017 | reverse complement strand
CTACCAGGTTGCCACCGCCGGCGTCAGCCCGGATGAGATCGCCTACCCGGTGCATGCCATTTTCCGCGGCCAGCAGAACCTCGAGTTCCGCCTGGCCGACGTGACCGGCATCGACCCCGCCGGCAAGCGCCTGCTGACTTCCTCCGGCAGCCTGCCCTACGACGCCCTCATTCTGGCGGCGGGCAGCACCACCAACCTGTTTGGCATGGACGCTGCCCTGGACCATGCCCTGCTGCTCAAGGACCTGGAAGATGCCGAGCGCGTCCGCAACCACATCCTGCGCCAGGTGGAACTGGCGGCCCAGGAGTCCGACCCCGAGGTGCGCCGCGCCCGTCTGACCTTTGTGGTGTGCGGCGGCGGCCACACCGGGGTGGAGACCTCCGGCGCTCTGAGCGAACTGGTGCGCCTGGTGCTGCACCGCGATTACCACCTGGCCCCCTCCGAATTCAGGATCGTGCTCGTGGAGGCCGCCGGCCGCCTGATCGAGGCCTTTTCGCCGTTCCTGGCGGGCAAAACCGAAGCCGCCCTGCGCCGCAAGGGGGTCGAGGTGCGCTATAACGCGGTCGTAACGGGATACGACGGACTCGAGGTGACCTTCAAGGACGGCGAGCGCATCGCCACGCGCAGCCTGATCTGGGCGGCAGGCGTCAAAGCCACGCCCCTGGCGCAGCAGCTTGGGGCGCCCCTCGGCCGGCAGGGTAGGGTGAAGGTCCTGCCCACCCTCCAGCTTCCGGACCACCCCGAGATTTTTGTGATCGGAGACGCGGCCTACCTGGAGGACCAGCACGGCCAGATGCTGCCCATGCTGGCGCCGGTTGCCATGCAGGAAGGCCAGGCCGCGGCCCGCAACGCCCTGCGCTTCCTGAATCACGAACCGGTCCGCCCGTTCGCCTACAAAGACCCCGGCACCCTGGCAACCATCGGGCGCAGCCAGGCCGTGGCCAAAATCGGCGGCGTGCAGCTGTGGGGATTTGCGGCCTGGGTGGTATGGGTGGTGGTGCACATCATGCGCCTGATCGGCTTCCGCAGCCGCATCCTGGTGATGTTCGAATGGATCCGGGACTACCTGTTCTACAACAGCGCGGTGCTGATCATCTCGAAGCGAGAAACGGATTCAAAAGAGGTTTAAAACAGGCATTCGATCTGGCTACCTGACAGTTTCAAAAGGAAGATTGCTGAAGCCGGCTTAAAACGCGGCCGCTCCCCAGCCTGCTTCAGAAGGCTTGAGCTCTCTAGCCAGTGACTTGGGTCACTGGCGGTCTGGCGCAACCTGGACGCGGTTTGAACCCCAGGCGTGGTGCGAAGAAAACAAACTGTCAGGTAGCCAGCATTCGATTATAATTTGCGCCATCCTGAATAGATCTTTGAAATCATTAAGTAATCGATGACAAATTTCCGATCCCGGTTGTCTAAAATCCGCATATCCGAAAGTCTGGTCCTGATCCTCATCCTGCTGGCCTGCCTGGTCCTTGTCTCCTGCACGATCAAAAGCTACGGCGCCAGCTACGACGAGCCTTTGATCCATGATTTCGCCAATAACAACCTGCGGGCCTACGCCAACCTGGTCTTTTACAAACCCTTTGATTCCCTGACCGAATTTTACAACCTGCAGTATTATGGCCCGGCGGTATGGGTCGTCAGTGATATTGTTTCCAGGCCTCTGGCAGCTATCTTCCCCGCCCTGGATGCGTATGATGCCTGGCACATCGTCAACTTTGCGGTCTTTTTACTCGGGGCCTGGTTCGTGTTCTGCCTTGCCCGCCGCTTTGCCTCCCCTCGCGCCGCCCTGGTCGCTGCTTTGCTCTACCTGACCCAGCCCTTGCTGTGGGGTCATGGCATCATGAACCCCAAAGATATCCCGTTCATGACCTTTTTCCTGGCGACGGTGCTGGTGGGGGTGCGCATGGTGGAGGAGATTACAAAACCTGCCGCGCCGCACGGCCCGGGGCCGAGCCTGTTCAAAGGCCGCAAAAAGTATCTGAGCGGCCTGGCGCTGCTGGCAGGCGGGTTTGCGCTGGCGGACCTGGTGACGAACCATCTGCTCAGCCGTCCGCCGGTCAACGCCCTCATTACCCACGCCTACTCTTCCGGGCCCGGCGATCCGCTGCACGCCCTTTTCACGCGCATTGCAGCAAACGCAGATTCCATTTCAGCCGCAGCGTACGTTGACAAAGCCATCCAGATCGTCAATGTGGCTGAGTTCGCCGTGCTGCTGGTGCTCTTTTTGGCCGGCGCAGCCGCCTGGCTGGTGCGGGCCGGCCCCCACAGCCGCTGGATCGCCCTGGCGGGGATCACTGCCGGACTGACCATTTCGATCCGCGTCCTGGGGCCGGCTGCCATGGGCCTGGTTGGATTGTATGCCCTGGCCCGCTGCGGGAAGCAGGCCGTCAAACCGCTCCTGGTATACCTGGGAATCAGCATCCTGGCAGCCTATGCCTCCTGGCCCTATTTGTGGGTCGATCCGTTCGCCCGCTTTGCCCAAAGCCTGGGAGTCATGGCCAATTTCCCGTGGGAAGGCACGGTGCGTTTCGAGGGCGGAGATTTCCTGGCAAACGCTTTACCCTGGTATTATCTTCCCAAGCTGATCGGCCTCCAGCTCACCCTGCCCTTACTGGGGCTGGCTGCGGTTGGCCTGATCATCATTCTCCGCGCCGCCGTTAGCCGGACCCTGGATTGGAGACTGGCATTAATCCCGGTGCTGTGGTTTTTACTGCCCCTGGCAGGCGTGATACTGCTGCGTCCGAGCATGTATGATAACTTCCGGCAGTTCTTGTTTATCCTCCCGCCCCTGTTCATTTTTGCGGCAGCCGCCGTCGAAGCCATTCTGCTCAAAGTGAGACCCACGGCTTTGCGCAGCGCCCTGTGTATGGCCCTTCTGGTCCCGGGGATTGCCGCCGGACTCTGGCTGCATCCGTATGAATATATCTATTACAATGCCCTGGTTGGCTGGACAGGCAGCATCGGCCGCTCCTACGAAACTGACTATTGGGGTATCTCAACGTGTGAAGACAGTCGCTATTTGAGCGCCATTTCGCCCGACGCCGCCAGAATTGCCCTGACAGATGGATTATTAGAGACCCTATTCCTGCGCTGCATGGATAAGAAATTTCAGGTATTTATAGAACGAACCGAGGCAGACACGTTAAAACCTGATTTCAGTGTGATCTCCTCGCGTTACGATGACGACCTGGATTATTTCCGGTATATGCCAATCATCCACATCACCGGGCGGGGAAACACAATATTTTCGGTGATCAAAAAAGCCCCCTGAGTTCAATCGTTCAATTTGCAGGTCCAGGCGCCTTGAAGCGGAACCCATCCTGATAATTGGGACCGCGCAGTCCAAAATCGGTGCTGCAGACCGGGATGCAGGGGAACAGGCCGTACCAGCACTGGCCGTAGGCGATATCCGAGGGGATTAAAAGAGTGAGCCCGGCGGTGCGGCAGGGTTGGGAAGGGCTGGTGGGATAATCGGCCGGCACAACCACCTGCTGCGGCAGAGTCTTGGGATCAATCGAGCTGACGAAGGTGAAACCCTGGTATGCCACCAGCAGACCGATCACCAACCAGGGTAAATAACGTCCAGCCCACTGCCATTTTTCCTGAATAAGACAAACAAAGGGGCAGCCGCCATCGCCAGGGCCGTGAGGATAAATCCTTCACCAAAACGAAAATCCGGAGCGCTGAAAAACCAGTACCCAAGGCCCGCATAGGTCATCAACCACACCGGCCAGGTCGATTTGAACAGCCGCAGCAAAAACGGGCGCAATTTGCCCACCAGTGCCAGTCCCAGGAACCCAAAGGGAGCCGCCAGGTCTATCAGCAGAATGCCGCGCCGGTTGGCGGTCTGGTTGGCGAACCATTCAGCAGTCAGGGCGCGGAAAGAAAGCGACTCAACCCGCTGCACGTCCTGCCGCGGTAAATAGGCCCAGTCGCGGATGACCTCGGCTGTATCCCTGACGTCGCCGGCCGGAATCTTCCAGTCCACCGCAAAGAGATCCACTGCCGGCACCGGGTAGACCAGGTAACCGGTCAGGACGACCGAGCGCGCCATCCAGGGAATCAGGAACAGCACTCCCAGACCCGCCGCGGCCAGCGTCGCCCGCCAGTTGTGGCGCAGCAGGCTCCGGCCGCGCACCACCCCGCCGATCAACACCAGTGGTATGGCGCTCAATTTCATGGTGACCGCGTAAACCGAAATCAAGGTTAACAGCACCGGCCGCAAATCTCGCTCCGGCCAGCCGTCTTCCAGAAAAGACAGCCATTCGGCGGCCACGATCCAGGTGATCACGGCCACCGGGGCGTCGTTGCCGGGTGAGGAAACCTCGCTGGATAAAACATAAAAGATCAGCGGGAAGAACAGGGCCCGCATCCAATCACTGGTCCGATGGCTGCCCTTCCAAAGCGAGCGGACGCCTGCCCCAAAATAGAAGACCGCCGCCAGGCATAAAACGCTGGTATTCAGATGAAAAGACTGGATTCCAAGGAAAGCAAAGCTGAACAGGGCCTGGGTCAGCAGCCAGCTCGAATTGAAGCCCAGGCGGCTGGCAAAATTGGCCAGACCCGGCACCGCCGGATACGTTTCAATCCAGTGGATGGCCTGGGCATGGTAAAGCCCGGTATCAAAATTCTCCGGTTTCGCAACCGCCAGGATGAGCACCGTAGCCGCCGCGATTGCCAGCAGAACCATCACCGGCGCCGGTTGCCGTTGAAGCTGAGACACAAACCGGCTGACCGTAATGGGGTGGGGCCGCGCCCAAAAGACCAGCGCCAGCAGGCTGAGCGCCAGGACGATGACCTGGGCCGCGAAGCCGAGGGGCATTACCAGGGATAAAAAGGAGAAAATGCAGGTCAGGGCCGCCAGCCACGCCAACCACTGCACGGTAACCGGGACGGGTGCGCCCCCTTCATAATTCAAAACTTTTTGCAGCAGTCTAACGGCGGCCCAGCCGATCAGGCCAGCCGTTACCAGGGTGTATGCCCAAATCAAAATCGTTGTAATCACCTGGCCTCAATTCTCCTGGCTGACTGAGGAGTAACCTTTTATGGTTTATTTTCGGGGCATAGCCCCGAAAATAAACCATAAAAATATCTTTGACAAACCGCTACCCGGGTTCAACTTCCGGATGGCTTTGATCCCACAATTTCACGGGTGAAAAGCTCCGGCGGTGTTCAGCGCACGGGCCCAGGCTTTCGAGGGCGGCGCGGTGTGCGGCGGTGCCGTAACCCTTGTGGCGGGCAAAGGCGTAGCCGGGGTATTCGCCGTCCAGGCGCGCCATGCGGGCATCCCGCTCTGTCTTGGCCAGCACACTGGCAGCGGCAATGCTCAGGATATGCGTGTCGCCCTTGATAACCGCTTGCTGGGGCAGGTCCACTGCCGGCAGGCGCAGAGCGTCGATCAGCAAATGCTCAGGAGGAATTTCCAGCTGCTGCAGGGCGCGCTGCATGGCCAGACGGGTAGCCGGCACTATCCCCATCTCATCAATCTCGGTACACGATGCAAAGCCCACCCCCCACGCCATAGCCACTGCCCGGATGCGCTCGGCCCAAAAAGTTCGCTGGCAGGCGGTCATCTGCTTGGAATCGCGCACCCCCTTCAGACGCTCCACCAGGTCTGCGGCGGGTGAAAGGATGACCGCTCCCGCGGCCACCGGCCCGGCCCACGCCCCGCGCCCGGCTTCGTCCAGCCCGGCAATGCGCGAGAGGCCCTGCTGCCACAGCCCAAATTCAACCGCCAGTGTGGGCCTGATCACCGGCTGTATTTCCCGTTCCAGCCGTTTTTTCGGATCGTCCATAAATCGGAGAACATTTTGAGCGAGGCGCCCATCACGCGCATCTTGGTCTGCGGGTTGTAGTACCAGGCGATGGGCACTTCGGCGATGGTATACCCGCGCTGCCGGGCAATGAACAGCACATCAACTTCAAAGGTCACGCCGGTGATGGTTTGCATCCTGAAAAGCTCTTCGGCAGCTGCCCCGCGGAAGCACTTGAAGCCGCACTGGCTGTCCTGCACACCGGGCAGCGCCAGGAACTGCACCAGAAAATTAAACACGCGCCCCACAATGTGGCGGTTCAACGGCTCGTGATAACGCACTGCCCCCGGCGCCTCGCGTGAGGCAATCGCCACATCCACCCCCGCCAGGGCCGGCGGAACGAAGCGGTTAACTTCGCCGATCGGCATCGAAAGATCCACGTCGAGGAACATGCGGTACTCACCGGTGGCTGCCAGCATGCCGCGGCGCACTGCCAGGCCTTTGCCGCGCTGTTCTTCGTGAATAACGTGCATATTGGGGGTTTTTTCGGCGAAACCCTGCGCAATCTCCAGGGTGCGGTCCGAACTGCCGTTTTCAACCACGATGATTTCGCCAATGTAGGGCTGGTTTTTTAAAAATTCCGCCGTCTGCTCCAGGGTGAGGGGCAGGCGGCCTTCTTCGTTGTGGGCCGGAAAAACCAGCGAAAGGAACGGTTGGCTCAATGAAAACTTTCCTGTTTAGAAAAGCGGCGCCGCCAGGCGGTCGCGATCGCTGCTTCCTTTTCCACTGAGGACTACCTCTCCGCTGCGGTTGCGCTCCAGGCGCACTGCCTCAACGTTGCTGAAGGTACTCGCCATCAGCACGGTGCGGATGCCGGTAAAAATTTTCTGGCCGGCCTTCAGGCGCTCTATCAGCTCGGCCCGTGTCCACAGCAGCCGGTCCGAAAACGTGGCCCCGCGCCGCTCGTAAGCGCGTACCAGCGCAATTTGTCCCTCGGGCGTATAACGGACAACTTCGATAACCCCATCGTACTTTTGTTTGGCCATCTCGTTCCGGTCCTGTGGCGGGAATGCTGCATCTTTGTTTTTTTTATCCCATAATATGGGATAAAAAAATCGAAAGAAATTTATGGTCGGGGTGGGCGGACTTGAACCGCCGACCCCCGCGTCCCAAACGCGGTGCGCTGCCAACTGCGCTACACCCCGAGCAGGTAGAGTATAATGCGGAGTTGGCATTCACGTCAAGGAAATCAATTGTGCTGCAAAAGCAATCCCATATCCTACTATTCACTTTACTGTTTGCCTGGCTGTTGCCTGGCTGCCAGGCTGTCAATCCGGGCGCTTTAACGGTTACTCGCCCGGCCCTTACCCAAACGGGGGCGGTCGCGATTAGCAGCGATCCAACCGGCCTGCCGGCTTCTACGCTCACGCCTGCTCCAAGCGTAGCAAGCATAGGGAGGGCAACGCCGGTGAAGACGCACACCCAGGCGCCAACCCTAACTCTGGCGCCATCCCCGGTGGTCTCGATTACCCCGTCGCCATGTACCGAACCACAGGGGCAGGTACTCAGCCTGCAAGCCAGCTTTGACTTTTTCGCCAAGCCGCTCCAGTTCGAGCTATACCTGCCACCCTGTTACAATAATAACGCCGGGGCCTCAGCCGGGGGTTACCCGCTGCTGATCCTGCTGCACGGGCAGGAATCGGACGACAACCAGTGGATCCGCCTGGGCGCAGCGGCAGCCGCCGACCGCCTGATCTCCTCGCACCAGAGCGCGCCATTTATCATCGCTATGCCTTACGAGGAATATTCCCTGCAAGACCCGGTGGAATCGAGCTTTGGCAAGCTGATCACCCAGGGGCTGCTGCCCTGGCTGGACCGGCACTACAGCACCTGCACCGAGCGGGCCTGCCGGGCCATCGGCGGGATGTCACGCGGGGCAGCCTGGGCGGTGCGCCTGGGCTTTACCGACTGGAAAGATTTTGGCGAGGTGGGCGCACACAGCCTGGCCTACTTCTGGGGCGATAACGTGATGCTGCGCCAGTGGACGCGCCTCATCCCGGCCGACCAGTTTCCGACACTGTATATGGATATCGGCGACGCAGACCGCTACCGGCCTTCGGCCACCGAATTCGAGGGGCTGCTGACCCAATACCAGGTGCCGCACACCTGGCTGGTCAACCAGGGCGAACACATCGAAGCATACTGGCAGGCGCACGTCGAAGAATACCTGCGCTGGTACAGCCGGAACTGGACTCCCTAAGAGTAAATCACTTTTTTATATCCAAAAAACCTACGGTTTTTTGAATATAAAAAAGTGGATCTTCCTCTTAGGTATATGTTATTTGACCGGCGCCAGATCATCCACCAGGGTTTGCACCCGATCCCGCGGCAGAGAACTTCCGAGTAAAAAGCTGTTCCCTTCGGGAGTGGTAAGGATGGCCGAGGTTGAGTCCTTATGACTGGCAGTGCTGTAGTACACCACCAGGCCAGAGGCCGATTTATAGCTGCCATCATAGAAATTGCTCTTGATAAAACCTTCGTCGGTCAGGCCAATCGCCATCAAGTCGAAGGTTTCCCCATTCGGACCGGTGTAATTGGTCTCGTAAGCGAAGGGCTGGCCTTTGGGCTGGTCGTTTGCGGCCACGATCTGCAGGGTAAATCCCTCGGGATTGGTTCTAAGCAGGTAAGAAGTCTGGGTACGGGCGGTCAACTCTTCGATGGTGAGAGTCTTGAAACCAGGGTCACCTGATTCCTGCTTGACTGCGGGCTGGTCGACAACGGTTATGCCTTTCAGATCGCTGAGGTCCCAGGCTACGGCGCTTCCGGCCGGTAAGATTTCGTCCACCAGGTATTTCACGGAATCGATGGTGATATCTTTGCCATCCTTACGCACACTGATCTGGCTTTCCACTAACTGGTAGGTTTTCGTATTGAAGACCATCCTGACCGTGCCGGTAAAAGTCTTCTCAACCTGTCCGTCAGATTGTTTTTGGGTCTGGTAATTATCGTCGATCAGCACATACACCCGGCTGCCATCCGTCCAGGTCTCCACACCTTCCAGCCTCACACGCGGATTATTGCGGAATTGTTCGAAGAGTGAATTGTCCTGGATATCCGGGCCGAGGGCACGCGATGATTTTACTTTGCGCGGGTCCAGTGGAGTGCGCCAAACGGTGATTGGGCCTGCGGCCTGAACCGCGCCAGCCGGAGGCGCGCCTGCCGGCGGATAGGAAGAATAAGCATAAGCAGCGTGGTTGGCGGAGATATCCAGAATCTTGCCGGCTGCATCAAAGGTGGTCCTGCGGAAATTACCCTGGGCCGGATCGAAGTAGTCGTCGACTACGGTCAGCGTGCCGCCACCTTGCAACGCCTGGTGGTTCTCAAAAATTTCCATCCGGGAATGCTGAATACCCTGGCCGGCGGCCTGCGCAGATTGAGCAGCAGTGGCCCGTTCGAGGATCTGCTGGGCAGAAACGGGGGTAGCCGGTTTGAAGGCGAAGAACGCCACGACGGCCACCACGACGACGGCTGCCAGGGCAGGCACCCACATTGAAGGTCTCTTCCACATCGGTTGAGCAGCGGAACGCTGAGGTTGGCGGCTGACTGGCGGCTGCCCGGCAGCCAACCGGGAGCGTAAACGGCTGACGAAGAGTGGGTCGGGGGAAGGTGCAGACGCGGCGGCCTGCATTTTCTTTTCAAACTCGGAATCAGTGGGGGTAAAGTTATCCATGGTTCAAATCCTCCAACTGGCTCTCTAAGCGAGCCAGCACGCGGTATAAACTTTTCTTGACGGTGTTTTCATTACTGTCCAAAATGACAGCGATCTGGGCAAATGGCAGCCCGGCGGTGTAGCGCAAGCGGATCAGTTCCTGTTCGTTATCATCCAACTTATGGATCAGGGCTGAAAGGCAGGCAATTTCATCGGAGTGGACCAGCCTGGCTAACAGGTCGGTTGCCTCGGCGGGGAAGTTATCCCGCAGGGGAAGCTGCTTTTTCTGTTTGCGGATGTAGTCAATGACCTTGCCGCGCGCAATGCGGAACAACCAGGCCGCAAAATTGCCTTGATGCTGGTAGCGCGGCAGGGCTTCCAGCGCTGATAAAAAGGTTTGTGAGGTGAGGTCCTCGGCTTCCGCAGCGCTGTCGATGCGGTAGTACAGGTAGCGATAGATGGGTTGGACGTAACGGTCGTACAGCACAGAAAAGGCCGTAGGATTATTTTTCGATTCGGCGATGGGGGCAGCGTCTTCGTCTTGAGACTGCCTCCAGCGCGTTATCGATTGTTGGAGTGGGGTGGTCATGAAAATCCTTTCGCACGCGTAGTGGGAATTGAATGCATTCTACAGGTTAAAACGGAAGAAGGGTAGGAAAGTGCCTTAATTCCCAGGGCATCCTGAGGCGTCTTCGCCGAAGGATTTTTTTTGGTTGTACATTTGCTAGGGTTAGGATCATCCAGGTTGGCGTCGAGATTCTTCACCCCCTGCGCAAAGCCTGCGAGGGGTTAAGAATGACAGACAGATTATGCATGCAAATCTTGAACGCGGTATGAAGCAATCGCCTCTTCCAGGGCCTGGCGGATGGGGGTGTAGCGGATGCCCAGCTCGCGCTCGGCCCGGCTGCCATCGTATTGGAAGCCTTGCTGGAGCGTGCGGGAAGCGTCGATGGATAACCCCCAGTAGGGCGGGCGGCGGGTGAGCGTGGATAGGCCGGTCAATAAATACGAAGCGGCCATGACCATAAAATCCGGAAAATGAAACCAGGGTAAGGACACGCCCGACACGGCGCGGATCAGTTCCACGTAGGCTTTACCGTTCAGTTGGGTGCGGCCCAACAGGTACTTTTTCCCGGCAGCCTGTGGCAGTTCGGCGGCGCGCAGGATGGCATCCGCCACGTCGCCCACGTAAACGTAGGTGGCGGTCGAGCGGTGGAAGATGGTCGATGGCACCTTGTAGTGGAGGATGTCGGAGATATATTTGCCGCTGGGCTTGTCATCCCCGGCGCCCAGGACGATGCCGGGATACAGCACCACCAGGGGCAGCCCGTGCTGCTGGTAGAACTGCCAGGCGAGCCGGTTGCCCAGGGCTTTGGTGCGGGCGTATTCGCTGAAGGTTCTGGGCCCTGGCCGGCTGTCTTCGTCGAACGGCAGGTCTGACGGCCGGCCATACACGGCAGCAGTGCTGAGATAAACCACCTTGCTCACGCCGGCCTGCAAAGCCGCCTGCATGACATTATACGTACCCTCTACATTGACACGCGTGAACTGGTTCGGGTCAGGATGCCACATGGTATACAGGTTAGCCAGGTGGATCACCCAATCACAGCCGGCCATACCCATCCGCAGCGACTCGGCGTCGTTGACGTTGCCGGTTACCAATTGAAAACCGGCCGTACGCAAAGCGTCCACCCGGCTGGTCGGGCGCACCAGGCAGCGCACCGCGTGGGCCGAGCCGGCCAACTTTTTCACCAATGTTTTGCCAATAAAGCCGGTTGCGCCGGTAATAAATATTTTCATGGTTGGCTCTCTGGAAATGGCTGTGATGAATTCCCGGATTTGAATTTGTGAACGCCGTACGGCGCTCACAACATCAAATCCGGGGACTACGAGACAGTTTTACCATAAATGGAACAAAAAGGACGCATGGCACGTCTAAAAAAAAGGTACCCTTACGATTCTGTGGATAGGTCTATAATAATTTAGTACTTATCACTTTTTTATATTCAAAAAACCTACGGTTTTTTGAATATAAAAAAGTGGATCCTTCCGATTTTTCGGATAGATAGCTCAGGGAATCCCTTGACGATAAACCCTTTTTTCCCGGTCGGCAAACTTCCGGCAGACGTGTTAGGGCGGCTGCTGGCCGGCGCGCCAGTGCTGGACGAGCGCGTGATACTTGGCCCGGGGATTGGCCTGGACTGCGCCGTGATCGACCTGGGCGAGCGCCTGCTGGTGTTCAAATCCGACCCGATCACCTTCGCCAGCCAGAATATCGGCTGGTACGCCGTGCAGGTGAATGCCAACGATATCGCCACCTCCGGCGCCACACCGCGCTGGTTCCTGGCGACCACCTTACTGCCGGAAGGCGGTACTACAGAGAGTTTAGTTTCTACGATCAGCGAGCAGCTCTTTTCAGCCTGCCGTGACCTGGACATTTCGGTGATCGGCGGGCATACCGAGATCACACACGGGCTGGAGCGCCCCATTTTGGTGGGCACACTGGTAGGTGAGGTGGAGCGCGGCAGCCTGGTTACCCCGCGCGGCGCTGCTCCGGGCGACAAAATTTTGCTGACCAAGGGTGTGCCGGTGGAGGCGACTGCTATCCTGGCGAATGAGTTCCCTGACAGGCTGCGGCTCGAGCTGACGGATGCCGAAATCGCCGAAGCAGCCGGGTATCTCTACCATCCCGGGATCAGCATTGTGAAGGATGCGCGCATCGCCCAGAAAGCCGGCAAGGTAACCGCCATGCACGACCCCACCGAGGGTGGGTTGGCAGGGGCGCTGTGGGAACTGGCCGAGGCCAGCGGGCGCAGCCTGGTGGTGCAGCCTGAAAAGGTGCCTGTGCCGCAGTTGTCGGCCAGGATTTGCAAAGTGTTTGGCCTTGATCCGCTGGCCACGATTGCTTCGGGGGCGTTATTACTCACCTGCGCGGCAGGCGATGCCGGGGCGATCTGCCAGGCGCTGGAGGCTGAAGGCATTCCCGGCTGCATCATCGGGCAGGTAGAAGACGGGCCGGCGGGTGTCTGGGGCGCCGGGCCGGCGGGCCAGGCCGGCCGGAAAATTTTTCGGCGGCCTGAGCGCGACGAAATCGGCAAGGTCTACCAACGTGACTGAGCCAACTCCGCCTATTGAAACCTATTGGGTTATCCCTGGCAAATTTTTAGCCGGAGAATACCCCGGGACGCGGTTGATTTACGACCCAATCCTGGCGCGCAAGCTGGATTACCTGCTGGAACACAAGATCAGTTACTTCCTCGACCTGACCGAGCCCGGCGCGCTAACCCCGTACGAGGAAAAACTGTTCGAAGAAGCCGGATGGTTGGGTTACACAGTGGAATACCAGCGCTTTCCCATCCCCGACTACGGCGTTCCCAGCCGGGAAAGGATGAACGAACTGCTGGACAGGCTCGACGCAGCCCTGGAAGCCAGGCAGGCGGTCTACGTACACTGCTGGGGAGGCATTGGGCGCACGGGAACGGTGGTAGGCTGCTACCTGGTGCGGCACGGCCTGACCGGCCAGCAGGCCTTAGCTCGCCTGGCTGCGCTGCGCGCCGGCCTGCCGGACGCCTGGCGGCGTTCGCCCGAAAGCGACGCACAGTGGC
>VFSW01010565.1_pt1 | contig 13067 bp, 21 predicted proteins | sample 5358111 | NCBI WGS metagenome assembly VFSW01 (sample SAMN11554181, study PRJNA540505) | mine drainage metagenome | isolation source: sediment from site ElyBrook_90M | place: USA: Ely Copper Mine, Vershire, VT | collected 2017 | reverse complement strand
CCCCCCCCCCCCCCCCCCCCCAGCTCCCCCCCCCCCACCCGCCCGCACACCCGCGGCCGCCTCTCCCGGGCGCGGCTCTCCAGGGCGCGTATCTCAAGGGCGCGGATCTCAAGGGCGCGTATCTCGAGGGCGCGGTTTTAACCCCTATCAGAGATGATGTTTGGTCCATTCTTTCCTCTGCTCCCGCGGAAGTGCAGTACCTGAAGGAAGCCTTGGAAAATGGGAAGGTGGACGGAACTGTCTACCGAAAGGAAGTGAATGGGCAATTTTGCGGATGTCTGGTGGGGTCCCTAAAAATATCCGCGAATATGAACAATCGAACCTGCCCTTCACTCTACGAAGACTCAGATCGCCTGGCAGAGAGATTCTTCCTGGGAATCAAATTGGGAGACACTCCCGAAACCAATCCGGTCGCAAAGATCGCCCATGAGTGGATCACTGAATGGCTCGAGTCCATGCAGAAGGCGTTCGCGTCCAAATAAAAAAGGGGGACAAAATGCCCATTGCTATCGATGTCCGATGTGCTGAATGCAAAAACACCTACAACCTGGAGCACCACGCCGAGTGTCCGAATTGCGGGTGCTCCAACCTGGCGGCGCTATGAACCAGCTCACTGAAAGAGACAAGGCTTTCTGCGTGTACTATCACTACCAGCACGTGATCCACGACTATTACCAGGAGTTTCCTTTCTGCCCGCCGGCAATGACCACACCGGGGACCAAGGAATTCCAGGCCGCTTTCAAGCTCTTTAACCTGGCTGTGGAAACCGGCGTGTGCCTCTACGACATGCTTTCCCTGTTCTGCCGCGGCTTCGATAAAGAGACTTGCCAGAGGGAGTTCGGCGTCCAGTACATTCCCTTCTGGGTGTACATGCGGCGCGACCGCCAGGAAGAGATCCGGAACATGCTGGCGGTGATCCCGGACGTCTTTGAAATCGTCAAGATGGACCGGGTCCTGGCGATCTTAAAGGCATTCCCGCGCGAGACTATAGAGCAGATGGTGGAGTCAGGTGCGATGGTCGGCAATGACCAGCTCCTGAAAGAGATGACCTTAATGCGGGTCAATGGCACCATCTCCCGAGACAAGGCCGTGCATCGACTCATTTTGAGGACCCTTTAATCCAAACAACGAGGAGGCCGTAAATGAAATTAGTCAATCGAAGCAATCTTCCCCAGGAAGTTTTCAATATGCTGCAGCAGGATTTCTACGACCATGAGTCGGTCAAGGGATCCTTCAGCGCCACTCAGCTCCTGAAGCCCGTCCAGATCATCGTCCTGCAGGAGCGTCACAACGACAAGATCGAAGTCGACGCGATGGACCGCTTTTGGGCCGTTCTTGGTCAGGCCACAGATTTTCTGATTAAGCGCGCTCTCAAGGTCACCGAGGGAGTGGAAGCCAACGAAAAGCGGATGTTCGCCATGATCGGCACTGACAAGATCAGCGGAGAGGTAGACCGCATCCGTTGGACCGAAAAGGAAGTGGTCGACTACAAACTGACCAGCGTCTACACCATTGTCTACGGATCCCGGATCGATGACTGGAGAGCCCAGCTCTCGATCTACCGGCTCCTGGTGCATCTGTCGAAGAAGATCCTCCTGAAAGAGACCGGCCGGATCATGGGCATGTTCAAAGACTGGCGCCGGAAGGACTCAGAGAAGGACGGTTACCCTAAGGCCCCGGTCGTGGAATACGCGATCAAACTCTGGAGCATCGAAGACACCACCGCGTTTGTGACCGCAAAAATCAAGGCCATCAAGGCGGCGATGAAACTCCCGGACAACAAGCTGCCGGAATGCACCGCTGAAGAACGCTGGGTGAACGCCCGGACCGGAGAGAGTACCCGCTGCTTGCATTACTGTGAAGTGGCCTCAATGTGCCACCAGTTCAAAAGAATAAGCCTCGGGTCCCTGCAGGTGGAAGGACGCGACATGTCCCGCATGCCGAAGGGGAAGAAAAAGTTACCACAAATCGAATACTACAAGGATGGTCCGTTACCACTGACCAAGTCAGAGGTAAAAAAGTGATCATCATCGGCATCGATCCAGGGATGAATGGGGCCGTGGCCCGCTTGGAATTCCGGGAAAAGAAAATCATGGCGATCACGACCTATAACTTCAACGACTGCACGACCCAGGATCTTCTGGAAACTCTCGATGGGGCCTGTTTCCACCTGCCGAGTGAGGATATCTTCGCCTACGTCGAAGCGGTCCAAGCTCTCCCTGGGTTCATGCGGGGCGGGATCGCCAATTTCAAAATGGGAAAGAGCATCGGCAATATCGAGATGGCTCTGTCTGCCTTGCGGGTCCCGCACGAATTTGTGAGAGCCGCCGTCTGGCAAACTCACCTCCATTGTCTGGCCAAAGGGAAAAAGTACACGAAGCACAAGAACGAAATGAAAGCTAAAGCTCAGCAGCTCTTTCCCAGCATCAAATGCACCCATGCCAATTCCGACGCGTTGCTGATCGCTGAGTACGGCCGGCACAAACGTTATCTGGAGATCGCAAAATGAGCTGCACCAAGTGCCGGCTGCACCAGACTTGCCGATCGGTCCAGATTCCAGGACGCGGCGCGGACCAGCCGAAATACCTGTTTGTCGGCCAGGCTCCCGGAGAGCAGGAAGATGAAGAGGGCCGCTGTTTCGTGGGACCTTCGGGCCAGCTCCTGACCCAGGCCATTAAGGTGTTTAAGCTGACCCCTGCCCGGCTGACCAACCTGGTCCGCTGCTTTCCTCCCGGGGACCGCAATCCCATGGCTGACGAGATCCGGGCCTGCACGCCCTATCTCATGGAAGAGATTGAAAAGACCAAGCCAGAGATCATCATCGCCCTGGGGAACCACGCCTTGAAAGCCCTGACAGGGAAAAACGGGATCATGGACTACTCCGGCCACATTGTGGGCCAATTGAACGGATCCCAGGTGTTTGCCCTGGCCCACCCGTCTTATGTCCTGCGCGATACCGGCACTTCCCGCCTGCGGCACTGGGAAATGGACCTGAAAGCCCTGCAGCGCCTCGGCAGCGGCCAAAAGACGGCCCCAGTAAAGTCCGAGCGCCTGTCTGCCCAGGACGCTTTCTCCATTTTGAAAGAGAACACCGGCATGGTGACCTTCGACTTTGAGACCAACGGTAAACCGGCCATGATCGATGGCGTGATCCGTTGCGCCAGTTTCAATGCCTTAGGTAAAAATTTCTATGTGGTGCAGGACCTGGAGCGCCTGCTCAAGTGGTTCGTCGATACCGACCTGCCCAAATGCGCCCACAACGGGATCTTCGAGCGGCATTGGTGCATGGTGGCCCTGCACAAAGAACCCAAAAACCTCATCTATGACACCTACCTCATGCACTATCTCCTGGACGAGACCGCCGGCCACGGCCTGGACGTGGTGGCGGCCGAGTACCTGGGAGTCGAGTCCTGGAAGATCTATTTTTTAATGCAGGAGAAGGGATGGACCTGGGAAACGGTGCCGATGGAGATCCTGGGACCCTACTCCTGCAAAGACTCTCACTACACCGCCCAGCTGGTCAATCCACTCCTGAAAAAATTGAAAGAGCAGAAATTGATGGAGGTCTACAACAAGCACTTGCTGCCGATCTCGAAGCTCTGCGCCCGGATGGAAGTCCGCGGAGCCAAGATCGATCGGGAATATTGCAATAAATGGGGTGAGAAGTACCAGGAGCAATGCACCAAATGTGTGGCTGATATGAGGATGGTGACCGGGTTAGACGAGAATTTCAATCCGGACAGCCCCATGCAGGTCCGCAAGGTCCTCAAGAAATTGAATTTAAAGACCAGCGTCAAGACCAAGGGCAGGGGTGAGATGTCAGTCGGAAAAGAGGCGCTGAAACCCCTGGAAGGTAAGCACCCGTTCGTCGATGCCCTCTTAAAATGGTCGGAACTGGACACCGTCCGGAGAAACTACCTGGAGAAGTTTCCCAAATTTGTGGACGTGGCCGGGATCCTTCATCCGTCCTACACCCCGGCCTTCCAGAAGACCGGCCGGATTTCCAGCACCAATCCACCTCTGTCCAATATGCCTAAGGATCCCAACGTCAGCGGGATGGTGGTCAGCCGCTATGAGAACGGCTGGATCCTGTCCAACGATTATAAGCAGCTCGAGCTCCACCTGGTGGCCTCCGAGTCCGGGGAACAGAAGATGATTGATATCTTTGAAAAGGGCGGGGATTTGCACGATGAGACCGCTAAATTCATGTTCGGACCCCAATTCACCGATAAACACCGAAAGATCGCAAAAAACATCAATTTTGGCGTGGTGTACGGTATCTCAGACTACTCTTTAAGCCGCAAGTTCAACGTGCCGATCGATGTGGCCATGCTCTGGGTGGACCGCTGGAAGCAGACCTATCCCAAAGTGTACGCCTGGATGGCCCAGCAGCATAAAACCATTGTCCGGCAGGGGTGGATCTCCTCCCGATTTGGCAATCTCCGGCGCCTGCCGGACGCCAAGAGCCGGGACGAAAAGATGGTGGCCCGGACTTTACGCCAGGCCGGGAACTTCCCGATCCAGTCCCTAGGAGCCTACGTCACCAATATGGCCGCGGTCATGATCGATAACTGCCTGGTGCGGACCGGGTACAAGTCCCTGGTATTTTTGGACCACCACGACGCGGTCCTGGTGGACGCCCATCCGGATGAGCTCGATACCGCAAAAGCGATCTGTAGGAAAATCATGGAAGATGAAATGCAAAAGCGCTGCCCCTGGTTGAAAGTCAGACTCAAAATAGACCAGGTCGCAAGCAAAAGATGGGGAGGAGAAAATGGGAAATAATGTGGAAATGCTTTCCCTGGACGACATCCGGGACAAGCAAGCGCAAGTGCGGAGGAACACCAGCAATTTCTACCGCCCGCAAGATGGACCGACGAAGAAGAATACTATCCGGGTGCTCTCATTCGAGCACGTGGTGACCCGGGAAGACGTGGCCGCCAAGTACTTCAAGCCAGAGAAATTGGGAAAGAAGCTCCAGCAGCTGGATCGGCCGATCTGCATCCAGTTCGGGATCCGCGGCGATAACCGCCCGGTGCACGCGACCAAGGAAACCCTGGCCAAGTATAACGAGCTCAAGAAAAAAGTCGGCAAGGAAGGGGCCCGGGACATCGCGCCCCAGAAGAAATGGGTGGTGAACGTGATCGACACCCAGGATCCGGAACCTTCGGTGAAGATCTATCAGATGCCTAAGGCGGTGTTTGATTCCATCCTGGACTACTTGATGGATCCCGAATACGGCCGGGAGATGTTGGGAGTCCGCGGACGGGACTTTAACATCTACTTTGACAAGACCAAGGGACCGTCCGGGATGTACAAGGTGGCCCCTCGGAAAGAAGGGATGAGCAAGGTCTATCCTTCTGACCTGGAAAAGAATGTCTTTGACCTCTGGCATCCGATGGTCTATGACATGCTCGCTGAACAGGCCGACGGAACGGCAGTTCCAGCGACGGCTGTGGATCCAGACGAGGCACCTGAAGAGTCTCCCCAGGGAGAAGATTTCCTGGGAGGTCAGCAAGCAGGACCCACCGATCCGGATGATGCTGCCATGCCAGAAGAGTCCACTGAAGTGGGCGAGGAGCTCCCTCCCGAAGAGCTGCCGCCCGAGGAAGAGCCGGAACCCGCACCAGCCCCGGTCCGTCATAGCGCCCCAGTCAGGCGGCCGGCGCCGGCCCCGGTTCAAAGAAAGGTCGCTGCACCGGCGCGTAGGGCCGCGCCCAGCAGCGTGAAAAGGAAAAAGTAAGGCTGATAATGGTCCCGGGAGGAGCGGCGTCTCCTCCCGGGCGATGGATCCAATTTTAAAGGAGCGACACCATGATGACCCGCGAGCAGGAAGAGCATCTGGAATCAGTCAAGAAAGAATTTTCCACCTGGTGCGATTACAAGTACCGCAAAGGCCAGGCCGAGCATGGGGGAGACCTGATTAAGGTGGACCCTTCTCAAGTTTTGGATATGGCGATTGACGAGGCGGTGGATCTGGTGGTCTATCTCCTGACCTTAAAGCAGCAGATGAAAACTGGGGCCCTAGGCTCTCAGTCAATGCTCAATATCTGACTCGATCCGTGCCCTACGCCTTCGATTTGAAATTTCAGGAGTATATCCTGGCCTCCTTTTGCGGGGACCGGGACTTCCTGGCCACTCACATGGACGTCTTCGTCCCGGAGTATTTCTCGGACGAGGTCCTGCGTGGGATCGCCGAGTCAGCGTTGGAGTTTTTCAAAGAGCACAAAGAGGTCCCGACCAAGGAAGCGCTCCTGCAGGAAGTGAAATCCCAGGTCGCCCCGGGACGGACCTATGGAGAATACGCCGAAGGTGTGGAGTCAGTCTATGAAAAGATGGGAGAAAATTCCGGGTACTACCAGGGAAAGGCCATTGCCTTTGCCCGGAGCCAGGCCATCCGGAACGCTCTTCGACAATCTGAGTATCAGCTGGAGTCCGGAGAGATTGACGGGATCGCGCGACTGGTCAGTGACGCTGCCAAGCTCGGGGACGCTCCCGGGACCAATATTTACAATTATCTGGACGGGATCCGCTCCCGCGCGGAGCGCTACTCCAAAAACGGACACGCCGAGAACGGGCGTCTGCCCACCGGGTTCTATACCCTGGACGAAAAGATGAACGGGGGTCTGGGAGTGGGAGAGCTCGGGGTCGTGGTGGCCTTGCCGAAGACCGGCAAGACTTCCACCCTGGTCAATATCGGCAGCTCAGTCTTAAAGAAAAATAAGTCAGTGGCCTACTTTACCCTGGAACTGTCCAAAGACGTGATCGCCTCCCGGTTCGATACGCTGCTCTTCGGAATGAACCTGCAGAAAATCAAAAAGAAGGTCAAGACTTTTTATAACTCCATGATGGATTTGAAGAAAAGCGTGTCCAGCCGACTGCACATTATCGAGTTTCCTACCAATTCAATGACTGTTTCAAAGATGGAAGCTACCCTGGCCAAGATCGGCCCGGTGGATGTGGTCATTGTGGACTATGGTCAATTGATCCGCTCGAGCTCCAAAGACACCGAGATGAGGCACCAGCTCTCACATACCTACCAGGAACTGCGCCGCGTGGCAGGCGAGATGAAAACCCGGGTCTGGACCGCCCACCAGGCTAACCGCCCAGGCTGGGGATCCAAAACCCTGCAGTCCAATAACGTGGCCGAAGACTTCAATATTGTGGGCATCGCGGACTTTCTCATGAGTTTCAATCAGACCGAACAGGAAAAGCGGTCCAACCAGGCGCGGCTCTATATCATGGGGTCCCGGATCGGGTCCAGTGGAGACACAGTCCACCTGGACGTGGACTTGGAGACCGCCGTCATGACGGTGTCCAGCGATGCCGACCAGGATAAAGAACTTGAGTAATTTTAAGATTGGCCAAAAGGTAAGGCTCCACGGACCGTTCTATCACACTGTTAGGGCTATTTGTAAGTGCGGTAACCCAATTTTGAATAAGAAATCAAAGGAATGTGTCCAGTGTTGGAATCAGCACCGTGGATTTTTAGACACTGGCACGGATCCAATTAAATTTGAACGTGGAGGAAATTCATGACCTCAACCGAGAGAGCGGCCAGGCATTACAAGGCTTATCCCTGGAAGAAGCACGTCAAGCACGCACGGCGACGGTGCACCGATCCAGGCCATAAGAGCTATGGTAGCTACGGCGCGCGCGGGATCCGCTGTGTGCTGTCTTACTCCGAGGCTCAAGTCTTGTGGATCCGTGACCGGGGACATGAGCTCATTGCACCATCTCTGGACCGGATCGATCCCGACGGAGATTACACTTTCAACAATTGCCGGTTTATCGAGATGAAAGAAAACCGGTCGGCACAGGACATTAAAAGGAGGTGGTCTAAATATGTGGTTTGAAAGATACGAAAATTGGTCTTGGAGTGTATTGCGAGCGTCTTTTTATATTGGTATTGGGACACTAGAATTATTCATTTCCCTTTGGCCTCTTTGGTTATTTTTAATATTGGTGATTGTAATTTTCAAGGGAGGGTAAAAATGCGTGAGATAAAGTTTAGGGCGTGGGATGAACAGAATAAAATCATGCACCACGACTTTCAATTCATTAAGTCAGGTGAGGGTGGATCACACTGGATTGTGTTTGCTTCGGATAAACACCCACTAGATCGTGATCCGCACCCATTCAAAGATCCGTTCTTTGAACGGCAGTTTAAGATAACGCAGTCCACTGTGCTCAAGGATAAGGACGGAAAGGAAATCTATGAGGGGGATATCGTGCGATTTCCCTCTTCGGTCTATGGGGAGAGACTGCTCACTATCACATTCGGGAAAAACATGGCTGAGTTCAGAGGAAAGTCATCCAGATTTTGCGAGTCTCTTTTTGAACTGGACCAGGACGAGTATGAGGTCGTCGGAAACATTTATGAGAATCCCGAGAAGGTAACCCCATGACCCCTCTCCGTTACATCGTCTTATTCATAGCTATTTTATTTGAGATCTCTGGGGACCTTGTCCAAAAGAGATGTGACCTGCTGGACAATGAGAGGGACATCCAGCTTGCAATGGCCCGTGGCCGTTTAAGTAAGCCTAAACATACAGACCCCGGCTTCACTATCTGTGAGATCCCGGTGTTCGACCACCGGCTCACTGATGGGGAAATGAAAGCAGTCTCAAACCAGATGCTGAACCGTCCGGAACTGGAACCAGGAGCGACCTATTTTGTGATGATGGTGGCGTCTTATCCCAACGGTAAGTACACTGAGAAGACTCTCATAATCCGGAGGAAATAAAGGAGACATCAATGAAAACCGTAAAGCAGCAGCAATCGCCGCGCTGGTCCTTACCCTGCCCCTGGCCGCCTGTGTCAGCACCCGGAGATACAACCGGGACATGGCAGCTCTTGGCCAGGCTTTAATGAAGCAGGTGGAATTGGACGAACTCCTTAGTCAGACCGTTCAAAAACATGGAGAGGAAATCACAAAACTCCAGCTGGACCAGGAAACGGACAGCATCACCAAGCAGAGGCCATCATCTATCAATGCGCCCTAATCTCAACCGATACACCCATCGATTACCCCGTCACGTCAGACGACCAGAATTACACCTACGAACACGACGGCCAAAAATGGTATGTGGGTGAGTCGGTCCGTCAGACTTATCCCTTCAGGAATGACAGCAAGATCTATAAAATCAAAAGCCTTCCTGGGATGAAAGACTATGACCGCAAAGGTTTTATTGATCCAGAGAGCGGATGCCTCATAGTGGACCCAGCATTCGTTGAGGAGGATCCAGGTTACTGGAGACCATTTGACCGTCTCCAAAAAGTCGAAGACGATGGCAAGGGTCTATAAAATACAGTGATCAAAAACCTTCTCAGAAAGTTAGGGAACTTCACCACCCGAAAGGGCGGCCAGGAGTATATCTTCACCTGCCCGGACTGCCGGCGGCCTAAACTCGAGGTCAATCTCAAAAAGAAGGTCTACTATTGTTTCTATTGTAGCAAGGGTGGCCGCCTGGAACCAGGCAAGGACAACCTGGCTCAAGGTGGACCGCACCAGGCGCTGCCGATGAAGACCGAACCCGTGGGGATCCCGGGAATGGTCCTCAAACCCTTGCCGGACTCATTCCGTGGAGTTCCGATTGATCGGATGATGGCTCAAGGGTGGTGCTATAGCGCCGACTTCAAACTCCGCAACCGCTTGATCATTCCTATCTGGGAGAATGGGAAGATTGTTTGCTATGCCGCCCGTGCTCTCAAAGGTCAGGAACCCAAAGAGCTCTACCCGCCGGCTACCGTCTCCAATAAAAGCTCTTACCTTTATGGTTATGATGATGTCCCTATGTACGAAACTATAGTCCTGGTGGAAGGGATCTTCGACTGTGAGGCGGTCCGTCGTGCTGGGTTCTTTTGCATGGCCTCTCTTGGATCTCACCTCTCAGGAGTCCAGATTGGAAAGATCCTCAAAAAGAAACCTTCCGGAATCATTTTGATGTATGACGGAGACCTGGCCGGCAGGGAAGGGATGTTCAAGGCATGGAAGGACCTGCGGGAACGCTACGCCGGGCCTATTTGTCCGATTTGGCTAACGGAAGGGATGGACCCGGACGACCTGGACTCCGGCACAATGACACGCTTGATTAAGATGTCTCAACCATGAAGGAGGCAACGATGGAAAAATGGGCAAAGCTGGCAATCATCACAACGGCTTTTATGGTGGCAACCACAATGGCCGTCAAGAATAACTGTCTGACTTACGACCTGGAAGCAGTGGACCAAAAAAGTGAGGCGCTCAAGAGACTGGAAAAGAGACTTGACACGTTTGAATCAATGCTGGCTATTCCTCAATTGACCAGCCACCAATTGGACTGGATCGAGTCCAACGTCATTTATTTAGCCGACAATTCCCCGGAGGTGAAGTGATGCAAAGGTATCGTTTGCTCAAGGACCTGCCGGGATTAAAGGCTGGAGCTATTCTCGGCGTTGACCAATCAAACAAAATGGATATCCTCTCAATGCCTATGGGTAGTTACATGACCATCTCTAAAGTGTTCATGGAAAATAATCCCGACTGGTTCGAGCTTATTGATGGGCGGTGGAGGCCAAATGTGGGGCAGTCTTACTATGCTCTCACTGATAATTTTGAAGTCAATCTTGTACGGTGGAATAATGACGCGGCAGATAATTCCTTCTATGGATCCTACCGGGTATTCCGTACTTCCGAGCAAGCCTACAAGGCCAAGGATCAGGTCAGAAAGATGCTGCTAGAGTTCCACAAGGAAATCAATCAATAATGTGCACCGGCTGCAAGCGTAACGGCTGCGACGAGTCCGGATCCGACTATTGCGACTGCCCCTGCCATCCGGGGAACCGGGAATGATCGAGAGCCGGAAATTTAAGCGGCTCAACCTGTTATGATCCTGACCCGCCGGATCCAGCTAAACTTGCGGAAAGACTACCGCGCGGCGGTCCATAAAGGTCCCGGCAATGTCAAGCGCGTGGTGCTCCGGTATAAGGTCCGCTATCATACTTGTGAGAGCACTATCTGGAAGTGGATCCACCGAATCAACCCATACCGTAGGACCCCGGAACCTCAAGAAACTAAGATTTGACCCCTTGCCGGGCCATAAAAAAGAGGATGCCTAACGGCATCCCCTTTTTATTTGATTGGATTGGTGTTGGAACCTTGCGGCGTGGCAACCTTTTGTTGCGGATAGCCGTGCTTTTTAACCTTGAGCAGCCAGGTCAGGTGATGCTGATTGGACCGGCAGCGTTCATTGCAATACCTGGTCTTATGGTCGGCCGGAAGGACCTTGCCGCAAAACTCACATTTTTTAGATTTCATGATGCCCCCTTATAGGTGGACATTGTACATAATTTAGGATCCTTTTTCGGCGCGGTCAAGCGCTTTGGATATTTTTTGATATAGTTCGCTGTATCCGTCGTGCATGAATATGCGGACCTGGGCGTCTTTCAATAGCTCGATCAATTCATCGTGAGCATTGACGGCTGTTTGAATAAACTCCATTGTCGGTTCTATTGGATAGTCGGCTCTAGCAAAACTTAATTTGCAGACTCTTGAGCCACAATCATCTGTAATCTCAATTTCATCTTCGTTGATATTTGTAAAATCCCACGGTGTGGGTGTGTGCCTTGCTTCATGGCGGTGAACCAAATTAAATTCCACATCGGCCACCCCTTGAGCATCGCTCCGGGTCAAACCTTCGGCTTCCAGTTCCTGGACCCTATTTTCCCACGTCAATTTTTTCGCCATGATTTCTCCCTTGTGTCTAAAAGTCTGATCTCGTCAGTACCGTCATAAACGGTAGACCAGGGCCCCAGTATCCAGGGTCCCGGTTTCGATCTTCTATCCCCAGGGCGCTGCATTATAAGCCGGCATCCGGCTCACAATGCTGTGAGCGATCCAGTGACTGATTTTCTCCCAGGTGAGATAGAGCGGATCATTTGGGACCTCGTCACCTTCTGAGCATTGATAGTGCCAGCAATTGATAGACTTAAATACGCTCATCTCACTGAAGTTGAAATCCTCTCGATATTTGAAATCGAGCGGCCGGAACCCTTCGGCCTGGGCCTTACCATACCTGGCATCGACCGCCTTGCAGTTCAGGAAAAACATATCTTTGGCCAGTTTTTCCACTGATAGCGGCTTGCTCAAGTCATAGCCCAGTTTTTCAATCAATCCTTGATACCAGCCAGTCTCCCGGCCGTGGACCAGCCACGTCACGATTTTATTGATGGTTTCGTCTTCGACAATGAATGCTGACATTTGACACCCCTTTTTATCTTAGATGTGCGCGGCCTTCCCACCGCGCCCGGCGTTTACCGGTCCCGATGCTCCGGGACCGTGGGTCACGTTATTGACCAGCCAGATCTAAAGCCTTTTCAATCCGTTCAAAGGTCGAGCGCGCCCCAATACACCTATTGGCAGCTAATAGAGCCCGAGCGGATCGAAGTGCGGCCACTAGATCATCATGAGCGTTGATGGACCGGACAATACAGGCGGCGGTGGCCTTCGCCTCTCCATCTGTGCCATAAACTTTGGCAATTGCGGAATGATCGTCTTTGGCGATTATCTCTGTTACTACCGCTCCACAATAATTTTTCATTATCCAAGGTGTTGGCGTGTGCTTAACTTCGGTTTTCATTTTATTTTTCTCCTTTATTATTAGATTAGTCCCTGGTCTTCGAGCTGCTCCCAGGTCCTGCAGAACGTATCAGACTCAATGGCCTTGGTCTTCACACATTCGACCGCGATGATCCGGCGCCACCTGGAGCGCCGGACCCCTCTTTGAGCCAGAAGATACCGGCGCTGAAGGATCCATCCGGCCGCCGCTTGATTGATTTCAGTCTTCATTGATAATCCTTTCAGACTCGATCAATTTGGACTCCAGGTCCCTTAAAGCTGAAGTGCCCAGCTCCAGGTGCTGGACTGTGTTCAGGATCCGCACCGCGCTCAAGATGCAGCTCTTTCTGATTTGGTCCTTGTCTCTTTGGTCTATCACTTCTGGCATTTTCGCCCACCTCCATATTTAGGATATTCAACCCTTAACTACTGTAAATTGTACACTGTACAGTATTAACTGTCAATACCC
>VFSW01010564.1_pt1 | contig 13068 bp, 10 predicted proteins | sample 5358111 | NCBI WGS metagenome assembly VFSW01 (sample SAMN11554181, study PRJNA540505) | mine drainage metagenome | isolation source: sediment from site ElyBrook_90M | place: USA: Ely Copper Mine, Vershire, VT | collected 2017 | reverse complement strand
CGTACCTTGGATACCTTCTTGAGATCCCTGCGTTCATGATAGGCAGCCTTTTCATAGGCTTCAGAAGGGCGATGGCCTCTGCAGTGGTGATAATCATCCTGGTGGCGATGCTTTCCGGGATGACCGGGATACAAAATAGCGCCCCGATAGTATACAACGGCACAGCGGCATACAGATCGATAGTGACCGCAGCGGCAAGGCCGCTTCTCACCCCTTCAAAGCCCGCTGTGGACCTTGCGCACCTAATACCGGCCTCCGGCGCGGCGCTTGGCAACTTCTTTAGCCTCTCTGTCGCATCCCACCTCTTCGAGGGATTTGGCGCAGCGATACTTTCAATGCTATACCAGTTCCAGTTCACGATAATACAGCTGGTCGTCTGGCTGCTTGTCATATTCGCCATGACCAACTTCGTCATAGAGAGCAGGTCCGGGTTCAAGGGCGCGCTGGCAAGCACCTTCTCATTCATAATCCTCGGGACGTACGTTATACTCTCCTATGCAACCGGCACGCAGCCAAACAACATGGACCTGCTTAGCTTTGTCCTTACGCCAATTGCCATATTCTTCCTGGAGTACAACAACGTCGCAGTGGTAAAGGCCCTTAGCGTGATGAAGCAGGACTTCCTTGGAAAATTCGGAGACGCCTTCCAGGACCTCACAAACGGAACCACCGAGACGCTAAACGATGTCGCCAACTACGACCAGACCAAGAAGGAGCTCAGGGAGGCGGTGCTTGCGCCGATAGAGCACAGGGAGATATCTGGAGCATACAAGGTAAAGCCCGCAAAGGGCATACTGCTCTTCGGCCCGCCAGGCACCGGAAAGACCCTAATAATGAGGGCCCTTGCAAACGAGATACGCGCAAAGTTCTTCTACGTAAAGACCTCGTCAATAGTCTCTCCGTTCCAGGGCCAGAGCGCCCAGGACCTCTCAAAGATATTCAATACCGTCAGGAAGAACACTCCGGCTGTGCTCTTCTTCGACGAGATAGACGGGATAGCCGGTAAGAGGGAGCTAAGCGATGCCGACTCCAACAGGCAGCTCATATCAACGCTGCTCGCGGAGATGGACGGCTTTCAGAAGATGGACGGAGTGGTCATAGTCGGCTCAACAAACGTGCCGCAGATAATAGACCCGGGAATGCTCAGGCCCGGAAGGTTCGACAAGATAATATACATGCCGCTCCCCGACAGGTCAGGGAGGGCGAAGATCTTCGAGCACTACCTAAAGAACCTCCCCATAGGCGATGACATAAGCTATCCAAAGCTTGCGGACCTGACGAGCAGGTACTCCGGAGCGGACATAAAGAACGTCTGCGACGAGGTGGCAAGGCAGGTTGCAGACGAGGCAGTGAAGCGCAGGAAGGTCCTGCAGATAGACATGGCAGACCTCTCTACAGTGATAAAGGGCACAAAGCCGTCCACCTCCCTTTCGACCCTTGAAAAGTACAACCAGTTCAAGGCAGATTACGAGAGGAGGTCGCACCCAGAGCTTGCCGAGAAGGGCAGCGAGTACGACGTGAAGCTTAGCGACGTCATAGGGCTCGAAGACGCCAAGAAGGCGCTCTACGAGGCGGTCGAGATACCAATACTCCATCCAAACCTTGTCAAGAAGTACGATGTCAACAACATAAAGGGCATACTGCTCTTCGGCCCGCCAGGCACCGGAAAGACCATGCTGATAAAGGCAGTCGCATCGGAGCTTGAGGACGTCAAGCTTCTAATCATCTCCGGATCCGACCTTGCAAAGAACGGACTGGACAACGCGCTCACGGAGATAAAGGACATATTCAACAGGGCCAGGGAGAATGCTCCATCAATAATCTTCATAGACGAGATGGATGCCCTGCTTCCGAGCAGGGACAACGCCAGCGAGTTCTCCGTGCACATGACCAGCGAGTTTTTGCAGCAGCTTGACGGGATAAGGAATTCAAACGGGATAGTGCTTGTAGGCGCCACAAACAGGCCTGACCATATCGACCCGGCTATACTTAGGCCCGGCAGGCTGGACAGGTTCATATTCGTGCATCCCCCAAATGCCGATGCAAGGGCCAAGCTCTTCGAGGAGAATCTAAAGAAGGCGCCTCTTGACAGCAAGATAGACTTCAAGGCGCTCTCGGACGAGACCGAGGGCTATACTGGCGCAGACATAGCCAACATGTGCAGGCAGGCCAAGCTCAATGCGCTTGAGGAGAACGTCTCAACATCTAGCGAGAGGAAGATAACCCAGGCAGACCTGCTCAAGGTCATATCGCAGACCAAGCCGTCCGCGCCGTCATGTGCTCTGATGCCTTTCATGTCGTTCATATCTATGTATGGTGGAATATAAATGCTGCCCATATTGCTCCTTATGATACTGGTCCCCTTCGCAGCGCTACTTCCGCTCATGATCCTTAACAGAAAGTACTCGTTTTCAATCTCCATCGCCGCATCCCTGCTTGTTGCAGCGCTGGTGCTGTACGCTCTTTATTACTCGTACGCAAACGGCACAGCGGGCCTTTCGGCAAGCAGCTTCTACATCCCAGCTCTCAATCTCTACTTCACTCTCAGGCTCACAGGCCCATCGCTCATGCTCCTTGTGATGACATCGCTGGTCTTCCTTGCAGCATCGCTTGTTGGCAAGTACTTCATAGGCGAGAGGGAGAGGATATACAACACAGTGTTCCTAATAGCCCTTGGCGCCTCGCTTGGCGTCTTCGTCACTGCAAACCTCTTCTTCTTCTACATCTTCTGGGAGATTGCGGAGGTCATGATGTTCTTCATCATCTTCCTCTACGGCGGCTACAACAGGCGCTATGCAAGCATCAAGTTCATAATCTATTCAATAATGTCGAGCCTACTGCTGCTCATAGGCATAATCATCCTATACAACTCGGCCACCCCGCACACCTTCGAGATAAGCGCGCTCATAGCATCCGCCGCAAGGATGCCGGTGCAGGCGCAGCTGGAGGTGCTGGTGCTCTTTGCTCTCTCGTTCCTGATAAAGATGCCTGTCTTTCCGCTGCACGGATGGCTTCCAGATGCGCACACCGAGGCGCCCACCACAGGAAGCATGATACTTGCCGGAGTGCTGCTCAAGTTCGGAGGCTACGGCCTCTATCTGATGTTCCTGCTGCTCCCTATAGCGGCGCACTATGCGCTATACCTATTTCTGATATTCCTGCTCTCAACCATCTACTCGGCATACGTCTGCATCAGCCAGAGGAACCTCAAGAGGCTTATAGCGTACACCAGCATAACGGACATGGGCATAGTTGGCGTCGGGCTTAGCGCCATGAACGCATTCGGATACAGCGGGGCCATGTACGCGATGTTCAACCACGGGATAGCAATAGCACTGCTCTTCCTTGTGGCCGGAACGATGGATGAGATCTACGGCACGCTTGAGATCGAGAAGATAAAGGGAGTCCTAAAGAACTTTGCAGGGACCTCTTACCTCTTCGTGATAGGTGTCTTTGCAGCCCTTGGCCTTCCCCTCACTGCAGGATTCATAGCCGACATACTAATATTCATAGGCGCAATGGGCTCCTTCGGCGTGGTCGGGCTCGCGCCACTACTGGGCATACTGCTCATAGGCGCCGCACTCTTCTGGGTGATAGAGCGCGTATTCATGAGCGTATCCAAAGCGGTAGAGCCCTACAACCCACTCGACCCGATGGTAAACGTATCGGGCCTGATCCTCATCGGAGCCACGATACTCTTTGGCGTTCTCCCGTTCCTGTTCCTTGGGATAGTCTAGATGCCAAGTGAAAGAAGAATCGCAGTGAGGACAACTGAGACCGAAAGGTTGTCGTCAACTTTTACCTTCAGGCTCTCCACCAGCGCGCCCACCAGCCCGATCAGCAAGGCGTAGTTCCCTATTATGAAGAAGGATATGGCTGCGGTGACTGCAAGGTATGCGGCTGATCCTGCCAGGCTCTTCTTTCTGTTCCATGGAAGCTTCACCTTGTTGAAATGGAGCCCGACAATCGTTGCCACGGGGTCTCCTATGAATATCGCTGAGAAGACCACGAGCACGTTGGATGTGTTGAGAAACGAGACTGCAAATAGCGATCCCAGGGCAAGCCACAGCGCCCCGTATCCCAGCGCAGCCCCGTTTCTTTCGAGCCCGATTATAGTCTTGGACAGGGCACTGCCCCTGAACGTCTCTGCCATGCACAGCGCAAGTATGCCCCCAAGTATAATGAGCATCAGAAGGGTGACTGCAACCGGCTCAGTCTCGAAGAGGAACATAAGCATCAGAAAGATGCCAGCGCCTATGTGGAAGAGGTCCCTTGTAATCTCCACGCGCCTGTCCTCTATGCTGTTCTTGTACTGCTTGAGCTTGGTTATCACGCTAAGGATTCCCAGCAGCATAGACTGCGCTATGAGCATGAACCCTATCCAGTGTATCATGGTTATGTATAGCGCGCTTGCAATGACGTACCACGCGCGCACCCTGGGCGACTTGTCGGAGAGCAGGCCGTTGAAGGCAAGTATGCCGACCTCAAGGAGGAGCAGGTTAAGTATCCCGTTTCGTTCGTACGCAAAGAGCAGAAGGCCGCCAAGCACTGCCAGGCCGACAAGCAGCTGCTCCCTAACGCTCATCCTACGTATCCTGTAAAGCGACGCGAAGAACAGCGCTATTGCCAAAATCGCAGTTGCATAAAGCCACGATCCTGATGTGAATTCAAACATCATAAACAACTAAATCATCTAACTCTTGTACAGAAAAGTATAAAATACGCAAAACCCCTTGCCGGAAAATCGGCTCGCCAGCCGCACTGCGCTTAGATTATGTAGATTATCCAGCCCGCGATTATGTAAGCGCCGACTATTACAAGCGGCACAACCCTCTTCCCGATCCTTATTATGTCCATGCCCACCCTGGTCAGCAGCTCCTCAGATCCCGTGCCCCACACCCTGAACTTCTCGAAAGTAACAGAACCCTTTGCGAAGCGAACGGGCTCCATCACGTTCATCGCCCTGTCCATCATCCTTTCAAGCACAGGAATCATGCGGCTGGGCGCAGTGTGCCTGCCAAGCGCGTTCTTTGCAGAGAGGGCTATGGAGTTTACCGAGTGGGTGTCGGTGGTGCAGATCTCGCAGCCCATCCCGTACTTTTTCTTGATGTGCTTCAAGACGCTGTTCCTGAACCCAGGCAGGATGTTGTTCGCATCTACGTATATCATCGCGAATTTCCTTCCGCCGAAATCGAAGATGCCCACGCTGGAATATCCGCTGCCAAGATCAGGGCCGGGCAGAAGTCCCGACATCTTGATGTGCGATGAGCCGAATCGCAGCCTTTTCCTGCTCCTGTCTTTGGTTGCTGCAACAATCGCATTCTCGTACCTGGGTATGTACCTGCTCGACTTCCCTATTCCGGCAAGCTCCTGAGCCCCAGCACTCTCGAAGCGGGAGTTGTGCGCATCAACCAGTATGGTCTGCGACTTGTTCCTGCTTGCAAGGTCCGATAGCCTTATGCCGACCTCCCTGTCTATGTCCTCAGTGACGCGCGGCGCCTTTGACAGAGTCAGAAGGTTGAGGTCGTTTATGCGTATGTTTATCGCCCTGCACGGGCTGTCAAGGCCAAGGCCTATTCCTCCGTACGCATTTGAGATGCTCTGCTTGGGCATGGCTGCGACAAGGTCGGATATCCTGCCTGCAAGCGCATAGACCTGGTTCGTGTTCATAGGGTTGTCCTCTATGTTCACAGCCCCGTGTATTATGAAAGGAGAGGCTCCGTAGTTCGAGACTATCATCTCCCCCATGCTCTGCGGGAAGACGCTGCCGCCAACAGTACCAAACGGGCCATAGTGTATGTCCGGCCTGACGAAGACCGCCTTTATCTCATCCCTGCCGTAAAGCACCGCGACATCGGCCTTAACGCTCCTGTCCACGCCTCCCTTGCCCAGAACGTTCGAGTCCGCGGCAATGTCGTAGAGCCACTGGTTCATCATGTTGCTAAAGAGGTCTATCCCGCTCACCGCAAGCTTCTTCTTTGCGGGCCTGTCTAGCAGGTATATTATCACGTAGCCCATCAGCATGAAAACGACCATTCCCGAATAGAGCTTTATCAGCGCGATCTCTATCGGGAAGCCTGCCCTGAGCAGGTAGCCGCCGAACGGGAAGTACATCATCACGTTAAGTATGGGCTGTATCTCTGCGGTTATTATCGCGCTCCTCTTCTGCCCGATGGCTATCTTGTTTATCATGAACCAGTATCCGTATATGCTGGCGTTGGCAAGCAGCAGCATCAGGTATGAGAGCGTGCCGTTTTTTAGGATCGAGAATATGGCGGAGTCTATCATGATGAATAGGGCGTAGGCTCCTGATGCGGCAAGCACGGCAAAGAGCGCGTGCTTTGTCTTCATCTTCCTCTTGAGCATCCTCATCACCATCACCGTAAGGAATGCCGGTAGGCTGATGATCATTATTCCTGAGCTTGCGCCAAGCAGCACTATGCTCAGCGCGTTTGCTCCAGGGCTGTAATGCACCAGGAGGCTTGAGACCGACCCTGCGGTCATGCCCAGGGCTAGGATTATGATTATCTGGCCTATGCTGCCAGGTATCTGCATGGTGAAGTAGTTAGTATACTCTGTTAGGTCCTTTTTTTGTGCCATGAAAACACGTTACCTTCCGAATCTCCTGTTCCTGCTGCTGTAGTCGGAAAGCGCCGCGCGAAGGTCCTGCCTGCTGAAGTCTGGCCATAGCTTGCTGCAGAAGTAGAGCTCAGAGTAGCTTGTCTGCCACGGCATGAATCCCGAGAGCCTCCTTTCCCCTGACGTCCTTATTATCAGGTCTATCTCCGGGACCTGGTTTGAGAGCAGGCATTTCGTGAACTCGTCAGCGTCTACGTCAATTCCCTTCCTTGCAAGGCCGATTGCCTTCTTGGCGGCATGCAGCAGGTCGTCCTTGCCACCGTATCCGACAAGTATGTTCAGCACTCCGTTGCTGTTGTTTTTAGTCTTCTTCTGCAGGTCGTCAAAGGCCAAGACAAGGTCCTTTGGCAGAAATTTCTTGTTGCTTATTATGTTGAGCTTTATGCCCCTGCTCTGTAGGCTGTTGAGCAGCTTGCTATCCCTGCAGGCGTTTCGGTATATGTTGAACAGTATCTTAACCTCGCCCTTGGACCTCTTTATGTTCTCAGAGGACAGCGCCCACACCGTGATATTCTTTATCCCGTACGATATGCACCATTCGCTAAAGTCAAGGAACTTCTTGACGCCAAGCTCGTATCCGTCCATGATGGAGAGCCTGTGCGCCCTTGCCCATCTCCTGTTCCCGTCTGGTATGAGCGCTAGGGACTCAGGTACTGAAGAAAATGTCATCAATATCGTGTAGTTGGTGTCTATTTATCTATTTAAATGTTTTCTAACGGCTCTCTATTGCAGGGCTTCAAGCTCCTCTATCCTTGCAAGTTCGTTGAGCTTTGCAACCCTCTCCCCTCCGACTATGCCTGTCTTTATGAACTCCGAGCCGAAAGCCACTGCAAGGTGGGCTATGAAATTGTCAGTAGTCTCCCTGCTCCTGTGCGATACAACAGTCTTCATGCCGCTCTTGTGTGCAAGGGCCACTACGTCTATGGTGTCGCTTAGAGTGCCTATCTGGTTGACCTTTATTAGGACGCCGTTAGTGGATCTGCTCTTCACTCCGCGCTCAAGCCTCTCCTTGTTTGTCGTGTAGAGGTCATCGCCGACAACTAGCCTCCCCTTGCCAAGCCTCTTAGTTATCTGGGCGAATCCTTCGTAGTCATCCTCATTCATCGGATCTTCAACAACCGCCATGTCGAACTCGTCTGCAAGCTTCTCCACGAAGTCTATGTTCTCAGGCGGGCTAAGCTTCCTGTCGCCATAGGCGTACCTGCCTGCCTTGAAATATTCGCTGGCAGCAAAGTCCGCACCAATCTGGACATCGACCCCAATCTCCTCGACCGCGCCGGCCATCTCCTGCGCAATCGAGAGGTTCTCCTGGTCGCCCAGCCCAGTCCCCCACGCACCCTCTATATTCACTCCGGCAGGTATCCCAAGCTCCTTTGATATGTAGTCACCAAGCGCCTTGTGGACCTTCGCGTTTATGCTTATGCCTTCGGCAAAGCTCGTCCCCTTGGGAGATATGAGTATCTCCTGTATCGACATCTTGTTGTTCGAGTGCGCCCCTCCGCCTATGAGGTTGCCCAGGGGCCTTGGGATCCCCTTCCTTATCCCGAACTTTTTCATGAAGCTTCCATAAATGTAGTCATAGAGCTCAAGGCCCTGCGACGCCGCAGCAAGCTTTGCGGCTGCCATGGAGACACCTGTTGCGATGTTCCCACCGATAATTCCAAATCTCTCTCCGCCTATCTCATGAAGCACCGAGTCGATGCCCTTCTGGTCCTGGGCGTCCATGCCTATTAGTTTTTTCTTTACCTCCTCGAAGTTCGATATCCCCAGGTCCACGTTGCCGTCCGGGAATGCTAAGACCTCATGGGATCCGGTGCTCGTGCTGTTGGCCACCATCGCCCCCTCCTCCCTTCCAGATCCGCTAATAACTACCTCCACCGTGAACCCTCCTCGAGAGTCGAGTATCTTCCTTGCCCTTATCCCCTTTATCAGTCTATCCACATCATTACCTCTTAATTATCTTCTCGACAAGCTGGTTTCCGTTTATTGTGCCAATGCTCCCAGAGCTGCCAATGAACTCGTCGAACGGCGCGTCATCTCTGGGCCTTTTGACTGCATACCTAACCATGACTGGAACAGGGTCAGATGAGTGCGCCTTTAGCTGGCACGGTGTCGCATGGTCGCATGTCACGCATATGTCAGCCTTGGCCTCGGCCATGCCCTCAAAGAAGTTTTCGTCTATCTCCTCAAGTATGCGCGTCTTGAGCTTCGCATCGCCATCATGCCCAGGCTCGTCAGGGCCTTTAATGTGCACGTATATGAAGTCATATCTGCTCAGGTTCTGCTTTACAAGCTCAGCCATCCTGGCATATCTTCTCTTCCTGTTCTTTAGCGCCTTGAGCTTTATCGGATCCATTCCAAGGAGCTTGGCTATGCCCATCTCGACAGGCATCTCAGCTATGAACGCGCAGTTCATGCCGTGCCTCTCCTCGAAGGTCTTGACCTTGGGCAGGCCAACGCCTCCGTCCCTTAGAAGTATTGCATTTGCCTTGAGCAGGCCTCTGGCCTGCCTAGAGGCGTTCACCTGCGAGTTTGAGAGCCTCTCTATCACCTTGTCTATGAATGTGTTGACGATCCTGGCAGTGTTTGCCGCAGCCTGCGAATCGTCCAGCGCCAGGACTTTTGGAAGAGCCTTCTGCGCGCTCTCTTCCGCAACAGAGATGTTGCCCCGCCTTACGTATCCTATGTCGGCGTTAGAGACGTTTGCAGAGAGGTTCTTCTTCCTGCTGTAGAAGACGCACACACCTCTGTGCCCCACCGTTGCCTTGAACTTGAATCTGATTCCATCTATTCCAAGGTCGATCTCCGATATCTCCCTTTGAAGCGCCTTGGCGTCCCCTGTCTCTATCCTGCCCGCCCTCCTGTCAAGTATGTTCCTATCTCCGTCTATAGTGGCAAAGTTGCACCTGAATGCCACCGACCTGTCTGTTACCTTCAGCCCCGCACCGAATGCCTCCAAAGGCCCCCTTCCGGTGTATGATGACATCTCGTATCCGAGTATGGAAAATACCGCGGCATCGGACTCAGGGGCGATGTCGGGCCCTATGGGGTACATCATTCCCTTTGCGGCATCGCAGGAGAGCTTGCCTAGGTTCGGCATCCTTGCTCTCTGTAGAGGGGTCATTGCGTCAGGCCCGTCCCGTCTGTCAGCAGCGCCGTCCAATATCACGAATAATAATGGCATAAGTCAGACCGCCATGTAATATCCTAACACAGGCAGCATTTATAAAATCATAGCGGGAAAATCGGGAAAATCCGCCCCATTCAAAGGCTGCATGGAAGCGGATGCGGCAACAAAAGGCAACCGCATCTGCCAGGCGCCGCTCACGCGCCGCGCTGCAAAAGCTATAAATAATCCAACTTCAACATTGCTTCTATGCCAAACAAAAAATCAGGGTCCGAGAGTGCGGAGGTCCTGATAAAGAGCAGGATACGCTCGATACCCAACTATCCAAAGGCCGGCATAATGTTCAGGGACATAACGCCGCTGCTCAAGGACGGCGTGGCTTTCGCAAAGTGCATAGACCTTCTTGCGGACACAGTTTCAGGCTATGACTTCGACTATGTGGCAGGGATAGAGGCAAGGGGATTCATAATAGCATCAGCGCTGGCATACAAGCTGGGCAAGGGGTTCGTTCCGATAAGGAAGAAGGGCAAGCTTCCGTACGAAAAGATAAGCAAGGACTACATGCTCGAGTACGGGATGGAGACCATAGAGGTGCACAAGGACTCAGTGGAGAAGGGCAGCAGGGTCCTCATAGTCGACGACCTGCTGGCCACCGGAGGGACGGCGAGCTCGGCAGGCGACCTGATAAGGAGCCTGGGCGCAAAGATTGCCGGCTTCGCATTCATAGTAGAGCTCTCGGCGCTCAACGGGAGAGGCAGGCTTGGAGGAGATCCGATATCCGTGCTTATCAAGTACTGATATACATCAAATGTCAAACCATCTCGGCCCATTTTTAAACATTCCTTTTCAATATTCCACAGTGCAAATTCTATGAAGACAAAGATAATAGCGACATACGGTCCGGGCATAAGCCGCAGGCCGCTGCTTGCAAAGCTGATGAAGCACGTCGACATCTTCAGGATAAACTTCTCCCACGGAAGCAGTGAGGAGTGGCTTGAAGCCGTAGAGAGCATATCGAGCGTATCAAGGTCATTGGGCAAGGAGGTGTCTTTGCTTGCAGACCTTCCAGGCCCAAAGATAAGGCTTGGAGAGCTCGGCGGAGAGATAAACGTGAAGAAGGGGGAGCTTGTCACTTTTAGGTACGGAAAGGCCTCGGAGGGGTCGATCCCGCTGGACCATGACATCTACCCGTACCTGCTCAAGGGTTCGAGCATATCCATAGGGGACGGATACCTGAACTTTAGCGTGAAGAAGCTAAAGGGCGGGAGCATAGTCTGCAAGGCACTAAACTCCGGAGCGCTGCTTAGCAGGAAGGGCATAAACATAAGGCACGGCAATGTCACTGCCGCCCCGCCGACCGAAGAGGACCTTAGGCTTGCAAGGTTCGCAAAGGGCAACGGATTCGATTTCATAGGCATGTCTTTCGTCAGGTCTGCAAGGAACATCTCGGACATGCGGAAAAAAATAGGCGATGCGTACATAGTGGCAAAGATAGAGAGGGCGGAGGCCGTAAGGAACATCGACGAGATATCGGCAGAGACCGATGCGATAATGGTGGCAAGGGGAGACCTTGCCTTTGAGATCCCGGTGGAGATGGTGCCCATAGTGCAGGCAAGGATAATACGCTCCTCGATGAAGTTCCACAAGCCTGTCATAGTGGCAACCCAGATGCTTGCAAGCATGGTAAGCAGTCCGATGCCGACAAGGGCGGAGGTCAACGACATCGCCAATGCGGCAATGAGCGGGGTAGACTGCGTGATGCTTAGCGAGGAGACAGCAGTAGGCAAATATCCGGTAGAGTCTGTGAGGACCCTTGCCGCAACAGCAAGGAACGCCGAGGAGATGGCCCAACCAAGCCGTGGCTTCAAGATAGGCACAATAAGCGACAGCATAGCCTTCGCCGCGGCAGAGATCGCGGACAACTACAAGACCCGCTGCATATTCGCGCCTACCCAGACCGGCAGCACCGCCAAGAAGCTCTCAGCGCTAAGGCCCAATTCAGAGATAATAGCGCTGAGCGGGTCCGCCCGGGTCAGAAGGATGCTCAACATCTACTACGGCGTGAGGAGCGATGCGATAGCCAAGTACACCAGCGTCGACCAGATGCTCGGCATGGTCAGATCAGTAGCCGCAAGGAGGGGCATAAAGAGGTACATAGTTGTGTCAGGCTCGCCCAACCATGCCGGAAGCACAAACACGCTGGAGTATATAGAATAACCGCAGCGCCCGCATGCAAATATAAAGATTGTCTGAGCATATCCTGAGGTTGAAATGCTGATCTTGTCTACCGCAGCAGCGATAGTGCAGATATTTACCGGCACATACTCAGCGATAAGCGCCCTAATATCAGTCTACGGTTACGCTGCAATAATCGTGCTGATGATACTGGAGTCTGCATCGCTTCCGATACCAAGCGAGGTCATACTTCCGCTTGCAGGACACTTTGCGCAGATAGGCGACCTCAACCTCTACATGGCCATATTCGCATCCCTAGTCGGAACGGTCATAGGCATATCTATGGACTATGCCATAGCATACTTCCTTGAGAAGAACGTCGTCTACAAGCACCTTAGGTCGTTTCACGTCAAGCAGTCCACCCTGGACTCGTTCGACGGATGGTTCGCAAAGAACGGCGCGTTCACAGTGTTCATATCAAGGATGCTCCCTATAGTGAGGGGCCTGATAAGCTTCCCCGCAGGGTTTGCAAAGATGCCGCTAAGGGACTTCTACCTCTACTCTATTGCAGGAGTGTTCATATGGAACGTCGCGCTCATGCTCTTTGGGTACTACGCGCTCTCAATAGCAAGCGCCCAGCTGCTCTTTGCCGTGCTTGCAGTATTTGCAATAGTACTATACCTGGTGTACCGCCTAGGCATGAAGAGGATAAGGGGCAAATGAGCGATTACTTCTTTGCCTTTGGCACTTCGACAGGCTTTGGCTTGGCCTCGAGTATGTAGTTCCTTACTATCTTTATTACCTGGTCTATTGCCTTCTTTATGTCTGCTTCGGTCTTTGCTCCTGTGCAGATTATCTTCCCGTTCTTGAAGAGAAGAAGCGCAGTCTTGGGGTCGTGTATCTTGCATATTGCCCCAGGAAACTGCTCAGGCTCATAGTCAACGTCCGGAGAGGCCTTGGCTATTCCGTAGAGGTCAAGCTCTACGCCTAGGTCAGCGCTTGCAACTATGTTCTCAATCTTGAATTTAGTATTAAGCTCCACTCTCTTTCCTGACTTGGTCTTTGCAAAGTTCGTATTACCCATTTTACCACTATTTAAAGATATCCACTGGAAAGGTATTTATATA
>VFSW01010563.1_pt1 | contig 13069 bp, 8 predicted proteins | sample 5358111 | NCBI WGS metagenome assembly VFSW01 (sample SAMN11554181, study PRJNA540505) | mine drainage metagenome | isolation source: sediment from site ElyBrook_90M | place: USA: Ely Copper Mine, Vershire, VT | collected 2017 | reverse complement strand
CCCTCCCCCGTTCGTCCAGAAGCAGTACTCCCCCCTCCATGGCCTCAAGCACGCTTTGCAGCTCCGTAGCCAGCCGAGGCGACCTGCAAGCGCGAGATCCCGGACGGTTTCCCCTCTCACGCCCTCCTCCCACTTTCACAACCTCAAGATGACCAAAAGAGTCATACGCAATACCCGTCCCCGCCAGGCAAACCGCACTATCCCTTCCCATCCCATTCACCATCGAGCATTGAGGATCAAATAGCTGCATGCCAGCGCCGTGGTGATGGTTGCGGTGAACTCCAGCGCCCGAAACAGATACTTCACAATTCGCTCCCTCTTATCCATTGGCTTCTCCTGCAGAAATGCCAAGCACAACGCGGACCAACTCGAAGGGCCCATTAATCGCTGTAATTTCAAGGAACTCGGGTGGAATACCCAGGCAGGTTCTCAGTTGCTTCCCACTACGATACAAGCCGTTTCCCGGAAGGACACGACGCACCCAACATTTGCCCTACCGATTTTCCTCTCCAGCAGACATTCCCACTCACACTTCTCCGCTAGTCCCGTCGGCCGCTTCTGAAGCGGCTGGCCCGGACTGGCCGCCTTCATATTGCTTCAGCTTCCGGTATAGCGTGGTCTTGCCGATGCCTAACAGCCGGGCGGCTGCCAGTTTGTCGCCTCCCGCCTCGTGCAGCGCCCGGTAAATGGCGCGCTTCTCCATCTCGTCCAGGGGAAGCATTTGAGCATCCTCCGCGGCCCGCTGAACCGTGCTGTTGCCGTATTGGAGGTTGGTGGGCAGGTCTGTGACATGCACAATTGGGCCGGAACCCAGAGCGATGGCGCGCTCGATTACATTCTCGAGTTCGCGCACATTTCCCGGCCAATCATAGGCCATCAACCGGGACATGGCATCCTCCGAAAGGCCCTGCACAGGGTGCTCGGGATCTGTGAATTTCTCGAGGAAGGAATTTACCAACAACGGGATATCGCTCTTGCGCTCCCGCAGGGCGGGCAGCTTGATCTGGACCACGTTGAGCCGGAAAAAAAGATCCCGCCGGAAGGTACCGGCCTGCACCGATGCTTCCAGGTCACGGTTGGTCGCGGCAATCACACGCACGGAAATGGGTATGCGCTCGGTGGACCCCACGGGCTTGATTTCCTTTTCCTGAAGAGCCCGCAGCAGTTTGGCCTGCAGGTCCACAGGCAATTCCCCAATCTCGTCCAGGAAGAGTGTGCCTCCCTCGGCCACCTCCAGCAGCCCCGCCTTGCTCTGCATCGCTCCGGTGAATGCGCCCTTTACATAGCCAAACAGTTCGGATTCGATGAGCGTGGAAACCAGTGCGGAACAGTCCACAGGAGCAAACGGCTTGTTCCTGCGCGGACCCATGAAGTGCACAGACCGCGCCACCAGCTCTTTGCCCGTTCCGCTCTCGCCCAAAATCAGCACCGGATAGTTATGCTGGCTCACCTTTTCAATCAGTTTGTACACCCGCTGCATCTTCGGGGAAACGCCGATCAATCCTCCGAAGCCAGGGCGCGTGCGGAGCTGTTCCCGCAAAAGGCGGTTTTCCTGGTCGAGTTCTCGCAGGTGGACCAGGTGGTCCAGTTTGGTCCGCAAATCTTCGGTGTGGAAAGGCTTCGTCAAATAATCGGCAGCGCCGATGCGTGTGGCTTCCACAGCGGTCTGGATGGTTCCGTACTGCGTGAGGACAATTACAGAGGTCTGAGGATGCATCTCGCGAATGCGTTTGAGCAACTCCAGCCCGCCCAGCTGCGGGACCTTCATATCCGTGACCACTACATCAATGGGGTATTCTTCCAGCAGCGCGAGCGCCTGCTCCGTGGTCGACGCTGTACGAACCCTCAGCCCCGCCGCCAAAATCACATCGCTGCACAGATTCCGCGCCGAGTCCTCGTCATCCACCACCAATACCGTGATCGCCGACGGCACTTCCGGACGTGCTAATCCTTCACTGGTTCCCGCCACGGAGCCTCCCCTATCCATCTATGAATACAGAGAAGAGAGTGCTTATAACTTCTGACCCGGCTCCGTTCGATTCACCCTTGCATCTCCCGAACCAAACCGATTCGAGACAGCTAACTTCCTTGCCTGCTTTCGCTTATTCCCATCCTGGTACCTGCTCCGACTTCCTACCTTATTCCCTTATTGGGATAAGATTCCAATTAGGGAACCGACCCGGATTCCTCCCTCATCCTCCCTCCTCCACGGCTAATTTCCAATTCCGCGCCGCACCCCACTTCCGGGATGAGATTTCATTTAGTTCGAGCCTTTCATCGTCACGCTTACGGGCTGCGCCAGCACAAAGGATAACGGAGCTTCCGCGGCCATCGTAATCTCCTTTTTGCCCGTCGCGGCCGCACCTGCGGTTCCCGCGCCGGCGCCAGCCAAGGCGCCTATCGCCGCGCCCTTCCCGTGGCCCACCAGACCGCCAATCAATGCGCCCGCGGCGCTGCCTCCGCCAATGGCGATGATGTCGCGTTTCTTGTGCGAGCTGCCCTTGGAGGTGATAGGCCGCGTCTGGACGTCATACCAGGTGCCGTCCTGCGCCTGAATGGCAGTGAGCGTCACGCCCAGCTCGGCCGGTCTGGAGAGCCTTCCCGACGACACAGCGTTCACCACGGTCCCCTTTACGGCTGCGTTGTGCGGGAAAACAGTCTGCCCTGCCACGGTAATCGGCGAGGAAAGAGCGGCCTGAAAAGGGTCACCAGCTTGGCTCGTGGCGCTCGAAAGTGTTTGTCCCAGCACGATGTCCACAGTGGTCCCGGTGGGCACGGTCAATGTGACCGGCGCAGGCGCCGTAGCGGGAGCGGAAGACGCTGCTTGCGAATTTGCAGAGCTACCGCCGGCGCTTCCGCCAGAGTTCGCGCCGCTGTTGCCGGCAGCAGGCGCCGAAGAGGAATTATTCTGTGCCATCTGATTGCTGTTGTCGGCCTTCTTCGAGCAGCCGGCGCTTGCAAGACTGGCAATCAAAAAAACCACCACCGCAACCCATGAAACCGGATTCCGCCTGTCCATACTTTCTCTCCTTTGCGATCTCTTCCAAACACACCCTGGGATTAGGTACGTCTTTTCGGGGGAATCATACTCGAACTCTGTTGCAGAGGCCAGCCTTTCGCGCTTTTTTGCTAGCGCGCCCCGGAAAGGACACGCGCCGGCGCGCCGCCAGCATTCAGATGGATGGAGTAGAGCCCCTCAGTCGAAGATGCCGCATAGATTGTTCCCGGGGTTTCGCCAGGGGACACCACCAGAAAATAGCCTTCGGCCACTGTTCCTTCCACGCGGGACCAATCCCGCCCCTGATCGCTTGAAAGATACAGCCCTCCGGTTTCCATCGAGGCCAGCCAAACGTCGCCGGAAAGCGCCAGATCCACCACAGGGACTTCGGGCAAACCGGAGGCCACCTTGCTCCAGTTCTTTCCGCCATCCCGGCTGATATAAAGCCCCGCTTCCGCCGAAGCCAGAAGGGTCTGGCGGTCGGCAATATCCAGCCGCTGCGCGCCTCCGGCATCAAAGGGCAAATCATGCCAGGACCACGTCTTGCCGCTATCAAAGGAGAACACCATGCCACGCAGAGAGACCACGCGGAGCGTGCGGCCGTTGGCCGAAACCCCCACCGAATTCACCGGAAGATTGAGTGGAGCAAATGGGGAAAAGGCCCAGGTGGCGCCCTGATCGTGGGAAGCCAGCAAACCCTCCTCCGTGGCCGCAAACCATGTATCGCGGCTGAATGCCATATCGTTCACCACCTGATCCAGTTCCGCCGAGATTCTCCCCGCCGCCTTTCGTCCCTGCCTGCTTGTGCTGCCCGCCGCCCCTGGCCCCACCAGGATTCCCACGCGCTTCCAGGCGCCCTTGACGCTGTCATAGTGCATCAACCCGCCGCGCTCCAGAGCCGCCCACCAGCCATCGGGCGAAGCGTAGACGCGCTTCAGACCCTCCATGCGCAGGCCGGGGCCGAGCGGAAACCAGTGTTGCCCGCCATCCTCTGTGGCCAGCACGGGCTCCGGAGCATTCGCCAGGATGGCCAGCACGCGTCCGGGATGCTCCCGGTCGAGCGCCACCGAAACTATGTGCGGGTGGAAGAATCCGTCGTTCGCCGCATAAAAATGTTCGCCAGCATCGTCGCTCGCCAGCACGCCCATCTGGTCTGTGCCTGCCACGATCCTGCCCATCTTCTCTCCCGCGACGGGAACCACGGCCACCGCATTAATCACCCAATCCGGAGGCGTGATCCGCCGCCAGCGCGCGCCCGCGTCCCGGCTCTGCCATAGGCCCTCTGACGTGCCGGCATAGACAACCTCGGGGTGGCGGGGATCCTGGCGTATGGTATAGGTTCGACGGGCGGAAAACGGAATCCCCTGAATCTTCTGCCAGCCTGCTCCGCTGTTTTCGCTTCTGTAGATTCCCGAGCAGGCGCTGGCATAAATCCGGCGTGGATTTCTGCCGTCCACAATCAGGCTCAGCACATCGGAATCGTCAATCATTCCGGAATGGATGGGCACCCAGTGCGCTCCGCCATCGCTCGTCTTCCACGGCAGGTGGAATGTGCCGGCATAGATGATCCTGGGGTTGCGGGGATCAATGGCCAGTGAATCGAAATTTTCGAGTTCCCCATTCGAGGCTGGTGAAATCCTGTCCCAGGTCTTGCCGCCATCGTCGGTACGGAACGCGCCATCCAGTGCCCCGGCGACCAGCGTATCGGGATGGGAAGGCGATTGCACCAGCGCGCGCACGGCGTGGCCTTGCATTCCCGCCGGCTCCCAGTGGATGCCGCTGTCGCGGCTGAGAAAAACTCCGCCGCCCTCGCCCTTCGCGTCGCGCGTCCATGTGCTGGCCACCAGACGGCTGCTGTCCCGGGGATCCACCAGCAGCGCGGTCACCACACTCGCCAGGCTCGTACCCGCCCGGCCAAGAATCTTCCAATGCTCTCCTCCATCCTGCGACCCGAAAATGTGGCCATCCGTCGTACCCAAATAGAGGCGCTCGGGGTGGGCCGGATCTGTCGTCAGCGTGCGCACATCCCCCCCCGCGGGTCCCATGGGCTTCCATTCCTGCGCAAAAGCGGCTGTTCCGCCTGCCAGGATTGCCACTATCGCCGCCAGCAAAAGGACGAAGATAGGCCATCTCCAGCGGTCATCAGCCGGTCCGCGGTTTCCTTGCTTTTTTTCCATGCCCTTCGGCGCCTGCACGCGCCGCCTGCTCCCTAAAAAATTCGGGCTCCATTCCTTGGCAGGAATGGAGCCCGAGAAAAGCCTGCTTTTCAGCAAGCGGGTTAGTAGGAAGCGCCAGCCGGAACGAAGACCGCATCCACTCTGCGGTTATCCTTTCCAGCACCTTCCTGTCCGGGCTGTGTGCGCGTCTCGATGCGCGAATCGGCCACGCCTTTCTTTTCCGCCAGATACTTCTTGGCGTTGTCTGCGCGAGCCTGCGAAAGTTTGTCTGCCTTGCGTTCCTTCGGGTCGGCCACGCCAACTACCACAGCCTTGGCCTGCGGATCATTCTGCAGACGCACCGCCATATCGTCCAGGATGCGCTTGCAGACGTTGTCCACCCGTGCGCTGTTTTCCTTGAAGGCGCACTGGCCCACCACGGAAGGAGTCGGCTGGGCCGGTGGCGCGTTCACGGTCACGTTGGCCGTGCAATCCGCGGCTCCGCCCTTGCCGTTCTCGACCCTGCCTGTGACGGTATAGGAGCCCGGCGCCAGGCCTGTGGTATCCAGGTCCACGCTGTCTCCGGTGCCAATCACCTGCCCGCCGTTGGATTGCCACTTGTAATCAAGCGGCGTTCCGCTCTGATCGTTCACCACCGCGGTCACCTTGGCGCGCTCGCCCACCAGCACGCTCGAGGGCGCGGCAGAGCAGGTCATCGTCGGCGGGGGTATCGGCTTCGCCGAAACGTTCACGTCGCTCGAACAGCTCGCCGTATTGCCGTGCCCGTCGTCGACGTGCGCTGTGATGGTATAGGTCCCGGGGGCCGCTCCGGCGGAATTCCACCGCGTCATCGGTCCCGTGCCGGAAATGCTTCCTCCGGTGGCCGTCCACATGTAATTCAGCGGGTGATTATAGGTGTCGGTTCCGTTCACGCTGGCCTCCACCATATCGCCGGAGCCTTCCACAACCGTGGATTTATCCAGCGAGCAGGTGGCGCCAACGTTGTCCGGAGCCTTCGGTTTTTCAGGCCAGTAGACGCTGCCCACCTTGACGACGAACCCGTTGCGGTCATTCACCTGGCTCAGATTCAGAGAGTAGGTATAGCCCACATCGAATGCCAGCCACCGCGTCGGATAGAGGCGAACTCCCCAGATGCCATCGACGGGATCACGCGGCCCGAATGTTACGTCTGGCGTGGCCGCGCCTTCGTAAATGGTCCCCGTGTATTCGTTCATGAACTGGATGCGCCGCTCGGGAAACAGGACAAAGCCGGCGCCGAGGTGAATCTCGTCGGCCAGCCCCACCTTCACCGGGTAGAGCGTGCCAGGATTTCCCTGGAAGCTTCCCACCATGAAAGTTGGGTCCTGGGTGAAGCGGTAGCCAAAACTGCTGGTGGCCTGGAAATTATTTCCGAAGAAGTGCTTGCTCAGATTTACGCCCACCTGGTAATCAAGCGCCCCAGTCTGCACTTCGTTGTTCAGCAGGCTGGCTAATCCGGTCTGTGTGGGAATGAAAAATTCGTTGTCAATGTCCAGGCTCACTTTGTCGCCGCGCAGTTCAGAGAGAATTCCGATCTGCGCTCCCACGGTCACCGAACCCACACCGCCGCCATTGCCGGAGATGAAGGGGTCACCCTCTACGTACGCGGGCCGCGTGCCCGGGAACGGGAAAATCGAGCGGTAAATCGTGCCCGGGTAAACGGGATTGGTGAAGGGCGAATTGAGGCTCAACTGGCTGGGTATGCCCACGTGCGCATGCACTTCAGGATCGAATTGCGCATAGAGCGTGATCCGATCAGTCAGCCCCGTCGAGATGCTCCATCCAATGTCCAGAAGCGTGACACTGCCCGGCGCACGGGAGTATTTGTTCACGCCGCCCTCAAAGGCCCACGCGCCCTTGGGAAGCGTATCTCCTGTCTGCACGGTGAATAGGCCCAGACCGCCGCCGAAGGCCGCCATCGGAAGCATGGCCGGCTTATCATCATTCGTTGGCCCGGACCAAAGCCCTCCCACGCCCGTCGGTGCCGGCGCAGGCGCGGGAACCGCGGCGATGGTTGCCGTCCCGGTTGCCGCCGACGTGCTGCTGGATTCCGAAGTGCTGGAGGCCGTAGCACTGCTGGTGGCCGCCTTTGCCGCATCAGCCTTTTCTTTGTCCTTCTTCGCTGTCCCGGGGCCGTCGGCAAAGCTGACAGTCGCCACCAGAAAAAGTACTGCCACCAGCGCCCAGATACGAGACTTCATTGCTTTCATTTCATCCTCCCGCTTCATCTCGTTACCCGAATCCTTAATAATCCAGCCTGCAGACTTCCTGTGCTGCCACGATCTTCACCAAACCAGCCCATCTTCAACATCTTACAAGCACACTGTGGGAATAGTAAACAGCGAACAGCAATTTCGATGCAACCTCGTTCTCCGGCTCCGATCTCACTTCCTTTACATTTTCTACAGCTTTTGTCCATAGTCAACAGCGCTTCTCTCGCGCTGTTTCCTGTGGTGAATCACTGTGTCACCTTGGCATAGTACCATAGCCCCTTTGCCGGGCATACGTACTTTGTGCTCTTCTATTTCGTTTTTCCACCTTCTGCTGGTAGATTCAGTGCAGTGCCATGAACGCTTCTCCCGCCACCTCCATGCGCGTCCTCATCGTTGAAGATGAGGCGAGCGCCCGAAAAGGCTACGAAGCGCTGCTCGCGAAGTGGGATTGCCAGGTAGCCGCGGTGGGCACCGCGGAAGAGGCCCTTTCGCGCTTCCAGAGCTTTCACCCCAATATTCTGCTCTGCGACGTCGAATTGCCGGGCATGGATGGCTTGGCTCTGCTCCGCCAGTTGGGCGATGAAATTCGCGATATTCCGGTCATCGTCATCACCGGGCGCGGCAGCGAAGAGCGCGTGGTGGAGGCCATTGAAGCCGGAGCCTTCTGGTACATCGAAAAACCTTTGAAACCACCAGTACTGCGGGCCCTGCTCGAGCGAGCCTTCGGGCGCTCCAGGGACCGGCGCGCTGTGGCCGTGCTCACCCGCCAGTTGCGCGATGCTGGCCGGCTGGGCGAGCTGGTGGGCGATTCGCGTCCCATGCGCGACGTCATGCACCAGGTCGAACTCGCCGCTCCCTCCACCGCCTCCGTCCTCATCACCGGAGAAACCGGAGCGGGCAAGGAAATGGTCGCCAGGACGCTCCACGAGCTTTCTCCCCGCGCGGCACAGCCTTTCGTGGCCATCAATTGTTCCGCCATTCCCGAATCGCTGATGGAAAGTGAAATCTTCGGGCACGAGCGCGGAGCGTTCACGGGGGCCGCGGAGCGGCGCCTGGGCTGTTTCGAACTGGCCGACGCCGGTTCGCTACTTCTTGACGAAATCGGCGAAATGCCCGCCGCCACCCAGGCCAAGCTCCTGCGCGTGCTCGAGGACCGCAAGGTCCGCCGCCTGGGCAGCAAATCAGAAACTCCCGTGGACGTCCGCGTCATTGCCGCCACCAACAAGGATCCGCAGCAGGCGGTGTCCCGCGGCCTGCTCCGCCAGGACCTCTTCTTCCGCCTCAACGTCTTCCAGATTCATCTTCCGCCACTTCGCGAACACCGGGAGGATCTCCCCTTGCTGGTGGATCATTTGCTCGCCGAGATTCGCCGCAAGCATTCCCGCCAGGCCACGGGAGTCTCTGCGGAAGTGATGGAGAAATTCCGCAGGTATAGCTGGCCGGGAAATGTGCGGGAATTGCGCAACGTGCTGGAGCGCGCCGCCATCGCCTCCGAGCAGGCCCTGATCAGCCGCGAACACCTCCCCGCTGATTTCGGTCGTGCCCTTTCGAGCGCTGCCGATGTCTCCGGCCTCCGCTTCCCTCCCGGCACCACCGTGGAAGCCGCGGAGCGCGAACTCATCCTTCAGACACTTGGCAGCACCAATCAAAACAAGACACGCGCGGCGGAACTGCTGGGCATCAGTTTGAAGACGCTCCACAACAAGCTCAAAGAGTACGGGCAACGCGTCGATGCCGATCCGGCTGAAAACTAAGCTCACCTTCGCTACGACGCTGCTGGTTCTGGCTGTGGTGGCTTCTATCTCGGTCATCTATGTGGCCACGCTGACGCGCCAGGTGATCCGCCAGACCAATGATCGCGCCGAGTTCGTCGCCCATCAGGCATTTTTGCAGGCGCAACAGGCCCTCAGCGATGCGGCCGCGCGCGGCGAAGGTCCCGTCTCCTCCAGCCCGGAGGACCTCACAGCTTGGGTGCGCCGCACCATTGAATTGAGTTCAGGATGGAATTCGGCCGTGGATGGCGCACTCGGGTATACCAACAGCATCTATGAAATCACCATCAGCGACCGGGCGGGCATGGTTCTGGTCTCGAGCGACGCCACTCTTCCCGGCCATCCTATCTACCAGCGTCCTGGCGTCTCGGCGCTGGTGCACTCCAGTTTCCTTCACCAGTTGAGAGTCCTCTACGGCCCGCCGGTATCCTATGAGGTCACGCTGCCCTTCAATCTGGCTTCCCAGCCGTTTGGCGAAATTCGTGTGGCCGTTTCCACCGCGCTGCTGCGCCACGAGCTGTCTCCACCCCTGCAATCCGCATTTGCCTTTGCGCTGGGCGCCATCCTGATCTCTTCCCTGCTGGCCGCGCTGCTCAGCACCGCCGCGCTTGCCCCTCTCGAGGGCATCGCCACACAATTGGACCGCATCTCCGCCGGTGATTCCGATTTCGAGCCCATCGCCCGCGCCGATGAGTTTGGCCTGGTGAGCAACAAGATCAGCCGTATCGGCCGCGAGCTTCGCGACGTGCGAGAAATCTTCAGCACGCTGCGCGATAACCTCAATCAGATTATGACCAATCTCCAGGATGGCCTGCTGCTCTTCAATGCCGAGGGCCGCGCCGTGCTCGCCAGCCCCTCCATGGGCGCTTTTCTGGGACGCCAAAGCTCCCAGCTAATCGGCCAGTACGCCTCCGCCATCTTCCCCGAAGGACATCCCATCCGCGGCGCTCTGGTCCTTCGGGGCGAACACATCCAGGCTGTCGAGGAAGCGGAAGTGCGGCTGGAATCCTCGGGAACCAGCCGCCGCGCCAGCCTTTCGGCGCAGGCCGTGAGCGAAGATGGCACCAACATGGGAATACTGCTCACGCTGCGCGATCTGGAATCCATGGAACGCATCAGCTCCGAATTGCAGGTCTCCGAGCGTCTGGCCGCTTTTGGCCGCGTCACCGCCGGAGTGGCACATGAAGTAAAAAACCCCCTCAATTCCATGCGTGTCTGGCTCGAGGTGCTCCGCAGCAATCTGCCCGCCGAGCCGGAGCCGCAGCAGGCCGTAACCATGCTGGATGGTGAAATCGAGCGGCTGGACCGCGTGGTGAAGACCTTCCTGGATTTCAGCCGCCCGGTCGAACTGGCCTGGGAGGATGCCCCACTCGAAGAGCTGCTCGAGGAAGTCCTCTTGAGCGCACGGCCCGCCATCCAGCGCGCCGGCATCGCCCTCCAGACGCACATTCCGCGCCCCTTTCCGGCGGTTCGCATGGATCGCCACCTGATCCATCAGGCGCTGCTCAATCTGGTCCTGAACGCCTGCGATGCCATGCCGGCGGGAGGCCGCCTCACCATCACCCTGACGCAGGATGGGGAAATGGCCGAGGTGCGCGTGGCCGATACCGGCCGTGGCATTGCCCCTGAAAATCAACCCAAGATCTTCCAGCTTTTTTTCACCACTCGAGCCGGAGGGACGGGCATGGGCCTCGCAAATTCTTTCCGGTTTGTGCAATTGCACAATGGTTCGATAGAATTCCAATCCGGGTCCGGCCAGGGCACCACCTTCCGCATTCGCCTGCCATTGGCGCGCGCGGCGGATCGCACCCCCCCGCCTGTCGCCGCGCCCGGCGAGGCCCTGCGAAAAAGGAATTGAAACAAAATGCCGACCCCCTCAACCCGCGCTTCTCGGTCCGCGCCTTTCGCCGCTCTCTTGCTCGCGCTTGCCGCACTGGGTGCTGTCTCCGGATGCCAGAAGCGCACCGCACTGGCCGCGCCTCCCGTGGTGATCGTTCCGAACCCGCCTGAAACCGAAGAGCCGGAAGCGCCCGCGCCAGCCCCCAAAAGCGCGGAAAGCGCCCCCGCGCCTGCCACTGTGGTTCCCGCGCCCGCTCCTCCAGCTCCCCATCCCGTCTCCCGCCGCGCCAAGCCCGCCGATGCCGCTTCCCCATCTTCGGAATCTCCCAGTGCGCCAAAATCCTCCGCTCCGCAAATGTCGCCTGTGATGACGCCCGCGGACCAGGCCGCCTACGAGCGACTCACCAACCAGCGCCTGGCCTCCGCCGAACACAATCTTCTCGCCGCCAACGGCCGCAACCTGAATCCCGCCCAGCGCGACCTGGTGGAAAAAATTAAAACGTTTCTGGACCAGTCCCGTGAAGCGGCCAGCGTCACCGATTGGGTGCGCGCCAACACACTGGCGCAAAAAGCCTTCGTCCTCTCCGGAGAACTCCTCCGTTCCTTCTGAAGGCTCTCGTGCCGCGTCCCATCGCCTCGGGAGCCGGAGCATGCTGCCGGCGGCTTGCAATTGTTGCTAAAATGATCTTGCTATGAATTCCTGCGATGTAGCGGTCCTCGGCGCAGGCATCATCGGAGCCGCCGCTGCTTTCCGGCTGCGGCAGAGCGGCCATCGAGTGACGCTGGTCGATCGCTCCGCCTCCGGCCGTGAATCCTCCTGGGCGGCTGCGGGAATGCTCTCCCCCGCGCCCGATTCCCCTGAAGCGCTCCCGCTTGTCGAAATGGCCAAGGCCAGCCTGGCACTTTACCCGTCCTTCATTGCGGGCGTGGAAGCGGCATCGGGCCAGAAGGCCGAATTGCGCCGCGACGGCGCCCTCGAAATCTTCTTTGGAGAGAACGCGGAATCGCTCTGCCAGGCCACAGTGGCAGAACACCGCGCGCTGGGCATGGCCACGGAAGCAATCTCGCTCGCCCAAGCCCGCCACTTCGAACCATCCCTGGGCCCGCTGGCCAGGGCCGCGGCCTGGCTTCCCTACGAACTCAATCTTGCGCCCCGCGCACTTCTCTCCGCCACGCTCGTGGCCGCCAAAAATGCGGGGGTCGAGATCCTTTCCCAAAGCGAGGTGATGGGAATTGAAACCGGCGCCGGGCGACTCACCGGCATCAAACTCCGCACACACACGCTGCCCGCGGCCTGCGCCATTGTGGCTTGCGGCGCTTTCACCTCGCAGATCCCGGCCCTCGCCCGCTACGCTCCCACCCATCCTGTTCGCGGGCAGATGCTCGCGCTCCGCCCCGCCGCGGGCGCCTCGGCTCCGCGGGTGGTGCTGCGCTCGCCGGGCGGCTACGTGATTCCCAGGAATGATGGAAGTTTTGTCGCCGGAAGCACACTGGAAAACGCGGGGTTCGATAAATCCGTTACGGAGCAGGGCGAACAGAGGATTCTTGCCGCCGTGAAGCAGCTCGCACCCGCGCTGGCATCGGCCGGCGTTTTCGAGCGATGGTCGGGCCTGCGCCCCGGCACCCCCGATCATCTTCCCATCCTCGGGCCGTGCGATATCTCCAATCTATTTTTTGCCACCGGCCATTACCGCAATGGAATCCTGCTGGCCCCCATCACCGCCAGCCTGCTCGAGGATTGGCTCTCCGGGCGGGGGCCGTCGCTTGCCGCGGCGCGCTTCAGCCCCATGCGCTTTGCTTCCACTCTCCGTTCGATCCCGGCCTGACCCGCGCCTCAAAAAGGTATTTTGCTTCTCGTGGGCTCGCGGCTCGGGGGCCCGGCCAGCGTGGAGGCTTGCCCGGGATTTGTAAAATGTGTTTTGTCTGCTTCGAGGTAGAGCGGCCGGCCCAGCACCGCATCTACCGTGCTTCCCCTTGGCAATTCCGCTTCCGGCCCGCGCGTAAATAGCACCGTGGCCAGGCCCAGCAGCGCCCCGGCGCCCGCGCCGATGG
>VFSW01010562.1_pt1 | contig 13070 bp, 9 predicted proteins | sample 5358111 | NCBI WGS metagenome assembly VFSW01 (sample SAMN11554181, study PRJNA540505) | mine drainage metagenome | isolation source: sediment from site ElyBrook_90M | place: USA: Ely Copper Mine, Vershire, VT | collected 2017 | reverse complement strand
GTCTTGAATTTGTGGTCCTCTTCATGGCCCTCTCTTTTTGCTGCAGAAGCGCGGTCTCTGCAGCGTGACCTAGGACTGTGTCCTTGAATACTGTCTGATTACTTGCAATCCTTTTTTCCTGCTTGCTCCAGCCCCTTGGATTGCCAGCTTTAGTTATATCATATGCAGTTTTTTCTGTTAGTACCCTGGATTTTGCAGTTGTTAATGCAACATTAGCAGCAGCGACAGATGCACTTGCCGACGTAACCGCAGCCGCAGTTGCAGCCGTTGGATTTTTAGCGTGATCCTTTCTGCTTTTGTCAAGCTCCCTCTCCGTCTTATTCAGTTCCTGTTGTTCCCTTCTTACCTCTCTTTTGGCAGATTTGACATTCTCCCTAGCATCCTTAACTGCTTGTGGCCTATTTCCAAGGTATTGCCTTTTACCTTCTACAAGTCCTGCAATAGGTATGCCCATGGCCGCCCTAAACATTTTTGCTGAATCTGAAGATCTTTCGCTGGTTCCCGTGTTTTTTATCCCCTGCTTCATTGAATCGACAAGACCCCTTCCAGCTCCCTTGAGCCTTCCACCAAATCTCGCTCCCTCGGCCTTCCTTGCCTGGTATCCTGCAGTTGCTGAGTCTGTCGCGTGATAAAGACCGGCAACTGATGCGCCAATGATCGTCCTGCTTGGTTTCTCAGTCTTGAATCCCTTGACGTTCTCTATTGCCTGCTTCTCTTTGAGATCTTTTCTTATGGCCTTCTCCATTGCCCTCTCCTGTTTTCTTGTCATTGGCACGTTTCCGTGCGTAGTGACATGGCTGCTCACATGGCTTGTTTCTATTGCGCCTGCAGCCTCCCTAACCTTTGCGTATTTTTCCCCTGTCTTTATTTCCCTTGCCTGCGCCTTCTTTGCATTGTACTTTTCACGCAGTCTGAATCCCGCATACGCAGCCGGAGATGCGATAAACCCTACGGCCCTAAATGCATTTGAATATGTCTTTGACGTTCCCTTTTTACCGCTGAACCTCGTCTTGGCCTTCTGAAGCTCTTTCCTTGCATGTTTCAAAGGTATGTCCACCTTTCTGCTTGTGAATGGTATTGGAACAGTTACTGCCTTTTCGGCCTTTGAATTATTAATTGCTTTGGCTGTACCTGCTGCTGCTGCAGCCGCGGCTGCAGCAGGCCCTCCTGCAACTCCTGCAGCTATGACACCGGCTGCAACACCTGCAGCCTTGATCTTGGATTTATGTTTACTTACAGCCTTACCAACGTTGCTTACAGCCTTACCAACTGGGCTTCTCTTTATCGACTTGGCAATCTTGCTACTGGCAATCTTGCTCCTGGTCGGAGTGCGCGTGCGCCTCCATGCACCCACTGCAGCTATAGGAGTGTATGCAGTTAGTATAGGCGAAGATGCGGCTTTTTTCGCTGCCTGTGCAGCGGTTGATACCTTTCCGCCAGTTGGAGGAGTAGATGCCGCAGAGAGCACTGATCTTGCCCGCATTGTTGCTGCCCTTGCTACGGTCTTCCTTTCGCGGCTCGCCCTTATTGCGTCTCCTCCGACTACTGGAATCCTCCTTGCTGCGCTCTTTATCCTTTTTGCTGCCTTGGTGCCAGCACCAGTGCTGCCAAGGTTCTTACCAAGATGGCTGATGACCAGTACGGAGAATGCGGTCTTTCCGGCTATTGACGCCTTTCCTCCTGGATTTATTCCTGCGAGAGTAGCTATCCCGAAGAGATTGAATATGCTAAAGCCCCTGTTGATTCCTGCCGCGGCGACTATTAGGAGCAGAATGAGTATTATTGGTATTAGCGCGTTTATTGAGCCAAGCGAAAACAGTACGGATAAGAGCAATCCTAACATGTTATCCTGTAATATCTTATGCTGTTTATCCTATAAATAGCTATCTCATATTAGGCAATGGCTATTCGAGGATAAATTGGCCGTAAAATTATTCTTCTGGCCAGGCATCATGCTCTTTCATGTCCCTAAGTGCCCTCCTGATATGCATGGCAAGGCTGATTGCAATAAGCGACCCGGCGCCCATTAGTGGAGTTGCAAGCAATCCGGGGATTATGATCCTGTTTTTCTTCCTTGCCCAGTCAACTGCAACCTGTGTTGCATCGCTCATGCTGCTCGCAGAGGAGGTGTAGTCATATTTGATCTGGCCAAGGCCTGCGCCGCTTGCATATAGAAGCATGAGGTTCTGCATTGCCTTTGCGGTTATCGCATGGTTGGTTGCTATTTCCTGCTGCGCCGACATACCATTATGCGGCGCATTTTGGTTTGTGGCAAGAGCGTATATGAAATAGGCTATTGCTCCATCCTTGTCATTTATCCCGTAGTATATCATTTTTGTGTAGTATGAATCTGCAATATTCTGGTTGGTAACCAGCTGGAGGTTTGATGTTGCCGACTGCAGGTTTATCAGCCCCAAAGTCCCTCCGTATAAGTTCTGTACTGCGGCTGCTGCAGGCAGATTAGTCGTATTTAATCCCGCGGCCCTGTTTATTGCGCCTTCAGAGCGCATTTGGGCTGCTGATTGCGAAACTTCATGCCGATACAGTTTGCTTATCTCGCCTGCAAGCTTGTGCATGCTTTCATACGGCACGTCCTGCCGTATCATGGCTACCTGGAAATATGATGCAATAGGAGGGTCGTTGGATTCGATCTGGATCTGGAGGGTTTCCCTCTGCAGCTGTGCGAACGCCGACTGAGATTCGTATATGTTTGCCGGTTTAGGTATGAGGAAATATTCATGGAAAACGCTGGAGCTGGCAATGTCATGGGCACCTAATGAGAGTCCTGCCGCCACTGCCAGCGCGGCTAGGCTTGCCATTGACCTGTTTCTCCACCTGCGTTTTTTGCTTGGCCTTCCTGCAGAGTATATCTCAGGGCCTTGGCTTGTGTGCGGCGTTGCCGCCTGCGGTATCCTATATGCGCTGCTCATTGACTCATCGCTATGTCTGCGTTCCTCTGGGCTTTGCCTGATATATAAGCCTTTTCGGCTTGAATTTGCGCGGCAGATATTCGGCTAGACTAGCGCCCTGAGCCTCGAGGAGCCCTTAGACATTCCTCCTATGAGCTCGGCTATCTGTGTCACTGTGGAGTAGGTCACTGCGATGATGAGCGCGGGGAAGAAGAGTATGGATAGCCAGTATGAGCTGAATGCGCTGTCTATGTTGTTGACTGCAAGCGCAAGAGGAGCCTGAGGGGATCCTGCATCCTGGACAAAGTTCGCATTCTGCCCGTACCTGCCAAGTATCCCGTTGGCAAGGGTGAGCTGGGATGCGATATTGTTGGAGGTGTAGTAGTACGCCACCGCAAAAAGCGTAGGCATGACGAAATAGAAGGCTATGGACACGGCGATCATCATCGCGCCAAGCTGCCTTGTAGGAATGAATGTGCGGAAGAGTATGCCAGGTATTAGGAAAACGGGAACTGCGGAATACATGATGAACAGTATCAGGTAGAACTGCGTGTATAGAGAGAATAGCGCCTCCACAAGAAAGACCACTACCGACCATGCAGGGAAGAAGAAGTAGTATGTGATGAGAAACGAGAGAACGTCAAGTATAGGCGGGGTCCTTATCTCGCCGCCAAGGGCGTCGGTCTGGAATCCTATTGAAACGTAAAATCCTGAGAGTGCGACAGTGCCGAAAAGGTTGCTCCCGGTGGATGTGGTGGTATTTATCGTTGTCGCTATGTAGGAGAGCGCAGCGTCATACGGATCTATGGGCCCGGCGGTTATTGCAGGCAGCAGACCGAACATCACTGCCGCTATGAACAGGAACAGCGCAACTATTATAGTGGTTGCAAACGCCTCGTACATCTCGCCTATCCCAAATGTCCTCAGCCTGTCATTCTTAAGCACCACGCCGAAAAGGAACAGCATCGTAGCTATCGAGAATGATACAGTTATGGCAATGAACATTATCGGCAGCCAGTTTATCCACACCGCTGCTATCTGGGGATTTGCGTAGTTGCAGTACCATGGCGCGATGTTGTTAACTACGCCGTTTATTGAGGTTGTTCCAGTCTGGCATCCGGTAAGCGCATACGCGTTAGCAGAGGCGGCCATGAGCATGGAGAGCGCGAAAATGAATATCGATATGCGGTTTATTCCCATTTCAAACAATCCTCGTGAGCAGAGACATTAGATCTATCCTCTCGCCTATCACCTTGGATACATCGACGATGAATGCGTCCACTATGACAAGGTTGAGCAGAGGTATTAACAGAAGGCCAGAAGAGATGAAGCCTCCAAGAACCACGAACGGCGTTATGACGCTTGCAAGCCCTGTCCCGCTGTACGCTACCGCCTGGCATGCCGCACTTGCAGGGTTCAGGCAGGTTGTGCCTGCACCCAGTATTCCGAATACTGCGCCGATGAGCGCAGTGGATGCGGTGAATAGTATGTTTAGTATGGAGATGTTTGCGCTTGCGTGCTGTATTACTACGTCAAGGAATCCGTAGCTTATCATGGTGACCAGTGGATAGACAAAGCCTATTCCAAGGGCGAAGGCTATCATAGAGCCGCCGAAGGTCTTTGTGACGCTAAAGGCCCTTGCCACAAGCCCGAGTATCATGAGCGATGAAAACAGTATCATTGCGGCGCTAAGCATTATCTGCTGCACCTGCGCAAGTATCACCACGGCGAAGTAGGCCCCCATGAGCGGCACTATGTACTGGAGCACTACCTGAATCGGAATCAGCTGGATGTCCAAGTTGACGCCAAGGCCCGGGGAGGGCTGGGCCTGCGATCCTGATGCTGGAAGGCTCGGTGGGCCGCCTACATCAACCACTCCGTTGAGCACCACGGTAGGCGAAAGGCCTGCAATCATTGCAAAGTAGAAGATTCCGGTGCTGTATGAGGATACATCGACATTGTACTGGTACATATCGCACAGCGCCACGCTGTACAGGTTGCTTACGACGGTTGAGGGAGGGTTGTTTGCCACCGTGGGATCGCAAGTCGTTGGAAGCAGGCCGGTAGTGCGCAGCGCCTGCGTCGGATCTATCGTGTATAACAGCGATGATACTGTAAGGAATACTACCGCAAGCACTACGGTAAGCAGCAGCTCGTAGATCTTTATCCTCGACCACAGCTTTATGTCGTTCCTTCCAAGGAGCGGGCTGAGCATGTATATGACTGCTATTATCCCCAGGACCATGAGGATTATCAGGGCGAATATGGGGAACCATATGTTCGGCGGTGCGCCGAGGAAGCAGGTCGGGCTGAAAGGTATGGTCCCGCCCGTCTGGGTGGTCTGGCAAAGCGATGCAAACACGAAGTTGATCATAGTATCCTGCTCAGCGCCCTCTGCGCGCTCATTGATGGCGCGCCAAGTATGCTTCCTATCTTCTCTACTATCTCATATGAGATTAAAAGGGCTATCACAAGCCCGAACATGTTAAGACCTATCTGGAAGAAGCCGCTAACGAACTCCGTGACGTCCGCATAGTATACCTCGCCGAAGTTGAACGGATGGCCAAAGGGATTTACGAAACTTAAAATGCTTCTAACAGAGCCTACCGTGAAGCTGCCGGTGTTGCACAGCGGATTTACGTAGGTCGACCCTCCGGTAGGCGGCGCGCATATTCCCAGGGTGCTGGTGGTCGAGACGAACGGCAGCATCAGCGCAGGGAATATTATGTAGAAGGCTATGAATAAGGCGACGAAAGAGCCTCCAGCAGCCCTTGTCCACGGGAATGACCTAAGAGCGATGCCCGTGTATAGGAACAACGGGAATAGGTAGTATATTACGAATATAAGCACAACGAGGAACATTCCGAAGAACATAGTGCCGAAGAACGCAGTCTGGTCGTCCCATAGCAACTGTATCAGCAGGGCAAGACCTGCAAAAGGCTGATAGGCATATCCATAGCTGTTAGGTATTGCAAGTATGTTGATGGACTGAAGAGTGTTGGCCGTGAAGAGAGTTATGGTTAGTCCTATCCAGTTTGTGAATCCGGGATTTATTATATTGACGCTTATGTCGTTGCATAGAGCGCTGTATATCCCAAGAGAGTTGCCAGGAAGCGGAGGTGGAGCAGTGGATGAGAGCTGGGCGATATTTATGAAGAATGCCATCGCAGGATACACGGAGAGGATTGCAATTCCTACTGCTGCAAGTATTGCCACATTGAATACCCCTTCGAGCAATTCAGTCTTGGCGAAGTTTATCAGGTTGGTTATCTGGAAAGCCGTGCCGAAGGCGTAGGCTACTGACATTATGCTAAAGTCCACAAGCACTATCAAAATGGCTATGTTAGCCAATCCGGTGTAGCTGGTTATTCCCGCAAGCACACCTGCATACTGCGCCGAGAATATTCCGTTGGGCCCTGTGCAGGTTATAAGGCTCGGGCTTGCCGCGCTTGCAAGCCCAACTAGCATCGATGCGAGGAATGCAAGCCTTAAGATCGAAACGTTTATTGTCATGTTCAACACTATATGAATCTGCTAAGCCCTATTATGCTTGTCTCTCCTCCGAGAAGCGAGGAGATTCCGAAGGTTGCTGAAAGCAATATGAGTATGTTTATTATCGGCAGTACGAATGCCACAACCGACATCATTCCGTAGAGGTTTATAAGCTCCGTGAGCGCGTCGTACATGTTGACAGGGGCGATTCCGCACGGCAGCCCGAAGTCGGATTCAGGCGATATTACTGAAAGTCCCGACTGTGGAGTCGAACCTGGGACAAGGTTGCTTACGAGGTTTGAAAGCCCGAGAAGTATTGTAAGAGGGGATCCCTTGTTCAGCGCATTTATCGTGCGCACCTCTAGGTCTATTATGCCCTCTGGAGAGTTCGTGCCATCGTTTGCCGTGTGCGCGGGAGTTCCGAAGTCTGGAGGGTAGCAGGTATAAAGCCTTATTACTGATGCAGCGTTGGGGAAGTTGTAGAAGCTCAGGGGTTTTTGCACGAAGCATGGGGCAAGGTCTGCTGTTGAGAACTGCGGCCTTACTGCAGGAGGAGTGAACCATCCGGCATTTCCTACGCTGCATGCCTGTATAGTTGCGGGAGGCGCAGTCGGGCCTCCGTTCTGCGTGCCCTGGAAGATGTAGCTTGTCTGCAGCCTTGTTGCGCTGGTGTAGCAGTACAATTGGAACTGTGTTGTAGGCACCCCTCGCGTGTATCCGCTTAGCGTAGGCGTATTCATGTTGAGCCCGCAGAGCGGGACGAACGGTATCTGTCCTGCTGTCCCTATGAGCTGGGTCTGGGTTGAGCCTGGAGCTATCGGCCCTATTGTTCCCGGAGGAAGAAGGTTGTTGAGTGCGGTATACTGGAAGAGAAAGAGTATCGGATAGATTATGGTGCCGACTATGACGGCAGCTATTATCAGCCCTCCTGCCCTTCTTGTTATGGTGAATGTCCTAAGCAGTATTCCTGCGGCAAGAAGATATGGCCATGTTGTCAGCAATGTGACTATGAGCACTAGCTGCGTCATGTACAGGTATATGGAGAGGTTGGCCTGGGTGTCCATTATCGGCATTATGGTCCTCTGGAATACGTATCCGTAGTAAAGCTTGTAGTATACTATGGTCTCAGCCTCCCTCGGAAGCGGGGCTATGATGCACGTGACAGGGGCGCATACGTCCGCATAGGACTGTATGCCCCTGAGGAAGAATATCAGGTTGTCCAGATTGTAAAGTCCGTTGAGCTCGTCTATCGACTGGTTGGTGAGGTTTGCTATTATGACGTATGTTGAGGCAAGGCCGTAGTCAAGGTTTGCCGTTACCGGATCAAGGCCTGCTCCGCCGTTGACTATGCTGCACACTGCAGTTGTTGCCTGCGGGAGGGTGGTTGGATAAGGTCCTGGGAAGTTGGCTGATGTTGACCTGCTGTTCAGGAAGCCCACCTGCGAGTTTACGAGTATGTTGTTGCATATCGCCGATACTTGGCCTGTCACAGGGTTGGGCCCGGTGCTCAGCGCGCTGCGGTAGGATAGTGTTGTACCTCCTCCTATTATGGCCATGATTCCAAGTATTATCATTATGAGGAATACGGTTCCCACGACCTGCTCAAGTTCGCTTAGCGCAGTCCCCTTTATCCTCGGGTTGTTGAGCATGACGCCGATGAAATAATACATCACAGTGAGTCCGAGAGCGGTGATAATAGCAGCGAAGAGGACTGGAAGCCAGTTCTGGAAGAATCCCACCTGATAGCTTGATGCGAGGGGCGCAGCTAAGCCTATGCCTGATATCGAAAGGAGGATTACTGCAAAAAGCAAAATGTTTTGTCTCATCAATAATTACCCCAGAATGGCCCAACCCCAAGCATCCTGCCTATGGAATTGAGGCCCTTTGAAAGCCCCATTGCAAATCCTACCGTTATTGCTATGTCAAGCCCTATAAGGAATATTCCCTCGAAAAGATACTGCGCGGTCTTGTTTGCGAAGCCTATGAGTACGTTTGGAAGGTCATAGAGGTTCTTGACAATCTCGGTTATTCCGCTGCCAAGTCCACCGAGCCCGTAGAAACTTCCGCCGTAGAAGGTGTTGGGCAGATTAACCCCACCAAGGAAACCGTTGCCCGCAAGCTGCTGCGGATTGGTGTTGAATAGCGGATCTGTAGGAATGTTGTTGAGCTGGTATGCCCCGGTGTACTGGGAGTATGGATTGCACAGCACTGCAGGGTTTCCTGCAGGCACACATGGAGTGTATATCCACACCATGACAAAGTTGTTGAAGAGTATAGTAAGCGGGAATATGAAGTAGAAGCCTATCGCAAGCGCAAGGAAGGTGTCAGATGTCTGCCTGAGGTTCGGGCCTGCAAAAGGTATGGATCGCATGATAAGCGCGAGCGGAAGCACTACGGTGAAGGCGAGTTGCTGTATGAAAGGGAGCAGCAGGTAGACTATGAACAGGATTCCGAAAGTGACGGCTATTAGGCCTAGGAACGTGCTTGTCAGCGCTCCGCCGAAACCGAAGAATATTCCAAGAAGCCCTGTGCCCAGGGTGAATGAGAGAACTGGAGTAACCGTAAATTCGGATATCAGCTGCTCTAACGTATCAGATATGTTGCCGCTGAGGGTTAGAAGCACTGACTCGGCGTAGATGTTGCTAAATAGCTGGATTCCGGTGTTGAACATGAGATTGCTTATGTAGTACTCGGAGTACTGTATCGGGTTCTGGTACTGCTGCGTCGTCGATCCGTATACGAGGGCCTGGCCTACGCTGCACAGGCCCGCAGCGGATCCTATGAGTATGACGAGTATTATGGCGCTTATTATTCCCTGGAATGCCTCGTACTTCACTGCGCCCTTTAGCTTCTCCCTGTATGTCGTAGGAAGTATTCCGCTTATCGCGTATAATACGGCGGCAACAGCGAAGTTTATTGTCAGCACTAGCGCGGTTATCTCTATCCAGCTGTTTGCATCCAGCGAGTTTATCCCAGATCCTGCAAAAGTGCAGTAGGTGTTGTATATGTTGTTCGTTATTGCTAATGCTATTGGTTGCATATTATCAGCTCGCTATCCTCAGCTTTCCTCCAAGCTGCAGCCTTACAGAGCCTCCCAAGGCCCTTGCCACGGAGTCTGTAAGCGAATATATTATTACAAGGTCAATCGTGATCACCACCAGCTGAAGCACTATGTATGCGCCCACCGAGAGGATTATGTCCATGTACTGGTATATTGCAGTGTTTCCGAAGACGTTTGCGCCGTTGAGGTGCCCGACCTGTCCGTCGGTTGTTGTAAATATTATCGATGGCATTAGCTGAGCTAGGCCAAGGGTGGTTATTGTGGCAGGCATGGTGGCGCAGGTCAGTGATGCAAGCCCTACTCCGAATGCTGTTCCCCCTGGAGGCGTGAATGGGCAGTTGAATCCTCCGAAGTTTGATGGCGGAGGCGGCGGTGCTATAGCTATGGCCTGGGTTATGTAGTTGAGGAAGACCCCGTTGAACATCACGAGGGTCGCAGGAAATATCAGTGCGAGTCCAAGGCCTATTGCAATCATTGTCCCGCCTATGCCGCGTATGAATGGCAAAGCCCTGAATATAAGGCCTATAGGTATGAAGAATGTCAGCCCTACTGCAGCCATCGATGGCAGTGCGTTTATGCCTATTAGGTTTATTACGGTGAAGGGAAAGAGCAGCAGGTTAATCGTGTCGCCTATGACTGAGCCGTAGGGACCAATCATCGGGTTTCCTGTCTGTAGCATCCAGTTGTTGAATGGTATGAACACGGATCCGGTGATTATTCCAAATCCTCCCTGCTCAGCGGGAAGGGCGAACCATACTATGTAATTGCCTAGCTTGAGGTTTGCCCAGAACCCGGTGCCTGCGCCGAGCAGGCCCATCCATCCCCACACCTGCATGAGGTTGTAGTTGACATTGCATAGATAGGTCTCGGCGCCGTTTATTAGGGGAGTTATGTCACCTCCGTTCAGTGTCTGCGGCGCGCCAAGGGTCGCGGTCGCAATGTTGCCCACTATTGTTATCATGGCGAATATTACTGCTATGACTATTGCGGTCTTGGTTATCTCCCAGTATTCCTGCTGGAGCCAGTTCCTTATTCCCAGCTGCGGGAAGAGCCTGCTGAGCATGTAGGCTATTGCGACTGTTGCAAATGATAGGCTGAGCGCGATGATTGAAAGCGTGATTGCGTTTCCGATGGTATTGGCGTAGGTTACTGTCCCTGCTGGCACAAGGCTGGCGTATGGAGCCGTACCTGCGACGCTGCCTACGGGATTGAAGCCCTGGCAGTAACCTGGCGCATCGGATACTGGAATTGAAAAGGGGCTGGCTGCGCTTATTAAGCTGACAAACATGAACGCCATTGCAAGCTTAAGCAGCGCTTTTGACATGAAAATATTATATGCACTGGGTCTTTTAAAATGCTTTTGAAGAGATGAAGCAAGCAGATATATGCCGAAAGATAGGGACATGGTGCGTTAGCAATCACGAAGATATAAATGCTGCTCGTCCAAATTCATTATCAAGGCATTGTTTAGGCCGCTGCGCTGGTAGAATATGGAAGAAGATAGGGGTCTGCAGGGGATGAGGGCGTGGTCCTCGATAATGGTGATGTACTTCCATATAGTGTGGTTGCTTCCGTTCCTTCTCCCGATACCAATCCTTTATTCTGGATATTCCGGAGTGTACTTCTTTTTCATGATAAGCGGATACATACTGATGCGCAAGTTCCAGTCGGAGGATTATAAGGTAAAGGGCAAATTCAATCTGGTAAAATATTATGTCAGAAGAATGTTTCGCATCTGGCCGCTGTATTTCCTTGCAATTCCGGTATTTGCCTCTTTGCCTCTGATAGTTGCGCCGCTCTCATGGCAGGATTTCCTATTCATACAGAATTACTCTCCATCTACCTTCACGTTATCCCCGTTATGGACGATATTGATAGAGGAGGTCTTCTACCTGATACTGCCTATATGGGCAATAGCGTTCACAGGTAGGTGGCTTCTTTCTCTTGTAAGCATGGTATGCTTTAGCATAATATACATGCTCCTTGTGGCTATGATGGCACATAGTTCAGTACAGAGCATAATGGCGGATCTGCAGTTTCCGGCATTTGCAATGACATATGCACTTGGCACAATAGTTGCGCAGGGCAAGACGCTGAAGGTTGCCGTACCAACAATATTCCTGCTCTGGCTCTTTGCGTCAGTACTGCTTGTACACGTAACTCCAGGCCAGTATGCTGCACTGCTTCCGCAGGGGATCGTATTCTCGATTGTATACTTCCTGGTTCTGTGCAACATGCGCAACTCGCGCATCTTCACAAACAGGTATTCACTTTTCCTTGGGAACATAACATACCCTATGTACCTTCTCGGACTCCCAGTAGAGCTTACTCTGGCGAACTTCTTCGGAGTATCAAACCTGATATGGGTGCCGCTAACAGTAGTAATGATAATAGTGTGCGCATATATCCTGCACAAAGTAGTTGAAAGGCCATTCATAGGACTTGGACGAAGGCTTGAGAAAGCAATACTTGGAGTCGATGCGAAGAAGGCATAACTGCATATTGTTCAGTGCCTTAGCAGCCTGAACCTTGACATGTATGCCTCTGCCTGGAAGATTATGAAGTAGGGCAGAATCAGCAGCGAGTTTATTATCAGTACAGCATAGCTTGAGTTTGGAGTGCTAAATAGGTATATGCATATGTAGTCTACCACGGATATAGATATCGTAAGCAGGACTAGCCATCCTACAAAATACTGGGGCTCGTGCACGAGAAGCGTTATGCTGTCCTTTATCGACCTTACAATCTTTTTATCGTCAACTACAGCAGCGCTTGGAGCGTAGAAGAGCAGAGTGAAGACAATGAAGCCCACTATGGCGGTCAGCTGCGCGGACATGCCTACCGAGTATCCGAACACGTTAACGAGAAGGAGCAGTATGGTGTATGCGAGGAATATGGTGAAGACCTTGCCTATGTATGACTCGATGTTCAGGAATGCCCTCCTGCCTATCTTTGACCTTGTCCTCTTTGCCTTGACTATAAGGCTTATCAGGACGAATGCAAAGCTCAGGAAGAGAAGGGAGAAGATCGTTGCGACAGTTATCACGGAGAGGCTCACGAAGTCTATGTTCCCGTTGACGAATATGCTTGCGCTCCTTAGGAAGATTGCGCCTGCGCTCATGTAGGTTGGAAGCGGTGCGAAAAGAGGTATAGCAAAAGCTATCAGGAAAGGTATTGAGAAGATAAGCACGAGCTTTATGTTCTCCTTGTAAACGTCAAAGGAGTCAAGTATTACGCTCGACAAACATACACCAGATAATCAGTATTCATCAAAGAATAAAAAGGTATGCAGTGCGCCAAAACGGCGCACCGCACATTAAACTAAACAATCCTATACTAGGCGTGGTTGCAACATTAGCAGACTAATGATGCCACTGGTGTACCGTTTCCTGCGTTTCCGAAGGTTACGATCTGCTCTGCGATCCAAGGTGCCAGGAAGTATATTATTATTGCAACTACTGCCCCTACAATCATGTTGAGGGACCATCCCTGCAGGTTTCCTTTTATGTTTCCTGCTGCTGGAAGGACGTGTGATATTGCATATAATACTGCACCGAGTGCCAGAAGCACTACGACCAATATTCCTACGAATGTCTTAATATCGACAC
>VFSW01010561.1_pt1 | contig 13070 bp, 8 predicted proteins | sample 5358111 | NCBI WGS metagenome assembly VFSW01 (sample SAMN11554181, study PRJNA540505) | mine drainage metagenome | isolation source: sediment from site ElyBrook_90M | place: USA: Ely Copper Mine, Vershire, VT | collected 2017 | reverse complement strand
GGGGTAGCGTGGACCTCCGGTTTTGAGGTCCGCGGGTTGTGCTCGCCACGCCCGAGGCTGGCGGGAATCTCATTTTGGCTGGCCATCCCAGCGCTACCGCGCTGGGCTAAATTATGCCGCCCCTCCCGGGGCTTTGAACCGCGGAACCCGAAACACAGCGCCCGCCCAGCCATGCCGGGCTGAAGCCCGGCGCTACAGAAGGCGGCAAGCCGCCGGCACAAAAAGGGCTAACCAGAAGCTGCGAAAAAAACCGATTGACACTCACCTATGGTTGTAGTAACGTCTCCCACAGGCATAGGAGAAAATGATGACAGGACCTAAACTCACCAAACTCGAACTTCAGATTATGGAAGCGCTGTGGACGCAAGGCGAGTGTTCCATTCGGGATATTCAGGAAACCTATCCCGAACCGGACAGGCCTGCTTACACAACCATCCAAACCATCGTCTATCGTTTGGAGGGCAAAGGGGCAGTGCGCCGTGTTAAGAAGGTTGGCAATTTTCACGTATTTGCAGCCACGCTTTCCCGCGAGGCAGCGCAGCGCCGGCTGATCGACGACCTTCTGTCTCTGTTCGGAGGGCGCACGCAACCTGTTATGGCGCGCCTGATCGAATCCGGCAAACTCACCCTTAAAGACGTCAAGGAAGCTGAGAAGGCTCTCCGCAAACTTGAGAGAAAGGACAGCTCGCAATGATCCCACATTATTTATCCGTGACCTGGGCAGCCATTGTGCCGCCGTTGGCCAGCCACTTGTGGCAATCCACGCTATTCGCCGTTGGCGCCGCTCTCCTTACACTGACACTGCGCAGGAATCACGCGCAAGCCCGCTATGGGCTTTGGCTGGCGGCATCGGTAAAGTTTCTCATTCCCTTTTCACTCCTTATCGCCATTGGCGGCCACCTGGCGGGGCCAAGGCCCGCCACCGGCGCGCTTCCCGGTTTCTATTCTGCTGTGCAGCAGGCCGTAACCGTCACCGAGTCGCTGGCAGTGGGCCATTCGTCGTTGGAAATGGGCGCGGCCAAGCCGGAACAACATCGGCGCCTCGCCGCGTTCCCCGTCCCGCTGGCATCGTTGCTTGCCGCAATATGGCTGTGCGGATTCGCGATCGTTCTCAGCCTTCGGCGGGCGCAGTGGCGGCAAATATCGGCCGCTTTGCAGCGCGCCACGCCGCTGCACGAAGGAAGAGAGGTCGAAGCCCTGCGCCGCATGGAGCGCTTGGCGGGAACAAGAAAGCCCATCGCCGTGCTCCTTTCCCAGTCGTCTTTAGAACCTGGCGTCTTCGGGATTCTCCATCCGGTGCTGGTTTGGCCGGCAGGGATTTCTGAGCGCCTTGAAGACGCCCATTTGGAGGCCATTGTCGCTCATGAGTTGTGCCACATCCGCCGCCGGGACAATTTTGCCGCAGCGTTGCACATGGCCGTTGAGGCCCTCTTTTGGTTCCATCCCGTGGTCTGGTGGCTGGGTGCGCGGATGGTTGAGGAGCGGGAGCGCGCCTGCGACGAAGCGGTGCTGCACTGGGGCAAGGAACCCGGGGTTTATGCGGAGAGTATTCTCAAAGCGTGTGAATTCTGCGTTGCCTCGCCCGTGGCTTGCGTTTCGGGCGTTACAGGCTCCGATTTGAAGAAGCGGATCTTTCGCATCATGACGGAGCGGGGCGGTCTCAAGCTGGACCTCCGCCAAAAGCTGTTGCTCGGCGCCGCCGCGTTAGTGGCCATCGGCGTGCCGCTCGTCTTCGGCCTGGCGAATCCGCCGCAATCAGCGGGCTCGTCACAGGCTGCGGAGGTCACAGGACCGGCGCCGAAATTCGAGGTGGCATCCATCAAGCCGGGCAAGGCGGCAATGGTGGGGAGACACACCGCCTTCATCCGAATGGAGGACCCGCCGAATGACGGAAGATTTTACGCAAACGGGCCTACGCTGCGGCTGCTGCTGCGCGCCGCTTACGACGTTCAGGATTCGCAGATCGTGGGAGGCCCGAGCTGGATGAATACGGAACAGTTCGACATTCAGGCAAAAGCCGACGACTCGGTGAATGCCCAACTCAAAAAGCTGAGTCCCGCCGAGGGGCTCGCGCTCAAACACCGTATGATTCAGGCGCTGCTCACCGATCGGTTCAAACTGACCATCAAGCATGAAACCAAGAATCTTCCTATCTACGCGCTGGTGGTGGCGAAGAACGGGCCGAAGATTCAACCTTCAAAGGATGATGCCTCGGGCCCTCAAGGTGTCCCTGGCGGTATGATGTTCAGGAACCAGCCGGGAGCGTTGGCGCAGGTCACTTTTCAAGGCGCATCGATGTCGTCTGTCGCGCAGATCCTCAACCAGCAACTGGGCCGCACTGTTATCGACAAAACCGGGCTTAAAGGAAAGTATGACTTCACGCTGAAGTTCGCGCCAGATCCAGCCCTCATGGCGAGAATGATGGGCCCCAAGGGCCCCGGGCCCGGCCCAGGTCCGGGACCGGGCGCAAGTGCAGCGCCGGGGGCGGGGGCGGAAGCCGGCGCTGTCCCCGGTATGGCGTCGGGCGCTCCCGATGTTTCGGGACCTTCCATCTTCACGGCCATCCAGCAGCAGTTGGGACTCAAACTGGTGTCACAGAAAGGCCCGGTCGATGTTCTCGTTATCGAACACGCCGAGCAGCCGTCGGAAGACTAAGAAAGCAGTGGTTAGTGACCCGTGGGGCGAGAAACCCAAAACGATGAATTCCGCCGTTGTGTTTGCCGTGCCGCATATGAAGCCCGTTCCCCCTCTCCTGGCGATGGCATTGCTGGTCGCCGCAAGCGTGGCATCAGCTTCGGAATACCACGGGCAGGTCACCTTTGGCGGCTTGCCGGTTCCGGGCGCAACGGTCACGGCCTCTCAAGATGGAAAAAGAGTGGCCGCCCTCACGAATCAACAGGGCATATTTTCATTTCCCAACCTCGCCGACGGCGCCTGGATGATAGAAGTCCAGATGACGGGGTTCGCGACGATAAAACAGCATGTGCTGATTCCGTCGAACCCGCCGACAGCTCATTGGGAGCTGAAAGTGCTGCCGCTTCACCAAATCGAAGCAGAGGCGGCGCACCCGGCCGGTGCGACCCCCAAGGCATCAAGTGAGAAGATCGCGCCCGGCCTTTCCGCCACTCCCACCGGTCCTGCCAGCCGGAATCCATCAGCACCCGGCGGCACAGCACAGGGATCCGAAGATAATCTGAGCGGGCTGGCGCTGCCCGGGCTGCTGATCAACGGCAGCGTGAATAACGGCGCGGCCTCACCTTTCGCGCAGCTTGCCGCATTCGGCAACAACCGAAACGGCGGAAATGGAATGTACCGGTTCGGCATCGGCGCCATTCTCGACAATTCAGCACTGGATGCGGCGCCCTACTCTTTGAGCGGCCAGAGAACGCCCAAGCCTGCTTATAACCGGGTAACGGGCATGGCGACGTTCGGCGGGCCGCTTACAATTCCGCGATGGTTCCAGAACGGTCCTTTTGTCTACGTTGGTTACGAATGGACCCGCAACGTGAATGACACCACGCAATCCGCCCTGGTGCCGAACCCAGCAGAGCGGAGCGGAGACTTCTCGCAGCTTCTGGACGCGCTCGGGCAGCCCGTTCAGGTCTTCAATCCGGCTACCGGATTACCCTTCCAGGGCAATGTCATTCCTCCCTCCCAAATCAGCGCGCAGGCACGATCCCTGCTGAGCCTTTACCCTCTGCCGAACTTTCGCGGCAGCGCGCAGTATAATTACCAGGTTCCTATCGCCAGCACTACTCACCAGGACGCTTTACAATCGCGCTTTGACCAGACGCTGGGCTCCAGGCATGAGCTTTACGGAAGCTTCAATTACCTCGGCTCACAAACCGCCGGGCCCAATTTGTTCGGCTTTCTCGATAACACGGGCGTGCTCGGCATCAACACGGGCGTCAACTGGCAATACCGCCTTGGCGACCAATTCTTCCTGACTCTGGGTTACCAGTTCAGCCGGCTGGCCACGCGGGTAACGCCCTTCTTCGAGAACCGCCAGAATGTTTCGGGCGAAGCGGGAATCGCCGGCAACAATCAGGACCCGATGAACTGGGGTCCGCCAAGCCTTAACTTTGCCAGCGGCATAGCCGGGCTGTCGGATGCGCAAGCCTTGTTTGACCGAAACCAGACCAGCGCGTGGTCGTATTCCATGCTTTGGGATCACGGCTTCCACAACATCACCTTCGGGGGTGATTTCCGCCGTCAGGAATTCAATGACCTTTCGCAGCAGGATCCGCGTGGCACACTAACTTTCACCGGCGCGGCAACGGGCGGCGGCGCCGGTGGCGCCGGCTCCGATTTCGCCGATTTTCTTCTCGGCATCCCTGACACCAGCTCGATTGCCTTCGGCAACGCCGATAAATACTTTCGCGAGTCGTCCTACGACGCCTATATTAATGACGATTACCGAGTGCGGCCGGATCTGACGCTGAACGCGGGGATGCGCTGGGAATACGGAGCTCCCATCACCGAACTATACAACCGCCTGGTCAATCTGGACATCACGCCCGGCTTTGCGGCGGTGGCTCCTGTGGTGGCGAGCGACCCACTCGGCCCGCTGACCGGCGAGCGGTATCCAAACTCGCTGATCCGGCCGGACATGAGCGGATTTGAGCCGCGCGTTGGGATTGCCTGGCGCCCGGTTTCAGGGTCATCCGTGGTTGTGCGCTCCGGGTACGGAATTTATTACGACACCTCGGTCTATCAGACCATCGCCACGCAAATGGCCCAACAGGCTCCGCTCTCAAAAAGCCTGAACGTGCAGAATAGCGCGGCCTGCCCTCTTTCGCTTGCCAACGCCTTCACTGCCTGCCCCACGATCACGCCGGACACGTTCGCCATCGATCCGAATTTCCGCGTTGGCTACGCCCAAAATTGGGATTTCTCAGTGCAAAGCGACCTGCCAGGCTCGCTGCAATTAACGGCCTCGTATCTGGGCACAAAAGGGACAAGAGGGCTGCAGGAGTTTCTGCCCAATACCTATCCGGTGGGAGGCGTAAATCCCTGCCCGGCTTGTCCCGCCGGATTCGTTTATTTCAGCTCCAACGGCAACTCCTCCCGCGAAGCCGGCCAGATACATTTGCGGCGCAGGCTGGAGAGCGGCTTTGCCGCAACTTTGGAATACACCTATGCCAAGGCCGTTGACGACGATTCGCTGCTTGGCGGCCTGGGAGGATTCGCGCCGTCAACGGGCGCCACAATCCTGCCCTGGCAGAGTTTGGGCATCGCGGCTTCGAGCCAGACCTCTCAACCGCCGCCCAGCATCGCGCAAAACTGGCAAGACCTGAGCGCGGAACGAAGCCTCTCCGCCTTCGATCAACGCAATCTTCTTGGGTTGCTTCTGCAATATACGACGGGAGTGGGACTGGGGGGAGGAACTTTGGCGGAAGGCAAAAAAGCAACGCTCTTCAAGGAGTGGACCTTCCTTACCCTCATCTCCGCGGGCAGCGGCTTTCCGGAAACGCCGCTTTATTTTGAGCCCGTCCCGGGCACGGGTGTGACAGGAACCATTCGGCCGGATGTCACGGGCGCCCCGCTTTATGCGGCTCCGTCAGGCTTTTCTCTGAACCGGGGAAGCTACGTTCCACCGCTGCCCGGGCAGTGGGGAAACGCGGGGAGGAACTCCATCATCGGCCCTGCCCAGTTCAGCCTGGATACCTCGATTGGCCGGACGTTTCGTCTGCGCGGCAAATACAACCTCGACTTCCGAATCGACTCGACAAACGCGCTCAATCATCCCACGTTCACCAGTTGGGTTTCGATCATCAACAACGCCCAGTTCGGATTGCCGGCTGCGGTAGACCCGATGCGCAGCCTGCAAACCACTTTGCGCTTGAGGTTCTGAATGGAAAACGCGGCTCCAAGAACTCCAAATGGCGCAGCAATTCTTCTTCTGTTATTTGCCGCACTGCCTGCCAGTGCGCAGCAAACCGGGCAAAATGCCCCGCTGCAGGGCAATCAGCCGGCCAACTTCAAAGTGAGCACGCAACTCGTTGTGGAGACCGTAGCGGTGAGGGATAAAGAAGGGAATCCGGTCAAGGGTCTTACGGCAAAAGATTTCACGGTAACCGAAAACGGCGAGCCTCAGGCGATTCGCTTTTTTGAATACGAAAACCTGGCGTCAACTTCGGCTGCCGCGGCCGGGCAGCCTTCCCCGCCCCCCAATATCCAGATTTACAATCAACTGACCCGAACTCACATTGCGCCGGAATCGCCGGGCAAGACCCGGTACAGGAACCGCCGCCTTCTGGCGCTCTACTTCGATATGACCGCCATGCCTCCCTCGGACCAGTTGCGGGCGCTGAACGCGGCGCAGAAATTCCTGAGGACACAGATGGCGCCGGACGATCGGGTGGCCATCCTGCGCTACTCCGGCAGCTCCGTCGACGTTCTCTGTGACTTCACCGGTGACCGCGACCAGTTGCTGAGCATCCTTGAGACGCTGGTGGTTGGCGAGGGCCAGGGGCTTGAGGAGACGCCGGCTGACTCCGCCGCTTCCGATACCGGCGCGGCCTTCGGACAGGATGACAGCGAGTTTAACGTCTTCAACACGGACCGCCAGCTTGCGGCGCTGCAAACTGCCGCCAGGATGCTGGAGCAACTGAGCGAAAGGAAACTGCTGATTTATTTTGCCAGCGGTCTGAGGTTGAATGGGCTGGATAACCAGGCGCAGCTCCGCGCCACCATTGACGACGCCATCCGCGCCGGCGTTTCCGTGTGGCCTATCGACGCGCGCGGCCTGGTGGCGGCGGCTCCCCTGGGCGACGCGACAAAAGGCTCGCAAGGCAACATCGGCATGTATACCGGAGCCGCGGCGCTCGCCCTGACCGGCGATTTCCAGCAGTCGCAGGATACTCTCTACGCGCTGGCAAAGGATACGGGCGGCAAGGCCTTGTTTGACTACAACGACCTTGCCAGGGGAATGGAGCAGGCACAGCAGGCGATTTCCAGCTACTACATTCTGGGCTATTACACCACCCACACGGACCAGGACGGAAAATTCCGGCGCATCAGAATATCGCTGAACAAAAATCTCTCCGCAAGCCTCGATTACCGCCGGGGGTACTACTCCGGCAAACAGTTCAGGCAATTCACGGCGGCCGACAAGGAGCGGCAGCTTGAGGACGCGCTGCTGTTGCCCGATCCCATTACCGAACTGACCATCGCCATGGAAATTGACTACTTTCAGATGAATCGCGCCGAGTACTTTGTCCCCGTGGTGGTGAAGATTCCAGGGCGCGAGCTGGCGCTTGCCAAACGCCGCGGCGCAGAGCGTACTTTGCTCGATTTTATTGGAGAAATAAAGGATGATTACGGCACGACGGTTACGAATCTGCGCGACAAAGTGAGCATCAGGCTGAGCAGTGCGACGGCCGGCGAACTGGCCCGGCGGCCGATTGAATATGACTCCGGCTTCACGCTTCTGCCGGGAAAGTACACGATCAAGTTTCTCGCCCGCGATGCGGAAACCGGCAGAATCGGGACATACCAAACCACATTTGTCATTCCCGACCTGAACAAAGTGGAAAATCAGATTCCCATCAGCTCCGTCGTGCTGAGCAGCCAGCGCGTGCAGCTTAAGAGCGCTCTGTATAACGCGGTGAAGGCCAAAGACGCAAAAGAGGAAGCTGCCAATCCTTTGGTGCAGAATGGGCGGAAGCTGGTTCCCAGCGTGACCCGGGTATTTAAAAAGGCCCAGGACATGTTGGTTTACCTGCAGGCCTACGAGCAATACTTGCCCAGGGTTCAGCCGCTGATCGCTTTTGTGGGGCTCTACCACGCCAATCAAAAAGTCTTTGAGACTCGCCCGATTGAAGTGACGGACGCGGTGAATAACCGCCTTAAGACATTACCCCTCAGCCTCACCGTTGCGCTGGATCAGCTTCCGCCGGGGGAATATCAGTGCCAGGTGACCGTGCTTGACCCGGCCGGGCAAAAAGGGGCATTTTGGCGGGCTCCCGTTGTGGTAGTGAAATAAGCGCCCGGCACGTTCGCCATTGCCCGCCCCCATCAAGGTAATCATCCCTGCCCTGTTCAGGGGACAAAAACATTAGAACCCAGTGGGGAAAAGACACAGCGGCAAGGCGCCCGCCGCGCGCGTTATTGACATCAGGACTGAGTTGTATTAGCATCTATGAATATTTAAGTATTCGTATGCCACAGCAAATTGCAAACTTCAAGGCGGAATTCTTCAAGGCCCTTGCTCACCCCGTCCGCATCCGGATTCTGGATTGCCTGCGCGGCGCTGAGAAGAGCGTGAATGAACTGAGCCAGGAGCTTCAAATCGAGCCTGCCAACGTCTCGCAACAATTGGCCGTGCTGCGCCATCGCAATATTGTGACCGGAAACAAGTCCGGCTCCAGCGTGTTCTACTCGGTTTCTGATCCGGCTCTTTTCAGGCTGCTTGACGTGGCCAGGGAGATTTTTAACAACCAGCTTGTCGGCGTGCGGGCCATGCTGGAAGAAATGAAAGAAGGGCGGCGCCGAAAGTAGCCATATGCCGGTCGGGCTTGCCAGTGCGGCGTTCATTCTTTCGTTGGCGATTCTGGGTATCTGTGTGCCTCTGGTTCTGGCGCTGAGCGGCGGGCTGGCTCCGCGCAGGCTTGCGATCGCATTGGTTGTGGCAGCCACGCTGGTTCTGGGCGCGGTGGCAGGGTCGGGCTTCCTCGGTGTTTCCGTTTCCTCCCTGGATCTCTCGCCGTGGACGCCGTTTCGTTTCTCGCTCACGGTGGACCGCCTGAGTGGATTTTTCCTTTTGCTGGTTTGTTCGGTCGCGGCGCCGGTCACGGTTTTTGCGGCGCCCTATTTTGACCGTCACAGCAGCGCGCGAACTTGCCGGTGGATATGGGGATTCTATTCGCTGTTTCTTCTGTCGATGATTATGGTCGTTACGGCATCGACCGGTTTCGCATTTCTGGCGGGTTGGGAAGCGATGACGCTGGTCTCCGCGGCCCTGATCCTTATTGAAGGCGACTCGGCTGAACGGCGGCACAATGTATTCATCTACCTGCTGATGATGCATGCAGGCGCGGCAATGGTGGTAGCGAGCTTCTTTCTCTTCCTCCCCTATTCGCAAAGCCTGGATTTTGCTTCCATTCGTGCGGGAAACGCCGCCTTGCCCCCGGCCGTCCGGATCCTCATTTTCCTGCTGGCTTTCGTGGGATTTGGAACCAAGGCGGGCATTATTCCACTTCACCTGTGGCTGCCCCGGGCGCATCCGATCGCCCCCAGCCCTGTATCGGCGTTAATGTCCGGCATCATGCTCAAAACAGCGGTATACGGGTTCGTGCGTTTCGCTTTCGATTTCCTTGCCGGGGGACCGTCGTGGTCCGGATATCCAGTGCTAGTGGCCGGCGCGGTCTCAGGCTTGCTGGGCGTGCTCTATGCCATCGGCGAACACGACCTCAAACGGTTGCTGGCCTATCACAGTGTCGAGAATATCGGGATTATCTATCTGGGACTGGGAACTTCGTTGATTTTCCTGGCGTGTCATGCACCCCTCTGGGCTGCTTTAGCCCTGGTCGCGGCGCTGCTCCACACCTTCAACCATGGTCTGTTCAAGAGTCTCCTGTTTCTTGGCAGTGGCGCGATTTCGCATGCCACCCACACGGTAGACATGGAGGAGCTGGGCGGGTTGCAGCGACGGATGCCGTTCACCGGCCTAACCTTTCTTATCGCCTGCTGCTCTATCGTGGGCCTACCGCTATTCAACGGCTTCGTCAGTGAATGGCTTACCTTTCGTAGTTTTCTCGCTGGCGCATCTCTCGCGGGCACGAAGGCGCAGGTTGTCCTGCCGTTGATGGTAGGCGTCCTGGCCCTGATTGGCGGGTTGGCAGCGGCGTGCTTTATCAAGGTGTTCGGTGTGGCGTTTTTGGGACGGCCGCGCAGCACAGAGGCGGAACGCGCTATCGAGGCGCCCTTGGCGATGCGGGGCGGGATGACGTTTCTGGCAGCAGGCTGCCTGCTGATCGGAATCCTGCCGGGTGTCCTCCTAAAACCGCTCGTCGCGCTGGCGCAAGGCTTGGTTCCTGGGGCCGGAGTACCGCCAGAAACGCTGGCCATCGCCAGGGTCCTTCCCTGGATTGCCGTGACCGTGATCGGAATCGCGGGGGCAGCGGCGTTGGCTGCCACGATGGGACGGGTTCGCCGCATCGTTCCGACGTGGGGTTGCGGGCTTCGATCCCTGACCAGCCGGATGCAGTATACCTCCACCGCTTTCTCAAAGCCCATCCGGTTTGTTTTCGCCCGCGTGTACAAAGCCGATCGTAAGATTGAGCAAATCCCGGCCGATAAGCCGTATTTTCCCGTCTCCATCACGTATCGTTCCGTGCGCACCACATCTTACGAAAAAGCCCTTTATCGACCTATTGTGGAGTCGGTCGTTTCGCTGGCGCACCGACTGCGCCGCCTGCAAACAGGGAACGTGCAGGTCTATCTCCTCTACATCTTCCTCGCCATTACGCTGCTGCTTGCACTCCTGAGGTTCCAGCAATGAAGATTGCAGTCAACATCACGCAAGCACTGTTGCTGATCATGGGTGCGCCGTTGTTGGGTGGGATTGTGGCGTTTTTCAAGGCGCGTCTGCAGCGGCGGCACGGGGCCAGTATTTTCCGTCCTTATTCGGATTTGCTGAAGCTTTTCCGCAAAGAAGACCTTGTGCCTCCGGCTTCTTCAGTGTTGTTTCGTCTTGCTCCCGTCGTGGTGTTTGGGACCGTGGCATGCGTGACCCTGTTCATCCCCGTCGTGCACGCCTCCGCTCTGCTTGAAGGGGGCGGAGACTTCATCGTGCTCGTGTACCTGCTGGCTCTGGGGCGGTTCTTTTTGTCGCTGGGCGCTCTCGATGGCGGAAGCAGCTTCGGTGGGATGGGGGCCAGCCGCGAGGCGCTGGTGTCGAGTCTGGCGGAAGCCCCTTTGCTGCTGGGGCTGGCCGCGGTCGCCATATTGGCTTCGAGTACGGGAATTGCGGAAATGGTTGCGTGGACGCTCCGGCAGAACTTCTTCAATGTCTCGACGGTCCATATTCTGGCGTTTACGGCTCTGGTCATGGTGGCACTGGCGGAGACCGGACGGATGCCAGTGGACAATCCCACCACCCACCTCGAGCTGACGATGATTCACGAGGCGATGGTGCTCGAGTACTCCGGCCCCAGGCTTGCGCTGGTTGAATGGGCCGCAGCGATCAAGCTGCACGCCATCGTGGCACTGCTGATTGCGCTGTTTGTGCCATGGGGATTGGCCGAAGCCAACACCTGGGGCGAACTCGCTCTGGCCCTGATGTTCTATGCCATCAAAGCGGGCCTTTTTGCAGTCGTTTTGAGCTTTGTAGAGAGTGCCGTGGCCAAACTAAGGATGTACCTTGTGCCCGATTTTCTTGGAGTTGCCGCGGCTCTGAGCGCTCTTGCCGTGATTTTCACCACGTGGGTGAAGAGGTAATGGAATGGGCCTGATTGGAATTGCCACCGGAAAAATCCTGAGCTCGTTTTCCGTTTTCTTGTTTATCACCATTATCCTGCTGGCCGTCGCCCGGCGCGTTTCAACGTCCGTGCTTCTCTTCAGCCTTCAATCCGCCATCATCACGGCGGAGGTCTTCGCGACCGGCTTTCAGGAAAAGCTCGCGGAGGCCTATCTGGTCGGCGCCCTGGTTTTTGTCATCAAGGTTGTTGCCATTCCGCGGGCGTTTTTCGCCATAACCAGACGCCTGAAGACGGTGCGCCACGTGAAAGCTTCAACCACGCCCTCGCAGTCTGCTTTTATCGCCGCAGCCATCATTTATCTTTCCTATGCGGCGGTCCGCACTTACGGCGGCGCGGCGCGCGGATCAGACGACGCCCTGGCGGCAGCCGTTTCGCTGATTCTAACCGGGGCTTTCCTCATGGTCACCCGCAGGAAGGCCCTGATGCAGGTGCTGGGGCTGTTGGTGCTGGAAAACGGAATCTTTCTTGCCGCACTGATCACCACGTTCGGCATGCCGCTGGTCATCGAGATTGGAATCTTTTTTGACGTGCTCATGGGGCTGCTTCTGATGGGAATCTTCACGTTTCGGATCAGTGACACCTTTGACCATCTGGACGTCTCAAAACTCCGGAGGCTGCGGGGATAAACCATGCTTCTCCTATTGCCGCTGGCGATTCCAATTCTGGCCGCAGGTCTTCTCCTTTTCTTCAGTAATCCCCGGGTTGCGACCCGGGCGGCGCTGGTGCTGGGCGGGCTGGAAGTGGGCGCGCTGGCCGCGCTCGTCTGGAAGGTTCACAAGCAGGGTGCGCTCCAGCAGGGGACGTATCTGCGCGCCGACGGCCTCAGCTCCCTGTTTCTGGTGGTCATCGCCTTCATTTCCGGACTCGTGCTGGTTTACGCCTCGGGGTACCTGCGCCACATGGGAGAAGGGCGGTTTTCTTCTCCGCGCTGGTTTTACGCGCTCCTGTTTATGTTTCTCTTCACCATGGTCAGTGTCTGCCTCGCGGCAAATCTAGGTTTGCTGTGGATCATGATGGAGGGAACGACGCTGGCCTCCGCCCTGCTTGTAGGTTTCTACAACACGGAAGGCGCAGTGGAAGCCGGCTGGAAGTATCTGATTGTTTGCACCGTGGGGATCGCCTTTGCTCTGTTTGGCACCATCGTTCTGTATCTCGCCGCGGTCAAGGCGGGAATGAGTCCGGCTTCCGCGCTCGATTGGGTTTCGCTCATGAAGGCCGCTCCCCGCGCGGGCCTCGACCCGCATCTGGTAAAGCTGGCCTTTGTCTTTGTCATCGTCGGCTACGGCACAAAGGTCGGGTTTGTTCCCATGCATAGCTGGCTGCCGGATGCGCACGCCGAGGCTCCCACTCCGATCAGCGCCATGCTTTCTGCCGTCCTCCTCACCTGCGCGATGTACGCCGTGATACGCTACGAGGCGATTGTTACCCGCGCCACCGGGCCCCTTTTCTCGCATTCCCTGCTGCTCATCTTCGGCCTGACATCCATGGTTGTCGCCGGGCTCCTCATCCTGGTGCAGCGTAACCTGAAGCGCATGATGGCCTATAGCAGCATCGAACACATGGGAATTATCGCCATTGGATTGGGGT
>VFSW01010560.1_pt1 | contig 13072 bp, 5 predicted proteins | sample 5358111 | NCBI WGS metagenome assembly VFSW01 (sample SAMN11554181, study PRJNA540505) | mine drainage metagenome | isolation source: sediment from site ElyBrook_90M | place: USA: Ely Copper Mine, Vershire, VT | collected 2017 | reverse complement strand
GGCGATATGGGCGGCATGGCCACCACGCAAGTGGAACCCCGCTTGATGGGCATCATCACCATCGACGTCAAAGACCCCAAAATCAAGGAAATCGTCTGGCGCGGCCAGTCCACGGTCGACAGCGTCTCGAACTCTCAAAAGGGCGACGAGAAACAGGTCGAGAAGTCCGTCCAGAAGATGTTCAAAAACTTCCCGCCGAAGTCGAAGGGCTAACGGAACGGCCGCTCCGGCCCCCGTCCGAATTCTTTCTCCGGGCGCGCGAATTCCCGGAAACACGATAAGATTGAGGTGAGGAATCCCCACCCCAATTGCATGCCCGATTCAAGTAGCCCCTCGTTTGGGATCAACACCTGGCTCGAAGACGAGCTGTATCAGAACTACCTTCACGATCGCCGTACCGTCGACGAAAGCTGGAAACAGGTTTTCGAAGGCAACGGCCACCCGGCCGCGGCTCCCGCCAACGGAACCGCGCCCGCTCCCGCGCCCCTGAAAGCCACGCTGCCCGCGCATCAAGCCGTCGCGGGGGAACAACTCGTTCCCCTTCGCGGCGCGGCGTTGCGCATCGCCGAAAACATGACCGCCAGCCTTACGCTGCCCGTGGCGACTTCGCAGCGCGCCGTCGCGGTCCGGCTGATCGAAGAAAATCGCGCCGCCCTCAACGCCCATCGCACGCGGGAGAACAAGAGCAAAATCTCGTTCACCCACATCATCGGCTGGGCCATCGTCGAAGCGCTCCAAACTAATCCCGCGCTCAACCACGCCTTCGCCGAAGTGAACGGCGAAGCGTTTCGCGCCGTGCGCGAGCGGATCAACCTTGGCGTCGCCGTCGATGTCGCCGGCAAGGACGGCTCGCGTTCTTTGAAAGTGCCGAATATCAAGGACGCCGCATCGCTCGGCTTCGACGGGTTCCTCGCCGCCTTCGATTCCGTGGTCGCCCGCGCCCGCGACGGCAAACTCACCCTCGCCGATTTCGAAGGCACCACCATTTCGCTTACCAACCCCGGCACCGTCGGCACCTATAGCTCCGTGCCCCGCCTCATGCCCGGCCAAGGGGCAATCGTCGCCACGGGCGCCATCGATTATCCGGCCGAATATCGCGGCGTCTCCGATTCCACCCGCGCCTCGCTCGGCATTAGCAAGGTCATGATGATGACCTGCACTTACGACCATCGCGTCATTCAGGGCGCCGAATCGGGACTTTTTCTCGCGCGGATTCAAACGCTGCTCGAAGGCGGAGAAGGCTTCTACGAACGCCTGTTCGCGGCCCTCGGCGTCTCCGCCGCTCCGGCGCGATGGGAAACGCCGGCCGTTCCGCGCGCCACCGCGCCCGTGCCGAGCGACGAAGCCGAAAAACAGGCCGCCGTCATTCAACTGATCCACATGTACCGCGTTCGCGGGCATCTGATGGCCGACCTCGATCCGCTCGGCCTCGCCAAGCACCCCGCGCAACCCGGGCTTGCCCCCGAGACCTACGGCCTCACCTCCGCCGACCTCGATCGCGAGTTCCAGAGCGGCACTCTGCAGGTGAATCATCACCCCTCGCGGCGCGCGACCTTGCGCGAAATTCTCGACACGGTGCGACGCACCTACTGCCGAACCATCACCTGCGAGTACATGCAGATTCAACATTCCGGCGAACGGCAATGGCTGCAGGATCGCATGGAGCCGGAAGTGAACGAGTGGCCGCTGGAAAACTCGGTGCGCATTCGCGCGTTACAGCGCGTCATCGAAGCCGAGGAGTTCGAGCATTTCCTCCACACGCGCTTTATCGGGCATAAACGGTTTTCGCTCGAAGGCGGCGAATCGGCCATCGCCATTCTCGACGAACTGGTCGAGCGCGCGGCGAAATCCGGCGTCAAGGAAATCGTCATCGGCATGGCCCATCGGGGACGGCTGAACGTTCTGGCCAACATCGTCGGCAAGTCCATGGTCCAGGTCTTCTCGGAATTCGAAGGCGGCGATCCGGATTCGATTCAAGGCTCCGGCGACGTGAAGTATCACCTCGGCGCCACCGGCGTGCGCAAGACCGAGGCGGGCAACGACGTCGTTCTCTCGGTCGCTTTCAATCCCAGTCATCTCGAAGCGGTCGATCCGGTGGTCGAAGGGATCGTGCGGCCCAAACAGGACCGCATGGGCGATACGCAACGCACCCGCGTGATCCCGTTGTTGATTCATGGCGACGCGGCTTTCGCCGGGCAAGGCGTGGTGGCCGAAACGCTGCAGCTTTCGCAGCTGGAAGGCTACACGACCGGCGGCACGGTGCATCTGGTGATCAACAATCAGATCGGCTTCACGACGAACCCGATCGAGGCGCGCTCGGCCACCTACTGCACCGACATCGCCCGCGCGGTGCAGGCGCCCATTTTTCACGTCAACGCCGACGATCCGGAAGCTTGTCTCCGCGCCGTGCAACTGGCTTACGATTTCCGCCAGCAGTTCAGCAAAGACGTCGTCATCGACATGGTGTGCTACCGCCGCCACGGCCACAACGAGGCCGACGATCCTAGTTACACGCAGCCGGTGATGTACAAAAAGATCAAGGACCATCCGTCGGTGGCGGTTCTCTATTCGAAGCGCCTGGCGGAGGAAAAGCTGGTCGACGCCGCGCAGGTTACCGGGATGCGCAAGGCCGTTTCCACGCGACTGAACCAAATCTACGACGCCTCGAAACAGACCACCGAGCGTTATCACGTGGACGAGATGAGCGCCGTGGATCTCGACCGGTTGCCCCGCACGGAGGCGATCCACACCGCGATAAGCCGCGGCGCGGCGGAGCAAATCCTCAACGGCATCACCACGTTTCCGGCCGGCTTCACCGTGCATCCGAAGTTGAAAGGCTTCCTCGAAAAACGGCGGCATGTGCGCGACGGCGCGCGGCTGGATTGGGCGACCGGCGAGGCGCGGGCATTCGGCAGCCTGGCGCTTCAAGGCACGCCGGTCCGTTTGAGCGGACAGGACAGCGCGCGCGGAACGTTCAGCCAGCGGCATCTGGAATATTACGATTACGAAACGGGCAAGCCGTATATTCCGATGCGGCATCTGGCGCCGGATCAGGCCAAATTCGACGTCTACGACAGCTCGCTGAGCGAGTTCGCGGTGATGGGATTCGAATTCGGATTCAGCGTGGCCGATCCGCTGACGCTGGTGTTATGGGAAGGGCAGTTCGGCGATTTCGTCAACGGCGCGCAGATCGTGATCGACCAATTTATCGCCACCGCCGAAACCAAATGGGCGCAGCCGTGCGGTTTGGTGCTGCTGCTTCCGCACGGCCAGGAGGGCCAGGGTCCGGAGCATTCGAGCGCGCGCATCGAGCGCTTCCTTCAACTCTGCGGCGAGGACAACATGCAGGCGGCGAATTGCTCGACGCCGGCGCAATATTTCCACATCCTTCGCCGCCAGATGTATGGCGGCCCGGACGGCGGAGGGATCCGCAAGCCGCTGGTGATCTTCACGCCGAAGCGCATGTTGCGCAACCCGAAAGCGTCGTCGCCGCTGGAGGACGTCACCAGCGGATCGTTTTCGGAAGTGATCGCCGATACGTCGATCGCGGCCGCGGGCGTGAAGCGCGTTCTGGTTTGCTCGGGCCAGGTTTATTACGATGTACATGCCGGCCGCGAGGAGCGCAAAAGCGAAGACACGGCGATCGTGCGATTGGAGCAATACTATCCCTTCCCGGACGCGAAGATGCGCGAGGCGTTGAAATTGTATCCGGCGACGGCCGACGTGCGCTGGGTGCAAGAGGAGCCGCGCAATATGGGCGCGTGGCGTTTTGTGCGCGAATATTTCCGGCCCATTCTCGAAGAAACGGGGCGCACCGTAGGCTATGCGGGAAGGCCGGAGAGCGCAAGCCCGGCGCCGGGTTCGATGAAAGCCCACCAGCGCGAGCAGGCGGAATTGATCGAGGCGGCGTTCTCGGCCGAACTGCCGGCGGTGACGCCTAAACGCCGTCGATCTTCACGGCCACGTAAGTAATTTGTTTGCCCGGCGCGAGTAACACCTGGTGCGGGGTGTTCACCGGGATATGAACGATGTCGCCCGCGGCGATGTGGTTTTTCGCGCCGCCGCTGATGGAGTCGCCGCGAATTTCGCCCGGGCTGACGGTTTTGGAGTTCGGGATCGTGCCGCCTATCACGAGCGTTCCCTCGCCGTTTTCGACGATAAGAATGTCGATTTGTTTTTCGTGCAGCTCGGCGAGGCCGGTCCCCTCGCGATGCGCGACCATCAGCGCGTGGTTGCCGTATTTGGCGAGCGACTCGGTGGCGACCTTGTGATCGTCGACCTTGGGCGAGAGTTTTTGGCCCATGCCTTTCAGTTCCGCGCTTTTCCAGATCTGAATACCGGCCGGCGTTGCGGCGAAAACGGAGACCGCGGCCAAGACCAAAAGAAAGTTCTTCATGAGGGACACTGTTTGACAACGGGGGGGCGTTGTCCACCGCGCGCAGGCGGGCTCGCCGTTAAATAACCGCCAACGCTCCCTCACGGTCACGGCTCGCAAAGCGCTTACCGAGCCGTGAACGTGAGGGAGCGATGCTACTCGGCGCGGAGAGTGACGGCGGGGTCGATGGCGGCGGCGCGCCAAGCGGGCGCGAAAGCGGCGAGGGCGGCGGCGGCGAGTTGGGCGATGAGCATCGCGCCGAGCACGACGGGGTCGAAGGGGCTGGTGCGGTATAGCTCGGATTCGAGCACGCGGGTGACGGCGAGCGCGCCGGCGATTCCGAAAAAAGCTCCGAGGGCGACGGGTTTCATGCCGAGTTTTAAAACGAAGGCGAGGATATCGGCGCGAGTGGCGCCGAGCGCTCCGCGGATTCCAATTTCGCGGGTGCGGCGCGTAACTTGATAGGTGACGGCGTCGAAGACGGCTCTCAAGGAGAGCAATGCGGCGATGGCGGCGAAGAGGGCAAGTAGAGTTGCGTGGAAGCGCGGTTGTGACGAAGCCTGTGACACCCATTCGGTCATCGTCTTGACTTCGGTCACGGGTTGATCGGGATTGAGAGCGCGGATGCGGGCGCGAATGCCGGGGGCGAGGGAGAGCGGATCGCCTTGGGCGCGAACGACGAGCGAAGTATACGGCGCGCCCCACAAGTCTTCGCGATACGGGAGAAACAACTCGCCGGCTGGCTCGCTCTGGAGAGTGTTGTAGCGCACGTCGGAGGTGACGCCGACGATGGTGAGCCACTTGGACGGGTGAGGGCCGTCGTCGCGAGTGACGTGCTTGCCGATGGGATTTTCTCCGGGCCAATAATGACGGGCGAGGGCTTGGTTCACGATGGCGACGCCCTGGGTGTCGTGTTCGGTGAAAGCGCGTCCGGCGGCGAGGCGAATGCCGATGGCGGCGAAATAATCGGGGCGGACGGACCGGGGGGCGAGGGAGAATCGGCCGCCGTGCGGGGTGGCGTCCGCGCCGTCGGCGGTGAACGTCGTGGAGGCGGCGATGCCGCCGAGCGGCAGGAAGGTGACGATGCCCGCATGGGTGACGGCGGGCACGCTGGAAACTTCGTCGAGAAGGCGGGAGTAATATTGCGCCTGTTTGTCTTTGTCTTTGAGCGAGGGCGGAACACCGACGTGGGCGGTGAGGACGTGATCGGGAGCGAAGCCGAGATGAATGTCGAGCAGGCGCGAGAGGCTGGTTAACAGGAGGCCTGCGCCAGTGAGCAGCACCATGGAGAGGGCGACTTCGACGGCGATGAGAACGCCGCGTCCGGGTGGCGCGCGGCGGGGAGTGGCGCGGAGGAGATGGAAGGCGGGAGGGAGGGCGCAGAGGATGGAAGTGAGAAGGACGAGGGCGACGGCGGCGATCAAGGCCGGAGCGTGGATGCCGATGCCTCCGGGGGTGAGTTGGAGTTGGGCGGCGAGCGTTTTCGAGAAGACGCGGAGCAAGACCCAGGCGAGTGCGACGCCGAGAGCGCCGGCGGCGGTTCCAAGCATGAGACATTCCAGGAAGATTTGGCGCACGAGACGCCAGAGGCCGGCGCCGAGGGCGGCGCGGATGGCGAATTCGTGGCGGCGGGCGGCGGCGCGTTCCAGGAGTAGATTGGCGGCGTTGGCGCAGGCGATCAACAAAATCAGGCCGGCCGCGCCCCAGAGGACGAGCAGCGCCCGGCGGTATTCGCGGGTGAGGCGCTCGGTGTAAGGGGCCAAGCGGGCGTGAAAGCCTTCGGGTGTTTCGGAGCTGGGAGGCAAGGCGCGAAGGGCGTCGTCGAGTTGGCGTTGAGCTTGTTCGATGGTGACGCCGGGGCGCAATCGGGCGATGACGTTACCGGTCTCGTGAGTGTCGCGAAGAGGAATCCAGGCTTGCGAGAAGGACGAGTGATAAACGAAGTCGGGACCCATGACGCCGACTATGGTGTAACCTTGGCCATCGAGGAGAATCTGACGCCCGAGCACGGAGCGGTCGCCGTGGAATTGACGGCGCCAAAGGCGGTCGCTCAACAGGACCACGGGAGCGGCATCGGAACGAAACTCCTCGGGACGGAACCAGCGGCCCGCTTCGGGCGAAACGCCGAGGAGGGGGAAAGTGTCGCGGGAAACTTCGAGGGCAAAGAAGTCCTCGGGGTTGGGGACGCCGGTGAGAGTGAGCTTCGTCCCTATTGAACTGGAGGTTTGGGAGAAGGCGGGAATGCGGGCGGGCCAGACGGCGAAATCGGCGTGGCGGAAGCTGATGGGTTCATTCTGGCGATTGAAGGCCTCCACTTCGACGATGCGATCGGGATCGCGGAAGGCGACGGGATGGAGAAGCGCGCGATCGACGATGCTGAAGAGGGCGATGTTGGCGGCGGCCCCGATGGCGAGGACGGCGACAATGAGGAGCGGGACGTTGGGATTCTTTCGAAAGGCGCGGAGGATGGGGGTAAAGTCTGTCATGGGAACCGGCCCTTCTTCAGATTCGCACGTGGGGCGCGGGGCGGGACGGAGGGATAATAGCGAATAGATGCAGATGCGCCGCGGCGGGCTCCTGGTGTTTTTGGGGTGCGCGGCGGGGTTGACAATTGCGCCGGTGTTCGGCGCGGAGCCCGCCGCCAGCGCCCAAGCGCTCCGCGAGGCGGGGGTGCGGGCGCTGGACAATGGCAAGCTGGCCGAGGCGCTGCGGGATTTTCTCGCCGCGCACCGAGCGGAACCGAAGAATGCGGATGTGGCCTTTCATCTTGGGCTGACTTATGCGCGGCTCGGCCGGTATCGAGAAGCCATTCCACCGCTGCGGTTCGCGGTTTCGGCGGGGACGCCGGCGGACATGGCGCTCTATTCGCTTGGTATATCGCTATACGAAACGGGGGACTTCGACGGCGCGGCCGCGCAACTGGAGCGCTTACACCGGAGGAACTGGCAACATCCGGACGAGGTGCTGTACTTACTGGAGGAGAGTTACCGGCGCGGCAAGAGGCCGCGGGAGGCGAATGCGTGTTACTTGGAATTGGCGCATAAGTACCCAGGCTCGGCGTATCTGGGAAAGCTGATGGGGTTCGCCTATGGCGAGCGCGGCGAGGACGACCGGGCGCTGGCGGAGTTTCAGCGAGTGTTAGTGAAGAGTCCGGCGATCGGCGAGGTGCATCGGGCGATCGGGATCCTTTATTTGAACCGGAACGATCCGGCGGAAGCGGCGCGATGGTTTCGAGACGAGTTGCGATTGAATCCCCGCGACGCGGCTTCGCATTACTATCTTGGGGAAATCGCGCGGAAGGATGGACAACTGGCGGAGGCGGCGGCCGAATATAAGAAGGCGATCGGCTGCGATCCGCTCGATGCGGACGGACATTTGGGGATGGGAATGTTTCTGGAAGCGGAGCACCGGAGGACGGAGGCGCTGGCGGAGTTCCGCGAGGCGGTGCGGCTGCGCGCGGATAGCATCCAGGCGCATTACGAGCTGGCGCTGTGCCTTCAGCGGGACGGGAGAACGAAAGAAGCCGCGGTGGAAATGGAGACGGTAAAGCGGTTGACGGCGATCGAGAATGCGAAGGCGGCGGCGGCATTGGCGAGCGGCCGTTAAGAGGGCCGCGCCGGGTATGGAATCGACGTTGAGAGCATTGGCGGTGGGGGCCAGCGGGTAAGTGTCGTTCCCGGCGGACGGCGAACCGTTTCGTTGCCGGCAGCGGTTTCGCACAGGCAGGTGCAACACGCTTGACGGCGCGGACGAATTCTGCCGATGAGGGACATAGGACGGCGTGAGCCGGGGGTTTGAACGGCTGCACGAACTCATTGAACCGACCACTCTAAGCCGATGATTCTACTCGTAAGTCACGAAAGCCAGGAGCGAAATGCGACCGCCCTCATCCTGCGCCGGGCGGGCTACAAGGTGCTGGAGGCAGCGACAGGCGAGGAGGCGTTGCGCTTGGTTGAGGACGGCCCGGAGCTGGTGCTACTCGACGTGAACTTGCCTGACTTCAACGGCTTTGAGGTGCGCCGGCGGATTCAAGCGAATGGGCACACGGCTGCCATTCCGGTGGTACACCTGTCCGCCAGCTATGGGACGGACGCGGATCGAATCGCCGCGCTGGACGAGGGAGCGGGGGCGTGCCTGACCCAGCCGGTGGACACACCGGACCTTCTGGCGACGATCAGAACATGTTTGCGCCTGAAGGCTTCCCAAGCGGCAGTACGTTCGCTCGATTCGAGCTACCGCGCGCTGGTTGAGTCGGCCTCCGACGGCATCTTCCGTATAGGCGCGGAAGGTGGCTTCGTCGACGCGAACGCGGCAGGCTGCCGGATGCTGGGCGATAGCCGCGAGGGACTGCTGGCGTCGAACATTCGCGATTACATCCCACCCGAAGGGATCGCGCGCGTGGCGCCCGACATTGCCCGCGCACACGCCGGTCAAGCGGTCCACAGTGAATGGCTCTTTCAGCGCAAGGACGGCACGCGCTTTCCCGGCGAGGTAGACGCCACCGCTCTGCCGGACGGCCGGCTGGCAAGCATCGTGCGCGATCTGACCGAACTTAAACATCTGGAGGAATCGCGCCTGGACGGCCAACGGGAGCTGCTGGAGGCGCAGCGCATCGCGGGGGTGGGGAGTTGGGAATGGATACCCACCAGCGGCGCGCTGCAGTGGTCGGAAGGGACGAATCATATTCTTCGCGGCGGCCTCCGCCTGCAGTCGCCCACCTTTGAAACACTCGCGCAATTGTACACTCCGGAAAGCTGGGAAAGGCTGCAGGCCGCCGCCGCGAAGGTGATCCGGACCGGCTTACCGGACGAGCTCGAACTCGAGATACTCCGCGACGACGGCACGACGTGTTGGGTAAAGATGCTGGCGGAGGCGCGGCGTGGGCCCGATGGATCGGTGGCGGCGGTCCGCGGCATCCTCCAGGACATCGACAAACGCAAACGGGCGGAGCTTGCCGTTCAACGGGAAAAGGATTTCAACCAGATCCTCGCCGACAGCCTGCCGGGCCTGTTCTATATCGCCGACGAACACGGACGGCTACTGCGCGTGAACCGGAATGTCGAGGATGTATCCGGCTATTCTTCCGACGAACTCTCCCGCATGTCGATTCTGGATTTCTTCAACGAAACGGAAAAGAGCCTCGTCGCGGAGCGCATGCGGCAAGTCTTCTCGGAAGGCAAGGCTGTCGTCGAAGCTTCCTTAGTCGCGAAGGACCGGTCCGAGACCCCGTACCTGTTCCACGGCAAGCGGCTCGTGTTTGAGGGCAAGCCCTGCATGGCCGGCCTCGGGATCGATATCACCAAACGCAAGCAAATCGAGGAAGCGTTGTGGCTCAAAACCGCGCTTCTGGAAGCGGAGGCTGAGACGACCATCGATGGCATCCTGGTTGTGGACGGTGCGGATGGGATCGTCTTCGCAAACAAGCAATTTGGGCTCAACTTCGGAATACCGGATGAACTGCTGAGCACACTGGACGACCATATCGTCCGCAATTCCGTGGCGGAGAAAGTCGAGGAACCCGAGGTCTTCCTCGAAAACATCAAATATCTCAGCACCCATCGGCAGGAAAGGAGCAGGGACGAACTCAGGTTCAAGAATGGAAAGACCTTCGACCGATACTCTGCGCCGCTCGTCGACGCCAAAGGCAATTATCGCGGTAGAGTCTGGTATTTTCGGGACATTACCGGCCGCAAACGGGCCGAGAAGTTACTGCTCGACAGTGAAATCAAGCATAGAGCCCTGTTCGACGAATCCGCGGATGCGATTCTGCTGATGGACGAAAAGGGGTTCGTGGATTGCAATCCGGCTGCACTGAAAATGTTCGGATACTCCACCAAGGCCGAGCTCCTTGCGCTGCACCCGTCCGAACTCTCCCCATCGGACCAACCCGACGGCACTTCCTCCCGCGAGGGGGCTGAGCGGAACATCGCCACGGCCTTTCTCAAGGGCAAGCACCGATTCGAGTGGATGCACCGGCGCAGATGCGGCGAGGTGTTTCCCGCTGAAATCTGCTTAACGGTATTTACGCTGAGCGGGCGGCCGGTGCAGTTGGGGACGGTGCGCGATATTAGTGAACGTACCCGGGCGCAGATGGAGCTCCGGCTGCAAAGCGCAGCCCTCAAGGCCGCCGCAAACGCGATTGTCATCACCGACGCCCGTGGAATCATTCAATGGACGAATCCCGCTTTTACCACGCTTACCGGGTATCTGCCCGAGGAAGCGATGGGCCAGAACCCGCATATCCTACAATCCGGCATCCACGATAAGCCGTTTTACCGGAATCTTTGGGACACAATTCTTGCGGGCGACGTTTGGGCGGGAGAAATCACGAATCGCAAGAAGGACGGAGACTATTGTCCAGAGGAGATGACGGTGGCTCCCGTGCGTTCTCTAACTGGCGAGATCGTTAACTTCGTTGCAGTCAAGCAAGACCTGACTAACCGCAAACAGGCCGAGAAAGCGCTACGGGCGAGCGAAGAGCGTTTTCGCGCGGTAAGTGAGACGGCCCCGGACGCCATTGTCACCATCGATATGGAAGGGCGGGTGTGCTTCTGGAACCGGGCGGCCGAGCGTACGCTTGGGTATTCGGCGGACGAGGCGATGGGAAAGCCGATCTTCGAATGGCTCGCGCCCGAACGCTTCCGGACCAAGGCGATGCGGGGCCTGAGGAGTTTCGCCGCCAACGGGAGGGGCCTGGCGATAGGGAAGACACTGGAGCTGGCGGCAACGAGAAAAGACGGCATTGAGATACCGATCGAGCTGACGGCGGATGTAATGACCGTCGGCCAGGAACGATACCTGCTTGGCATTTTACGGGACATCACGGAACGAAAACGAATCGAAGCCAACTTGGTGAAAGCGAAGGAAGGGGCGGAGGCGGCGAATCGCGCCAAGAGCGAGTTCCTGGCGAACATGAGCCACGAAATCCGCACACCCATGAACGGCATCATTGGAATGACCGATCTTGCGTTGGACACGGAGCTAAATCCCGAACAATCCGAATACCTACACATGGTGAAAGGATCGGCCGACGCCCTCTTGACCCTTCTCAACGACATTTTGGATTTTTCCAAGATCGAGGCAGGTAAGCTTGAGTTGGATTGCGTGAGCTTCAATCCGCGGAAGAGCCTGGGGGATGTCATGAAGACACTTGCGATACGGGCGCAGGAGAAGGGCGTGGAGCTTATATTCGACGTGGATCCCGACGTTCCGGCCAACGTCGCCGGCGATCCCGGCCGGCTTCGTCAAGTGCTGGTGAATCTGGCCGGCAACGCGATCAAATTCACGGAGAGAGGCGAAATAGAAGTTAGATTGGGAACGGAGACGCCGATCGCTGGGGGTACGACTTTACTCTTCAGTATCCGGGATACGGGAATCGGAATCCCGGCGGACAAACAGCAGAAGATTTTCGACGCTTTCTCCCAGGCCGATTCTTCCACCACGCGTAAATACGGCGGCAGCGGGCTGGGTCTGACGATCTCGGCTCAACTCGTAGCGCTGATGGGCGGGACGCTCTGGGTCGAGAGCGAAGTCGAAAAGGGTTCAACGTTTTACTTCACCGCTCAAGTTGGCCAAGGCGCGGCGGAGTTGCCGCCTGAGTCGCTCCAAGAGGCTGAGCTTGCGGGCGTGCCGATCCTGGTGGTGGATGACAATGCAACGAACCGCCGCATTCTGGAAGACTCGGTCACGCGCTGGAAAATGACGCCAACGATCGTGGAAGGTGCGGCGGCGGCGATTCAAGCTCTTCGGCACGCGCGCTCGTCCGGAGGCCGGCTACCTTTGGTATTGACGGACGCTCATATGCCGGGTATCGATGGATTCGGTCTCGTGGAAGGAATTCGCGAGGATCCATTGTTGTCCCATGCGAAGATTGTGATGCTAACATCCGGTGGCGAGCGTGGCGACGCGGAACGGTGCCGGAAACTCGGGGTCGACGCGTACCTCGGCAAACCATTCGACAGATTGGAGTTGCGAGATGTCTTGCTCCACGTTCTCTCGGGCGGCTCAGCCCAGCCCGAAGTTGGCGCTTTACCGGCTCGATACATCCTGCCGGAACAAGGGAAATCTCTCCGTTTTCTTCTGGCGGAAGACAATATCGTAAACCAGAGGCTGATTATGCGGCTTCTGGAAAAGCGTGGGCACAGCGTGGTACTGGCACAGAATGGACGCGAAGCGCTAGAGGCGTTGGAGAAGCAGCCCTACGACGTCGTTCTGATGGACGGGCTGATGCCGGAGATGGACGGTTTTGAAGCGACGAGACGGATACGCGAACAAGAGAAAGTAAGTGGCGCTCACATACCCATCCTTGCGTTGACCGCCCTCGCGATGGAAGGCGACAAGAAGCGTTGTCTTGCCGGAGGGATGGACGGCTACATCGCGAAACCAGTCCAGCCCGAGAACTTGTTCCTGGAGATCGACCGGCTGTGCATCTCCTATCCTCCCGTACTGTCTCCGAACGCGGCTTGACCCAGCGGGCACAGGAAACCGAGACGCGGCGGTTGCCGGGAGTCGGGCGACTTTTCCGCGTCACTCGACGTACGTTTGCGGGTGGGAATGTTTCTGGGGGCGGAATGCCGGAAGGCTTTTGTGAAGGACGTTTCAACAGATTCGATCAACCGGTCTCTCCCTGAGAAGGGGGCGGAGATCTCGCTGGCGTCAGAGCCTCAATTCGCACTACACCAGGTCTTGAGCACGGCT
>VFSW01010559.1_pt1 | contig 13072 bp, 16 predicted proteins | sample 5358111 | NCBI WGS metagenome assembly VFSW01 (sample SAMN11554181, study PRJNA540505) | mine drainage metagenome | isolation source: sediment from site ElyBrook_90M | place: USA: Ely Copper Mine, Vershire, VT | collected 2017 | reverse complement strand
CTACGTAATAGGCGGGACCGGCAACAACCAGTACGAGGTCTCCACCCTCATGGAGTCCCAGAGATACCAAGCGCAGGAAGCAGAGAGCGGCAGTCCCGACCTCGCAAGCTACACGGTGGGCTCCAACCTCCAGATTGCGCCCTTCACCCATGGACTCGTGGGCTACTGGAATTTTGACGAGGGGAGCGGCACGACGGCCTATGACTCCAGCGGGTATGGGAATAACGGAACGTGGTACGGCACCTCTACCAGCCACTACGTGGCGGGCAAAGTAGGGAGTTACGCGGGGACGTTCAACGGGAGCAGTGATTACGTGCTAGTTAGTACAACTGGGCCGGCTAATCAGATGGGCACCCGAAATTTTGCGATTTCGGCATGGGTTAAAACATCGGCAAGTGGGTCGCAATCATGCTTGGCAAGCATAAGCGGAGCCGCTGTCGGTTGGAGATTTGGCTTCGCGTCATCAAAACCGTACATTCTATATGGCGACGGAACAAATACCTGGGAAGGAAACATAGGAAATAGCACCCTAAGCGACGGCATCTGGCACGATTTGGTAATCAATTATTTTCATGATGCCAAACAAGTAGTTGGTTATCTGGATGGGGTTCAAGTGGGAACAGTTAACGTGAGCATAATCGGTTCGGCCAGTAACGGAGCAAGTATGTGGATTGGAACCATGAGCGGCACCTCGGGATGGGTGAATGGTTCAGAAGATGATCTCCGCATCTACAACCGCGCCCTTTCCGCCGCAGAAATCCAGGCGATATACAATGCAACTAAATAAAATAATTCTGGATTTCCGCCTGCGCGGGAATGACAAAAGATGACCAAGGGCACGCTCGTATTTGTAATTAAAGGCAATCAGGTTTTGCTTGGCATGAAACGGCGGGGATTTGGTGCAGGGCTAGAGTTCACATTCAGAATATTTCCTGCCTCGCGATAAAGTCCGATTTGTGCAAGAGCAAGGAACGACGACGAAAGTGTATCAAAACTTGATACATTGAGGAGGAGTGACGCAGCTATTGTGCAAATCGGACTTATCCCTTTGGGCCGCAGCTGTTTTGACGCAATACAGCGTTGCTTCTCGGAGTCGTAGCGCAGGGGCTACTGCCTCCTCGTCGCGCCTTGTCTTGCGTCAAAACAGCTAGCGGCGCGAGCCGGACATATTCTGATTGTGAACTCCGGGAACGGCTTCGGCGGTAAAGCGAAAGAAGGCGAAGACATCCGCGCGGCGGCAGTGCGCGAACTTCAAGAAGAGTGCGGACTTGAGGCGCGGCCGGAGGATTTGGATTTTCGGGCGACGCTTTCTTTCCGCTCCGCGCATACAGAAAAATTAAATTGGGACGTGGATGTATTTTTATTGCGGAAATGGACCGGAGAACCGCGGGAAAGCGAAGAAATGTCTCCGGCCTGGCACGCCATCGGCGCAGAACCATTTACTCTAATGTGGGCAGACGACCCGCACTGGCTGCCGCGCGTTTTAGCCGGGGAGAAGATAAAAGGGGAATTTCACTTCGACCCTAGCGGCGAAAACTTCGAAAAGATAGAAATCTTGCCCGAATAGCACGGAAAATATGCACGGTGGGGATTAACCCGTACCAGGAATTATCCCCAATCTACGCAGTTTCGTCTAAAAACCCTTGATTTCCAAGGATTTTTTAGCTTATCACCTTCATTTGAACTTCATAGGTAGGTGGTGTAAAATGGGGTTAAGTGGATAAAGGTGTGGATAAAGTGCCACTTATGGGCATATCCCGGCGAAGGGCATATCCGAAATAGCTTAATCCCATGAGCATCCGCCAAACCATACAAACCGCCGAACGCAACCTGGAAAACGATTTCCGGACTTTAGACTGGATTACCTTCCGGTTTGTTTTCCAGGATTTGTTTCCCAACCTGCCGCGCAAAAACGGCGCTGCACAATCTGAAGTTCTAAGTTCTAAGTTCTAAATTTTGCCATGTTGCTCGGCGAATATCAGCACAATCTGGACACCAAAGGTCGAATCGCGATTCCGGCCAAGTTCCGGGAAAATCTGGCGGGCGGGGCCATTGTCACGCGGGGACTGGATTCCTGTCTTTTCGTTTTCGCGCCGAAAGAATGGCAGGCGCTTTCCGAAAAATTAATTGCCTTGCCTTTGGCCCAGGCCAATTCCCGGGCTTTCGTGCGGCTCATGCTTTCCGGCGCAACGGATGTGGAAATAGACGGACAGGGCAGAATCCTCATTCCGGATTATCTCCGGCAGTATGCCGGACTTAAAAAAGAAGCGGTCGTCACCGGTTTGTATAACCGCATTGAGGTTTGGGACAAGGAAACCTGGAATCGCTACAAACAAAAAACAGAAGGCGCATCGGAAGAGATAGCGGAGAAGTTGGGGGAATTGGGGATATGAAAACCTCCCATGAACCGGTTCTTTTAAATGAAGTCGTTGATGCGCTGAATCTCCATCCGGACGCGTTCGTGATAGACGGCACGGTGGATGGCGGCGGCCACGCGGAAAAGATTTTGGAACGAATCAGTCCGCAAGGGAAATTGCTGGGATTAGATCTGGACCCGGAGCTTCTCTCTGACTGCCGCGAGCGCCTGCGCAAATTTCCAAACGTGATTCTGCGGCAGGGGAATTACGCGAACCTGCCGGAAGTACTCGCGGCGGAAAAATTACCCAAGGCGGATGCTCTGCTCCTGGATCTCGGTTTTTCTTCCGGACAGCTGGATGGGTCCGGCAGAGGGTTCGCGTTTAACGCCGACGAACCGCTCACCATGACCTATTCGCCGGAGGCCGAGCCGGCCTTCCAGGTCCTGGCCCGGATGCGGGAGAAGGAAATTGCGGAAATGATAAAGGAGCTCGGCGAGGAAAGATACGCCATTAAAATAGCCCGCGCGATCTACTCCCGCGAACGCCGCGCAATTATCCGGACGACCGGCGAACTGGCAGAGACGATACGCTCCGCCGCACCGGGCAATTACGAGCACGGCCGGCTGAATCCCGCCACTCGCACTTTTCAGGCTTTGCGCATCTACGTGAACGACGAACTCGGCAATCTGCGCCGCCTGCTCGGAAACCTGCCGGCGATTCTAGCGCCCGGCGGCCGGGCGGCCATCATCTCCTTCCATTCCCTGGAGGACCGGATAGTGAAACACTCTTTCCGGGATATGGCCAAAGCCGGCATCCTCCGGGTTTTGACCAAAAAACCGGTGGAGGCGGGGGAGGAAGAAACGGCGTTTAATCCCCGCGCCCGTTCCGCCAAGTTACGGGCAGCTCAACTCCTTTAGTTCTACTCACTACGCACTACTTACTACTCACTAGTACATGACCTTTATCCATCCCGACCGGCAAAATATAATACTGAACGTATTGCTTTTCGGCCTAATCGGCCTCGTAACTGTTTCGGTAATCTGGCTCATATTGCTTTATAATAAAACCGTCAGCTTAACGCACGGCGCGGAAGCTATGCGCGCTTCCGCCGGTCAGATAGAGTCGTCTAATTCAGAGCTCAAAGGGCAAATTTTCGCATTGTTCGATCCGGACAAGGTAGCGACCTTTGCCGCCGCGCACGGCCTGGTCGCCAGCGCTCACCCGGACTACTCACCAATAATTTCAGAATGGTTGGCCGCTTCACCACGCTAGCTTTATTAATTTCCGGCGCTTACGCCTTTTTGCTTTTTCATCTTTACCAATTGCAAGTGGCGCATTCGCGCTACTATTTCGCGCAGGCGGAATCGCAGTCGGCTACCATCCCCGCCGCCGCGCGGCGGGGGACTATTTATTTCACGGACAAGGACGGCAACCAGCTGCCGGCGGCGATGGAAAAAGATTATCCGGTGATTTATGCCGTGCCGAAGGCGGTGGACGATCCGGCGGAGGCCGCCAACCAGGCCGCGCTTATCCTCGGCCAGCCGGCGGCGAATCTTTTGGCAGGTCTTTCCAAAAAAGCGCTGAGCTATCTGCTCCTGGATAAAAATCCCAGCCAGATGGAAGCCGACCGGGTGGATGCGGCCAAAATCCAGGGAATTTACACGGAGACCGTGCCGCGCCGCTTTTATCCCTTCGGACCGCTCGCGGCGCAGGTACTGGGTTTCGTCGGTCCGAACGCGCAGAACAACGGAGAGAGCGGCAAATACGGCGTGGAAGCCTTTTACGACGACGCGCTGTCCGGACGGAACAGCGAGGGTTTACTGGGGCCGCAAGATTCCGGGAGCGACGTAGTTTTGAACATTGATCCGGCCATCCAAACCGAAGCCGAACACATAGTTCAGAACCTGGTGACAAAGTTCGGCGCGCCGAGCGGAGCGGTTATCGTCGCCGACCCCCGAACCGGGAAGATTCTGGCGATGGGCGCGACGCCGTCTTTTGATCCGAACAGCTACGCGTCTTCAAGCGTCGGCAATTTCCTTAATCCGCTGGTGGAGCAAATCTACGAGCCGGGCTCGGTCGTGAAAACCATGACGATGGTGGCGGGCATAGATACCGGCAAGATCAGCCCGGACACGACTTTTGACGACACCGGCACCCTGGTTTTGAACGGCCACACCATCAAGAACTGGGACCTCAGGGGGCACGGAGTGGTAACCATGACCCAGGTCATAGACAGTTCCATCAACACCGGCGCGGCCTTCGCGGAACGGCAGACCGGCAACGATGTCTTCAAGTCGTACCTTCAGAAATTCGGCTTCGGCACGCCGACCGGCATAGACCTGCCCGGCGAAGTTACCGGGAAACTGAGCACGCTTTATCCGAATGCGCCGGAGATAAATTACGCCACCGCTTCCTTCGGCCAGGGCGTTTCCGCCACGCCCATCCAGGTGCTTCAGGCGATTGAAGCCATCGCGAACGGCGGCCTCCTGATGCGGCCATACGTCAATTCCGCCCTTTCGCCCCAGATTATCCGGCGGGTGATGAGCGCGGACACCTCCAAAAAAGTTATCGGGATGATGGTCTCGGCGGTGGATACGGCCAAAGTGGCCGCCATCGATGGCTATTCCGTCGCCGGCAAAACCGGCACGGCGCAGATACCCGATTTCGTGCACGGCGGCTACACCCAGAACGTCGTAGATACCTACACCGGCTTCGCGCCGGCCTACAATCCGCGCTTCATCGTGCTTATCAAGCTGAACGAGCCGCCGAGCGCGCCGCACGCCGCGGATACGGTGGTGCCGGCTTTCCGGGAAATGGCGCAATTTTTAATAAATTATTTTCAGGTGCCCCCGGACAGAATGAATCACTAGCCACCAGCGGATAGCCAACAGTATGTCATTCTGAGCGAATATAAGAATCTCACAGCCCATGCTCCAAACTGCCATCCAAAAAATTCTCCGCCGCCTGGCCCAGCTCACAGTTCTGCGCTACCGGCCGGCCATCGTCGGCGTGACCGGCAGCGTGGGTAAAACCTCCACCAAGCTCGCCATCGCCGCGGTTTTGAGCGGCAACCGGCAGGTGCGCGCCTCCCGCGGCAACTTTAACGGCGAGATCGGCCTGCCGCTTGCGATTTTGGGCGATTGGCCGGCGGAAGACCTGCGGCTGATTTCCCGCGACACGCCTGCCGGCAAACATTTTTTTCGCAAGGCTTTATTTTTCCTGAAAGTCATTTTCCGGTCCGCGGCGGCGCTTTTTTGGAAAACGCGCTATCCGGAGGTGCTAGTTCTGGAATACGGCGTGGACCGGCCCGGGGACATGCGCTTTCTCTTATCCATCGCCCGGCCAAACGTGGCGGTTTTGACGGCCATCGGCGAGACCCCTGCGCACGTGGAGTTTTTCCGCAGTCCGGAAGAAGTGGCCCGGGAAAAATCGCGCCTGATGGAAGCCGTGCCCTCCACCGGCTTCGCCGTCCTGAACGCCGACGATGAGATGATAATGAGCCTGCGGCCGCGCGCCCGCGGCCAGCTTTTGACTTTCGGCTTCGCCAAGGACGCGAGTGTGAGAATTTCCGGCTTTGAAAACCGGGCGGAAGGGGAGATGCCGGTTGGCGCCGCTTTCAAGCTGGAGCACGCCGGCGCCGCTGTGCCGGTGCGGCTCACCGGCGCTTTCGGCAAGTCCAATGCCTACGCTTCCGCCGCCGCCGCGGCGGTGGGACTCGTATTCGGCCTGAACCTGGTTAATGTTTCCGAAGCGCTGCAGGCCTATTACCGCCCGGCGCCCCATCGGATGGAGCTGGTGCCCGGAGTTAAGGGCACCTGGATAATAGACGATTCCTACAATGCCGGGCCGCTGTCCATGCGCTCCGCCCTGGAGACCATGAAGGACCTGCCGGCCAAGCGCAAAGTGGCGATTTTAGGAGATATGCTGGAAATCGGCCGCTACGCCAAGGAGGAACATCTGAAACTCGGCCGCGCGGCGGCCAAAGCGGCGGATATCATTGTAGCCATCGGCCGGAACGCTGAATTCGTCGCCGACGGTGCGCGGAGCGCCGGTCTGCCGCGCAAAAACATCCTGGAATTTACCGATGCGGAAGAAGCCAAAGGTCCGGTGCAGACGCTCGTTCAGCACGGCGACCTGGTGCTCGTGAAATCCTCCCATGCGCTGCGGCTGGATAAAATCGTGGCGGATATCCGGGCGTTTGGAGAGAGTAGTAAATAATCAACCCTTAAAATTCCGGCGGAGCGCGGGTTGGTCGCATGTGCTACAATCAAGGCGATGCCCGAGGAAGACAGCGGGAATAAAGGAGGCAATGGGGGAAATATTATTTTTTGGCTTATTTTATTAATAGGAATAGGTGTCCTAGTGTGGTTTGAATTTTTTAGAAGTCAGACAAGCAGCCAACTGAGCCAAGAGCAACAATTAGCTTTGCAGAATTATATCGCTAAGTTTAAGGACAGTCAGCAGCTTCCAGAGAAAATTGATAGATATACCACCTTAACGGATATTGAATCTGACGGTCAAAATATTCAATTTGATGTCATATTAAGCGCGGATAGTCCATGGCCTATACTGACTAACGATACAATTAAGTCAAATATGACTTCGTACGTATGCTCTTATCCTTCCCCCTATATCAAGATGATGCTAGACGCCGGTCTTAGCTTAAGATGGTATATAATCGTAGAAAACAGCTCACAGAGGTTCTCCGTTTATTTCACTAAGGCGGACTGTCCGAATTTATGAAGGAACAACGGGAGTGTAATATAATTCAGGGCCCTTTAGTAAAAGAAATAAACCAAAGAACCTCGCGCAGGAAATTTTTTTGTTTTAGTACCGCTAACCGGATTTGAACCGGTGTTCCCGCCGTGAGAGGGCGGTGTCCTAGGCCGGGCTAGACGATAGCGGCGTCGGACAAGATTATAACAGCTTTTGGTAGTTTTTCTACCTTTCCAAATAATTATTGCCTGTCTGCGCCGCCAGAATCGCGTCTTTAACGTAGGGGATGATTTTCTCCGGCAGGTTGTCCAGCGGAAACCAGCCGACCTCATCGCATTTGTCCGGCTCCATAAGGCGCGGTTCGCCCGGCCAGTTTTCCGCCGTAAAGAAGAAATCAATATATTCCCGGTCCGCCTCGTTCGCGGCCTTACGGTGCATGACCACTGCAAATTTCAGGTCTTCCGGTTTCAGATTGATTCCGATTTCCTCTGCGGTTTCGCGGATGGCCGCAGCGGCGGGCGCCTCGCCCTCCTCCAGATGTCCGGAAGGCAGGCCGTAATAGCCGTCCATCCAGCCGGTCTTGTAGCGCCGCATTAAAAACGCTTTTGCGTTTCGGATAAGAATCACATAGGCGGCAACTCGTACCATGTGCCGGGGCATAGGATTGATTATACAACCCGCGTCTTTCCGCCCCACTTTCTTTCGCTGCGGAAGTTTGCATTTCCGGAGGAGCTTCTAGCGTATTGTTTTTATTACCGCGGAAGCTTTGCCTGCCGCAGGCATTCCGCAGGCGCGAAGAGCGCCGAGGCATAGCGCCAATTCAGCAGAATTGGACAGCGGCCTGCGGCAGGCAAAGCTGTAGCCCTTCACGTCTGTTTCATGGATTTGTGCAAGAATAATTCGCACATAAATCCCGAAAGAAAGGTCGCGAATCAGCGTCTAAACAAAAAAGATGAAAGCGCTCTGGCATTACGGCAAATATGTGATTTTGGGTTTGCTCTCCGGGGCGCTTTTGATTGGCGGCTGGAGATTCTTTGAAGCCAACTTTACGCTCCCGCTGCCGGCGGGCAACGGCAGCGCGCAAGCGGACGCTTACGCCGCTCCGGAACATATCGCGATTCCGGCCATCGGCGTCTCGGCCAAGGTCATACCGGTAGGCGTCGCGGCGGACGGCAGTATGGACGTGGCCCACAACCAGTTTGACGTGGCTTGGTACGATTTGGGCCCCCGGCCGGGCGCGGACGGCACGGCCGTTTTGGCCGGACATCTGGACACCAAGCTCACGCCTACGGCGGTTTTTTATAATTTGAACAAGCTGCAGCCGGGCGACGAAGTAATTATCACGGATGCCTCCGGCCGGACCCTCAATTTCCGCGTTTCCGAAAGCCAGACCATTCCCTACAACGCCGCGACGGGGGACATTTTCACAAATCAGGGTCCGAGCCGCATCGCGCTCGTGACCTGCGCCGGCTACTGGATAAAAGCGAAAAAATCCTACAGCGAACGGCTGATTGTTTTCGCCGATAAAACATAGAAACGGGCGTCCTTGCGGGACGCCCGTCTGCTTGCGCGCTTCAGCTGAGGATGGTGTAGAGGCCGGATTCGTTGGCGACGCTCCGCCAAAGGTCAACGAAGAACTTGTTCCTGTATTCTTCCGCCGCGCGGAAAGCGTTGTAAAATCCGTTGTCCGGCGCGAGGCCGCGGCTTCCGGCCAGGACAGAGACGGCCAGCGCGGCGGCTTCATTCATGCCTGCGGGCAGCAATCCGCCGAATATCCATATCGCGCCTGCGACCCGTACGCCCTCGGCCAGTTTCTCTTCTCCGCAGTCGCCGTTCATCTTGCTGTGTTCGCGCCGGCGGGCGCCAGGTTTGGCGAATTTCAGCCGCTCGGCCACGTCGTAGCACAAAGCCGTCAGCTTAGTCGCATCATCCTGGCAAAAATTTACGTAGTTGCCCACCAACTTAGGTCTCAAAAGCGGTTTTCCGCTTTCGTCTGTGACGAAACAGATTACCGGATTGGTCGGCATCCTGCCGTTAGGCGCCAGAAGCAGGGACTGATGCGCCGCTTTTTGGGCGCATCGCTCCAGGTCGTAAGCATCCAAAACGCTTATCAAAAGAATCACCCCTCTTTCCGGTTAGAAAGCTACATACAATCCATCCATCCGTCAATAGTTGCTTTTTCCCGCCGCCGGAGGCATAACCAAACACAGGAGGACTTCATGCGTAAATTCGCCGTATGTCTCTTGGCTTTTTTCGCCGCCGCCGCCGGCCGGTCCGACATTCCGCCTCTCGCTCCGCCGCCGGGACTCCGAAGCCGCATTGAAACCGACCGTTTCCGCCGCGAGGAAATCCGCTACCACTGGCTGATGGCGACCGGCACCGCAGCCTTCAATACCACTGACGTGGAGGGCATGCGCAGCTGGCGGCGGATGATTCAAATGCCTCTGGTGGAGGTGGATTCCACCGGCTTGCATTCCCTGGAGAGCGCCGTTCCCGGAGAGACCAGATTCATGGTGGTTTTACCCGGAGATTTGCAGTATTTCGACGGGAAAACTAGAGCTGTTTTCAAGGACGCGGCGGTGGCCTACGACCGGAAGAACGATATCCTGATTGTTCTCCGGGATGTTTCCGCCGGAGATTGGCGCCGGGGTCTGAAATTGCTGCTCTATGCGATGGAGGCGGCCCTGCCCCGGAACTCCGGAACCATACACAGCCGGAAAGAACTGGCCGCCTGGGAGATGGCAACCGAGACCCGGCTCCGCAGCAAGCTTGCCGGCGACTGATTTTTTGAAGGCCCCTGCCCCGCGCAGGGACCTTTTCATTTTTAAATCCGGCGGGTATAATAATTTCCGCATTTCTGAAGCGACGCTTCAGATTTTTATATTCCGATGGACAACTCCGCCATACCCGTGCCCGCCACGCCGCTTTTGACCGAAGGCAAACCCGGCTTCGTCAAGAAATGGGCGTCCCTCTTCGTGATGAGCCTGGCTCTGGCCATCATCGTCATTGATACCACGCTCTTGAACGTGTCGCTCGAGACTATTGTCCGGGAACTGCACACCGACCTGCAGAGTCTGCAGTGGGTCATCACCGCCTACGCCCTGATTTTGACGGCCTTCACCATTACCGGCGGGCGGCTGGGGGATTTTTTCGGCCGCAAGAAGATGTTCATGCTGGGCGCCGCGATTTTCGCGACCGGCTCTTTCATCGCCTCTATCTCGCCGAACGCCGGTGTCCTGCTCCTCGGCGAGGCCATCATTGAAGGCATCGGCGCGGTTTTGATGATGCCCGCTACGGCTTCGCTCCTCGTCGCCAATTTTCGCGGCCGGGACCGGGCCATCGCCTTCGGCATCTGGGGCGGCATCGCTGCCGCTTCCTCCGCCATCGGTCCGATTCTCGGCGGATATCTGACCACCAACTTCAGCTGGCGCTGGGGCTTCCGCATCAACGTTTTCGTCGCCGCCCTGCTTTTAATCGGTTCGGTGCTGGTCAAGGAATCGCACGAAACGGAAGAAAAACCCGAGTTGGACTGGGGCGGAATATTTTTGTCGGCGGCGGGACTTCTGGCCATCGTCTACGGGATAATCGAATCGTCCACCTACGGCTGGTTTAAAGCCGCCGCGCCTTTTACCGCAGGCAGTATCACCCTGAATCTCGGCGGATATTCCATCACGCCTTTCGCGATTTTAATCGGTGTAAATCTGCTGGGGCTTTTCATTCTTTGGGAACAGCATCGCGAACGGATAGGCCGGACCCCGCTCGTGTCCCTGGAGCTTTTCCGGAATTCGCAGTTCACCTCCGGGGCCCTCACCACCGCCGTTCTGTCTTTAGGCCAGACCGGAATGTTTTTCACCTTGCCTGTGTTTTTGCAGGTGGTGCACGGCCTAGACGCCTTTCACACCGGTTTGGCGCTCCTGCCCATGTCCATGGCGGTGCTCGTCATGGCGCCGGCCTCCGCCCTGCTCGTCAAACGGATAATTCCCAAATATCTAATTCAGCTGGGTCTCCTGGCGGACCTGGTGGCGGTGATTTTAATCCGGCAGGCGCTCACCGTTTCCGCGACCGTCTGGAATCTGGCGCCGGGCCTTATCCTTTACGGCATGGGCATGGGCATGGTCATGGCCCAGGTGTCCAATCTCACTCTGTCCGCAGTATCCGTTGAGGAAGCAGGAGAGGCCTCCGGAGTCAACAACACCCTCCGCCAGCTCGGCGGCTCGCTCGGCTCGGCCATCATGGGCGCGGTGCTTTTGGGCGCCCTGACCAGCGGTTTCGTCTCCGGCGTGGAGCAAAGCCGGACAATTCCCGCCGGATTGAAACCGCAGATTGAATCCACTGCCCAGCAGAACGCGCAGAGTTTCCAATTCACGGGTTCCGCCGGCGTGAACGGGCAAACTCCGCCGCAGATTGCTTCCGAAATCCGGGACATCGGCAAGCAGGCGGTCACGGACGGCAACCGCGAATCTCTGCTCTACGCTTTATTCTTCATTGCGGTGGGCATTTTAATTTCCATGAAACTGCCGGCGGCGCGGAACCTGGAACGGAGCGAATCCGCCGCGCATCACTAGAAGCGGCGCAGTTCGTCCCGGATTTCGGAAAGGAGCTGAACCTCGCGGGATTCCTCCGCCGGCGCCTGCTTCTTTTGGTGCATCCGGTTCATCGCTTTAACCATCAGAAAAACCGCCAGGGCGACAATTAAAAAATCCACCACATTCTGGATAAAGGAGCCGTAATTCAGGGTGGCGCGCCCAATCGTGTATTTGAGGTCGGCAAAATTTATGCCGCCGGTCAGGGCGCTCAAGGGAGGCATCACAATGTCGTTTACCAGGGAAGATATGATTTTGCCGAACGCGCCGCCGATGATGACGCCTATGGCCAGGTCCATCACGCTGCCGCGCATGGCAAACTCCCGGAATTCATTCAAAAATTTTCTCATCCGGATTTACACCCACAAGCGTAAGCTAAAGAGCCGCGAGTGTAAATCCCCGCCCCTACGGCGTAGGTGCGGGGATTATTGGATTTTCTGCTGGTTTGCGCCTCAGGGGTTATAAGCCTATGGCGCGGCCGGAGCCGGCGCAGTGCCGCCCGTATTGCCGCCTGAATTCGGCGCGTTCAGGTTGACGTTTATAGTTCCCGGCACGCTGGAATTGGAGCGGTTAAGGGCGTTCCGGAGAAGCGGCAAGCCGTATATGAGCAGAATGGCCAGGATGATGATGCCGAGGACGGCGCCGATAATCGCGCCCGCGCTCCAGCCTTCGCCGCCGCCATGGTAATGCTCATGAATCACTTCCGGCCGGTCGGCGTAATCTTCGTGGTCATGGATGACTGTAGCCATAAATTTAAATCCTTACTTTGATTTGCGGCCTTTGATAATTTTCCTTTTGCGCTAGATCTATGCGCAACCTAAAAGCTAATCCAAATCTTCCATGTTGCTATTGCTGTGGTTCGCTTCGCGGCTGCCGCGGCCCTTGGACTGTCTGCGGTTCGACCCGCGGGAACTGGATTTCCGACGGGAACCGGTTTTACCGGAACCGCGCCGCCGGGAGTTGTTTCTCGCCATTATGGTCTTTGTATTTTTAAATTATTCTCGACCTTTTGACGGGATATTTCGGAATATTACGCCGCCGGTATGAAGGCAATGTGAACGGACGTATTGCCGGCCGGCCTTTCATCGCTTCCAACGAGCCGAGAAGGGAGTAAACATAAAAAATCCCGCGAAACTTAACTTCGAGAGAGAATCAAGTTCTATAATTAATTCATGCGCTTTGCCTTCAGCCCCGCACCAGAACAGGAATCATCTCCAGCCCCCAGGTCTCATAGAAATTCCCGTTTGGTATGGGGCTTCACCCTGATCGAGCTCCTGGTAGTCACCCCGGTTAGAAAGTCCCTCCGGAACTTCAAACGGGGCAGGTCGCCCTCTACTCGGAGCGCCTTTACCTTGATCGAACTCCTGGTAGTCATCGCCATCATCGCCATCCTGGCCGTAGTCGTAATACTCACCC
>VFSW01010557.1_pt1 | contig 13075 bp, 12 predicted proteins | sample 5358111 | NCBI WGS metagenome assembly VFSW01 (sample SAMN11554181, study PRJNA540505) | mine drainage metagenome | isolation source: sediment from site ElyBrook_90M | place: USA: Ely Copper Mine, Vershire, VT | collected 2017 | reverse complement strand
CTCATGTTGGAGAAAGCGTATTCGAGGATGAGGTCCCAGCCGATGATCCAGGCGACGAGCTCGCCCATGGTGACGTAGGTGTAGGTGTAGGACGATCCCGCGATGGGGATCATGGACGACATTTCGGCATAGCAGAGGCCGGTGAAGCCACAGACGATGGCGACCAGGACCAGCGAGAGCGCGAGGCCGGGCCCGGCGCCGGGGCGGCCGGGCAAGGCGGTGTGGAAGATCAGCCAGTGGATGAGCGGAGTGTTGGCGATCTGCGGGGTGTCGAAGCGTTGGCCCGCCATGGCGGTGCCGATGACCGTGAAGATGCCGGATCCGATGACGGCGCCGATACCGAGCGCGGTCAGCGACCAGGGACCGAGCGTCTTTTTGAGGCCGCCGGGCTCCTCCGACTCGCGGATGAGCTTGTCGATGGATTTGCGGGCTACAAGCTGTGTGGCCAGTGGCAGTGGAGTTCTCCTCATCGCGGAAGCGGGGACGTTAGCGACAGCATACAGCCTTCCGGCGAGGAGAAGCAGCCCCTGAGATCGGAGCGGCCAGCCTTCAGCTCTCTGCCCTTGGCAGGCGACCTGTCTGGCCACGGGCCCTGTTCCAACAGTGTTCAGCCTCCAGGCCGCCCACGGGTCTAATGACCTCAAAGGCGAGCTGAAGGCTGAGAGCTGAAGGCTGGTAGCTGTATCTAGCGCTTGGATTGGCCGCGCGCCAGTTTCTTGACCTTCTTCTTGGTGGAGCCGCGCGGGGTGGTGCGCTTGGCTTTGGGAGCGGCCTTTTTGCGTGCGGCGCGCTTAACCTTTTTACGTTCCTGCCGGTCTTCGACCTTCTTTGTATCGGCCACGTGTACCTCTTTCGATGCGATGGATAAAACTGCCGGAGTTTCTTGCAGTTGTGCTCTTTTATGGTAGCAGCCATTTCGGGCATGCGAAAGCGGCGGCGGCCGTGTGGACGAGGGCGCCGCGCAGGGTGTATTGTCGTCCCGGAGCGATTGATGGAGCGGGCCGGATTTCCCCGTTGGCGATGTGACTATCGCAGTTGCGCCGGCTGTGATTGGAGCGATGAGGGTCGCCGGCGGCCGTGAGATGCGCCAACCTAGCCGCACTTGCAGGAGATCAATGTGAAAGGACTGAATTTTGAACTGGGCGAGTCGATCGCGCTGATGCGCGAGACTGTGCACGATTTTGCGCAGGCGGAAATTGCGCCGATGGCCTCGGATGTCGATCGCAAGAACGAGTTTCCCCGATCGATCTGGCGCAGGCTTGGTGCACTGGGGTTGCTGGGCATAACGGTCGACGAGGAGTACGGCGGCGCGGAGCTCGGGTACCTGGAGCACGTGGTGGCGATGGAGGAGATCTCGCGGGCTTCGGCGTCGATTGGCCTTTCCTACGGGGCCCATTCCAACCTGTGCGTGAACCAGTTGGCAAAGAACGGGACGCGGGAACAGAAGCGCAGGTATCTGCCGAAGCTGATCAGCGGCGAGAATGTGGGTGCGCTGGCCATGTCGGAGACGGAAGCGGGATCGGACGTAGTGAGCATGCGCCTGCGCGCCGACAAGCGCGGGGGCGTGTTTGTGCTCAACGGCGCGAAGATGTGGATCACAAACGGGCCCGACGCCGACACGTTGATTGTGTATGCCAAAACGGATTCGGCGGCAGCCTCGCGCGGCATTACGGCGTTCATCGTAGAGCGCGGGTTCAAGGGCTTCAAGAGCTCGCCCAAGCTGGACAAGTTAGGCATGCGCGGCGCGACCACTTGCGAACTGGTTTTTCCCGATTGCGAGGTGCCCGAAGAAAACGTTCTGGGGCGCTTGGGCGGCGGGGTAAGGGTGCTGATGTCGGGCCTTGATTATGAGCGGCTCGTGCTGTGCGGCGGGCCATTGGGGATCATGGCCGCGTGCCTGGACGTGGTGATTCCGTACGTGCATGAGCGCAAGCAGTTCGGCAAGGCGATCGGCGAGTTTCAACTGATGCAGAGTAAGCTGGCGGACATGTATGTGGCCTATCACGCGTGCCGGGCGTACGTGTATGCCGTGGCGCAGGCGTGCGATCGGGGCGAGTCGGTGCGCAAGGATTGCGCCGGGGCGATTCTGCATTCGGCGGAGAAAGCGACCTGGATGGCAGGGCAGGCGATACAGGCGCTGGGTGGGAACGGGTACATCAACGAGCATCCGACGGGGCGCCGGTGGCGGGACGCGAAGCTGTTCGAGATCGGCGCGGGCACGTCCGAGATCCGGCGGATGCTGATCGGGCGCGAGCTGTTCAAGGAGACGGCGTAAGGAGCGGGCACGGAGATGAGCATTCTAACTTCGCAGGTACAGACGCGCAGCGAAGAGTTCCGCGGCAATATGGAGCGGATGCAGGAGTTGGTGCGCGAACTGCGGGAACGAACGGCTCTGGCGGCGATGGGCGGATCGGAGAGTGCGCGCAGGAAGTACAAATCGCGGGGTAAGCTGTTTGTGCGCGAGCGCGTGGACCTGATGCTGGACGCGGGGACGCCGTTTCTGGAGCTGAGCGCGCTGGCCGCCAACGGCATGTACGGCGGCGATGTGCCGGGCGCGGGGCTGGTGACGGGGATTGGGCGGATCAGCGGGACTGAGTGCGTGATCGTCGCCAACGACGCCACGGTGAAGGGCGGCACATATTTTCCGCTAACCGTGAAGAAGCATCTGCGGGCGCAGCAGATTGCGCTGGAGAACCATCTTCCGTGCGTGTACCTGGTGGATTCGGGAGGCGCATTTCTGCCGCTGCAGGACGAGGTATTTCCCGACCGCGAACATTTCGGCGCCATCTTTTACAACCAGGCGAACCTGAGCGCGAAGGGCGTCGGGCAGGTGGCGTGCGTGATGGGATCGTGCACCGCGGGCGGTGCGTATATCCCGGCAATGTCCGATGAGGCAGTCATCGTGAAAGAGCAAGGCACCATCTTCCTTGGCGGCCCTCCGCTGGTGAAGGCCGCGACGGGCGAGGACGTGACTGCAGAAGAGTTGGGCGGAGCGGACGTGCACACGCGCATCTCCGGCGTGGCGGATCACTTTGCCGATGACGATGCGCACGCGCTGGCAATGGTGCGGCGGATCGTGGCCAACTTGAACCGGCCGAAAGCGTCGGGACCGCAGCAGAAGCCGGAAGAGCCGCTCTTCGATCCGGAAGAGATTTACGGAATCGTCCCGGCGGACACGCGAAAGCCATACGACGTGCGCGAGGTGATCGCGCGCATAGTAGACGCGAGCCGCCTGGATGAATTCAAGCAGCGTTACGGAACCACGCTGGTGACAGGCTTTGCGCATATCTGCGGCTACGCGGTAGGTATCCTCGCCAACAACGGCATCCTGTTTTCGGAGTCGGCGCAAAAGGGAGCGCACTTCATCGAGTTGTGCGCGCAGCGTGGAATCCCACTGGTGTTCCTGCAGAATATTACGGGCTTTATGGTGGGAAAGAAGTACGAGAACGGCGGAATCGCCAAGGACGGCGCGAAAATGGTGATGGCTGTGGCATGCGCGCGCGTGCCTAAGTTTACGGTGCTGATCGGGGGCAGCTTTGGCGCGGGCAACTACGGGATGTGCGGGCGCGCGTACGGGCCGCGCCTCTTGTGGATGTGGCCGAATGCGCGCATCGGTGTAATGGGCGGCGAGCAGGCGGCGAATGTGCTGGCCCGGGTGCGGAGAGATGCATTGGAAGGCGAAGGCAAGCATTGGAGCGCCGAGGATGAGGAGGAGTTCAAAGCGCCGATCCGGGCGCAGTACGAGGTTCAGGGTAATCCCTACTATGCAACGGCGCGGTTGTGGGATGACGGACTTCTGGATCCGCTGGACACGCGGCGCGCGCTGGCGCTGGGACTGTCGATGGCGCAGACTGCGCGGGCGGAACCGTCACGGTTTGGCGTTTTCAGGATGTGAGCGAGACGATGGGCGACCGGACGGGGGAGATCGAGCGGCGGGGCGCGGCGGCCTGGGTGTGGATGAACCGGCCGGAGGTGCACAATGCGCTGAACGAGGAGTTGATTGCAGGGCTCACAGCAGCGTTCCGGGTGCAGGCCGAGGATGCAGGTGTGCGCGTGATTGTGTTGACGGGACGGGGTAAGAGCTTTTGCGCGGGCGCGGACGTGGAGTCGATGAAGCGGCAGGGCGCGGCGCATGCTCAGGACAATCTGCACAATGCGCGGGATCTCGCGGATATGTTTCGCACGATTGCGATGTGTCCAAAGCCGACAATCGCGCGCGTGAACGGAGCGGCTATTGGCGGCGGGCTGGGGCTGGTAAGCGCTTGCGACATCGCCATAGCGGGAAGAGATGCAAAGTTTGCGGCTTCGGAGGTGCGGCTGGGATTGATTCCAGCGACCATCGGGCCGTACGTCGTGCAAGCGACGGGAGCGCGCTGGGCGCGGCGGCTGTTTCAGACGGCGGAGCGGATCACGGCGGCCCAGGCAGAGCGGATCGGGCTAGTGCACGAGGCGGTTGAGAATGAGGTGCTCGACGAACGCACCAATGCGATCGTTAGTGAATTGCTGGCGGGCGCCCCGGGGGCGCAGCGCGCTGCAAAGGAGTTGATTGATGCGGTTGCGGACCGGCCGGTGACGCCTGAGCTGATTGAGGATACGGCTATGCTGATAGCCAGCTTGCGCGCGGGAGATGAGGCGCGGGAAGGACTGAGCGCGTTTCTGGAGAAACGTCCGGCGGCATGGACGCGAGGCAAATAAAGGGCAGAGATGTTTGAGACGATATTGATTGCCAATCGCGGCGAAATCGCGTGCCGCATCATTGCGACCTGCCGCAGGATGGGGATCCGCGCGATTGCGGTTTACTCCGATGCTGACGCGAACAGCCGCCATGTGCGGCTGGCGGATGCTGCGGTGCGGATCGGGCCGGCTCCGTCGCGCGAGAGCTACCTGAACTTCGAGGGGATTCTTGACGCGGCAAGAAAGTTCGGCGCTCAGGCAATTCATCCAGGGTATGGGTTTCTGGCTGAGAATGCGGAGTTCGCCGGGGCATGCGCGCGGGCGGGACTGGTATTCATCGGGCCGCCGGAAACGGCGATTCGCGCAATGGGATCGAAGGCCGCGGCAAAAGCGTTGATGCGTGAGGCCGGCGTGCCGCTGACTCCGGGTTACGACGGGCCGGAGCAGAATCCGGAATTCCTCGAGCGGCAGGCGGACACGATCGGCTACCCGGTGATGATCAAGGCGATTGCAGGCGGCGGTGGCAAGGGCATGCGGCGCGTGGACGCTCAAGCACAGTTTGCGGCGGCGCTGGCCAGTTGCAGGCGCGAGGCCTCAGCGGCCTTCGGCGACGATTCAGTGATTCTGGAAAAGTACCTGGTTGAGCCGCGACATATCGAGGTGCAGGTATTCGGCGATACGCACGGCAACGTGGTGACTCTGTTTGAGCGCGATTGCAGCGTGCAGCGGCGGCATCAGAAGGTGCTCGAAGAAGCGCCCGCGCCACTGATTTCCGCGGAGCTGCGCGAGGACCTGAGCAAGGCGGGATGCACCGCGGCGCGCGCGGTCGGTTACGTGGGTGCGGGGACGGTGGAGTTTCTGCTGGATCGCGATGGCGGCCTGCACTTCATGGAAATGAACACGCGGCTGCAGGTGGAACACCCGGTGACGGAGATGATCACGGGGTTGGACCTGGTGGAATGGCAACTACGCGTGGCCATGGGGGAGGCGTTGCCGCTTAAGCAGGATGAGATCGATATGCGCGGGCATGCGATCGAGGCGCGTATCTACGCGGAGGATCCGGCGAGAGATTTTCTGCCCTCCATTGGAAAGCTGATCCATCTGCGCGCGCCGGCGGAATCGAGCAAAGTCCGCATTGATACGGGAGTAGAGCAGGGCGACACGATTACGCCATACTACGATCCCATGATCGCGAAGCTGATTGTGTGGGAGGAGACACGCGAACAGGCAGTGCGGAGCATGGCTGAGGCGCTGGGCGAGTACCAGATTGTAGGCGTGGCCAACAACGTGGAGTTCTTGCGGCGGCTGGTCACCAGCAAGTCGTTTGCCACGGCGCATCTTGACACGAGCCTGATCGAGCGCGAGCGGGAGTGGATCGGCGCCGATGCGAGCGAAACTCCGCGCGAGGCGCTTTTGATTGCGGCGCTGGCGGTGCTGCTGCGCGAGCGCAACGCGGCCGCAACCAATGCGGACAAGGACTCGTCATGGGATTCGCCGTGGGCGGCGCGGGACGGCTGGAGGCTGCATTCGCGGCTGGAGCGCACTCTGCGATTCGAGGCCGGCGGACAGGTGTTTGAAGTGAAGGCTGGGTATCGCGGCTCCGGGTTTTGCATGGCCGCTGGCGCCGCGGAGTTCGATGTGAGCGGCGAGCTGAGCGCAGAAGGGGATCTGCGCGCGGTGATCGACGGCCGAAATGTTGCAGCCACGGTGATCCCGGTGCGCGATGAACAGCATGTGTTCTTTGCGGGCCGGCGGGTGGTGATTGTTTACGATGATCCTCTGGTAGTGGAGGCTCATCATCACGCGAGCGAGAACAGCTTGGTGGCGCCGATGCCGGGGCGCGTGGTGGCGCTGACGGCAACCCCCGGCGAGCGCGTGGGAAAGGGCGCGCCCTTGATGGTGCTGGAGGCGATGAAGATGGAGTGCACCATCTATGCGCCCGCAGCGGGGCGCGTGGAGTCGTTTCATTTTGCGGCGGGCGACCAGGTAACCGAGGGAGTGGAACTGCTGCAGTTCAAAGCTGAGGCCGCGGGCGAGTGATGGCGGAGCGTGTGCGCATTGTCGAGGTAGGACCGCGAGACGGGCTGCAGAACGAGGCGCGGACGGTGGCCACGGAGACCAAGGTTGCGCTGATCGGAATGCTGGCCGATGCTGGACTGAAGACGATTGAGGCAACGGCGTTCGTTTCGCCGAAGTGGGTCCCGCAGATGGCTGATCACGCGAAAGTGCTGCGCGCACTGCCGCGGCGGCAGGGCGTGAGTTACCCTGTGCTGACTCCAAACCTGAAGGGATTCGAGGAAGCGGTTGCGGCGGGAGCAACAGAAGTTGCGGTATTTGCGGCAGCCTCGGAGACGTTCTCACAGCGCAACATCAATTGCAGCATAGAGGAGAGCCTGGAGCGGTTTGCGCCTGTGTTTGCGGCGGCGCGCGCGGCTGGCGTTCGCGTGCGCGGGTACGTGTCTTGCGTACTGGGTTGCCCCTACGAAGGCGCGGTGGACGCGGAGCGCGTGGCAGATGTAGCGGGCAAATTGTTTGCTGCGGGCTGCTACGAGATTTCGCTGGGCGACACGATTGGAGTGGGGACGCCGAGGCGTGCGCAGGCGGTGATTGGGCGGGTGAGGGAAAGTGTGCCGGCGGCACACTTGGCTGGACATTTTCATGACACGTACGGACAAGCGCTTGTCAACATCTACGCGGCAATGGAGATGGGAGTGCGGGTGTTTGATGCTTCAGTGAGCGGATTAGGCGGGTGTCCGTATGCGCCGGGCGCCGCGGGCAACGCGGCTACCGAAGACCTGGGCTACATGCTCGATGGGATGGGGGTGGAGACAGGCGTGGATCTCGATCGACTGATCGCAGCGGGCGCGTTTATCTGCGGTCAACTCGGCCGGGAAACCCAATCGAGAGTGGCGAAGGCGCGGAAGGGTTGCTGATCGCCTGGCTGTCAGTCGAGGATCTCTGGTTCGGTCCGGTCCTGCACTTCTTGGCGCGAAACGCCTGGAGCAAGCTCAACCAGCTTGAGTCCCCCGGCGGTCACATCCAGAACGCACAGATCGCTTATGATCCGGGAAACGACGCCGGCGCCGGTGAGCGGCAGCGTGCACTGGCGAAGGATTTTGGGTTCGCCATTCTTTGAGGTGTGCTCCATGAGCGCGATGACCCGCCGCACGCCGGCCACCAGATCCATTGCGCCGCCCATTCCTTTGATCATCTTTCCGGGGATCATCCAGTTGGCCAAGTCCCCGCGTTCCGATACCTGCATGGCGCCGAGGATGGCGAGGTCGATGTGGCCGCCGCGGATCATGGCAAAGGAGTCAGCGGAGGAAAAGAAGCTGGCGCCGGGCAACGCGGTTACGGTTTGCTTGCCCGCGTTGATCAGGTCGGAGTCAACCTCCTCTTCGGTGGGGAACGGGCCGATGCCGAGCAGGCCGTTTTCCGATTGAAGCGTGACGTGAATCCCCGGGGGAATATAGTTGGCCACCAGTGTGGGGATACCAATACCAAGGTTGACGTAGAAACCATCCTCCAGTTCCTGCGCGGCGCGCTGTGCCATCTGCTCACGGGACCATGACATGGGATGCCTTTCGCCTACGCCTTTCGAACTGTGCGCTGCTCAATGCGTTTTACGGGATTCGGATTATGTACGATGCGCTGCACAAAGATGCCGGGAGTGTGGATCTGGTCGGGGTCAAGCTCGCCGGCATCGACCAGGATTTCTACTTCGGCCACAGTGATGCGCCCGCAGGTGGCGGCGTTGGGATTGAAGTTGCGCGCGGTCTTGCGATAGATCAGGTTGCCCTCGGTGTCGCCTTTCCACGCCTTGACCAGGGCGAGATCGGCGCGGATTCCGCGCTCCAGGATGTAGGCGTGGCCATCAAACTCGCGCTGTTCCTTGCCTTCGGCAACGGTGGTGCCGACGCCAGTGCGGGTATAAAAGGCGGGAATCCCTGCGCCCCCGGCGCGCATGCGCTCGGCCAGCGTGCCCTGCGGACAGAACTCGACCTCGAGCGCGCCGGAAAGGAACTTGCGCTCGAATTCGCGGTTCTCGCCCACATAGCTGGAGATCATCTTGCATATTTGACCGGATTCAAGCAGGAGCCCGAGACCCCAGCCGTCCACTCCGGCGTTGTTGCTGGCCACAGTAAGGTTGTTCTTCCCCGTATCGCGAAGGGCCGTAATGAGAGATTCCGGGATCCCGCACAGGCCGAATCCGCCCACGGCTATGGTGATGCCGTCTTTGACGATGCCAACAAGGGCAGAATCCGCATTGGGGTAGATCTTCGAGCGTGCCAATCGGGGAACCTTTCAGGGCATGCGCTATGAGAGGACTTGATGCCCGCAAAGTAGTATGCGAGGCTACCCGCCTGCCGCGCAACAGAGTCCTATGCGAACGGCTCGCGCTCCTCTCAACTCAATCATCGCTTCGTTGCGCACTTGCCAGTCTCGTGCCCGGTCGTGAAATACTCTTTTCGGCGATTCGGTTGAGCGCCGATCTCTTGCCCTGTGGGTATTCGCCTTGGAACGAAAGCCGTATACCGCGCGTCTTGAGCGCAAGACCTGCATCTCGCAATCGGCCCAGTGCTATCATTTCGAATTTGTCATCGATGAGTTGGATAGCTTCCCGTTTACTGCTGGCCAGTTTGTCTCCACCGTGGCCATGGATTCCCGGGGGAAGGAGCAGACGCGAGCGTATTCCATTGCGTCGGCGGCGCATGCCAATCGTTTCGATTTGTGTGTCAACCGCGTGGAGGGTGGCTTCTTTTCCAATCATCTTGCCAGCCTGACCGATCTGTCTCCAGGCGGGACCGTTCAGGTGCACGGGCCGCATGGGCATTTCATTCTTCGATCGCCGTTCACGGATTCAATCTTCGTCTCCACCGGCACCGGCATAGCCCCTATGCGCGCGTTTGCTCAATGGCTGTTTCCTGAGAACGGCCCCGACCGCAGCGAAGGTAAGGACATCTGGTGCGTCTACGGGACGCGCCATGAATCCGAACTCTACTACCGCGACGAGTTCGAGGCTCTGGCCGGGCGAAAGCCAAACTTCCACTATGTCGCAACCTTGAGCCGTGCGGACGAGAGCTGGAAGGGCCTGCGCGGCTACGTGCAGGAACATGTGGCCCGCATCGTTGAGGAGCGCGCGGCGCGGTTCGGTCAGACCCTTCCTGCACAGCCCCTCGATCCCGCCATGCCGGCAACGGACCTGCACTTCGACATTCGCGCCTACATCTGCGGGCTCAACAATATGGTTTCGAGCATGCGTGAGAAATTGGCAGGCTATGGCTGGCACCGCAAGCAGATTGTCTTCGAGCGGTACGACTGATGGACAGTCGCCCGCGGCCCATCTGGGCGTTAGCATGGTCGCCATGAACCCAACGAACGCGAAGGTTTTATCCAGCCTCATCCTGGGTGCGTACGCTTGTGCCCGCGTCCTCCAGGTCATCTATGGGCCGATTCCAGCCACCGGTTTGGTTGCATTCGAGGTCCTCTCGGCTTTGGCTTTTGCCCTGGCAGATGGCGCGCGGCGCTTCGGGGTCCGCGGAATCCTCGTGTTCGCAGGCATCTGCGCGGCCGTTGGCAACATGATCGAGAACATCGGCGTGGCCACCGGCTTTCCCTTCGGCCATTACACGTTCCTTGGGGTTATGGGCCCGCGCCTGTTTTCCGTTCCTTTGCTGCTTGGGCTCGCTTACATTGGCATGGCCTATGTCTCGTGGCGAATGGCGGAGGTTCTGGTTGGAAAGGTTGTGCCGAATGGTTCAGCGCTTCGCGTGCTCGCAACGCCGTTGGCTGCATCCGTCCTCATGGTAGCTTGGGATTTGGCGCAGGATCCGGTATGGAGCACCATGCTGCGGGCCTGGGTATGGCGCGACGGCGGACCTTGGTTTGGCGTGCCGTTGTCCAATTACGCAGGCTGGTTCCTTACCGTCTTCGTGATCTTTCTGCTCTTTGCCCTCTTTCTTCGCGGAAGATCAGGAGCGCTCGCGGCGCCGAACAGCTCATCGCCAGTTCCCGCGCTCGTACTCTACCTGCTGTGCGCTGGAGGCAACGTCCTGCAACTCATGGTCCGCCGTGGAATGGAACAGGTGCAGGACGGCAGCGGAAGAAGCTGGCAGGTTGCGGGAATCCTCTCGGCTTCGGCCCTGGTTTCTCTTCTGGTGATGGGAGGGTTTGCCCTTATAACCGCGCTGCGCCTGGTTGAGGCGCGGCGCATGACCCCTAGAGATTGAACAGTTCGCGCAGTCGGCGCGTCTGCGAGCGGCTGACTGGAATCTCCGTTTGCTTCTTGTCGTTCATACGCAGTTGGTAACTGGATTTGAACCAGGGCACCACTTCTCGAATGTGGTTGATATTGACCACAAATCCCCGGTGGGCTCGCCAGAATACTGCGGGATCGAGGAGGTCGAGGAGTTCTTCGAGGGTTCGGCACTTGGACTGCCCGTCGAAACTCTGCGTCACGATCCGAATTACGCCTTCATCGATTGCTGCGTAGCAGATCTCCGCCTGGTCGACGAGAAGAAGCCGGCTCTGCGCCTGCACAATTAGCTTGGCGGGCTGTTGGGAGGACGGGGGACGATGAAGGAGCCGCAGGATGGCGTCCATCTGGGTCTCGGCGGCGGCCGCGGGACCGCCGGCCAGGCGCAATTTGACGCGCTCCACCGTCTGTTCCACGCGGGTCCGGTCGAATGGCTTCAGGAGATAATCGACTGCGTTTACATCGAATGCGCGAACCGCATATTGGTCGTAGGCAGTCGCAAAGACGATTTGGGGCAAAGGCGCGCGGCCCCCGGCTAGGCTGATAGCTGAGACGCTTCGCTCCCTGAGACGTTTGAGGACCGCAAATCCATCTAGTCCCGGCATCTGCACGTCGAGGAAGACCAGATCGGGATGGTGCTCCTCGATCAGGTCCACGGCCTCAATGCCATTAGTGCCCTGAGCCACTACGACTACGCCGCCAACGGACTCAAGCAGGTACTTCAGCTCATCGCGGGCCAGTTGTTCGTCATCGATAATAAGCGCGGAAAGAGGCATGCCGAAGGCTAATTGTAGGAACCTGAGCCTCCGGCTGTCATCTTCTGCGGCGGTTGTCCGGTATCAGTCCCCTATCATGCGCAGCCGCTCCGGCATGCGGTCGGCGGCCAACTCGTGCCCGCACCGGGTGCAGAACTGGTCCGTGGCCCTGACCGTGCGGAAGCAGTTTCCGCAGCTCGCGGTGAGCTGGTAATTGCACTGCGGGCAGAAGTGGAAGTCGCTCTGCACGAATGTGCTGCATGCGGGACACCGCGAAACCAGGGGCTGACGGAGCAGAAAGTAAAGGACGGCCCCAATGCCACCCGGCATAACAAAGCAGATCAGCATCCAGAACCGCGCGCTCATCGAACGGCGAGGCGCGTCCTTGCTGACATAGCCGATCATCAGAAAATAGAGTGAAGCCAGCAGCCCCCAGGAAAGGTTGAAGTAGATTCGGAAGCCAAGAGGCGGGCCCGGATGATGGCGCTGTTCGGGCAGAACCATCCAGAAGTAGTATTCGACGCCGACGAATGCAGCGATGGCAATAATGATGGACCAGAGCGGAATCAGGCGCGCATCATCGTCCACGGCAATGTTTTTCAAATCTCGCATATCTTGCCCTCCTTTGGGGAGGGTTCCCATCAGGCTTTGAGTGTGGAATAACTTTCCTAACCAATGGACGTAGCCGGCGCAATGGAAGTTGCGCCGGCTACGTGAGTGGTGCCTGAGATTGCGTAAACTATTGAAACGGAGGCATATAACGTGGCTGTCCGGGGTTCGGTTTCGCTAAACCAACAACCTCCGAAGAGGTGCAGGGAGGAGAACTGGTTAACGGCTGAAAACGATGTACTTCCGCCCGCTAAACAACCGGAAGCTGCCGCTTGGGTCGGCGGTTACCTGCAGAGGCATCGGGCGTTTCATGCCCGCGTCGGTGGAAGAGTTTACGCTCAGGACTTCATGTCCTCCCACGTCAGTCACCACAAACTTGTCTCCCGCGATGAAGCCGATCCCGTAAATGCCGGCGGGGAGATCGTGGCCGCTGATTTTAAGGGGCGTCTCGGCGATGAAATAGCCCTGATATTTCGTGGAGACGTCACTGGAGTAGCCGCTGGTGTCAACCAGGGTGGCAAGGACATAGTAGCCATCGGAGAACTTTACGCCCCCGGAATTCCGTATCTGCACGGGAGCCGATTGTCCCTTGTAGTAGACGGACTGGGGCAGCAGCTTCTGGGTTTGCGCCGGGTTAAGGATCGTGCTTCCTCCCTGCGCCACGGAATGGCCAGGAACGGACAGGCTGACGATACCCACAACGATTGAAGTGGCGAGCTGACTAAATCCTTTGAAATGCATGGTTTCATCTCCCTCAAAACGGATGCCGGATTGCGCTCCA
>VFSW01010556.1_pt1 | contig 13076 bp, 11 predicted proteins | sample 5358111 | NCBI WGS metagenome assembly VFSW01 (sample SAMN11554181, study PRJNA540505) | mine drainage metagenome | isolation source: sediment from site ElyBrook_90M | place: USA: Ely Copper Mine, Vershire, VT | collected 2017 | reverse complement strand
ATCGCGGGCAGGTCTTCGATCTGACCCGGAGACTCCCCGTCGAACGATCGCTCCATCAGGAACAACGCCACCAGCGCAAAGAACAGCGCCATGAACGGCACCCGCAGCACCGCGTCGTAACCCGGAACTACGGTCAGCGCGATCGCGCACCCGCCCGCTATCGCCTGCAGGCCGATCAACGTCGCCGCCGCGCTCCAGTTCGACATGCCAAGCCGCGTCAGCCGATGATGCGAGTGGTCGAGGCCGCGTTTCGATATCGGATTTCCCGTCGCCAGCCTCGTCACCGTCACCGTCACCGTGTCGAGCAGCGGAACCATGAGCGCCAGCAAGGGCATCGCCAGCCGCGCGGGCAGAGCACCCTCGCCATGGTGACTGGCTTGAATCGACAGCACTCCCAGCACGAGCCCGACCGCCAGCGCGCCTTCGTCGCCCATAAAAATCGACGCGGGCGGAAAGTTGAAAACCATGAATACCGCCAGCGCACCGGCAAGCGCCAGCCCCACGACCATCGTTCCCGCGTGTTGATGCAATCCCGCGACGATCGCGATACTCAACGCCGCGACAATTCCGACTCCCGCCGCAAGGCCGTCGGTCCCGTCGATTAAGTTGAACGCGTTGGTCGCCGTGATCAGCCAGAAAATCGTGAGCGCGATGTTGAGCGGCTGGTAGGGAAGGATGTCGAGCTGGGGTCCCCACCCTCCGAGGATAAAGATCGCAGTCAGTTCCAATATCAGTTTATGCCGCGGCCGCAGATCGACGATGTCGTCGAGCAATCCAACCAGGCACATCGCGACCGCAAACCCCGCGAGCCAGGGGAGACTATGGTACGGCAATACTGACAGGACGCCGACGAATCCGATCGCGGCGATTAAGCCCGCCATCACGGCCAAGCCTCCCAGCAACGCCGTCGGCTTGGCATGGGGGCGGTCGCTTGAAGGTTGTGCAACGATCCCGAAGCGAACGCCTGCCGCTTTTGCCACCGGCATCATCGCCACCGCGACGATAAACGCAGTCAACGGCGTGAGCAGTATTTCAAACCCGGTGGTCAATCTTTAGCCCTTTTAGCTCCACCTGCGCTTCTTTGCTCTCTGCCTGTCACCAGGTCTGCCCACGATGTTCAAAATTCACAAATAGAAGACCCGCATCTCGGTCAACCAAGGCGGTCAGCGCGCAGATGCGAGTCGCCGACAATCATGGCGAGCCTGAGAAGCTTAAAACTTCGGCCAAGCGAACATGGCAGAAGATCGAGGGCTATGTCAAGATACGCTATGTTGATTTATTAAGCGCGTAGACCCGTCCCAGTAGCGAGCGGCCGCCCGTTTCATTCTGGGCGAAAGCAGTTCGGCGGTGTCCGGCGCTAGTTGCGCAGGGAGTTCCCCTTCAGAACAGATTCTTGTCGCGGATTCCCCCTAATTGAGCGGCCATCCGGGCGCTGACGGAAGAGCGGCGGTCATTTGTTTGCGGCCTTATGCAGGTACTTCTCGGGATTCGCGATGAACGCGTCGCGCTCCGTTGTGTCGCAGAAATAGTAATGCTTGCCCGCGTAGTCGGCGGCGGGCGTGTCGCTCTTCACATAAAGCTTCATGCCGCAGTAGGCGCACTTGGTGCTCATGCCGACATCCGGCGCGGGCGGCTAAGCAAGCACCCTGGCTATCGCGGGTGAATCGCCGCACCACGCCGGCGTGGAGAGCGGCGCGAACGAGAGAATCGAAAGCGCCAACAGGATCGCGAGCATGATCGGGAAATTTGAAAGTTTCATCGGCCGCCTCATCCCATTGGACCCTGGTACACCTCGGCGAAGCGAATGCCGAGCTCCATCGGGATCGCCAGGTTGGCATCGCGATTGGTTTTCAGGCAAACGACAGCCGGTCCGTTCGATGCCTTCGCGCCGTTGAGCGCCGCTTCGAGGTCTTCCATGCGCTCGGCGTAAAACGGCTGGCAGCCCAGGCCCTCGGCGACCCGATCCCATCGCACTGTCCCCATCTCGGTGCCGAACGTGCGTCCGAAGAGCATCCGTTCATTCGGCTCCTCCATCGTCCAGGAACCTTCGGCAAACACCACGGTCCTGACCTTCAGGCCTTCGCGCGCAGCCGATTGCATCTCCATGAAGTTGAACCCCGCAGCTCCGTCGCCGCTGACGCACACCACCTCGCGCGCCGGGTTGCCAAGCTTCGCTCCAATGGCAGAAGGGATTCCCGTGCCAAGCATGCCCAGTTCAAGAATGTTCAGGTACGACCGCGGCTTGGTCGATGGCAAGAACCAGGCTGCCCACAACGAAGTGTTGCCGCCGTCGGCGACGTAGATGCTGTCCGAGCCGAAGACCTTGCCGATTGCCTGCATCGCGAGCGCCGGATGAATCCCGGGTCCGCGCCAGGCCGCGACCGGTGCGAACCGCTCCTCGAACCATTTGCGCGAAATCTCTCGATAGCGCTGCGTGTCCTCCCCGCCCTTGGGCCGGGCGCGCTCCGTCTTGAGCATACGCAACAAGCCCTCGAGCGCGCTTTTCGCGTCGGAAACGATCCCGAGCGCGAGCGGCCGCGTGACGCCCATGTTGCGCTGATCGATATCTACCTGGATGAGCTTCTTATTGGCGGGATCGCCCCAGTACTTGTCGTAAGGAATGTCAAGGTTGCCCATCCGCGAGCCCACGACCAGAATGACGTCCGACTCGCTGCGCGCCAGGTCCGCGCCAGGGCCGTAGCCGTTGAGGAAGTTCGGATGATCGACAGGCATCGAGGACCGCCCGGCTATCGTACCGATGACGGGACACTTGAGCAGCTCGACCACCGCCAGCATCGCTTCGTTCGCTTCGGCGCGATCTACTCCGGCGCCCGAGATCACGATCGGCCGTTTGGCGCCGGCGAGCATCCGAGCCGCCTCCTCGAGCTGCGCTTGCGAGGCTCGCGGACCGGCTGCCCGGTACTGATCCGGCGTCAGCATTCGGACCTTTGCGTCGTCACCCATCGCGTACATGACGGGCGCCGGTATCTCGATATGAACCGGCCCCGGCCTCCCGATCCACATTTCGCGAAAGGAAATCCGCATCCCATCGGGGATGCGCTCCCACGACAGAATCGGACCGCTCCATTTGACCACTGGCTTGAAGACTTCGAGCTGATCCTGACCCTGGAAGGTCGCCGGTGACGACGGATAAACGATCCCCAGCCGATGCTGCGCGGTGATAACGACGACGGGGACGCCCTCGTGCCGCGCCGTGATCACGCCGGGGATCAGATTGGCGGACCCGGGACCGGGGTTGCCAAGCACCGCGGCCACCTGGCCGGTCGTCTTGTATAGCCCTTCGGCCATGTGGACGGCGGCAGCCTCGTGGCGAACGGGGACGAATCGCACTTTGTACTGCTCCAACTTGGCGAGCAGCGGATCGACCTCCGGACAGGGGAGTCCGAACACGAATTTGACTCCCTCGTTGACGAGACATCGCAGAAGCAGCTCTGCTCCAGTAATTTCGCTCATAAGATTCTCCAGTGGGGCCGCCGCTTAGCCGGTATTGAAGCAATGAAGCGATCGAAACGAGAAAAAATTCCCGGGGCGGCAACCTTATTCTATCGATGCGGACACTATACTCGCAGCTAAATTCGAGGCAAGCCGCGCGCCTCAGCGTTCGAATCGATAGCCAGCCTTCCCCGGCACAATCACTGCGGATACGATCTACTCGTGCCCGAGCTCGACGTAATCCTCGCGCCCGCGCTGGCTCCCGATGATCTCATCGGCCTCGAGCTTCATTTTCTCGACGCCATCGCCGCGCGCCAGACAGCGCCGGTCCTGCTGATCTACGCGTCGCCGGGCCGCTGCATCTCGATCGGCCGCTATCATTCATTTGGCGCAGCGCCCGAGCACAGCGAAAACGGAATCAACGTGATACGGCGTCTGACCGGCGGCCGCGTCGCCGGCGCAGGCCAAGGATGGCTCGGCCTTGCGCTGATTGTTCCGACGCGCACCGCGCTGCTGATGGAAGACGCCGCGCCAGTTAAAAAACTGAAGCCCGAGCAGATCATGAATCGCTACGCGCGCGGCCTCCTGACCGGCCTGCGGGCGCTCGGAATCGACTGTTTCTACCCCGGCCGCGACGCGATAACCTTCAAGCAGCGCGAGATTGCCATGTGCACTTTCGAAACTGACGCCGCGGGCGCGATGCTTTTCGAGGCGGCGATCGCGCACAATCGCGGGATGGAAGAACTGGTGCACGATTTGGAACGCATCGATCCCGACGGCGCGCTTTCATGCCGCATGTATGACGCCGCGTCCGCCACCAAGGTGGTGCGCGAGCTTGCTCGCGACGTCTCTTTCGACGAGCTCGCCGGCGCGATCGCGTCGGGCTACCGCAGTTCGCTCGGCCAGACTCGACGCCGCGAGTTGACCGCGATCGAATCCGCCCAGGCGCAGCACCGCGGGGATGCGCTCGCCAACGCGGACTCGATGCACCGGCCCGCCGCGGGAGCATCGCCAACGCTCCGAAATCGAATCGCATCGCAACTCGGCGCCATCGAGGCCGCGGTCGCGCTCAAAGCCGACGGCACCATAGAGGCCATGCGGCTCAGCGGCGATTTCATCGCCAATTCGCCGGCTATCGCCCAACTCGAAAGCGAACTTCGCGGCCATCCGCTCGACCTGGCATCGGTCTCACATGCGGTCGCCAACACGTTTGGCGACAACGAAACCGACAATTTCTTTCTCGGCGCGGGCGAACTGTCCAATCTCGTGCGCCTGATCGCGGGCGTGAATTGAGCAGGGGTGACCCCTGCACCCACCGCTAAGGCCGCGCTCCGCTGTCGCGCTGCCCCCGCCAACGGCCTAATATTGCGCTGCCGTCGCCACGGCCAGGGGTGACCCCTGCACCCAATGTTAAAACAAACCGGCACCGCCGCCATCGAGAAATCGATGCGGGAACTTGGCGACGCGCGCAAAACCGTTCAACGCCGCGCGATCGATGAACTCGTGGCGATTGCCGGGTCAGGCAATCCAATCGTCACTGAAAAACTTCGCGAGTCGATCGCAAGCGCCGATCGCCGCGTGCGATGGGCGGCTGCGTACGCGCTGGGCCAAATCGGTGCGGGCGCGTTTGCGATTGCGTGCGCGGACGTGCTGTGCGAGGCGATGTCCGACGACGACGGCGATATCAGGTGGGCGGCGACCGACCTGATGGTCCGCCTGGGGCGCGAAAATCCCGCGCCGATCAGCGCGCGCATCCTCAAACTCGCCGCCGATCCCTTAAGCCACCGCAACGCGCGCAAGATGGCGCTCTACTGCATCCGCGACCTCGATCTCACCGGCCCTGAACTGCTCGCCGTCGTCGAGCGCGCCGTGCACGACCCGGATGTTCACGTGCGGCTGGCGGCGCTGTCGGTGCCGTCGCGGCTGCGCGATGCGCCCGAAGCGGCGGCGAGAATCATACTCGAATGCCTCAAAACCGATCCGGACGCGGGGGTGCGCCGCGCCGCAGCCTCGGCGCTCGGCAATGTTCAAAGCGCCACCGCCGACGCGACGGCGGCGCTTACGTCCGCGGCGGCCGACCCCGCCGACGAGTCGCTCGCGCGAGCGGCGCGCCGCACACTCGATCGACTGGAAAAAGGCCGGCTGGAGAAAGCCAAGCTGGAGAAACGATGATGGCAACGAAAGCGCAACGAGCCGCAGCGAATTATCCGGCCGTCCAACTTGGCAATCCGCACGTGCGGGAGTTTGTCGCCGGCGCGCGCATCGCCCATCTGGCGACCGCCGACGGCGCCGGCGCTCCGCACAACGTACCGCTCTGCTACTGGTTCGACGGCGAGCGCATCTACTTCGCGATCGACGAGAAACCCAAGCGTCAAACCGGTTTGGCGCTCAAGCGGATGCGCAATATCGCGGAAAATCCGCGCGTCGCAATTGTGATCGATCACTACGAAGAAGACTGGTCGCAACTCGCGTACGTGCTGATTCGCGGACACGCGCGCGTGGTCGAAGACGCCGAAGAATACCTGCTCGCGATACGCCATCTGCGCGACAAGTATCTGCAGTACCGCGCGATGAGTCTGACGCCGGAGAAAAATCCAATCGTGAAAGTCGAACCGGTCAGCGTGCACGCGTGGGGCGCGCGCTTTAGCAGGGGTGCCGAAGAGTGAAAAGCTTGAAATCGAACACCACGATCGATCCCAATTTTTCAACACCCCGATAGGAGCACAATAATGGCGGCGAAGCTGTACCAGTTTCTCGGCAGTCCGTTTTGCGCCAAGGTGCGCAAGATTCTGGCGTTCAAGGGCGTCGAGTTCGAAGTGGTCGAGGTCGACTACCTCGAGCGCAAGGAATTGCTGATCGCGTCGGGGCAGATAATGGTGCCGGCGGTCACGCTCGAGGGTGGCGAGACGATCGTCGATTCCGCGCGAATCGCGATGCGACTCGAGGAGCTTTATCCCGAGCCGACGATTTTCCCCGCGGGATGGCGCGGGATGCATCTGGTGCTGGCCGATTACATCGACAACCAGCTCGAGGACGCGCTGTATCGCGTCGCGCTGGCCGACGAACTCGCGATTCACGTTGGGGAGGGTGCGGATCGCGCCGCGCTATGGCGTCTGATTCGCGAGCGCAAGTACGGCGCGGGTTTCGTCGATCTGACCATCTCGGAGCATTCGGCCAACTGGCAGCGTGCGCGCGCCGCTCTGGCGCCGTTCGAGGAGCAACTGGCGGGCACGGCGTTTCTGACCGGCAGAATCGGCCTGGCGGATTTCGCGCTCTATGGCCAGTTGTTCTACCTGGCGTTCACGGGCGATCTGAAAATTCCCGCCGGCATGAAAAATCTGCGCGCGTTCTTCGGACGGGTAGATCGGATCAGCTCAGTGCTCGAGGAGCAGGGGTGATGAGTCCGCTAGGCGATTTCGGCGATTGCGGTGCTCAGGAAATGGCTGAAGAGCGCGCCGCTCGAATCCAGTGCGACATCATATAGCGACGGGGTGCGGCCGGGCACGAACGCCTGATGGCCCTCGTCGGTCAGCGCGTACACTACACAAAGCATCAACGCCAGGTAGGGCCGCCGCGCCATCGGACCGCGGACTAACAGCCAGAAAAGCACTCCATATTCGGTAAAATGCGCGGCCTTGCGAACCAGCGTGTGGCATACGTCAACCGACGCGGCGCTGATTGCGGGAATCAACCATCGCAGAATCGGGTCCATGATCCTGCTGGTGTTGGCGGCGGTAAACGCCGAAGTCGAGAGAATAAAGATCAAGGCGCCCCACATAACTACCGGGACCCATTGACCCAACGCAGCCGGCTCCGAGGCGCCCTCTGATAAAGATTTCGCTGCCTGCATTTAGGTGGCCGCCGTCTTCATGAGCGATGCCCGCCGGGGGCTGCGCAGGCGGAAGTCATGCGGAGATTTCGGGCGCGCAGCTTTTTCATGAAGACGGGGAACGTGTCAGACTTATCAGTCATCGCTTTGCGTTACCAGTGGGACCGCGCGCCGCGCAATCTCATGAGGAAGGCCGCGACATGGACAATCTACTGAGCATACAACGAGCCCAATCGGCGCCGCCGTGCACGGTGGTGATATTCGGCGCGTCGGGCGATCTGGCCAAGCGCAAGCTGATCCCGTCGCTGTACAATCTCGCCGCGTGCGGCCAGGGCATGCTGCCCGCGAGAAGCGCGGTGCTGGGATTTGCGCGGCGCGAATTGTCGCTCGACCAGTTCCGCACAAGTGCGCACGATTGGACCGCCCGGTTCTCGCGCCTGAAAGTCGATGAGGCCTGCTGGGCGGCGTTCGCCGACGGCCTCGACTATCTATCCGGGCTCGACCGTCCCGACGGCTTCGCAAAACTTAAAGCGAAACTTGAAGCTATCGAAAAAGCCCGCGGCATCCCCCCCAATCGCGTTTACTACCTGGCGACCCCGCCCGAAGCGATCGGCGAGTCGGTAGAGCGGCTGGCCCAGGCCGGCCTGATCAATGGGCCGGATGCGCCGAACATCTCAAGGGTGGTCGTCGAAAAACCAATCGGCCACGACCTGGCGAGCGCACTGGAAATCAATCGCGTGCTGGTGAGGCATCTCGACGAGTCGCAGATTTTCCGGATCGATCACTACCTCGGCAAGGAGACCGTGCAGAACCTGCTGGTGCTGCGCTTCTCGAACAATATTTTCGAGCGCCTGTGGGGCAGCCGCAACGTCGATCACGTGCAAATCACCGTGGCGGAGGCGGAAGGGCTGGGTACCCGCGCGATGTATTACGATCGTGCCGGCGCACTGCGCGACATGGTGCAGAACCACATCCTGCAAACGCTGTCGCTGCTCACGATGGAAGCGCCGGTGTCGCTCGACGCGGCGGCGATCATGGACGCGAAGCTCAACGTGTTGCGCACGCTCCGTCCGATCGCGGCGCAGCATGCGCGCGCCAATACGGTGCGGGCGCGGTACGGCGCGGGCCTCGACGCCGACGGCAAGCGGGTGGCCGGTTACATGGATGAACCGGGGGTCCCCGACAATTCGCGCGCCGAGACGTTCGTCGCGCTCAAGACGTATATCGACAACTGGCGATGGTCGGGGGTGCCGTTTTTCATCCGGACCGGCAAGCGGATGAAGCAGCGGGCGAGCTCGATCTACGTCCAGTTCAAGGACGTGCCGCAGATTCTGTTCAATCGCGATTCGGCGATTCCCGCCAACGCGCTGACGATTCGGATTCAGCCCGACGAGGGTTTTTCGTTCGACGTGATGACCAAGCGGCCGGGGCTGGACCTGGTGCTGAAACCGGTGCGGATGAATCTCAGCTACAGGACCGCGTTCGGCGACGGCGCCTCGCCCGACGGATACGAACGACTCCTGCTCGACGTGATGGACGGCGACCATACGCTGTTCCCCAGCGCGCAGTTCGTCGAGAAGTCGTGGGAGTTCGTGCAGGGGATATCGGATTCGTGGAGCAACGGCGCACACGTGCCGATGGCCGAGTATCCGGCGGGAAGCTGGGGACCCAAAGAGGCCGACACGTTGATTGGCACGGCAGGGCGAGTGTGGCATGAACCTTGACCCGGGAATTTTTTCGCGCGGCAGCGGACGCCGCTCGCGCGCCGGGGCGTGCTGCTTGGCACGGATGGCCGCCCTCGGATAACATCTCTCGCGGCTCGCGGCTGCGACGGTGCAGCGCCACCAAGCAGCCTCGACGAGCCTCAACACCGCTTCGAGCACCCGCGCTTTGAGGCGCGGCAGTTCGGATGATCGCGCGCGCATTGAGAGTTCGGCGGCATAAGCGCCGCTTGACGAAACCATAATTTCACGAGGACCGGAGAGCTGCTTGGCCAACATCAACCAGGTCGTAATAATCGGCGCCAACGGCACCATGGGCGCGGGCGCGGGATGCGTATTAGCGGGGGCAGGATACAGCGTCACGCTGCTGGCGCGGACCTGCGAAAAAGCCGCCCTGGGATTCGCCGACGCGCAGAACGATGCGCGCGCCGAAGCGATCGCGGAGCGGCTCTCGGTGGGCGCGTACGACAGCGACCTTAGCCGCACGGTTGGCGAGGCGGCGATTGTGTTCGAGTCGCTGGCCTAAGATCTGCCGCTCAAGCGGCAATTTTTCGAGCTGATCGACAACAGCCGGCGTCCCGACACGATCGTGGCGTCGGGTTCCTCGGGACTGTCGGTCGCGGAAATGGCGCGCGGACGAAGCGCTTCGTTTCGCCGCAATTTCCTCGGCGTCCACCTGTTCAATCCGCCGCAGGTGATCGTCGGCACCGAAGTCATTCCCGGACCCGACACCGATCCGGCGGTGGTGAAGCGCGTCGTCGGGATGCTGACGAAACGGCTGGGGCGCAAGGTGATCGTCAGCAAAGATATGCCGGCGTTCGTCGGCAATCGGGTCGGCTTCAAGGTGCTGAACGAAACGGCGCAACTGGCCGCCGAACACGGCGTCGCGTTTATAGACTATTTGATCGGGCCGCATACCGGGCGCGCGATGGCGCCGCTGGCGACCGTCGATCTGGTCGGATGGGACGTGCACAAGGCGATCGTCAACAACGTCCATGCCAACTGCGAGGACGAGGCGCACGAGTCCTTCGCGATGCCCGCGTATATGAATGCCGCGCTTCACAAGGGATGCCTGGGCGACAAGACGCCCGAGCGTGGCGGCTTCTACCGCCGCGCGGGCAAGCAAGTGTTCGTGCTCGATCCGAAAACCGGCGGGCACGAGAACTACCAGAAACCCGCGCCGATCGAATTCGTCGAAAAGATGAAACAGTTGCATCACGTGGGCCGCTACGGCGAGGCGTTGAAGGTCCTCGCCGAAGCCAAGGGGGCGGAGGCCGACCTATGCCGCCGCGTCGTGCTCGGCTACGTCAGCTACGCGCTGAACCGCGTCGGCGAAGTGGCCGCGAGTTCGGCCGACGTGGACACGATCATGTCGTACGGCTTCAACTGGGCGCCGCCCACCGCGATCGTCGATTTGCTCGGCGCGAAGAACACGGTGGCGATGCTGCAAAAGCTGAAACTGACGGTCCCCGCGGTCGTCGAACAAGCTGCGGCGCGCGGTGCTAGAATGTTCTCCGGCGGCATACTCGAATACGGCCGGACCTTTGTTGGATAATTCAATTCGATGACCGATAGGAGCGCGCGATGACGAAACCAGCGCCGGTGTACGTATTGGGCGGAGCGCAAACCGACTTTGCCCGCAATTGGTCGAAAGAAGGCAAGCATTTCGTGGCGATGATGCGCGAGGCAACTTTGGGCGCGCTCGAAGCTACCCGGATCGAGCCGCGCGAAGTTGAAACTGCTCACGTCGGCAACTTCGCCGCCGAGTTGTACGCCAGGCAGGGCCATGTCGGCGCATTTTTCCTCGAGATCGATCCCGCTTTCTCCGGGCTGCCGACCAGCCGTCATGAAGCGGCATGCGCGTCGGGCTCGATCGCCCTGATCGCGGCGTCGGCCGATATCGAAGCCGCGCGCTACGACCTGGCATGCGTGGTCGGCGTCGAACAAATGAAGACGGTCGATTCCACCACCGGCGGCGACATCCTGGGCACCGCGGCGTGGTACGAGCGCGAAGCCAAGGGAATCGAATTCCCGTTTCCGAAACTGTTTGGCCGGCTCGGCGACGAGTACGATAAGCGCTACGGCCTCAAGGATGAACACCTCGCGCACATTTCGGCGGTGAATTATTCCAACGCCAAGCGCAACCCGAACGCGCAGACCCGCAACTGGTTCATGAGCGAGAGTCACGCGCAGCGCGAAAGCAAATTCAACCAGGTCATCGGCGGCCGCATCAAAGTCAGCGATTGCTCGCAAGTGACCGACGGCTCGGTCGCGCTTTTCCTCGCGTCGGAAAAATTTGCCGGCGTGTGGGCCAAACGCAACGGCAAGCGGCTGGCCGACATTCCGCGCATCCTCGGCTGGGGCCATCACACGGCGCCGCTCGAATTCGACACCAAGGTCACCGAGAGCAGGGACAACGCCTACGTGTTGCCGCATACACGCCAGGCAATCCTCGACGCCTTCAAGCGCGCGGGCATCGCCTCCACCGCCGAGCTCTCGGGAATCGAGACCCACGACTGCTTCACCACCTCCGAGTACATGGCGATCGATCATTTTGGAATCACCAAGCCGGGCGAATCGTGGAAGGCGATCGAGGAAGGGGTGATCGAGCTCGGCGGCAAGCTGCCGATCAATCCGAGCGGCGGGCTGATCGGCGCGGGCCATCCGGTCGGCGCGACCGGCGTGCGCCAGATGCTCGATTGCTATCGGCAGATAACGGATAGCGCGGGCGACTACCAGGTCGAGGGTGCGAAGAAATTTGCGATGCTGAACCTCGGCGGCAGCGCCACCACCAGCTGCGCGTTCATCGTCGGCAAGTAAGCGCGCCGGCCGATCTGCTATCTGATTAGCGTCGAAGTCGATTCGGCGACGTCGGTCACCATCCTGCCCGTCGGTGAGAAGGTTCCGGCCGCGGTGTTGTAGAGGTCGGCCCAGTTTGACCTGCCCCCGGCGATCAGCGCGTTGCCGCTGTCGAGCACGGTTGCGGTCGCGCCGGCGTGGACGTTGTTCATCGGGCCGGTGGCGGAAAAAGTAGCGTGCGCGGGATCGAAAAGCTCGGCACTCAGCAGAAATTCCGTTTCGCTGCCCTGACCGCCTGCGATCAGCACCCGGCCGTTGGCCAGCAATACCGCGGCTTGAAGCGTGCGCGCGGTGGTCATCGCGCCTACCGGTGAGAAGCTCGCCGTCTGAGGATTGAAAACTTCCGCGCTGTCGCTCGGCGCGCTCACGTCGCCGCCGCCCGCGATAAGCACGCTGCCGGCGAGCGTACCCGCGACGACACTCGGGGAAAGCCAGGTGGCGCTGTGAGTCTCGCGCGGCGTAATCATCCTGCCGGTCGATGTGAACTGCCCAGCGACCGGGTCATAGAGTTCAGCCGTGGCGACGTCGCCGCCGCTCTCATCGCTGGTGCCGCCTGCGATCAGCACGTTTCCCGCCAGCGGACCGCTGGCGAGCAGCGTGGCCGAATGGCGGGCGCGCGTCGCCTTCATCGCGCCGGTCGCGGTGAACTTGCCGGTGGCAGGATCGTACAGTTCCGCGCTCCTGAGAGTGGATCCGTTTGCGGCGGCGGTGCCTCCCGCGATCAGCACTTTGCCATCCGCCGGGCAGTTGCATCCGGAAATCAGCGTTGCCGTATGCGCGGCGCGCGCGGTGTTCATCTTCGACGCAGCCGCCGAAAATGTTCCACTGGCCGGGTCGTACAATTCAGCCGACGACAGCGAGTGGCCCGAGGGGCCTACGCCGCCCGCGACCAATATTTTGCCGCCGGGCAACACTGTCGCGGTGTGATCCGCGCGCGCGTCCTTCATCGGTGACGTGGCTGCGAACGCGTTGCTGGCCGGATCGAAAAGCTCCGCGCTCGAGAGTGCGAATTGCCCGTTACCCTGCCCGCCCGCCAGCAGTACGAAACAGGAATGCGACCGGTCCACATCGGGTTGGCTGGCCGAGGGAGGGCCGCCGCCCGGGTTTGAGACAACCGAAGGATTGGACCCGCCGCCCGAGGCGCCGGGCAAACCGGCCGACGATCCACCCGTCGGCGAAGTCAGGGGCATCGACGCGCCGCCAGGCGTGTGGAG
>VFSW01010555.1_pt1 | contig 13076 bp, 13 predicted proteins | sample 5358111 | NCBI WGS metagenome assembly VFSW01 (sample SAMN11554181, study PRJNA540505) | mine drainage metagenome | isolation source: sediment from site ElyBrook_90M | place: USA: Ely Copper Mine, Vershire, VT | collected 2017 | reverse complement strand
CCGCATTCGGTGGTGTTTATCCCCCCCCCCAGGGATCGCGGATCCAGGGATAGCGGGTCCAGGGATCGCGGGTCCGGGGATCGCGGGTCGTGGGACCGCTGGTCCCTGGCGGGTTTCCCTCACGGGACACGCGGGGCAGAGCCCTTTGGCCTTGCCTCCCCCGCATCGCACGAGGTGCAGACCGCCCCCAGGTGCGCTATGGATTTTCTCCCCTGACGGAGCCCGTGCCATGCCCTATCTGGTCGCCGCCGATCTGCCCGCCGCCCCTGCCGGGGACCGGCTGCGCGCCCTGCTCGCCCGGCCTGGCATCCTGCCGATGCCCGGGGCGCAGAACGGCATGGCCGCGCTGCAGGCGAAGCAGGCGGGGTTCGAGGCGCTGTACCTGTCCGGCGCGGCGATGACCGCCTCCATGGGGCTGCCCGATCTCGGCGTGATCACGGTGGACGAGGTGTGCTTCTTCATCCGCCAGGTGGCGCGCGCCAGCGCCCTGCCGGTGCTGGTGGATGGCGATACCGGCTATGGCGAGGCGCTGAACGTGATGCACATGGTGCGCGCCTTCGAGGAGGCCGGGGCGGCGGCGGTCCATATCGAGGACCAGCTTCTGCCCAAGAAATGCGGCCATCTGAACGACAAGAAGCTCGCCGATCCGCACGACATGGCCGCCAAGGTCGCGGCCGCCGTGCGTGCGCGGCGTCATCTGCTGGTGCTGGCGCGCACCGATGCCGCTGCCAGCGAGGGCATGGACGGGGCGGTGGCGCGGGCGCAGCTGTACCTGGCGGCCGGTGCCGATGCGATCTTCCCAGAGGCGCTGACCACCGCCGAGATGTTCCGCGAATTCGCCGCCAGGGTGAAGGCACCGCTCCTGGCGAACATGACCGAGTTCGGCCGCACCCCGTTCTTCACCGCCGCCGAGTTCGAGGCGATGGGCTACCGGATGGTGATCTGGCCGGTCAGCTCGCTCCGGGTCGCGAACAAGGCGCAGGCGGAGTTCTACGCCGCGCTCCGCCGCGACGGCGGGGCCCAGAACCAGCTCGACCGGATGCAGACCCGCAGCGAGCTCTACGCGGCGATCGGCTATCACGACTACGAGGCGCTGGATGCCTCGATCGTCCGGACGGTGATCCCGCAGGGCATGCCCCAGAACGGCGATGGCGGCGCCCGGGGCGGCGTTCCGCGCGCGGCGGGCGACCGATCGGGCGCGCCCTCGGCGGCGGGTGCCGCAAGCCGGCAGGGGGGCTGAAACGGCGGGCGGCGCGGCGGGGGCGATGACGCGGCCGCTCTATATCGGCAGTGAGATCTACCGGTTCTCGACCTATGGCGCGGGCCACCCGCTGGCGGTGCCCCGGGTCTCGACCTGCACCGATCTGTGCCGCGCCATGGGCTGGCTGCCGGAGACGGCCTATCGCGACGCGCCCCAGGCCAGTGAAGACCAGCTCGCCCGCTTCCACGACCCGGCCTATCTGGCGGCGCTGCGCCGGGCCGAAGCGCGCCAGGAGATCGCCGCGGCGGATGCCGAGCGCTATCGGATCGGGCGCGACGGCAACCCGGTCTATGCCGAGATCTTCCGCCGCCCCGCTACCTCCGCCGGTGGGGTGCTGCTGGCGGCCCGGCTGACCGCTTCGGGCGGCATCGTGCATTGTCCCGGCGGGGGCACCCATCACGGCCGGCCCGACCGCGCCGCCGGGTTCTGCTATCTCAACGATCCGGTGCTGGGGATCCTCGCCTGGCTCGATCAGGGGCTGGACAACATCGTCTATCTGGACCTCGACGCCCATCACGGTGACGGGGTGCAGGATGCCTTCCACGATGACGAGCGGGTGCTGACCATCAGCCTGCACGAGGCCGGGCGCTGGCCGGGCACCGGGGCGCTGGCCGACCGGGCCGGCGGGGCGGCGCGCAACCTGCCGCTGCCGCGGGGCTTCAACGACACCGAGCAGCGGTTCCTGATGCAGCACGCGGTGCTGCCGCTGATCCGGGCGCGGCGACCGCAGGCGATCTTCCTGCAGACCGGCGCGGATGCGCTGGAGGAGGACCCGCTGTCGCGCCTGTCGCTGTCCAACAATGCCTATTTCGCGGCCGTGGCAGCGGTGCGCGATCTGGCGCCGCGGCTGGTCGTGGTGGGCGGTGGCGGCTACAACCCTTACAGTGTCGGCCGCTGCTGGGCCGGCATCTGGGCGGTGCTGAACGGGATTTCGATCCCCGAACGGGCCAGCCCGGAAGCCGAAGCGGTGCTGCGCGGCCTGGTCTATCATCGTGCCGCCGGACGCGACCCGCCGGCACACTGGCTGCAGACCCTGCGGGACGCCCCGCGCGAAGGCCTGGTGCGGGCGGAGGTGGAGGAACTGGCCGAGTTGACCCTGAAGGAGGATGTCTCCGCATGAAACGCCGCACCCTGCTGGCACTGCTGCTGTTGCCGGCGCTGCTGGCGCTGCCCCCGCTTCCCGGCCTCGCTCAGACCGAGCCGGACCCGAAGGCCGCGCAGAGCGACCTGCCCAAGGAAAAACTCACGATCATCACCCGCGACGGGCAGCGGCACGATTTCCAGGTGGAACTGGCGAAGACCCAGCCGCAACAGACGGTCGGGCTGATGTTCCGCAGCTCGGTGCCCGAGGATGGCGGGATGCTGTTCGACTGGGGCCATGAGCGCAACAGCGAGATGTGGATGCGCAACACCGTGGTCTCGCTCGACATGGTGTTCATCCGCGCCGACGGCACGATCCGCAGCATCGCCGAGCGCACCGTGCCGCAGAGCCTGGCGGTGGTGGACAGCAACGGCCCGGTGCTGGCCACGCTGGAACTGGCGGCGGGCACCACCGAGCGGCTGGGCATCCGGGTGGGCGACAAGGTGGAGGGCAGCATCTTCGGCAAGGCGCCCTGATGGCCGGCTCGGTCGCGGGAGGGGATGCCCCGGTCGGGCGCGACGATGCCAGCCTGGCCGGCTGACCGAAGGCCGAGGGGTCTGCCAGCGCGGCCCGGCCCGTCCTGCCGGGGCGACGGCCACCGGGCCCGCGATCGTCGCGCAGCGCGCGGCTTGCGCCGGCGGCGGGGGATCAATAGCTTGCTGCCGATCCCGGCGGATCCCGCGGGGCGGGGCGTGGCGCAGCCTGGTCAGCGCGCGTGTTTTGGGTACACGAGGCCGCCGGTTCAAATCCGGCCGCCCCGACCAGACCGGCCGCCCCGACCAGACCGGCCGGACGGCATCGGCCGGCAGGGCCGGCGCCGTAGGGGTGATGGCAGGCGGCGGCCGGGGGCGGCCAGGACAGTTCGGAGATGATGCATGCGCGCGCGGATCTATCAGCACCCCAAGAGCGCGATGCAGTCCGGCCATGCCGGCACGCAGGAATGGCGGCTGGATTATGCGCCGACGGTGCACCGGCAGGCCGATCCGCTGATGGGATGGTCCGGCGGGACCGAAACCCAGACCCAGGTGACCCTGCATTTCGACACGCGCGAGGCAGCGGTGGGCTACGCGGAACGGCACGGGATCGCCTATGATCTGGAACTGCCGCCGCCGCGGCGCATCCGGCCGAAGGCCTATGCCGATAATTTCCGCTTCGGACGGGTCGAGAACTGGACCCATTGAGGCGCCCTTAGCTCAGTCGGATAGAGCAACAGCCTTCTAAGCTGTGGGTCGGTGGTTCGAGTCCACCAGGGCGCGCCAGGGATCACGGCGCGGGGGCCGGCCCCCCGGGCGAAATTGCCCGCAGCACCAGGCGCGGCCAGTGAGGCCAGGCGACGGTGCTGAACTCCAACCGCGATGGCCTCGATCGATCGCAAAACTGGAGCGATATCGCATCAGGTTGACTGCAACAGCGATAGAATTGCTCGACAGGACAGAGAGCTGGAGCGCGGACGGACCGCTGATCCGATTGAACCGGTTCCGATCGCGCGCCAGAGCAACATCAGATCGGGCACCGCGCTAGCGCTGCGGCAGCCGGTTCCATTCGTTCAGCCCGCCGGTCAGCACGAAACACTGCAGATCCGTGCTCGCGGCCAGCCGGCCCGCCGCCAGGCGCGTGCGGTTGCCGGACTGGCAGTGAAAGACCACCCGGCGTGCCGATTCCGGGGCCGCGAGCTTCGATGGGAAGCGCGACAGCGGGACGGAGACGGCGGCGTCCAGATGCTCGCGGCGGAATTCCTCGGGTTCGCGCACATCCACCAGCAGCGTGTCACCGGCCGCCAACCACGCTCTCAGCTGCTCGGCCGAGACCGGGCTCAGCGCCGCTTGCCGTGCGGTCAGGCTTCTCAGCAGCGACCAGGGCGATAGCTTGGTCCTCAAGACTGTTCTCCTTCTGCGATGCGGGCCAGCGCCTGGTGATCGAGGACGCGTATCGACCCCTGGCCCGCCTGAATGAAATTGTCGCGGGCGAACAGCTTGAGCGTTCGGCTGATCACTTCGCGTGCGGTTCCTAGCTCCATGGCGAGACGTTCGTGGGTCAGCTGGACGCAGCCTTCCTCATCCGCCAGGGCCAGCAGGCAACGCGCCAGCCGGACCTGGATGCTGGTGAAGGCGACGCTGGAGACGACTCGCATCAAATCGACGATCCGCTCGCCATAGGAGGCGAACACCAGCCGCCTGAAGATCGCGGATTCGGCAATGAGCCGATCGAAATCCGCCGGCGAAACACCGGCGGCCTTCGTCGGGCGCTCGGTCAGCGCATAGGCGGCGTAGGCATCGGTGCCGAGCAGCGCGGCGGTGGTGAGGATGCAGGTCTCGCCTCGCCCGATCCGGTAGAGGATGATCTCGTGGCCGCCGATATCCAGCAGGTGCACGCGGACGCTTCCCTCCGTCACCAGGAGGTAGCGCTCACAGGTCTGGCCGGCCTCGAAGACCACCGTCCCCGCCGGGATCTGCAGGAAGCGGCAGGCCGAGCGGAACAGTTCGGCCGGACCGGGCTCGAGCGCGGCCAGCGCCGGAAACGCGGCGATGAGATCGCAGGAGACTGCGTCCGTCCGCGTCACCGGCACCGGCGGAGGCTCAGGGCGAGGCGGCGGGCCGCCGGCATGTCCTGATCCCCAGTAGCGTGTAGGCCGGGCAGAAGCTCACGAGCCCGGTCAGGATCAGCACCACGCCGGCCACGCCGACATAGCGCCACGGCGATTGGTCGAGCAGCCCGAAGGCGATCAGCGCCAGACCGGCGATGATGCGGATGGCACGGTCCACGGAACCGACATTTGCTGTCATTTGCACCTCCACTGTCGTGCGGCGGAATTTTTCCGCCGGCCTTCGGCTTCATACGTCCCGATCGCGGCCTCTGGCCGTGACGAAGTCACGACGGGCGGGGCTGGCGCGTTCCCGGGCCAGAGGCAGCCGGATCGCCCGCGGCGCCCGCGCGGAGGAGGCTCGCCGGGGGACGGCTCCCGCTAAACCGCTTCATCCTGCCGCCGGCCGGTCGCGACCACGCTCAGGCGTCCGGCCGGCAGGGGGCGCTGCAGCGCGAGCGCCGGCGCGAGGTCCGCCGAGAGCCAGGCATCCCACTCCTCCTCCGCGGTCAGGATCACCGGCATCGCCTTGGCATGCACCGGCGCCACGATCTCGTTCGCCTCCGTGGTCAGGAAGGCGAACAGCAGATGCTCGCCGGTCTCGCGCTTGCGGGTGCCGGTCCAGGGCCGCCAGATCCCCGCGAAGGCGAAGGGCGGCCGGTCCGGGCCGAGCGCGAACCAGGTCGGTATCTTCGGGGTGCTGTCGGTATATTCACAGAACGAGGTGGCCGCCACCAGGCAGCGGAAGTGCGGCTTGAGCCAGGCCCGCCAATAGGGGCTCGCGGGATTGCGCACGTTGGTCACCGGCCGCGTGCCGAGCCCTTGCGGTGGCGGAAAGCCCCCGCGCATCATCTCGATCACCCGGGTGCCGTCCGGGTCCCGGCGCCGCCGGGGGGCCTGCTGGTCGGGGAAGATCGCGGGCAGGGGGGGCTGGTTGCCCGTCCGGTCCCGATCCGCGCGGAACAGCGCCTTGATCGCGTCACGGCTCCGCGTCATCGAATACAGGTTGCACATGCGCGCAAGCGTAGGGCGGTCGGGCCTCCCGGAGAATGGCCGAGCTGGCCGGTGCAGTGCTTGCCCGGGTCTCTGTCCCTCAGCGGAGGCAGAGCCGGGAACGCAGTGCGGCGCCGGTGTCTCCGGACGTTTCCACCCTGCTGTGGAGTCTCGATATCCCTGAACCGCCCTCCAGGTGAGAGTCCGATCGCGGGGCACAGCCATCGCTGTCGGGTCGATGCCGGAGCCCTGGTCTCGATCGCTCAGGCCCGCGGCAGGCGCACCACGAACCGGGCGCCGAGCACATGCCCGGCCGCATCGCGCCGGTTCTCTGCCGCGACGCGGCCCTTCAGCGCCTCGACGATCTGGCGGCTGATCGACAGGCCGAGGCCGGAATGCTGCCCGAACCGCTCGCCTTGCGGGCGTTCGGAATAGAACCGGTCGAAGATGTGTTCAAGCTTGGCCTCGGGGATGCCCGGCCCGTCGTCTTCCACGCTGATCTCGATCATCCCGCCGCTTTCGTGTGCGCTCAGCCCGATTCGTCCCTCGCGCGGGCTGAAGCTCTCGGCATTGGCGATCAGGTTGCGCAGCACCTGCACCAGCCGGCCCTCCACCGCGCGCACCACCAGCCCCTCGGCCGGCGCGTCCAGTTCGATATGCGGTCCGTCCGCCTGGCGCGTCGCATCATGGATCTCGGCGAGGGTCGCCAGGATCGGCGCCAGATCGACCGGCTCGGTGGCGACGCGCGACAGTTCCGCATCGACGCGCGAGGCATCGCTGATATCGCTGATCAGCCGGTCGAGCCGGCCGACATCCTCGCCGATGATCGCGAGCAGGCGGCGCTGCTGGCCCGGGTCCTCGACCCGGCGCAGCGTTTCGATGGCGCTGCGGATCGAGGTCAGCGGGTTCTTGATCTCATGGGCGACATCGGCGGCGAAGCGCTCTATCGCGTCCATCCGCGCCCACAGCGCTTCCGAGGAATCCGACAGCGCATGCGCCAGAACCCCCACCTCGTCGCGGCGGGAGAGCAGCCGGCGCGAGACCGAGCCGATCCGGCCCTTGCCCTCGCGCATCTGCTCGGCGGCGGAGGCGAGCTGCAGGATCGGCCGGGCGATGGTGAGCGAGAGATACCACGACAGCAGCACGGTCAGCCCGAGCGCCAGGCAGAACAGCGCCAGGATCGACATCCGCACGTCGAACAGGCTGTCGTCGATCTCGCGCGCCTCCCGCGTCAGCAGCACGATGCCGGCAGTCTGGCGGTTGCGGGTCACCGGCTCGGCCACGGTCACCAGCAGGCGGTTATCGGCGGTGCGGCGGATATAGGGCGGCATCTCGCGGCTCGATCCGCCGATGCGCAGTTCCTCCTTCACATCGGGCTGCCAGTCGATGCCCTGGGCGTTGGGGCTGGTCTCCACCACCGGGTCGGAGGAGTGGTGGGGAAGCAGTTCCAGGATCCGGTCATAGGCCCAGCCGATCGTGCCGCCGAGCGTGCCGCGATCGACCGCCGGCGCCAGCGGCTCGGTGGTGACCGCCCCGGCGCTGTCCTCGGCCACCCGGCTGTCCGCGACCAGGTGGCCGTCGGGCGCATACAGCCTGGCCTGGGCGTTGGGGGTGGGTTCGGTCAGCCGGCGCAGCAGCGGCCGGGCGATTTCGGGTACCAGTTTCGGGTTGTCCGGGTCGGTCGAGCGAACGGCACTTTCCCCGAGCGCGCCGGCATAGATCTTGGCCTGCTCGCGCAGGGTGAGGACCTCGGCGACCAGCAGCCCGTTCTGGTACTGGTCGAGATACAGCAGCGCCACCACCAGCAACGCCAGCGGCAGGGCGTTGACCAGCAGGATGCGGCGCAGCAGCGGCGAGACCAGGCGCGGCCGGGCGATCCGCCGCACCGCAGGCCCCGTGGCGATGCCGGCGGGGGCGGTCAGGCTGGCTTGGGCGATACCGTCTGGCATGGCAGGGGCCTTGGCTGCGCGGTCACTATTCCTTGTAGCGGTAGCCGATGCCGTACAGCGTCTCGATCTTGTTGAAGCTGTCGTCCACCGCCCGGAACTTCTTGCGGATACGCTTGACATGGCTGTCGATGGTGCGGTCGTCCACGTAGATGTTCTCGCCGTAGGCGCCATCGATCAGCTGATCGCGGGATTTCACGAGGCCTGGCCGCACCGCCAGCGCCTTGACCAGCAGGAACTCGGTCACCGTCAGCTGGATGTCCTGGCCGCGCCAGAGGCATTGGTGCTTGGTCTCGTCCAGGGTCAGATCGCCGCGGGTCATCACCCCGCTGGGCAGCGCGCCCGAAGCCTCGGCGCGGCTCGCGTCGTTGCGGCGCAGCAGGGCGCGGATACGCTCGATCAGCAGGCGCTGGCTGAACGGCTTGGTGATGTAGTCGTCCGCGCCCAGGCGCAGGCCCATCAGCTCGTCCACCTCCTCATCCTTGCTGGTCAGGAAGATCACCGGCATGGCGCTGCGCGCGCGCAGCCGCTGCAGCAGCTCCATCCCGTCCATGCGCGGCATCTTGATGTCGAGCACGGCGAGATCGGCCGGCCGCGCGGAGAGCCCCTGCAGGGCGCTTTCGCCGTCAGTATAGGTGCGGACCAGAAAACCCTCCTGCTCGAGTGTCATGGTGACGCTGGTCAGGATATTGCGGTCGTCGTCGACCAGGGCGATGGTCTGCTTCATCTCGGTGCCTGCGTACTCTCTTGGGAAGCGTTGATCGGTGAGGCGGGTCCGGGGCCGGACCGGCAGGGCGGATGGGCCGGTTGCGGGACCCTGTCGGGCCGGGCTCCCGCCTGACGGCACGTCCCTTCAGGTTGGGCCTGCGGGGCCAACTCCCAAGGCCGGGCCTTCCCAGGCGAGCGCCCCCCAAGGATTTCGACCTCCAGCATTGCACCCTTGCGGGGGAAGGAGTCTATCGATGGGCTCGGCGCTTGCGCCATCCTTGGAGCCTGCCAGGTAAGTGTGGCGGAAAGCGGTAGGGAGTGGACAGATCATGGCGGAAACCTCCGAACAGCCGGCGGGCGGTCCCACCGCCAGGATGGCGGCGGCGTGGGAGGCGCGGCGGCTGCTGCGCGCGGGCCGGGTCGGCAGCTTTGCGACCGCGGCTGCAGGCCAGCCCTTCGCGGCGCTGGTGACCCCGGCGACGGCGCCCGATCTCTCGCTGCTGGTGCTGCTCTCCGGCCTCTCGGAGCATACGCGCCAGCTGCGGGCCGATCCGCGCTGCGCCCTGCTGATCGCCGGCGCGCCAACGGATATCAATCCCCAGACCGCGCCACGGGTGACGGTCTGCGGCAGCGCCACGCTCAGCGAGGACCAGGCGCTGAAGGCGCGCTGGCTGGCGCGCCATCCCTACGCCGCGTTCTACGCCGGATTTGCGGATTTCTCGCTCTGGCGGTTGCCGGTCGCCGAGGCGCATTATGTCGGCGGCTTCGCCCGCGCTTTCCGGCTGAGTGCGGCCGATCTGGCGCCCGATCCCGCAGCGGTGGCGGCGGTGCAGGAGGCCGAGACCGCGATCCTGACGCATTGCAACGACGATCATGCCGATGCGCTCGGCGCGATCGCACGCGAAGCCGGCGGAACCCCCGGGACGTGGCGGATGGTCGCGACCGATGTCGATGGCTGCGATCTCGCCCTCGATGACGAGGTTCTGCGCATTCCCTGGTCGGCGCCGGTGGCCGGACCGCAGCAGATCCGCCAGGAGCTGGTCCGTCTGGCTGCCGCCGCGCGATCCTCCGACGCGGCCCGGGGCGATCAGGACGTCCGGTCTGGATAGAGGCGGACGCCTTCCGCCCAGCTGGGCCAGCCGCCTGCTGGCGGGACCCTCAGGCCACGAGTGTTCCCGTGCGCGGCGCTTCAGCCCACCCGGTCACGGGCGGTAGGTGCCCCGCATGATCGCCGGAAAATCCGAGCGGCAGATGGCGAACTCGGTCAGTTCGCGCGGGCTCAGCGACTCCAGCTCGCGCAGCAGCTGCAACCGCCGCGCCCGCTCTGCGCGCCAGGTGGACCAGGCGCCGGAGATCCGCTCGAACAGGCTGGCCGGCGACCCGCTGATCCGGTCGGCCGCAACATCCATGATCAGTCCCATGGTATCTACTCCTCTTTGTGCAGCGCACCAATTGCTGCGCCGCAGCATATCGGCGGCCGCCCCAGGCATGTCAACCCGTCACCGGAAGACGGGAGGACGAAACTCGAACACTGTGTGTTTCCAGATTGTTGCGCCATCTCACGGGGGGCGGAACCCAATCGACGCGGAACCCGGCCAGCGCGGAACCCGGCCGGCGCGGAACCGGGCCAGGCCTCTCCCGCGGCGTGCCTCCCCTGGAGAGTGTCGGCCAGCGAAAAGGCTCCGGGGCTTCGGCGGGACTGCAGAGTGCGGCGCCCACCCTGGCCCTTCCCACTTCCGGCAGCCGCCGGCGGAGGCTGATGGCCGCCTCCCCTGCCCGGTGGCAGAGCCGTTGCGGACGCTCAGGCGCCGACGTCGTCGCTTGCCGTCAATGCGCAGCCTTCGATCCGCCACTTGCCATCGGGTTCGCGCTCCATCGTGTAGAGCGCCAGCACCGACTGGCCATCGGGGCCGACCAGATCCACCTTCTGCACGAGCCGCCCGCCGAGACTCAGCAACGCGCCGAACGCCACCGACCGGGGGCGGTAGACCGGCGGATAGCCGTGCTGAACCATGGCCAGGAAGCGCGACGGAGTGCCGAACATCGCCTGGATGCCCGGGGCGGCATCGCTGAAGGCGGCGGCCGCGTCGTCGTGCCGGAATGCCTCGATCTGATGGGCGATCACCTTCTGGATCGCCTGGCCCGCGGCCGGATCCGGGGCAGCCACCCCGGTCTGAACGTCTGCCGTGGCCCGATCGGCCACGCGCCGCACCATCGCGGCCGCGCCGGTCTGGGTGCCGGTTGGCGAGAGGGCCGTGGCCCCGGCCGGTGCCGGCAGGATGATCAGGCCTGGCTTGGATGCGTGACCCGACAGCGGGACAACGCCTAGCACCGACACCAGAACGACCAGTGCAGTACGCATGGGAGCCTCTTCGGAACGCGGGTTGACAAATCTGATGTCTACATGGGGCGGCCGGGCGGGTTCGGCAATCGAACCCTCGGCCCTGCGGCGCGGAAAACGGCATCGCATCGGCGCGCGGCCCCGGCCGTGCGGCCGGGTTGGCGGGACTGCGCCGCCAGGCGAGGCCGTCTCACGAAGCGCGCGCTGATCGCTGGCCGGTCCCAGGCGCTCGACCGCTCGCCCCGCGCGATCCGGCTGACGTGGTGCAACCGCTCCCACCGGGACCACCCGTCCGGACTCCCCATCCGCCCCTCCTGCCTCAGCCGGAACGGCCCGTGAGAGCGCCCCGCCCGGGCGCAGCGTGACCCCGGCATGGCGATCCCGCGGTGTGGGTGGGTTCAGGCGGGCGCGGGGATCGGCCGGCCACCAACGCCTTGCACCGGGCTTGCCGGGTTCGCCATGGGTCACCGGCCCCGCGCCTGAGAGGATGATTTCCTCCGTGCCGGCATTGCTCTAAGCAGCGCCTGTGTCCGAGCCAAGTGTCCCCGCCCCCCCGACGCACGCACCGACGCACGCACCGACGCAGGCTGCGGCACTGGCCGCGGCAGCAAGGCGCGAAGCCGATCTGATCGCCGAGCTGACCCGGCTGCGCCGGGAACTCGGCACCATCTACACGGCCAGGTGGTGGCGCCTGCTTGGTCCGGTGCGGCGTCTGGCCCGGCTGCTCGCCCGCTGGCGCCGCAAGCCGGCCCCGCCGGGCGCGCGTGCAGGCGCGCGCAGCAAGCGTGACCTGCGCGCCAGGACGGCGGCGGCGCTGGAGGCATTCCTCGCCGGCGCAGACCGTCTGGTCCTGCCGGCGGCCGACAAGCCGGTGGTCTCGGTGGTGGTGGTGCTGTTCAACCAGGCGGCACTGACCCTCGCCTGCCTGCGCGCGCTGGCGACGATCGGGGATGTCGGCTTCGAGACCATCCTGGTCGACAACGCCTCCACCGACGAGACCGCTCGTCTGCTCGACCGGCTGGACGGGGTGCGGCTGATCCGCAACGCGCAGAACCGGCATTTCCTGCATGCCGCCAACCAGGGCGCGGCGGCGGCGCGGGGAGAGGCGATCCTGTTCCTCAACAACGATGCCTGCCCCCGCCCGGGCGCGCTGCGCCAGGCCTGCGACACACTGGCCGCGCACCCGGACGCCGCCGCGGTGGTGGCGAAGCTGATCCTGCCCGGCGGAGTGCTGCAGGAAGCCGGCAGCATCGTCTGGCAGGACGGCAGTTGCGAGGGTTATGGCCGCGGCGCTGATCCCGCGCAGGGGGAATTCAACTTCCTGCGCACGGTCGATTACGGCTCGGGCGCGTTCCTGCTGGTGCGCCGCGCGCTGTTCCAGGCGATGGGCGGGTTCGATCCGCTGTTCGAGCCCGCCTATTACGAGGAGACCGATCTGTGCCTGCGCCTGCGCGCGGCCGGCCATCGCAGTCTCTACGACCCGCGGGTGGAGGTCGATCATTACGAGTTCGGCAGCGCCGGCAGCTCGGCCCGGGCGATCGCCCTGCAGCGCGACCATCAGGGCCGCTTCGCCGCCCGCCACGCCGCCGTGCTGGCCGCGCGCCACCAACCGCATGGCACCTCCCGCCTGCGGGCGCGCAGCCCCGAAGAGGGTGCGCGGCGCATTCTGGTGGTGGACGACCGGGTGCCCTTCGCCGCCCTGGGCGCCGGGTTTCCCCGCGCCGGGACCATCCTGCGGGAACTCGTCGCCGCGGGCTGGTTCGTCACCTGCTATCCGCGCACCCATCCGGACGCGGACTGGACCGCGATACGGGCCGAATTCCCCCCCGAGATCGAATTCCTGCCGGGTCGCGGTGCCGCCGGGCTGGCCGGGTTCCTGGCCGAGCGGGCGGGTTTCTATGATGTGGTCTGGGTCAGCCGGCCGCACAACATGCGCGCCTTCCTCGCCGCCGCTCCGGATTTCGCCGCGGCCAATCCGCGCGCCCGGCTGATCTATGACGCCGAGGCGCTGTTCGCGACGCGTGGCACCGGCCGGTCCCCGGTCCGCGGCCGGTGGTTCGGGGGGCTGGTCGGCCTGCTTCCCGGCGGCGCGGACGGGCGGGGCG
>VFSW01010554.1_pt1 | contig 13076 bp, 22 predicted proteins | sample 5358111 | NCBI WGS metagenome assembly VFSW01 (sample SAMN11554181, study PRJNA540505) | mine drainage metagenome | isolation source: sediment from site ElyBrook_90M | place: USA: Ely Copper Mine, Vershire, VT | collected 2017 | reverse complement strand
GGACGACGTTGCCGAACTCGTCCGGTCTTTTCGCGCCCCTCAGTCTGAAGGAGGCCCACGATGAACGCTGAGGAACGCGAAGAGATTAGAGCGAGGCTGGCAACGGCTCTAGACACAAAAGGAATCCCGGCAACGTGGTGGAGAAGTTTTGACGACGCCATCCTCGTCCTCGACGCCCTCGATGAACTCAGTGAGAGGGTGAAACGGGCGGTGGGCCTAGCGAACGAATACCTTGAGGACGAGGAATCACTCGTTAGGGAGGACCCTTTTACGGTAGGGACGTGTCAGGTCGCGTCTGAACTGCTCGCCATCCTCACCGGAGATGGGGAGTAGATCACAATTTCCCAACAAATCCTAGACAGGTGTATATAGTAGTGCTACTATTAACGCATCAACCTAGTGGAAGGAATTGAGATGACAACAATACTTTGGGGATACGTGATACCAGAGTCACCCAAGCTCCCCGAGCCGGAGGACTTCTTCTGTGAAGACTGCGGTTTCCCGATGCGCTACACCTACGACCAGTGTGCAGACGTGAACTGTGACTGCCAGCGTCGTCCGGCAGCGGTTCACGTGGACAACGGATCAGTGGATTGCAACGGTGCGCGATGAAGTGCCCATTCTGCAATGAGGAAATTCCCGAAACAGAGGTAGTGGAAGAATTCATGGACGATGACACGCTCATGGAGATGTTCGGGAACATAAAGGTTCAGTTGGACCGATTGACGATTAGGAGCGATAACTGATGTATCAAGTTCATTACACCGGGAAGTTCTACAAGGGTATAACCCGCGAAATGCAGTCACCATTGAACTCTACCAAGATAACCTACGAGATCGGCAAGACCTACAGCGCCGATGCCTTCGAGGTGTCTGACGAGGCGTGTGGCCCAGGAATCCACATCGTCACGTCACTCGCCCAAGCGCTGAAGTGGGGTCCGGTCGTTGTCGAGGTCACGGTGCCTGACGAGGCGAAGATCGTGTGGTCGGCTGACAAGTTGAGGACCCCCGAGGTTACGGTGGTGGAGATTGTAAACCTCTCCGGGGCCAATCTCTCCGGGGCCGACCTCTCCGGGGCCAACCTCTCCGTGGCCAATCTCTCCGGGGCCAACCTCTCCGGGGCCTACGGAAACCCCGATAGAGGCGCACCTGACGGATGGAAGTTGGTAAATGGATATTGGGCTAAGTCATGATTGACGTTCGAGAGGTTCACCTTCCCTCCAAGCCCTCGACCCTCGAACGCTGGTTCGAGCCCGTCGTGGGGCTACCTGTCGGCACGAGGATGCCGACCAAGCAGGCGTCAGAGATGATCGTGTGGCTCCTGAAGAACCCAGGGTACTGGTTGCGTTGGTCGAATGGCAGTCACTACCCAGTCTCGGCTCGACCACTGAACAATGAGTATTTCGACAAGTGGCGCGGTGGGTCCGAATGTGAGTCGGAGCGCGGCCTGTGGGTGCGGTTCAATAGGACGGGGATGTGATGTGGTACGTCACCCTTGACGGTATCCCAGTAGTGGACGCAATGAAGAACACCGCGCTGATGACGTTGGATGACGCTCTTGAGTTGAAGATGGATTTAGAAGTATGTCACCCCATATCGGAAGTGACACTGTGGAAAGGGGAGTTGAAATGACTGGATTGTTTATTATCGCGTGCCTCGCGGTGGTTTTTGGCATTGCCGCCATCGTGCAGGGATTTCGCAAAGGGTGGTTCGGATGACGCTATTTCTGTACTTCGTGGTTTCCGTCATCATTTGGAATTTGGGTCGAGCGCAACTTCGCGCCGAGATTGCCGAACGTGACGCCGAGAGTTTCCGTCAGGCTCGGAAAGAGGTCGAGAGGAATAAGCGGGGTTATCTGTGATCCGAACTACTCTCAAATCAGTCTCGTCCAAGCGACGCAAGACCAACGCTATCCGTAAAGCCAACCTAGAAAGCGCGTGGGGACCTCGTCCTTGGTCGTGCTACCTCACCCACAAGCAGGGGCAGTTCCAGCACGCCAGGGACAACAGCCTTACCCGTATCCCGTTCTGCATCGGACAGGTGGACGCTCATGAACTCCTGAAGCGTTCCCAGGGAGGCTCTATCACTGAACCATCGAACATGGTCCCGCTGTGCTCTGGTCACAACTCATGGGTAGAGGACAACCCGAAAATATCCTACGAACTGGGGTTGGTCCGTCACTCATGGGAATGAACAATCACCCGTCCCAACCCCTCGGCTACTCCTGGGGCGTTTACGCCGCCAAATGGAGAGATGGCGACATTGAGCATCAAGGAGGCGTGCGGAGGTTCCACGTCTGCCCTGAGTGTTTGACACCCAAAGACAGATTCGATGTGATTGTTCAGCAGGTCCCTAGAAACCCTGAACATCGCCCCGTTTGCGATAGATGCTTGCTACCTTTAGGGGTAGACTTAGGCTTATGAAAGTAGAGAACTGTGGTTGAGATTGAACAAGTCCGCAAAGTCAAGTCGTCCCTGTCTAGCATCGCCATCGCTTTAGCCAAGACCAGGAACCGTGAGGTCGAGCTTTTAGAGCGTCGGCGTCAGACCTGGATCGAGGCCGAACAGATGGGGATAGCGAACCAGGCTACCCTGGCGAAGTGGTCAGGGGTGACGCCGATGATTGTGAGCCGTGAACTTAACAAGGAGAAGACCGATGGCGCTTAGACACGGATTCGAGGTCAAACCCCTCTCGGGTGGCGGGTATGAACTTATCCCCACCCAATTCCTGTTCGCCGTCGCCAACACCGAAGAATCAGCTTGGGAACTCGCCGCCAAGATTGACGCCACGGTTCAGGAGTTCGCCGCTTCAGAGTTGGGCAAAGTCGATGGGATGGAATGATGGCATCTCTTGATGGGACATTCAAGGCCGGGACACTTACGGTTGATGGGTTCGATTACGACATTGAGTTCACAATAAGAAGTCACGGCAAAGGCACTGTCCACGGCTCTCCATTGCGGGGTAGAAATGTAACGCCATGTTGCGGTATATATCCGTTAGAACTACCCCGCGATTCACGGATGACGAATGACATCGGACTAATTAACTGCGACGGCAGTCGATGACCTGCTCTAACTGCGACCACCCTCACAGCGATCACGTGGTCATGGTGACCAACGAAGGAGTGACGACGAGTTGCTTCTACCCGGTACACCGGAACTACGACTGCCCCTGCACGAACTTTCAGAGGAACGATGATCTACGAGAAGCCCCTCACCCGTAAGCAAGTGGACATCCGCTACATCAACAGGTATCGAGCGACGAAGCCCTTGCCTCACGGAAAGGTCTGGTGCTACTCCAAACTCGGGTGTCGGTGTGACGAGTGCAGGAAAGCAATTCGGGAATATCAGCGCAAGTACGAGAAAGCCAAGAGGGAATTGGTACGCTGACAACGCAATTTAGTGTAGAGTGTTATCTATAACCGTGGAAAGGATGAAGTGAAAGCTTTAGATGAACTGGTGGCGCAGATAGTCGCCCTGGAAACACCGCATGAACAGGTGTTACTACTAAATGAGATTAGACAGAGGTTGTCGGAAGTCTCACCGATGAATCACCACCCTATTGACTTTGTGGAGTGGATTCCCTTTGATCAGGTCGAAGCGAATGACTACAACCCCAACTCAGTCGCCAAGCCCGAGATGGAATTGCTGAGGTTGTCGGTAGACCACGATGGCTACACGCAACCCATCGTCACTTTCGCAGGCGAAGGCGCTAGGGAAGTAGTTGACGGATTTCACCGCAACCGAGTTGGTCGCGAATACCCTGAGATTTCCCAAACGTTGCACGGGTTTCTACCTACGGTGAAGATTCGTTCAGAGGCGACAGACCGTAGTGACCGCATAGCGTCAACAATTCGGCACAACCGCGCCCGAGGCAAGCACCAAGTCGTCAAGATGACTGAAATTGTCTTAGAACTGAAGCGCCGTAACTGGTCAGACTCCAAGATTTCTAAGCATTTAGGGATGGATGACGACGAGGTTCTACGGCTATCCCAAATTGGCGGACTTGCCGACATCTTCGCAGATCGTGAATTCTCTATGGCGTGGGAGGTAGAAGAGGATGACCTTGAATCCCTGGGATGAGTGGGAGGACTATCAGGCGGGGCTTTACGAGAAGCGCCCGGTTGATGAATCTAAGATAACTGATTCGGTGGAACTGCTTTCAAACCCTGACGAGTTCTATGAGGTTGCCCGAGAGATGATTAGGGAATGGGACAACTCTGCACGTCAGAATCTCTACCTGTCGGTTACAGGCCGTCAGGCATGGGTGGGTCAGGCATCATGTTGCTATCACCACGGCGCTACGGCTGAAGAAACCCGTCAGGCTTGGGGAAAGATGTCCAGTAGCGCACAGTTCATGGCAGACGGCGCGGCCAATCGCGCTATCAACGAATACCTGAAGTGGAGCGAGTATGGCGAAACGCTATTTGGCGGTTGATGTTCTCACCGCCGCCCGCGAGCGTACCGCGTGGACGTTTGACACATTCGAGAAGGTCTATCTCTCCTATTCGGCGGGGAAAGACTCAACGGTAATGTTGCACATTGCAGCTGAAGAGGCTCGCCGCAGGAACAGGACTCTAGGAGTTCTACTCGTAGACCTTGAAGGCCAGTACAAACTAACCATCGATCACGCTCTAGCCCAGTTGGATGAGTACAAAGATGTGCTAGATGTTCACTGGGTTGCACTACCTATCGCCCTACGAAATGCCGTAAGTGTCTTTCAACCTAAGTGGAAGTGCTGGGATTCTGAAGTACCTGAGAGCTGGATACGTCAACCTGTGGAGCAGGCAATTACTGACCCCAACTTCTTTCCATTCTTCCAAGACGGCATGGAGTTTGAGGACTTCGTACCTGCATTTGGTGAGTGGTATTCACAGGGAAAAGACACCGCCTGCATGGTGGGGATTAGGTCAGACGAATCCCTAAACCGATACCGGACGATTGCCAGCCGGTCAAAGATTCGCCGCGAGGGAAAGCAGTGGACAACTTTAGTGACTCCTAACGTCACGAACGTCTACCCGATTTACGATTGGCGCACTCAGGACGTGTGGACGTATCACGGCAAGAACCCCGACAAACGGCACAACGAGCTTTATGACCTAATGCACAAGGCTGGTCTACCTTTGGCGCACCAAAGAATCTGCCAACCCTACGGTGACGATCAGCGCAGAGGACTGTGGCTATTCCACATCATTGAGCCCGAAACATGGGCGCGAGTGGTTGCGAGGGTGAACGGTGCGAATGGGGGCGCTCTCTACGTTCAAGAGTGGGGGAGCATCAACGGATACCGCAAGGTTACTAAGCCCGAGGGACACAACTGGAAGTCATTTGCTGAACTGCTCCTAGCGTCAATGCCTCCAAACATGGAAGAGCATTACCGAAACAAGGTTCTACTTCACGTCAAATGGTGGCAAGAGCGCGGATTCCCCGAAGGGATACCGGACGAGGCCCCTTACGAACTTGAGGCGGCTAGAAAAGCTCCGTCATGGCGCAGGGTGTGCAAGTCACTACTCAGGAATGACTACTGGGGGAAAGGTTTGGGATTCTCACAGCACAAGTCAGAGGCGTATTCGGCGTACCTTGATCTGATGAAGCGCCGTAAAGCGAAATGGGGCGTGACAGATACAGCGGTGGAACTTCCGCTCGAATACTTCCAAAGTGAGGATGCGGCGCTAATCTGAACCTGTGGACCTACTTAACGCCAATGCCGATTTAATCAGAGACACCAGAACTGGTCGGTACGTTAGAACCCCTGCGCAGATGGAGAAAGACCACGAGGCCGCTAAGTTACGGTCCCGAGGATTGACGTATAAGGCCATTGGCGAACGGCTTGAGATGTCTGGGCCGGGAGCGTTTCAGGCCGTACAACGGGCAATCGAGGACATCCCGAAAGAGGCTACTCACGAGATAATCGCTCTGGAACTGGCGAAACTCGACAACCTCGAATCCCGTTACTACGACATCATGGAGAAGCACCACGCCTACGTCTCAGCGTCAGGGAAGGTGGCTCTTGACCAGTACGGACAACCCATCGAGGACGACGGCCCTGTCATGCAGGCAATGGCTGGACTGTTGAAGGTAGCTGATCGTAGAGCGAAACTCCTGGGCCTCAACGCTCCCACCCGTACCGAGTTGACCGGCGTCGTGGTGACGGCTGACCTGAACCAAAGTTCGGAGAAGGCCAAGGCGTCGGTTCTGGCGCTGCTAGGTCGATTAAAGGATGGGGAATAACCCATGAGCGTGCAAGTTTTTATCGTTAATTCTCGACTTGAGACCTGTAACACTGATTTTTTACTCAAATGAGTGATTCCCTCGCCAAGACCATCGCTCAACTCCCCATCGAGGAACAACAAGCGTGGCTGGATTCACTTGAGGACGAGATACGCCAAGAACTCGCGAGGAATCCGTGGTGGTTCGTTGGAAGACCAGAGCAGCAACTTCCCGAAGGAACGTGGCGAACGTGGGTCATGCAGACCGGACGAGGCTGGGGGAAGTCTCGTAGCGGTGCGGAGAACTTCGTCCAACTCATCATCGACTTCCCCAAGGATGACGACGGAACGCCGACGGAATGGGCGGTGATCGGTGAGACGTTCAGTGACTGTCGCAAGATATGCGTCGAAGGACCGAGCGGAATCAGACGTGTCCTACGGTCCAAAGGCTTAGAAGAGGACGTTCACTACACCTACAACCGCTCACAGTGGCAGATAATCCTGAGAACCGGCCAAATCATTCACATGCTGGGCGCTGACTCGCCGGACGTTGGTCGAGGCTTCAACCTCGCTGGAATCTGGTGTGACGAAATCGCGAAGTGGCGTCATGCCTACGAGATTTGGCACGAAGGAGTCGGTCTTGCCTTGCGAATCGGCAAGAATCCACGGGCGATAGTTACCACAACTCCTAAGCCCGGTCACAAGCTCTTGAAGGAGTGGAGTACCGCGTCAGACGTTGTCATCACCAGAGGCTCAATCGAGGACAACCGGGACAACCTATCATCTTCGCAGATTCAAGCCTTCAAGGACGCCTACGAGGGAACGAGGCTTTGGCGGCAGGAAGGTCTAGGAGAACTGCTTGAGGACGTGCCAGGGGCGCTGTGGCACTACGAGAACATCCTGATACGTGACGCTCCAGAGATGAAACGGGTCATCATCGCCATCGACCCGGCGGTGACAGTATCTGAGACATCCGACGAGACAGGCATCATCGTCGCTGGCAAGGGAGTGGACGACAACTTCTACGTCCTAGGGGATTACTCAGGGAAATACTCGACTTTCGAGTGGGCGAAAGTAGTCAACAATCTCTATACCGAGTTCTCAGCCAACCTGATCGTGTATGAGAAGAACCAAGGCGGCGACACGCAGAAAGAGATTCTGCTCAACGTCAACTCGTATCTGCCGGTCAAAGCCATCCCCGCGAGGTCAGGAAAGATCGTCCGCGCCCAACCCGTCTCAGGGCTGTACGAACAGCACCGAGTGTTCCACGTGAAACATTTTGAGCAACTTGAGGACCAGTATCTGACGTGGGACCCCGAATCCGCGAAAGACTCACCCGACCGTCTCGACGCCGCCGTTCACGCGATCACTGAGTTGTCCGGGGTGAACACCGGCAATCGTTTCTTACTTGAACTGGCCGACATCTGCCCGCATTGTCAGATGCCCAACCCCAAGGGGCAGGAACTCTGCTCGTCGTGCCATCAGCGCATGTAGAGAAATCCGACCCCATAACGAATATCATTCAAGGTAGACATGAACAGGAGCCTTGATGGGTAAGCGCCGCGATGCGAAATTAGCCGCCCTTATTGGCGCGTCAGTGAGTGCTGAACTTGAGAAGAACGCTCTGATGAGTTCAGCCACCCAGACTCAGCAGGTGATGTTCACGCCCGGACTCTCGACGCAAGCCCCGACGTTGGCTCAGTCACTCGCTAGAAACGCTGACGTTTTCGGCTCACAGATGGGCCCGAACTATCCGCTGTTCCCCATCGCCATCGACCCGCTGAACTCCAATGGACGTGCTGACCCGCGCAAGTTCCAGTACGACATTTCCGAGAACCTTCAGATCACCAAGCATCTCGCCAAGTGGAACGTGTTGAAAGCCGCCGCCGAGCAGTGTGACGTGGTCGCACGTGCCGTGACGATTCGCGCTGCGGAAGTGGCGAAGATGGACAAGTCCTGGGTGGTGTCTGACGAGGCGGTCGCTTTCTACCGAGACCGCGACAACTGCGGAACGGCTGAAGCCTCCGAGACCGCTCGCAAGGAGAACGAGAAACTCCTGTCCTACCTAAATGAGTTTTGGGACAACCCGTATCCTCAGAGCGACAAGGGATGGCGTCAGTGGATAGTCGAAGCCATCTGGCAAATCATGGTCTACGACGGGTTAGCAATCCACCCGGCAATGACGTTGGGACGGAAAGTCATCGGATTCGACATCATCGACGCTTCCACGATCAAGATTTACCTCAACAACCAAGGCGACACTCCACGACCTCCCGACCCGGCGTACGCGCAAATCCTGTTCGGCTTCCCCCGTGGAGAGTTTCTGGCAACGGAGGATAAGAACACGCCGACGTTCCTGGGTGGGGAGTTCAACATCACCGACCGCGACCAGTTGAGTTACTTCGTCATGAACCCTCGCTCGTGGACGCCATATGGATTTAGCCCCGTTGAGCAGGCGATTCCTCTGGTGAATCTCTACATGGAATACACCAAGATGATGCTGTTCGAGTTCAAGCACGGCACTTCGTCAGACGTGTACATCGAGACGACCGGCAATGAGATGGGTATCAAGGAATACGCCGCGTGGGACCGCATCTTCAACGACTACATGGAAGGCGACTCGGCTAACCGAAAGAAGACCCGGACACTTCCTGACGGTTTCAAGGCCGTGTTCGCTCCTACCATCGAGGAGCGGTTCAAGCCCGACTACGTGGAGTCGATTCTCAAGCGTCTGGCCGGGATATTCGGCATCTCCTCTCAACAGCTGGGTGTCATCCCTAGAGCAGGTATGGGTGGTGGGAAGGGCGCTCAAGAGGGCGATCAGGACAACTCCGAGACTGTTTCCACCAAGCCGATGCAGAACTTCATTGAGGAGTTCGTAAACTCACTGTCTCGCCGGTATCTCGGCGCGACGAAGATGGTCACGTTCCGACTGACCGACGACAAGGGCGGCCAGGACGATGTGATGCTCGCCAACGCCGCCAAGATCAACACCGCCTCAGGTGTGATGACGCTGAACGAACAGCGCCGGGAATTGGGGCTGGACGATTACGACTTCGAGGGAGCCGACGAGCCCTTCGTGGTGGCTGGGAACCAGGTCGTCTACATCCGTGGGCAGTTCGGCACGCAACAGGCAGTCAGTACCCAAACAGCGATAGGAGCGGCGAGTGACGCACAAGCGAGTCCACAAGGCGCACAAGGTCAAGAAGACAGCGGTGAAGAAGGTGGCAGTCAGAGCGGCGCGGCGCAAGCTCCGCTAGGCGACAAGGCTACGGAAGCCAAAGCCTTCAAGGAGTTCTCGAAGAAACCGCGCTCGCGTGAGTTCATCTTCAAGTTCCACACGCCTGAGGAGGCGCAAGTCCTGAAAGCGCAGATAATCGATACCCCAAAAGGTTCGATTACTAAGTCAGCCAACGACCGACCAGCCTACGACAAACTCAAAGCCGCGGCGAAGAAGCACGCTACCGCCATAGGTGAGTCGATCATCGCTGGAATGACGGGGATACCTGAAGCCATTACCCAGGCACTCAATACATCGGCTGTGGGAGGATTCAAGGCCATCGCCACACACGCCGTTTCGCAGAACGTGACGTTCAACCTCTCGGCGTCGATGTCCGCGCTCGGTGATTTGTACGACTCGGCGCACGGAATCGTACAGAGTACCGCTGGCGACATCTTCAACGGTGGTCAGGCGACTAAGTCCATCCAACAACTTCTCAGCCAGCGTGAAATAGTGCTGAACGGCATCTCGGATTCATCCATGAAGCGAATCTCTGACGCCATCGCCAATGGAATCTCTACCGGCGCAAGTCACTCTGAAATCTCCACGGCGGTAAATGCGATCATCGCTGACCCCAAACGTGCTGAGGTCATCGCACAGACCGAGATGAACCGTGCGTTCAATCAGACGTTCTCCGACCAGATGCAAGCGGCTGGATACTCACAGTGGGAATGGCTGGCCGATACCGGTGCGTGCCCTGAGTGCGCGGAGATGGCCGGACTGCATGACTTTGGGACCGAGCAGCCACCGTTGCACCCGAACTGCAACTGCCAGGTCGTCGTACCTGACGGTGCGGCAGCGCCATAGCAAAGCGAATTACAGACTTGTAAGATTCTGGTCAGGACTAAGGAGACTTGCATGTCTGAACTTACATACGCCTTTCTAGGCAATCTGACGAAGAGTCGAGACGAGCAAGGTTTCCTGCACATCAAGGGCATTGCGACCGACGACACGTTGGACTTAGACGGTCAGATTTGCGACCCTGAGTGGCTTGAGGGCGCGATGGCGCAGTGGTTCAAGGTCGGAAATCTCCGTGAGATGCACCAACCCAATGCAGTCGGCAAGGCCACGAAGATGTCACAGGACGGCGCTAAGTTCTCCATCGAGGGCAAGATTGTTGATCCGTTGACTTCAACGAAGATTGACAACGAAGTCCTGAATGGTCTGTCTATCGGCATCAAGGGCGCGAGGATTGACGAGTCAAAAGAGGCTTTGAAGCGCGCGCCTAATGGAATCATCATGGGTGGTCGGATTGTGGAAGTTTCACTGGTGGACCTGCCCGCCAACCCTTCAGCAGTGCTTGAGTTGGTTAAGACGGTTGGAGATGTCACGGTCAAGACCGACGCTCTGGGAGACCTTGACGAGGTTGAGAAGAAGGGCGACCCCGACTGCTTGACGTGCAAGGGTAAGGGGACGATCAAGGATGGACACGTGGACTGCCCGGACTGCGTGCAAAAGACAGTAGAGCCGGATGTCGAGAAGAAGGACTACACCGACGCCGAGCGCAAGGACATGGCCGACAAGGGTCAGGCGATGCCAGGTGGCAAGTTCCCCATCAAGACTGTCGCTGACCTGAAGAACGCCATCTCCACCTTTGGATTGGCGAAGAACAAGCCTGCCGTGAAGCAACACATCATCGCTCGTGCGAAGGCTTTGGGTAAGGAAAACCTCATCCCCGACAAGTGGACCGGCGCATCAAAGGCCGCTGACGAGGACTTGCACGACCCGACCGAACTCGGAGACATCCGTTCAGGCTTGGTCGCGGTGATGATTCAAGAACTTCAGGAGATGCAGAACGGCTCGGACGACGAGATTCCCGACATGTATCAACTGCTCCAATCGCTCAGCCTGTTCCTTTCCTGGTGGGAGGACGAAGCCGACGAGGGCGAGACCGAACAACCATTCCCCGATTCAGATGATGGAGATGACATGGCATACATCGCAATGGGCATCAGCCCCGACCTCGTGAAGCGTGCCGGTTCTCCGGATGCTACTGACGAGGACAAGACCGAGTTCAAGAGCGAACTACTGAAGTCGCTCGGACTTGACCAGATCGTCACAAAGACGGAGTTGGAAGAACTGCGAGAGGTCAATAAGGGCCTAAAGGCAGCTTTGGAAGACGTACGTGAGATGGCGGCACCGAGCCAAGTGGCTCGCAGAGCAACGACGGAGGCGCAGACCAAGTCTGCACAGGCCGACGAGCTTGAAACCAAGGCATTGCAGTACCGCACCATCGCACTCGCGCAGACCGACAAGACAGCGATGTCCCAGTACGTCGAAGCGGCAGACACGCTGATGAAGCGTGCCGCTGAACTGCGTTCACCCCTCTAATCGAAAGAAAGACAATGACTGACATCCTTACCCCCAACGACCTCGGACTTGACGTAGACAAGTTCGAGTCCCTGAAGGACCGCATGGCCCAAAAGGGTCTCGCGACCGACGCACTCGCGCTCCGTGGCGAAATCGGCTTCGAGAAGAAGACCGGCACCGTCTTGAAGGGTGCCGCCGCCCAGAACGACATGCTCGTGAAGGCCGGTATCAACCCTGACGTGATCAAGGAATGGACGACCTCCGCTCCTATCGCTTCTACTGCGATCAACGTCGCTGCTCTGACCCCCTACGACTACGAGCAGGAAGTTCTGTGGCTCGTGCCGAACGACACCCCCATCCGCAACTCGGTTGCGCGTGAGAAGGGCGTTGGTGAGGGTACTGAGTACCGTCGTCTGACCGGCCTGTCGAACTCGCGTACTGCGGGAGCCGCCAACCTGTCCCCGTTCTTCGTCTCTGAAGGCTCGGCCAACGTCACGAACAACGTGAACTTGAACCGTGCGTCGATCATGAGCGAAGTCGGTGACAAGACCTGGAAGCCATACATCGAGATGGGCCTGCAGAGCCAAGTCTCCATGAAGTACCAGTTCGCCGCTCAGGGCTACGCCGACATCCGCGCTCTGTCGCACCTGTCGCTGTTGCGCTCGGGTTGGTTCGCTGAGGAGAACGCCCTGCTCAACTCGACCTCGACGGCAACGTCAATCTCGGGTCTGTCCGCAACCGCTGCCGCTTCGGGTACTGGCTCGGGACTTCCGGCTATCACCTCGGGCGCGGTCCTGTTCACGCTGTCAAGCGCATGGGGCGAGTCTCAGGCGGTTTCGGCTGGTACGGTCACCGTTACCTCTGGTCAGGGCATTGCACTCACCATCACGGGCGCGATTCCCGCCGGTGTCGTGGCGATCAACACCTACGTGACCGCCTCCGGCCCCGTGTACTGGAAGGGCACCACGCAGTTGACGACGGGCGCGACTCCCGCGACCTTCTCGGTCGTGTCGGCGCTTCCCTCGACGGCGGCGGACAATGGCTCCTACCCGAACTACGTCTTTGGCGGAACGTTGGTCTCCAACGCCTCGTCCGGTTCGGTCGTGGGTTACGACGGCATCATCTCGAACTTCACGAGTTCCAACTCGGGCTACGTCAAGGCGCTGAACGCTGCGCTCTCGACCACAAACCCGTTCTCGGAACTTGAGACGGCCTTCCAGACATTGGCCCAGAGCAACGCCGCTCGTCCTGACATGATCATCACGACCTACTCCATCCG
>VFSW01010553.1_pt1 | contig 13078 bp, 12 predicted proteins | sample 5358111 | NCBI WGS metagenome assembly VFSW01 (sample SAMN11554181, study PRJNA540505) | mine drainage metagenome | isolation source: sediment from site ElyBrook_90M | place: USA: Ely Copper Mine, Vershire, VT | collected 2017 | reverse complement strand
ACTATAAGCCATATGAAAGGGATTATATTGGCTGGCGGCTCCGGGACGCGCCTCAACCCCCTCACCCAGGGCATAAGCAAGCAGCTGATGCCTATTTACGACAAACCGATGATTTACTACCCGCTTTCCACCATGATGCTCGCGGAGGTGCGCGATATTCTCTTCATCACGACACCAGAAGATGCTCCCAACTACCAACGGCTCTTGGGCGACGGAGAGCAACTGGGCTGCAAATTTTCGTACGCTGTACAAGAAAAACCAAACGGCCTTTCGCGCGCTTTCTTGATCGGCGCAAAATTCATCGGAGACGATTCGGTGATGCTCATGCTCGGCGATAATTTTTTCTACGGCTCCGGCATGCGCAAAATGTTCGAACAATGCCAACATCCAGTTGGTGCGATCATGTTTGCGTACCATGTTTCCGATCCTTCCTCGTATGGCGTTGTTGAATTCGATAAGAATGGTCGGGTACTCTCGCTCGAAGAAAAGCCGGAAAAACCAAAATCACCCTACGCGGTCCCGGGCATGTATTTTTATGACAACAGCGCTGTCCAGATCGCGAAGGAGATGAAGCCAAGCGCGCGCGGCGAATACGAGATCACCGATGTCAACAAATACTATTTAGAAAAAGGAAAGCTCAAAGTGATGGAGCTCGATCGTGGCACTGTATGGCTCGACACTGGTACCTTTCCCGCGCTCATGGAAGCGTCGCAGTTCGTCCACGTGATAGAAAGGCGGCAGGGATTTCATATCGGTTGCATCGAGGAGGTTGCGTTTCGCATGGGCTTTATTGATGCAGAGGAGCTTCGCGTATTGGCAGAGCCGCTAATGAAAAGTGGGTACGGCACGTACCTCCTCAACATCATCGATGAGCGCTATATATGAGCGTGCGTGGTGAGAAAATCAAAATCCTTTTTGCGGTAGGAAGATTTAGCGTGGGAGGTGCTGAAAAACTGCTCGTGCATCATCTCGCGGCACTCGATAAAGAGACATTCGATCCATCGGTCATCACGATATTCGATGAGCAGAAAGATACGTTTGCAGATCGCATTTATATCGACCGCTGTTTTCATTTCCGCTCCACGTTTGATATGGGAAGTTTCTGCCGCCTCTACTCCTATTTGCGAAAGGAACGATTTGAAGTCGTTGTGACCCATTTGTTCACCGCAAATTTGCTCGTACGCCTCGCCGCCGTGCTTGCGAGAGTACCCATTGTTATAGCTTTTGAACACAACGTGTATCCAAACAAACGCCGCTGGCAGATCCTGATGGATCGTTTTTTGGCACGAAGGACAGATCGGATCATCACGAGTTCGGAGGTGACCAAAAAATTCACCGCGGCGCAAGAGAAAATCCCGCTCGGCAAATTTCAAACAATGTATATTCCGCCGCTCCTCGACAGACGTCCGCCTCAAGATTTAACGCTCGTGCGGAAAGAGCTTGGCATCGAAGCCGAAGTGCCGGTTGTCCTTACAGTAAGCCGTCTTGTCGGTGATAAAGGTCATAGCTATCTCATTGATGCGGCACAAAAAGTACTGCAACGTTTTCCTGACACAAAATTTGTTATTGTCGGCTGGGGACCGCTCGAAGGGACGCTGCGTCGGCAAGCGGCAACACTCGGCATAGAAAAGAGCGTCACGCTTCCCGGAAGAATGGATATCATGGATGTGTTGCCGCTGGCGGACATGTATGTCGACCCCGCCGTCTCGACAGATCTCCCCGTCGCGATCATGGAAGCGATGCGCGAAGGAAAGGCGATTGTGGCGACCAACATCGGGGAGATTCCTGCGTTCATCAAGAATGGAAAGACTGGTATAGTGGTCGAGCCCCGCAATTCGATTGCTCTTACCGAGGCGATTGAGCGTCTTCTTGCCGATCCTTTTGAAAGAGACAGACTTGGCGTCGAGGCGACAGAGGCGGTCAAAGAGCTTTCGATGGAGAGGTATTCACGCCAATTTGAAGAGCTCATCAGGCGTCTTCTGTCGGAGAAACATACAAAAACAAAGGTATGAAAAATATTCTTATCACCGGAGCGCTCGGACATATCGGTGCACGGATCATACGCGAAATAACACCGCGCTACACCGAAATCATCCTCTTGGATAATTTGCAAAGTCAGCGGTATGCCTCTCTCTTCGATCTACCGACAAATCGCACCTATACGTTCATCCAAGAAGATATACGGACGTGCGATTTTGATGCGCTGCTCCAAAATGTTGAAGTCGTCATTCATCTCGCGGCAATTACGGATGCGGAAGGCACGTTCAATAAAGTGCAGGAAGTGGAAGCCGTCAATTTTGAAGGTTTGAAGAGAGTTGCCGACGCATGCCTCAAACACAACGTGAAATTGCTTTTCCCTTCGACGACAAGCGTCTATGGGTCGGCCGCAGATACGGTAGACGAGACGAGCCTGCTGAAGGCGCAGAGTCCATATGCTGAATCGAAGCGCAAAGCCGAGGAATATCTGTTGAGCCTCTCGAAGCAAGGTCTGCAGGTCATCATCTGTCGCTTCGGTACGATTTTTGGTTTTTCACCGGGGATTCGTTTTCATACAGCCGTCAATAAATTTACGTGGCAAGCGATAAACGGCATTCCGCTTGGTGTGTGGAAGACGGCATACAAACAGCGCCGGCCGTATTTGTATCTGGTAGATTGCGTGCGTTCGATAAATCTCATTTTGGAACAAGACTTGTTCGACGGAGAGATCTACAACATTCTGACGTCGAATTTCACCGTCGAACATGTCGTATCAGTCATCAAACAATTTGTGCCGAATCTCCAGATCAATTTCGTTGATTCAAAAATCATGAACCAACTCTCATACGATGTTATCGACAAAAAATTCAGGGCGAAGGGATTTGCACCTGTCGGGAAGCTCGAAGAGGGAATACGAGAGACGGTCGCGCACTTCGCATCGATACGGCGATAGCCCCGTATGACTTGGGTTGCACGATCTCTATCGTTCGCGCGAGAACACCCGCTGCTTTGTGCGATAGTAGGGTTCGCTTTTCTGTTGCGACTCGCTGGTGTCAGGTACGGCTTGCCGCTCCAGGTCGTTAGCGATGAGACACCTTTCACGCTCGCGGCACTGCAGATGATCCAATCACATACTCTGATCCCTGCACTGCATCCCGAGCTTTTCAAGACGATTTTGCCCTATCCGCCGTATCTTTCATACATTTTGCTCATTCCTTTCGTCGCGATTCTTGGCGTGAAGTTTTTACTATTCCACGGCAGCGTGGCGCTTTTTCAGGCAATTGTCGTTTCGGATCTGTCCGCCTTTTTCATAACCGCGCGCCTCCTCAATATCGTTCTCGGCACCGTTTCAGTCTTCCTCGTCTATCGCCTTGCTGAGAGATTGTTTTCTTCGCGCATCGCCGCCGCTGCGGCGAGCTTCCTTCTTGCAACGAGTTTGTTACACGAAGCGCTTTCGATGGTCGGACGCAACTGGATGCCCGTCTCTTTTATTTTTCTCGTGGTTTTGTATGTACTACCCTCTCCAACGTGGAGCATGGGGCGCCGGTATTTCTGGGCGTTCACACTCCTCGGTTTGGGCATGGGAATCTCGTCACTCTGCGCATTTTTTGCGGTTTTCATCGCGCTCTACTACATGTTCTTTGACCTCGATTTGTGGAAACTCTCTACGCTCATGAGAGATGCGCGTCGTATTGCGCCAGGCCTCGTCGTCTTTATGGTGCTCGCCGCTCTACCGTCGCTCCTCTATCACAGCGGCAATGCTTTTCTCGGCACTCTCACCCTATCCCAAGACAAATCGCTCGTAGGATTTTTGGGAAGCCCTATTTCCGCACTTGAGCTGATGGTGTATTCAGAACCGGTACTCATCGGACTCTTTTTGATCGGTCTCTCGCTTCTTCTCATTCGCATGAAGCGGTTCGGCATACTTGTAGCCGCGTGGTCCATCGCCTACGCAACAGTATTTTATCTTCTCTTTCGCTTTGACCCGCGTTTTCTTACGCCGCTCATTCCACTCTTCGCACTGTGCGCAGGGTACACTGTCGCGCAAGTTTGGGTAAACCGAATGGCGAGCATCCTCGTTCTTATATTGCTGCTAGTCCCAACAGCGGCCGCCATTCGTCTCTCGTATCTGGCTATTCAGGGCGACACACGAGAACATGCACGAGAGTGGGTTCTCGCCAACCTCTCGCCCCAAGACAAAGTAATGGTTTTTTCTTCGGCGATGCACATCCCCACACAAGCGTCAGCGGTTGATGAGTTGCGCGGAGTAGATCCAAACGCACTTCGCAAAGTAGACGAAGCCGACAAAACCCTCGATCGCCACGATGTTCCATACGTGCTCAACAATCTCACTTCAATAACCAACTCTGCGTTCGTCGCACAGTTGCCGCTTTATGCAAAAAATCATCACTACATGTACCTCGTCCTCGAGCCACGATCGCTCTCCGGGTTCCCGATGATGTCGCAGGCACTTTCTTCAATTGTCCAAAAGAGCTCATTGGCCTACACATTGAAGGGTTTGGGGGACACGACCTCCCTTACCGAAAGTTCTTTTTTAGATCCGTGGTGGACGCTGTTTGCGCCGAAGAGCTTAGGACCTGATATTGTGATATATCGTCTCTATGACTAAAACTTTGGAACGTATCGCGGGAGCGTTTGGACTCGAGAAAGTATTTCAAAAGCACGCGCATCATGTACCGCGCATCGGCCGGGTACTAATCATCGGAGGCATAGGATTTATAATTCAATCGATTCTCTTTGAGACACTCGGCGTTTTCTTGCGTCTCGTGCCGGCAAGTATAGCGACTATTATCGGTGCGGAATGCGCGATCATTTCTAATTTTATTCTCAACGAACAATTTTCGTTCAGAGATACAATCGACCGACGAGTGCCTCGGTATTGGCGTGTCCTGAAATTTCACATTGTGTCGAGCGGCTCCGTCATCACACAGTGGCTCTGCGTGTTCACCACCGAACATTTCACTTCCAATGCTTTGGCTCTGAGTGGTGCCTTCGTTCTCGGGGTCGGTATCGGTTTTATGATTAACTACGCGGGCTACTACTTTTTCGTTTGGCGAACGGATTGAAATACGGGATCTTGTGCCATCTCATTGAGAATCCGTAACCGCCGAGAAGGAATACAAAAGGCTCCACAGGTATCCGATAGCGCGTATCGTCACTCCCTGGACCTATCATGATGGCATAGGCGTTTATAAGGATAAAGATGATAAACATCCATATCCAGTGTTTGTCCCTTCTCCAAACAGAAATGGCCGTTGCGAGGAAAGCGCTGCCGTATAATAGTGACAAAAAAATTCTCTCCACAAGACTAGGTATATGAGTGAATATTTGAATGAAGGCGTCACGCCAGCGATGCTGGGTGATCATGCCCCATGCCCCTTCGCCTTGCGCGTGTTCGCCAGTAAGAATACCGAATTGATGCATGTGATAGATTACGTTGACGATACTTGAACTGATGAAGAGTTCCCCTGATTTTAAAAGGTGGAATGCAAGGTATTCGAATGGATGCGCCAAAAGTGCCTGCTTCGTAATCGCATCGAGTTTTGCGCTGTATTCAAACGAGCGCAGGATATGTTCATCTTGGGTAGCGAATTGCTCGTTATTTTTCGCTAGTATCGTTTGGTATCCGATGCCCGTACGCATCTGTTCAAACGTAGACATGTTAACGGCATAGAATTGCCACGCGCGATTGGAGGAGAATTCAAAATAACCAGCGAGATGATAATTCCTCAGCATCCAGGGAGTCATTACGCATACTGCGGCAATGAGAAAGATGATTGCATTGCGCAGAGAGATCTGCCACCTCTCTTTTGAGCTAAAGGCAAGAGCTGCTATGACAGGTGCTAAATAAAAGCCGACAGGACGAACGTATATTGAAAGCGCAAAGAAAATACCACCGATCGCGAAAGGAAGCCAAGATCTTCGAGAAGTAAAGCCAAGCGCATAGATAGATCCGATGAAAAATAGCATGAACAGTGATTCTGTGATCGGGATCCATGCCGCGTACATAACGATAGGGTCGAGCAGGTATAAGAGTGCGGCAGCGAGAGCGACAGGCCGTGTGAAGTACCGGACACCCACAAAATAGATAAGCGCGATGGTGCAGGCCGTGAAGACCACTTGGATCAGCGGAACGACAAGGAGCGTGTGAAAGACTACAAGTACGACCACGAGAAAGGAAGGATAACCTGGCACGCGCGCGAATTCGGCCGGCCCGGTAGGCGAAAGCGCAAAGCGTCCCGCATCGAGCATGCTGTGCGCAATGTGCACGTATTCCGTCGTATCGGCTTGTTCTCCCAGATTTAGTCCGATCATTGTTTCAGGACTTGCCCCATGGGAGGATGCTATCTCGGCGAGGACGCAAAAGATGATCGTATAGAGTACGATACAAAAACCACCTAAAAGGAAGGCGATCTGCGTGTCGCGGAGCGGGCCGTTGAACGCGCTGCGGGCCATAAAGGGGAGTGCGGGACATTGTAGCAGCTTCTTTTGCATGCGCCATTTTCTCGCTATAGTGCTTTTATGCGTGATACATTTCTTGTCTTTGGCTCGCCGCTCGTCGAACAAGCGGAGATCGATGAAGTGGTGGCGACGCTCAAGAGCGGCTGGCTTGGGACCGGGCCTAAGACGCATACGTTTGAAGAGCAATTTGCCTTGTACATCGGCAGCCCCCACGCCCTTGCGCTCTCATCCTGCACAGCGGCGCTCCATCTTGCGCTCGTCATCCTTGGCATCGGCGAGGGTAATGAGGTTATCGTACCGGCGATGACTTTTGCCGCCACAGCCAATACCGTCGTCCATTGCGGCGGTAAACCCGTCTTTGCGGATTGCGATAAAGCGACCTACAACATTGACCCGGAAGACATTCGACGCAAGATCACGCCGAAGACAAAAGCGATCATCGTAGTCCATATGGCCGGTCGACCCTGCGATATGGACGCTATTATGTCGATCGCAAAAGAACACAACCTCAAAGTCATTGAAGATGCAGCGCACGCAATCGAGACGCTCTACAAGGGAAAGCATGTGGGCAAGATCGGCGATATCGGTGCGTTCAGCTTTTATGTCACGAAGAATGTGATCACGGCAGAAGGCGGCATGGCGGTGACCAATAGCGAAGAGTACGCACAACGCATGCGTATCCTCTCCCTCCACGGCATGAGCGCTGATGCATGGAAGCGCTACGGCAGTGAAGGGTACAAGCACTACGAGGTCGTCGAGCCGGGATACAAGTACAACATGACCGATTTGCAAGCTTCCCTCGGTGTTCATCAGCTTGCACGCGTCGAGAAAAATTGGAGGCGGCGCGAAGAAATTTGGAATCGATATATGAAAGAGCTCTCTGGGTTGCCACTCCATCTACCTGCGCCTATCCCCGAGGGTATTCGACACGCACACCATTTATTCACGGTTCTCATTAATACGAGCAAAACGAAGATTATCCGGGACCAATTTTTGAACGAAATGACGAAGCGCAACATCGGCACTGGGGTTCACTTCCGCGCGCTCCATCTGCAGCGGTACTACCGCGAGCGTTTTGGGCATAAGGAAGGCGATCTGCCAAACGCCGAATGGGTCGGTGAGCGTACCGTTTCGATTCCGTTCTCGGCCAAACTTTCGGATCAAGATGTAACGGACGTGATCGAAGCGATCAAAGATATTTTTGCTAAAGCATGAATGCGGAGCGGAAGAAAATTCGCGTTGCGCTGATGAGCTACCCGATGGATCATCGGCAGGCAAAAGGAAGTGCACTTTCCACTCACCGCCTGGTTGAGCGGCTGGTCAAAGACGCTGCGCTCGATGTTACGCTCGTTCACTACGACGAGAGCGATGATCCGCTCTATAAAGAAGCGCGGGAAATCATCATGCCCCGCTTGAAGCTGCCGGTTGCGACGCGCTTTGTCAGAACACTCCTCTTTTTTTTGAAGTACCGCAACGAGCAGTTCGACATCATTCATTGGTATCAACCGCGTGTGTACCCATTTTTCTGGTTGGCACCCGCCAAACATATCGTCATCACAGCTCATGCGGGCGGCGACATTACCTCGCCGGGAAAATTTCCTCTCTCACGCCGCATGTTCAACTTTACACTGAAGCACTTCAAGCAACACGTTGATGCGATCATCGGGGTGTCTAACTTCGGCCGGCAAGAAATCATCGAAGCGTATGGCGCTGATCCCGCGCGGATCTATGCACTGATTCATTACAACGGCGGCGCTGAGGAATTTCACCCGATGGATAAAAAAGAAGCTCGTGAGCACATGCGAAAATACGGAATCGATGCTCCCTATATTCTCGACGTCTCACGCCTCCAGCCGCACAAAAATGTCGATACGCTCATACGTGCCTATATCGAACTACGGAATACGCATCCGGAACGCAAAGAAATTCTTGTGAACGTTGGTTCGCCTGATTACAAACATGAGGAGACGTATGCACTTGCCCACAACTCAAAATATGCATCCGACATTCGATTCGTCACGTTTGTAGAGCAAGGTGATATGAATGCCATTTATGCGGGCGCCGACGTTTTTGCATTCCCTTCGCTTTCAGAAGGGTTCGGCATGCCCCTCATCGAAGCGTTCGCGTCCGGCACTCCCGTGATAACGTCAAATATTGCATCGTTGCCCGAAGTTGCCGCAGGTGCCGCCGTCCTTATCGATCCGACCAAACCATCTGATCTTGCCGAGGCGATGCAGCGAGTGCTTACAGATGAAAAGTTACGTAAAGATTTGATAGAGAAGGGTTTGACACGATGTCGCGAATTCACTTGGGACAAAGCGGCGGAAGAGGTAAGCGACCTCTACAAATACGTAGTAGGCTCCTGAGTGTTTTTGATATATTCTCACTGGTATGGATATGCCGCTCAATGAAGTGATCGATCGCTATAGCATTTTGCTTTTGAAAAAAGAGCGGTTGCCCGGACACGAGGCGCTCTTGGAAGAGGTTGCGCGTTTCGAAAAAGAATTATCGCGGCAAACAGCTGAGTACGTTGAGAAATACATCGGACTTCTGAAAGAAGTAAACGGAAAAATCTGGGACTTGGAATCAGACATTCGCAAAGGTAAGGAGGGTGAATTGGGACTTGAAGAAGTTGGCCGTCGCGCGCTTGCCATTCGCGATCTAAATGCCGAGCGGATTCGATTAAAAAATGATATCGCAGAGAAGGAAAGGGAGTTCGGTGATATTAAAATCGATCATGGAAGTGAGGTCTAGCGGTATGCCTCACACAACGCCAAGCACTTGTCCTTTGTGCGCTGTCTCTACGCTCGGCGCGATCGGCCGGGTTCATGTCGATGGCGAAACGCAGTATACGCAATATGAATGCAAGTCCTGCCTCGTGCAATTTTGGTGGCCGTTGAAGAATCCTGGGGCGCAGTGGTATCGCAAGGAAGGGTATGTCGAGCGCAATGCCGACCCCGTATGGAATGCGACGTGGAACCATAAAAAGACACTTTCGCTTCTCGCCTCTACTAAAGGCTCTGTGCTCGATGTGGGGTGTGGAATCGGGAATTTTCTTGCCGCCGCAGAAAAGGAGAGTTGGCGGTGTGCGGGCATCGATTTCGATGCAGATGCTATTGAAGCGGCAAAGAGCGTTACCGGCATATCTGATCTGGAAGCAGTCGATGTCGTTTCGTACGCGGATGAGCATTCGGAAAAAAAATTTAATCTCGTAACCTTTTTTGACGTGCTTGAGCACGTCGACAATCACAACGAGTTTATTGATGCCGTTAAAAAGCTGCTCTCGCCCAGCGGATTCATAGCAATGAGCATGCCGTACCGTGAACATGCACTGTGGCTCATGAAAGGCGATGTGCCGCCGCGGCATCTTACGTGTTGGGATCGCGCATCCCTTCGGCGCTTTTTGGAAGCCCGTGGATTTGAAATCATATATATGAGACGTGCCCCCGCAAGCCTCTGGACCATCACCATGAAACTGCGCTTCAAATACGGTAGGCGCCTTTCATTCGGTGCCGTGAGTTCCGTGCGTAAATCAGTGGGCGATAGAGTGATGCAGCCGGGAAAGCGCCCACTCCTCGTGCGCCTCGTTCACGCGCTCGCAAAAACAAAGGACGCGGTTCTCTTCGGGGTACCCGCCGCCATCATCTATCTCGCCATTATCCCGACCTCGAAGCGTTACGACGACCTCTTCGCCATCGCACGGCTGCGCAAATAAGGGTGTTGTTGTAGAGTGAGGCCACTATGCGATATTCCAACACTGTTCGCTTTGTCGACCGCTACATCGGCTCGCTCGCTTTGTTTATTTTAACGTTGCTCCATGCACTGCGGCCGCGGAAAAAGGGAAAGTCGATACGAAATATTCTAGTGATAGAACTCGTCGAGATGGGCGCGTCTATCATGGCGTACTCATCGCTACGCTACATCAAGCAGCAAATCCCTGATGCGAATATTTTTGTCTTGTGCACTCAAAATACGAAGGAGCCGTGGGTACTCCTTGATCTCATTCCGAAAGAGAACGTGTTTGCGCTCGACAACAGAAGCTTCGCAACATTGTTGCCGTCTATTTTCAAACAGAGACGTGAACTTTCAAAAAAGAATATCGATCTCGTTATTGATTATGAATTATTTACCCGCATCTCTGCCATCATTTCGTTCCTTACGAAAACGAGAGTCAGGGCCGGCTTCTATGGCTACACAATGGGCGGACTCTATCGCGGGAATTTTCTGGATGTGAAGTGCTATTTCAATCAGAATATGCATATCGCAAAGAATCTCCTTGCGCTGACCAAATCAGCCCTTGCGCAAAATCCACAGTATTACAACTGGAACGCGCCGATTCCCAATAAAGAAATCGTTGTGCCCGCCTACACCTCGGAGATGTCGGCAGCCGAGCGTGTGAGGCAGAAGCTGGGTCGAGATGCGAACAAACCGCTCATTCTCGTTGCGCCGACGGTAGGGAAGATGCTGCCGATGCGCGATTATCCTAAGGGGCACTACATTCATGTGATACAGAAATTATTAGTGCTCTACCCGAAACACGTTATTCTTCTTGTCGGTACCAACGAACATAGGGCGGTAGCGAAGGATATTGCCGGAAACATCGGTAGTGATCGGTGCCACGATTTTACGGGACTGACCGCGAACGTACAGGAACTTCTGGAACTTTTCTTCATGGCGGAATTACTCATCACCAACGACAGTGGCAACCCGCACTTCGCGTCGATGACCGGTTTAAAGACGCTCGCACTCTACGGACCAGAGACGCCGTTTATGTACGGACCGCTGGGAAAAGCAGTGTGCCTCTTTGATTTTTTTCACACCAGCCCGAGCATCACCACCTACAACCACAAAAATCCGCCGAGTGCTGACAATGAATCTCTAAGCAGAATAGAGCCCGACCGGGTCGTGCATATGGCGCAGCGCATCCTCGCGGACGACGTTACATTTGGCACAGTTAACAACGAAATACCGTATTTGTTGTAATATCAATGCATGAGAGTCCTCGTAACCGGTGGCACGGGCTTTATTGGCTCGAATATTGTTGAGGCGCTTTTGGCGCGTGGCGATGAAGTACTCATTACAGGTCACGATGCCGAGCAACGGCCAAAGGGTTTTACCGGCAAACTGCTCCAACCTTCTTTTATCGGGCTCGATTGGGAGTCAATTGGCGCGCTTGACATCCTCTTCCACGAAGCTGCCATTAACGATACGCAATCGCTCGATGAACGTGAAATGATGCTGGTCAACGTCGACGCATCTCATGCACTCTTTGAATACGCAATTAAAAATGGGTGCAAAAAAATAGTCTACGCATCATCAACCGCTGTGTATGGCGATGGACCCACTCCGTATCATGAGGATCAAGAACTTCGACCGCTGACGCCGTATGCACGTTCAAAGATCGAAATGGAAAACATGACAATCGAGCTTGCCTCGGAGCACAAAAATGTCGTCTTCGTCGGTCTTCGATATTGCAATGTTTACGGCCCGGGCGAATCGCATAAGAGTCAGCGTGCAAGCATGATCTACCAAATTGCGCAGCAGATGAAAAAGGGAAATCCTCGGCTCTTTGAGCACGGGGAGCAAAAAAGAGATTACGTCTACGTTGCGGATGTAGTGCGCGCAAACCTCCTCGCGCTCGAAGCGAAAGGGAGCATGTTGGTCAATTGTGGCTCGGGCATGGCGACGAGCTTCAACGATATCGTTGCGATGCTTAACGAAACACTCGCTCTCTCACGTAAACCAGATTATTTCCCCAATCCGTTTGCCGCTACATATCAAAACCACACTGAGTGCGACATATCCCTCGCGAAACGGAACCTAGACTTTGTGTCTGAGTACGAGATGAAAAAAGGAATTGCTGAATATAAAAAGAGTGGTCAGCTCTAGCTTCGCACACGCGTCAACAATGCGCTCGTTGAACGCCCTTTGATGTGCGGTGCAAGAAGAATACGGCCGCCATTTTTTTCTACCATCTCTTTCTCCACGATCTAACGCATACTACGATCACCACCCTTTACATGAATGTCGGGTTTGATCTGTGCGAGCCATCGCTCTGGCGTCGATTCGTTGAAGATAAATGCCGCGTCAACTGCTTTCAGCGCCGCAAGAATTTCCACGCGCTCTTTTTCCGGCGTGATAGGACGCAATGGCCCTTTTAGTTTGCGAACCGACGAGTCGCTATTGATCCCGACAATCAAGAGATCGCCTTGCCGCTTTGCCCATGAGAGATATCGCACGTGGCCGATGTGGAGAATGTCGAAGCAGCCGTTGGTCGTGACGACACGTTTGCCTGCCCGATGTGCCGCCTGGGCCATACGGGCAGCACCAGCGAGACTAACGACACCGGCTTTACCGGAAGTGTTTTTTGTTGTACGCTGCGAGCGCATAGATAGAGCTTTTATATGATGCCTCAACCCTCTCCTCTTGCTGCCGCTTTTACCCGTCATAACGATGTGGTTGCTCGCAGTATGCAACAAATTATTCCAGATGTCGAACGTGCTGCGAACCTTCTCCTGGCGGCACTCAAAAGTGGCAATAAGGTGCTCGCCTGTGGCAACGGCGGCTCTGCAGCCGACAGTTCACATTTTATTGAGGAGCTCATTGGACGATACAAAGA
>VFSW01010552.1_pt1 | contig 13078 bp, 10 predicted proteins | sample 5358111 | NCBI WGS metagenome assembly VFSW01 (sample SAMN11554181, study PRJNA540505) | mine drainage metagenome | isolation source: sediment from site ElyBrook_90M | place: USA: Ely Copper Mine, Vershire, VT | collected 2017 | reverse complement strand
TTTGTGCTCCATGTGGCAGGAAGTGCAAGCGTTGAGGGCCACTGTACCGTAAGAACCGACATAGGCATTGGCTGCAGGCTGGTTCGTGGCAGTCTGATGAATGCTGTTGGTCCAGCCCATCAGCGGATTCGGTTGACCTTGCAGCACCCGGTTCGGATCATGGCACGCCAGGCACATCTGGCCGCTGGAACTGTCGCGAACCAGAAAATTCTGCGCGATCCTGTCGGTTCCTTGCACATGCGGATCGTGACAACTGGTGCATTCGATGTTTCCGTTGATCAGTTTCACAGCTCCGGTCGGGTCCGCCGTTTTTCCTTGCGAAACCAGCGAGGCCACAAGGTTTGATGCGTCCTTAATCGGCAGTACCAGGCTGAACGGATGCGTGCCACTCAGATTCATTCCGAACGAATCGGCGCTGTTCATGGATCCTGTGACGGGAAGCGTGCCGTATGCGGCCGACTGTCCTACCGCGACGGTGCCATCGTGACAACTCAGGCATAGACTGCTGGCCGTTCCGAGAGTCGGCTGCGTGTTGCCTTGATCGTTGTAGGTTGTGCTGGAATAGGGAGTATAGGTGGCCTTGGAGAGCGTCTGGTTCCACAGGGGAGTGATGCCCCCCAGTCCGCTATGCGGCGCGTGGCAGAAGGTGCAGCCGAGGCTTCCCTGGGAATAAACCGAGGCTCCGCTGGCCGCCGTGAGGTTGTGCATGCCCATAACGTCTCCAGGCACTTGTTGAGCCGTCGCGAGACGGGCAGCCCCAGCCATCACCAAAACGATTGCCGCGATCCGCCTCACGGCTTCCCGCCTTCCGTCGCTTTCGCCGCCGCGTAGTAATGAAAAACCTCGACGCGGTGGTTGAAGGAATCTACGACGTAGATGCGATCGTTATTATCGATTTGCAATCCCGTAGGCAACTGGAAGTCTCCGAATCCAGTTCCGCGCTTACCGAAGTAGTACAAAAGCCGGCCTTGCCGGTCAAAAACCTGTACCACGCCCCACAGACCGTCTACGACGTACAAGTGCCCTTCAGAATCCAGGCTGATGCCCTTCGGGCGGAACATCGATCCGGCTGAATCTCCGAGCCTTCCGATCGCGTAGTGAAAATTGCCGGAGCGGTCCAGAACCTGTACGCGAAAATTCATGGCATCGACCACGAAGATTTCCGGACCGCTCAGCCGCAATTCCGTCGGATAATGGAATTCGCCGTTTCCAGTGCCCGTTTTTCCGATCGTCGTCAACACGCTGCCTTGCATATCCATGACATAAATCTTGTCGCGCAACGTGTCGGTAATGTATATGTGCTGCTCCGCCGAATCGACCGCAATTCCCGTGGGGCGCTTGAACAATCCCTCCCCGCCCTTCAAGCCGCCGATGATGCGCCGGAACTTTCCACTGGAATCGAAGACGAAGATTTTTCCCGCCACCGAGTCGGTCGCATAAATATTGTCTTGGGCATCCACCGCAACGCATTGCGGCGAGAGCATTGGATTCTTACCGCTGTCTTTGCGCGACAGAAACCTATATTTCTTCTCGGCGAAGTCGAAGATGTGAATGCCGTCGGCTCCAGGATCGGTGACAATTACTCGCCCGCGCGAATCGGTTGTGATGCCGTAGGGATTGACGAGAAAGTGAAAGTCTGGCTCGCCCGCGATTACGTCGACCACGCGAGTCCAGAAGCTGCGCTTCGGCTTAACCTCGCGCTCCAGGCTGAAGCTCAGCTCGAAAGTGAGTTTGCGGCCGCCGTCGAGCAATAACTCCGGAGGAGTTGGCCGAGGCGGCCTCTTGGTTTGCTTGACAGCCAAAGCCGGCAAGCCGAGTAGGGCGAACAGACCGGCGAGCGCCAAGGCCCTTTGCGAACACACGAGGTCAGCGCATCTTAAAAGAAATCGAACCATCTCGACACTCCAATGAAATATGAGTTCGCGGTTCCCGGAGCGCTGCCGGTAGCGCTGATCCCCTGCGTGAACCTGGTAAAGCCCGCCAGCACTCCAATTTTTCTGAGGTGGTACTGCAGTTGAGCATTGAAGAGTTCTGTATTGTTCCGCGAATTGGTCACGTCGCTGAGGGTATCGCTGATGGCACGGCTAAAGGTCCCGGAAACCGTGAGGTGGCGCACCGGGGTTGCGGAAACGCCGCCGCCGTAGCTGTCTCCGCTGAAGAGGATGAGGCTGCTTGCCAGTACGGCGGGTGTCGGCGGAAGTGAAACCAAGCCGGCGCTGGTAAGAATCGACTCGCCCGTCGCCTTCGTGTAGTTGCCGGTAACGGTGAACCGCCGGGAGCTGATGGAGGTCGAATAGCCATTGCTGGAATTGTCCGTGCCCGGTTGGTTGGTCAGGCCGCTGCGGCTTCCGTTGTACGTCGTGATCCACGCCAGGCCGTTCCCAAACCGCCGATGCAGACGGGCGGTGTAGTTGTAGTAAGACGTTGTATATGTCACCAACAATGCCTGCACGTTTTGTGCATAGCTGAACGTTCCTGACGTCTCCCAGCTCTTGATCCTGTGAAAGTAATTCGCGTTGCCGACGAATCCTACAGAATTGCTCCCGTGGCCGTCGGATTCTTCCACTACTCCCGCGGAAAACGTAAACATGTCCAGGATCCGGCGGTTGTAATTCAACGTGCCAGTGATGAACGTCCCCGTGTAACTCTGGTTGAAATAATATTGGTCGTAATACGTCACCTGGGCCTGCGACGAAATAAAATTGGTGAACTGATAGGAAGCGCCGCCGCCCAGTTGGAGTGAGCGCGACCCCGTCCCAAGCGTGATCGGAGTCTGCACCGCTCCGGTATTAGTAAGCGTCTGGTTCAAATATCCCGCGAGATTATCGGTATAGCTCTGATTGGAAAATACGCTCAATTTTTCCGTGGGGTGAAAGGTGACGCCTGAGGTTTCCGTGCCCGTGGTGTAACTCGTGTTCGAGTCCTCTTGTCCGACGAAATCGGTGGATGCCGTTGAGCGATTGTAATTGAAGTAGAAGGAGCCGTTGACCGGCAGGTTGCGATTCGCGCCAAAACCAAAATCGTGACCGCTGGTATTCGAAACCGATTCTTGCTCGCCCGCCAAGAATGCCGGGTAGGTAGCATCGAGCGCGTTGTGATCGAAGAACCCGTTCAAGTGAAACCCTTCCATCGCGTAGGTGGACCGAACATTGAACAGCTTCGTATCGCTGCCGGTCTCCTGTGTGGTGCCATACACCGTGCTCGTGCCGCTGCCTTGTGAGTAGCCGACTGAGAGTGTGGGCAGGTTCGGAAGCAGCGCGCTCCACGCGACGCCGAAACCATCTCCATGGCCGTGCGTGGTGAAATTGGGCTGCCCCACCAGTCCGAACGTGCCGGTACTGTTGTAGTCGTCGCGATAGGTGATGGAACCGGGAAAGTGGCTGCCGCTGAATAGATTTGCGGTTGCGCTCACACCGCTGGCTCCCGTAATCGATTGATAGTTGGAGTTGGCCTGGGACTGATTGAAGTAAGGGACTATGTTGAACGAGAGGAAGTTGGGATTGTAGTAAGAACCGGAGATGTTACCGTTGAGGCCAAAATCCAACCCATGGCTCGATTCGATCCCCTCTCCGTCTCCGTAGACTCCTTGGTACCCGGTGGTAAACAGGCCGCCAGCTTTCAATTTGATATTGTCCCCGATCTGCATTTGAGCTGAGGCCAGCGGTATCGTTAGCAGCAGCAATAGTGCAGCGACGCCTGATGTCAACCGCTTCGTTGTGGCATCTCTTCTCACCTCTCGAAACCCTCTCGTATTCCGGCCAGATGCAATTACCCGAGTGGCACCGCATGTGCCATTCGCGGCACCTCGTCAGAAATCTGCTAGTGCCTGAAAATTAAGGAGTTGCACAATGTATGGGAGGGCCGCACAATACGCGGAAGAAGGGCGCCTGCGCGATAGCGCACGCTCAGCGAGTTTAAATCCACAACAGGAACGAAGAGGACGAACCGCAGAAACACAGAGCAAAGGAGCCCAAATGAAAAAAGGAATGATGAGTCGTTAGCAGGCTGCTGAAAAACTCCGCTCCGACGCAGTTTCGGGAAGGGCACGACTTCAGTCGTGCCATGAAGTCCTTTAGCACCGACAGCGCTTCAGCGCCTGAGGTTCGCTTATCGAGGTGCAAATGATTTTTTCAGCAGCCTGTTAGGTCTCGCGGTGAACTTTCTTACGGACCTATACTATTTCGATCTTCGCTTTGGCTCGTAGCCGCTTCGCCAGGTTCGATCGTAGCTTTTCGTATCTGCTCTTCTGCAATTCGATTCGCAGGTCCGCTTTGACCTGGGCGAAGGGTTGCGTCATTGGGGGATTGTGCGCATTCAACCGGAAGATGGTGAAGGCGTTTTCGATCTGGATCAGGCCGCTCACTTGCCCTGCCTGCATGGCCAGCGCGGCTTTGACGATTTGAGGTGGCAATTTGTCGCGGCTTACCGCCTTGTGGTCGCCCATAATCACGCGGAAGTCGTCCTCGGAGATTTTTTCCGCCAGCAGACCGAATTGCTCATAGTTTTTTGTCGCTTGAGCCTGGCGCAGCGCATCTTCCGCCCGCCTACGGTTTGCAACAATCACCTCCGGGCTGATTTTTTGCGGAGGCAGAATGGAAATGCTTTGTATGTTGAACGACTCGGGCTGCTGGAAGCGCGCTGGATTCTTGTCGTAATAGGCTCGCACCTCGGCCGGAGTTAGGGTAGATTTGTCCTCCACTTCAGCTTTCAGCACTTGCTCGATCAGCAGCGAGCGCTGGATTTGCTTGCGCAACAATTGCCGGGAGCCGCGCATTTCCAACTGCATGTATTGGTCGTATTCATCGGGACTGTGGAACTGGTTGCGAAACTCGGCTTCGGCACGGTTCAGGCGCTCCGCGGAAATCGCCAGCTTTCGACGCCCCGCTTCCTGATACACCAGTTCCTCGAAGATTATCATCTCGAGCGCGCCCCCGCGGATGGAGGCCGCCTGCGCTTTGGGAAATCCGTTGTGCTGCTTGGCGTAGGGAAAAATCGTAAACATCTCGCGCAGCAGGTCGCGGTCTGTCAGCACCACTCCATTCACCCGCGCCACCGGCTTGTCACTGATTGGCGGCCGCACTACCTGGGCGGCGACTGGCGCTGTTCCCATTCCACCGGGGGTATGGGAGGCCATTTGCGCGGCGGCGGACAGCGCCGTCACCAGCAGCAGGCAGACTGAAAGCAGGTATTCCATAATTCCTCGCTCCGATTCACAGCACTTTGAGTAAACGGGGAGAGAATTCTCTCCCCGGGGTTCTCACATTCCTACTGGAACTGCGTAACAATGTTGTTGGTGTTGTTGGATTCGTTCGCTTCGCCAAAGTGGCACTGACGGCAAAACTGCGTCGTCGAAGGTGCACTGGTCAGGGCGTAAGTCTGAAGGTTCGGGTTGTAGGGACCGTTCACGAAGAAGTAGGTGGCATAATATTTGCCGCCGCCATCGTTCGCGATCGGACTTGCCGCACTCGAGGTGTAGACGGTCATCACGTGCTGGTTATGGCAAGTTGTGCAGGCCACATAAGGCTTACCAGCGGTGTTTACGCCGTAGGGCAAAGAATACTTTCCAGGCGCCAATGCGGGCCAGCCGTAATTGGCCACGAACTGTGCGTACGGGCTGCCTGCGGTAACGCTGAAAGATGTGCCGCTCCAGACCAGACCCGGCGTAGTAGTGCTGATGGTAGCGTTGACGCCCACCGGGTGATCGTTGGTGTAGTTGCCGGCGGTAGTGCCGTCATTGCCCAGCAGGGTCGGAATCGGTTTGCTGCCGTACGTCGTGTTGGTCAACAGGCCGATCCTTTGTTCATACGACTGGCCGGTCATCATGTTGGAAGCGGTGAGGTTTCCATCATGGCAGCTCAGGCAGAGCAGGATGCCGCCAACTTCAGTGCTGCCGCTGGTAATGCTGGTGGGAAGAACTTCCGTGTAGCTCCCGCCGTCGCCGAACGAGATGGTTTGGCCATACAGTGGGCTGGCATCCTGGCCCCACAATGCATAGCTTCCTGCGTCTACTGCGCCGCCGTGGCCGGAACCGAACGATCCGCTATGCGGAGCATGGCAACCCGCACAACCTCGCCCTTGATTGTTATGTGCGCCGAGTACGTCGACCGTTGACGACCAGTTCTGGGACGCCATCAGTCCCGACACGGCAAGTTCGAAAAGCACGATTACGATGAATCTCATCATAAATATTAAAACCTACTGTATACGTTGCAACGCGTTAGAGGCTTAGGCCCTGGGCTGCAACCTTCTCGCAGCTGCCCCTGTCCTGGAAGAAGCAACCGCTCAGCCAAAGAGGCAAGCGATGGCCGCCGGAGGGCCATTGAGGCATAACTTCAATGATGTGAATGGCTTAATGCTATCTCCTGATGGTTTGATCTGTTCGAGTAAAAGTCGCAAGTGGGGGAAAAGAGCCAGATCTCATAACCTGTTCGTCAAATTCCGCAGCAAGGTTCAATGAATGCGGCATGGCTGTGCATTTTCGGAAACTAAGGAAATGTCGCGAAATACGCGCGCGGCCAGCCTTGTGCCGACCCCAACTGCGACAGCGAGATGCCGTCGATATAGCCAAGGAGATGCCGGCGCTACTTATTTCGCGAGCGGCGTAGTAGCTTGGGCTGTCGGACTTGGCGCCGGAGCCGGCCTCCCCGATGCCGCCGCATTCTCCCGCGCTGCTTCCTTCTCTTTGCGCAACTGCTCGGCTTCGGCGTCGGTCACATATCGGAATTGCTGCACGCGACCGGGGAAGATTTCCGATGTAAATACCCGGTTCTGCTTATCGATGGTGATGCCGGTTATGGCTTGAAACATGCCGGGGAGAAGTCCATGGCCACCGAAGCTGATGAGCAACTGCGACTCCTGATTAAACACCTGGACGCGATCCTCCATGCCATCGATCACCCAGATGTGGTTGTCGCTATCGATGGCAACGCCCTTGGGCCGCGCGAAGTACCCCGGCGCGTCGCCGGCCTTGCCGAAAGTGCTGACAAAATTACCGTCGCCATCGAAAATCTCAATACGGTTGTTCAGGGTGTCGGCAACGTAGAGATTGCCGTGACGATCTACCGCCACCGCCGACGGCCGGGCGAAATCGCCGGGCGTGGTAAGGGCATGCTTCTGGCCGCCAGTACCCATCCTGCGTTTCAGCTTGAGGCTGTCGGCGTCGTAAACCAGAACCTGATCCTGCTCGACATCGGCAACATAGAGTAGTCGATTCTCAGTATCGAGGGCCAAGCCTCCAGGGCTCACAAGGCCGTCTGTGATTACGTCGACCGGTTTGTGCTCTGCATTGAAGACCAGCACATGGCTTAGGCCCGGATCGGAGACAAATAGACGATCATTATCGTCCATGGCTAAGCCAATAATGCGGACGAAGTGGCCATGAGTCTTGTTCTTGAGGAGTTCGAGATCGCGGGTCTCGGTGTTGAAAATGAAGATCGCTCCGACTTTCTGGTCGGCGACATAGAGATTTCCTTTGGAGTCAACCGCCATGCCGTAAGGCTCTCCGAGTTGCCAGAGGAATTTCGTATTCTCGGTGCTGGACTGGGTACCGGCGAGGCGATCCATCCAGGAATCTTTCTCGGTCTTGGGGGTCTCCACCTGAGAGATTTTTTCCGCGGCATACCACGTCTGGAACTTGATGCGGGCGATGGCCGGCGGGTTCGGCCACACGATGTTGGAATAATCAATGACCGGCGGCACCTTGGGAGGTGCGGCTACCTTCTTTTTCTTTCGCGCGAAAACAGAAATGGGCGACGCCAGCGCGAAGGTCACCACCAAAAGCAACGCCAGGAAACTCTTGGCCTTAACTCTGCAGCTAGGGCTTGAGCCATTGCGCGTGATGTCAGGTCGAATTGTAAACATCGTAGTCACTCTCCCACTGCAAGCTATCTCGTTTTCAAATCCTTGTGGCATGTCTGACAGAATGCCATGTTGTTGGCCTGATCCTTCACCAGCAGATCGGGCTGAAGGGAAGAATGCGGCTGGTGGCAAGTCAGGCAAGTCATTGGCGTCAACACTTTGGTCGGATCTTTCGGATCCTTCAAATCAGAAACCGGGTGCGCCGCGGTGGGATGTCCCATGCCATATTTCAGCGGCAGGACCACCACTTTATTTCTCGTAAAATAGTCCCCCGGAAGCTTCACGCTTCCGTCGAAGATTGTGACCATGTTCTCGGCTTCCAGCTTTTTCGGTTGCCGATCTGGACCATGGCACTCAAGGCAAAGTGAATTCGCAGTCGCAGCCCGCAGCAGGTGATCGTATTCTCCGCCGTGCGGCTGGTGGCAAGTAGCGCAACCTTGCCTGAACGCCGGCTGGTGGTGATACGGTTTTTTCGCTTGATCGGCTATATCGCTGTGGCAGCCCAGGCAGATATCGACCGCGTTCGTCTTTGGAAGTCCCGGCTGTCGGCTGGCATGCGGGCTGTGGCAGTCCGTGCAATCGCCGGCCGCGCCGGGATGCGGAACTTTGGCCGTGTCGATCAGTTTGGCCTTATCGTCGTGGCAAGTCACGCACAGCGCCTTGGCATCTGGCTGCGTCAGCACCACTTTTCCATCCTTGGCCGCAGCGTGGCAGAGGTCGCACTGCTTGTCGGCGAATGGAGGATGGGTGAATTTTGCCATTAGCTTGGGCGCCGCTGACTCGTGCGGATCGTGACAGCTCACGCAGTTGGCAGTCTCGAATGGCTGATTCTGATGCGATCTCTGCAGATCTGGACTCTTTACATCGTGGCAATCGATACAAAGTGCCGGAGGTGCTTTGGTGAGATGAAAGTCGAACTCCTCCTTGCCCATTTCGCCGGTCTTGTGTATGGTGTGGCAAGTCTCGCAGCCCATGTCGAGGGCCGCGTGCCGACTGCCTTTCTCAGGAACGTTCACGCCGGTCTTGTGGCAACCGAGACACAGATTCTCTTTCGGATCTCCCGAAGTGGGCTTCAATAACTGATATTTATTGTCGGAGGAGTGCGGATCGTGACACTTCCTACAATCGCGCACCGCCGGAGGATGAACTGTACCTTTCATGTCCGCGGCGCTTTTGTCCGCGTGGCAGGTCAAACAGAGCGCATGGGGAGTGGCGGTGATCAGCTTTACGCGCGTGACATCCTTGTCGGTTCGAATCTCATGGCAAGCGGTGCATCCCATGGCAATGGCTGAATGGACTGACTTACCCTTGGACTTGTCTTCGTGGCAGGCGAGACAGGTGGCAGGATCTGCCTTCGGGTCAAGCAGAACTGGATGCTTCGCCGCAGATACCGGGCCCGCACAGACCAACACTAAAATGAGGCAGATTAGCGTGCCGAGGGTGTTAGGGATTCTGGGATTCGATTGGAACGATTTCAGCGCCACCCTGCTCCTCCATAAGCAACATTTTGCACGCATCTTGCCTTAATCTCCGACCTAGGTTGATTTTCGGAACATTCCCTGTAACCGATTGCAACATCGGAAGTTGGGAATCCCCACCGACTTCACTCGATATTGGCAACGATTGAAAGCTTCATCATCTGGGGGGCCTTATCCCCCACAGAAATGATCGAAATAACCCAAGCAAGGCCGTCAAGACTACCGCTTGTTACCGCAAGGTCGCGGCAACACGCCGCTGCGTCAAATCGCCGCAGAAGACCCACCGCTGTGTGATATGCCTCACACTCGGATCGTAACAATTGTCGGGTCTCAGGCCCATCCCGTGTAGCTTCAGCAACTTCGCCGGATCCTTGCAATGGTGCGCGACGTGCTTTTCCTAGGGACAGAAGGGGGAAGACATGGCTGCATCCGTACCTCGGAAACTCTGGCAAACCCTCGGCGCGATTAAGACGGGCGTCATTCTGCTGATTGGGGTCGTCATCCTCTCGGCGGCGGGGACGGTAATTCTGCAGCGTCCCGCGACCGAGGCCGAGGAGATGCAGCGCGCCTATTCGCCACAAATGTTGCGCCTGCTCGACAGGTCGGGACTAACCGACGTTTTCCATTCCTGGTGGTTCGTATTGTTGTTGAGCCTGGTCAGCCTCAGCATTATTGCCGCCTCGGTCCAGCGCTTCCCCAATGCATGGAGATTTTTCTCGCGTCCCTATAAAAGTCCAGACCAGACATTCCGCAACGCGCTTCCCAGCCATGTGCTCATTCCGATTAAAGATGAAGAAGCGGGATTAAGCGCCGCGGAACGAGTCTTCCAAAGAGCAGGGTTCAGGCCAGAGCGCATTGTGCGCGAGAACAGCTTTTCCCTCTTCGGTGAGCGCAACCGCCTTTCTGAATTGGCCCCTTACATCGTGCATGCGAGTTTGCTTCTCATTTTTCTCGGGGGCATCGTCGATGCGCTGTATGGCTGGCGCGCATTCGTCACCCTGACCCGCGGGCAACAGTCGAACCAAGTCGAGTCGCAGAAGGGCAGACAACGCAACCTCCCGTTTGCGATCCGCTGTGACGGCGCTGGTCAGGAAAATTATGCCGACGGCACTCCGAAACGCTGGTGGTCCGATCTGACGGTTTTGAAGGATGGGCAGGCAGTCCTGCGCAAGCAGATCGTCGTCAACGATCCATTGGTTTACCACGGCGTACGCTTTTATCAGGCCAGCTACGGCAACACCGGAATGATCGACAAACTGCTGCTCACAGCCACTCCACGTAATGGCCAGCCCCCCGAGGATATTACGATTCGTCTGGGCGAGACTCTTCCGCTGGATGCTGAAACCACAGTCCGTCTCGCCCAGTTCATTCCCGATTATGTGGTGAGCGATGGGCAGGTGTACGCCCGGTCCAACGAGCTGGCCAATCCAGCCGCCCACCTGGTGGTGAAATCGAAGAAATCGAGCCAGCCCCTCGACGTCTGGATGCCCCCAATTCCGGGGTTTCAGCAGAACGCATCTTCGCCCTACGCATTTGAAGGCAAGGACATACAGATGGCTTATTTCACCGGCCTGGAGGTTTCGCACGAGCCTGGTCAGTGGGCGGTTTGGGCGGGCGTGGTCGTCATGGGTTTTGGCCTGGCTTTTGTCTTCTACTTCGTCCACCTGCGGGTTTGGGCCGTGCCGGTGCGCGATGCCGGCGGCCGCCTGATGCGTTGGATAGGCGGCACGGGAAATAAAAATAAAAATGTGTTCGAGGAGCGCTTTCGCGATCTGGCTGAACAAATCGAATCGGAACTCACAATTTCGTTGGAGACAGGCGCCGAAGAGCCTGTTGCTGCACTCACCGGAAAATGAAATTCGGCAATGGAGGATTGTGTATGGCGCACGCTAGAGTCGAACCGCAACCGGCAGCCACGGGTGCCACCTTGGTGGTCATGGTTGGGTTGGGCGTTGCCTTCTTGCTGTTCATGGCATTTCTGAACGTGGTCAAGAGCGGCAACTTGCTCAACGATTCCAACCTGCTATACGCAGCGCTCATTTTCTATTCGGGCGCGGGAACCCTTTATCTTGGATTCGGCATTACCGGAACCCCTTCTTACATCCGCTTCGCCTCGCTCGCCACGTGGGGGGGGCTGCTGGCGAATACTGGCGCCGTGGCGCATCGGTGGTACGAGGCGGGACACCCACCCTTCGCGAGCATCTACGAAATGCTGCTCATGTTCGTATGGACCCTCGCCTTACTTACGCTGATCGCTGAGAAAAAATATGGAGTAAAGGTCATCGGCACGGTAACCATGCCGGTGGCGATCGTTGGCGTTGTGCTGATGCAATTGCTGCGCACTGAGGTTCGCCCGCTGGTGCCGGCCCTGCAATCGACTTGGCTGCACGTGCATGTCACGCTGGCCATGCTGGCTTACGCGGCTTGCGCGCTGAGTTTCGCGCTGGCCATGATGTTCCTGATCCAGGATAAGATGAAAACCGAAATATTTCTGGCCGCGACAAGCTTGTTCGGCGTCGCAACCTATGTGGGCGTGCTGACTCGCTTTGAGAAATGGGGAGGGCTCAGCGTCGCCGCATGGAATCCGGAAGACAAATCGGAAGTATTTCTCTCCAAGGGCATACGCCTTTTCGTGGTGATCCCCGATCTCGGCTGGATGTTGCTTCTGGTGTTGGCGGCGGTCGCCGCGCCGCTGATTCTTTACCTGGTCTGGCGCAAAACTCGGGATCAAGCTTTTCTCGACATAGCCAATCGAGCGGTATTCGTAAGCATTCTTCTGCAAGTGCTTGCCCTCGTGTTTTTTGTGCTGCGAGCCCGCGATGGGCGCTATGCCTCCCTGGATGCCGACGGTCTGTTCCCTACCACTCTGGCCGCCAGTCCCTTCATCCTCTCTGGCCTCGTAGGCGGCGTCTTCGTCTCACTGCTCTACCTGTTACTGCTGTGGAGGCGCGATGATCTGGAGCGCATGTTGCCCAGCGCCGACGAACTCGACCGCATCACCTACAAGACCATCGCCATCGCGTTTCCGTTACTCACCCTCATGATTGCGGCGGGCGCCTACTGGGCGAATCGGACCTGGGGCTCTTATTGGAGTTGGGATCCAAAGGAAACCTGGGCGGCGATCACATGGTTGGTGTACGCCGGTTATTTGCACATGCGTATCACTCGTGGGTGGCGCGGCCGACGCGCCGCGTACTTCGCCATCCTGGGCTTTGCCGTGGTGATGTTCACGTTCTTCGGTGTTACTTACCTGCTCCCCGGATTGCATGCTTATGCCTAATCGACCGCAGTCCGCGCCAACGCCACCCCCACAAACAGTCCGCACAACTGCTGTGGCCGCCCATTCGCAGGGGGGAAGCGAGCACACCATGTCCGGCGCTTCGACAAAATCAGAAGACTTCCGGTTAGGTTCCGTACGGGTGAACTGGCAACTCAAAGCGGTCTTGCCGGTGGGGTTCGTGCTGCTGGCAGGACTGCTCCTCTTCACTCTGGCGACAGTATCTCTGCGGGACCCGGAACGCCACCCCGTGCTGATCGTAGCGGCAGCGGGCGCGGTCGTCATCTGTGCCGTTTCAATGTTCGTGCTTGCTTACTTGGTCCAACGGCCCATGGTCGAATTGCAGGAGAAGATGGATCTGGTGAGTCAAGGCGAACTGAACGTTGCCGTCAGCTTTTCTCGGCGTAACGACGAGATCGGAGACCTCGGCCGCAACTTCAACCACATGATGCAACAGTTACGGGAC
>VFSW01010551.1_pt1 | contig 13079 bp, 22 predicted proteins | sample 5358111 | NCBI WGS metagenome assembly VFSW01 (sample SAMN11554181, study PRJNA540505) | mine drainage metagenome | isolation source: sediment from site ElyBrook_90M | place: USA: Ely Copper Mine, Vershire, VT | collected 2017 | reverse complement strand
AAGCTCTCGGCAATGCGCTCGTCCCGCAGGTCGCAGCAGAAATAATGAAAGCAATGACCATATGAAAATCATCATCGCAAAACCGCCGATCTGGGACGAGGCAAACAAACTATTCAGGCTCAAGGAACTCGGGCTCGGTGTCATATTTACCTACGGCGATACGATATACAATCCCTTCAACATTCCGGTCACTCGAGACCTCGTAGCGCACGAAGAAAAACACGCGGAGCAGCAACAGCACGATGAGACCTGCGCCGGGCTCTGGTGGAAGCGATACGTCGAAGATCCGGCGTTCCGCATTGAGCAGGAAGCGCAGGCATACCGAGCGCAATTCAAATGCATCTGCAAAACAGTGAAGGATAGAAACAACCGCGCAAGAAATCTGCACATGCTCGCGAGCCAACTCTCCGGACCGATTTACGGAAACTCCGTTACGCACACGGCCGCGCTCCAGATGATCGGCAGCGGTGTTACACTTGAACCGGACCAAGCACGAAAGGAGGTCCCGAATGCGCTACAGTGATAGCTGCGGTGGCGTCGCCGGCGTCAGGAAAACTCTACGGTATCCACGCAGGGACGACGAGCCCACCGAATTCTACTTCTGTTCGGACGAGTGCGAAGCCGATAAGGTCGAGCAACTCGAACGAACAGCGCAATACGCACGCCTGGTGAACTGATGACCAGATGCGCGCACTGCCACAGACCCTTCGGACTCATCAGGCGCTGGACTTGGGGCGCGCTCCAGTTCTGCAGTAAAAAGTGCGAGGATGCATACCGGAAAGAACGCCAGCAGGAAATGCGCGTATTGCAGTTCCTTCAATGGCTCCGGTCTCCTCAACCACCGTGACCCCAGCGCACCTCCCGCGCTGGCAAACTGAGGCGACCACACCGGCCGCCTCCCCTTTTGTTATCCACAAAACCGGCATCGACACCCTTCTAAAACAGCGTAAAATATGCATATGGTATCGGAAACCAAAAAGGAAAAGACCGCGAGAGAAAAGACCGAGAAAGCGTTCGGTGGATGCAAAAAATGTTATGGCAAAGGCTATTCAACCGGCGCAGAGGTAGGCATTCCGGTGCGTCCATGCAGCTGCGACCGGGGCAACCAAATCCGTGCGCTTATCTCCAACACAACGGACGAAGCTGACCGCGAGATGATCCAATACATGAAAAATATGCTACCCGAGTACATCGAAGCGGCGTACCCGAAAGGGAAAAGCAAAGAGCGCGGTGCGGCGACAGTACACATCATCGAATTCATCCAGCACGTAAAGAAGTGCCTATGAAGCGCTTCAACGAATGGCTCGCGGTGAAAATCACCGAAGGCGTCGCCACAATGTGGGCAGCTTATGCGTTCGCCGTCCTCGCCATCTTCGGCTTCCCCTACGGCGCATCGACGGTAGTGCCCTACGTCCAATGGCTTTCGCAAACATTCATCCAACTTACCATGCTTAGCATCATCATGGTCGGCCAAGGGATCATGACGCAGCACCACAAAAAACACAGCACGAAGCAGGATCTGCACCAACAAACGCTCGCGTCCGTGTACGGATTCCTCGTCGAAACGAACAATGCACGGTATGCGCAGAAATGGATGGTCGAACAGTCCGAGAAATGGCAGAAAGTATATAAACGCAACAAAGACAAAGCCGCGTTCGGCAAAGCACTCGCGTACAGCGAATGCGCTCAGGAACTCCACCTTGCACTCTCTGGCGTTATTGCTCCCAGCCTCGCGCCGAAAGAAAAGATATGAACTCTCCAATGAGCATCAGCATGGCAGCCGACCTCGTTGATCTGAGCATCACTCGGGTATACGGCTTCGAAAAGCCTGATCCGGTGACATCGGACATGGACGAATACACTCTCTACAACAGGAATCGAGAGGCAAAATACGCTGCGGAAAATGCGCGCATGCGCACTCAAATGCGCCTGATAGGCCTCGCGCTACTGACACTCATCGCAGTAGGGGTATACTTGCTCACATGACAGCCAAGAAGCCCAGCGTAGCTGACGAGATAAAGAACCTGGTGAAAGGGAGCGCTCCAAGACCTGCACCCAGAATTGAAAAGATAGAAAAAACAGCACCCAAGGAGGATAAGCGCAAGGGAAACGGCGGAAGGAGGCGGAATAGCGGACGAAAACCGCTCGCACTCGACGAGAAGCGCAAGACCGTGAAGCAATCGTGGGAGGAATTCGGCGGAGAAGAAATCGAAGTGACCGAACTCCACGCTGGCACCAAAGAGCAACGCAAGGTCAAGATGAAGCGTCTGCGGGTGGCGCAGGAGCGCCTCTTCAAGAAAGTGAATGAGGGTGACATCGCGGCGATACGCGAATTCAACGACCGCGTGGGAGGAAAAGCCATGCAGCCTATCGTCGGCGATGCGACGGAAGACCCGATCCAGATAGACCACGACGTTACGCCAATCCTCGAAAAAGCATATGGCGACGAAGGAGAAAATTAGACTGTTGGCGCGATGCGTCGACACAGCAAAGAAAGCCGGCAGTCCGAGGGATCAGGTAGAGAACCTCGTACAAAAAGGCAGCTACATCCCCTATCCATGGCAATGGCTCTTCCACGCTGCAGCACGCGAAGCCGATCACGAAGGTGGACCCACCGACATAGGTCTGGGAGGAGCGCGCGGCCCGGGCAAAAGCCACGGCGTGCTCTCGCAGGTAGCACTCGACGATGCGCAACGCGTGGAGGGCCTCAAAGTGCTCTTCCTGCGCCAGACAGGAGCCTCAGCGGTGGAATCCTTCGACGACCTCATCACCAAAGCCATTAGCGGACATACGGAATACCGGAAGACGCGCACCGCGCTGCGCTTCCCGAACGGCAGCCGCATCGTGCTCGGAGGGTTCAAGGACGAGAACGACATCGACCGCTACATCGGCATCGAATACGACGTCATCATCGTGGAGGAACTGACGCAGCTCACCAAAGAAAAATACGACAAGCTGCGCGGATCCTTGCGCACCACAAAACCGAACTGGCGGCCGCGCATGTACACCTCTTTCAATCCCGGTGGCATAGGGCACGCGTGGGTGCGCGAGCGCTACGTGCTTCCCTACCGCGAGAAACGCGAAACGGAAACGCGGTTCATTCCCTCGACCTACAAAGAGAACCCGGCGCTGAACCAGGGCTACATCGAATACCTTGAGAGCCTTGGCGGCAATCTGGGCAAAGCATGGCGCGAAGGCGAGTGGGACATCTTCGAAGGGCAATACTTCGGCGAATGGCGCTACGACGTGCATGTCGTGAAACCCTTCCGCATACCGGAAACCTGGATCCGCTACCGCAGCATAGACCCAGCGGGAAGGACCGGCATGACAGCCTGTCACTGGTACGCCCTTGACCCTGCCGGCAACGTGTGGGTCTACCGCGAATACGCATGGGGTCCGGGAATCAAAAGACCCGACGGCAGCACCATCGAAGTAGGTCGCGACCACGACGAGAATGCAAAAGAGGTGGCGCGGCTTTCGCTGGCGGAAATGGGAATCATCGAACCCTACCGCTACACCGTCATGGATACGAGCGCGATCGCAAAGCTCGGCTACAGCGAGACTGTAGCGGAAATCTACGAGCGCAACGGCGTGACGGGACTGGTCGCTGCCGCAAAGGAACGGGTGACCGGCTGGAACGCCGTCCACACCTACCTGCGCTGGGACTTGTCAACACCTCCAAAACTCCGCGTATTCGAAACGTGTGTTAAGCTGATCGAAGAAATACCGCTTGCGCAGCACGATGATCACAACCCGGACGACGTCGCTGACACCCGCAAAGGTGCCGAGCACTGGGATGCCATCGACGACCTGCGGTACTTCCTCCGCACGCTCCGCGATGCAAAAGCGCCGAAGCCTCTGTCGCCGGTCGAGCGCAGACTCCGTGAGCTGCGAGATGCGGAAAACCTGCCCGATTATTCATACATGAGAAAATAACCATGACGTACAAAGTACTCAAGGATTGGGACGTACCTGCTGAGATTCAGGCGCTCCCGGGCTATGCCGCGCACTACAACGCCGGCGACAGCATCGGATTGGCAGACGATCTCGCAGCGCCCCTCGTCGCAGACGGAACGCTCGAACTTGCATCGCAGGAAAACACCAGCCTATCTGGTGAAGGAACTGTGAGCGACACCGGCGTGCAAAGCGTCGGCGAGGAGGTAGGACCCTTTCGCGTGACCGTAGGCTGGAAGGCCGGATCAACGGAAGCAGACACCGTCGCCGCACAGGCGTTCGTGACCGAACTCGTGAACGACGTGAACGCGAACGTGCGCGAGATTCCCGAAGTCATCGAGAGCATCCTTATCAAGCGCATCTAACGGCTCATGGCAACAAAGGCTGCAACGCGATCATCGAAGACGTCGAAGGACGCCTCATCAGGCATTCAGCAGCGCCTGAAGAAACCGAGCACACCGCCGCCGTACTCCCCGAATGCGACCGAAAAGGTCGTGGACAAGTACGTCTTCCGGCGCACCTCGGAGATGATAGACTTCCGCCGCAGCCTGCGCGTGGAGCCGCAATGGAAACTGGCCGATGAGGAATACATCCCCCACGAGTTAGACTGGGGCGCGACGCGCAAGCGATTCGAAACAGACCAGGACGTCGGTCTGCGCAGCCGCATGGTACCCGTGGGGGACTCGACGCAGCAATGGCGCCAGCAATCGAGCGCGCCGACCCTGCTCGCGAAGATCCAGACCGCAGTAAGCATCATCGTCGACAACCAGCCCGAGGCCGACCTCGTGGCGCTCCTGAAAAAATACGATGCCACGACCGACTTGGCCTACGCGCTGTGGAAGCGCAACTGGTCGATTACCGAGGCGAAGGAAAAACTGAAACTCGTCATCTTCAACCTGATCAAGTACGGATGGGCTCCGCAGCGCACCTTCCCCCGGCTCGTCGAATACAGCAAGCGCGTGTTGGACGAAAAGGACCCTGAGAACCCGGAGAACGACAAATACATCGAAAAGCAGCTCACCTGGTTCAACGACGTCGACCGCGTGCCGCTGGACCCGTACAGATGCTGGCTCGATGAGATGGCGACGCCCTACGACACCTACAGCCGCAACGAGGTCTACTACGAGCGCGACTATAGCTACGATCAATTCATGGTCGAATTCGGACACTACCCGAACTCCAAGTTCGTGCCGGAAGACAGCGCGTACCTGCGCATCGAGCAGCAGGCGATAAACACCTTTCGCCAAACGGTGACGCGCAACCAGCAGATGCCGGACACCAGCAAAGTGCGCAAAGACATCGTGACCGTAGGATTCTTCGAGAGCCGCACCAAGGACCTCTACACGCTCTACATCCCGCGGCACCGCATCGTGCTCTACCAGAGCCCGCTGCCAAACGACGATGGCTACCTGAGCGTCACCGACACGCTGTGGATCCTGCGCACGGCGAAGATGCCCTACGGCGTGAGCCTCTGGGAAATCATCCGCCAGAACAAGGCGCTCTACGACAAGATGAAAAACATGGGCATGGACCAGCTCGTGCTCTCCATCATGAAATTCGGGTTCTTCTCCGGCACCTCGACCGCGCTCGGCGACGGGACGATAAGCATCGTGCCGGGCCAGGCAAGGCAACTCACGACCAGTTCGGGCGACGCAAAAAACGCGGTGAACTGGATGGAGATACCGGGGCCGGGCGACGACTTCTGGAAGGGCATCGAGGCCGTATCGTCCATGATGGACGACGAAAGCGGCATCAGCCCGACGCTCGAGGGAGACATAACCGGCAAGACGCTCGGAGAGATCCTGCACGCGAAAGAAGCGAGCCTTAAGCGCCTCAAGACTCCCGTGGAGAACATAGCGTGGCTCATCGAGCAGGATGCATACCTGACGCTCTCATGGATGTCGCAGCTCTACGCCATTCCGACCATCAAGGACTTCGCCGACGAAAAGGAACTGATGGCCTTTGAGCGAGAGGAGCAGATCCAGCACATGCAACTCTTCGGCGAGCAGCAGGAAGACGGCAGCATCACCGGACCCTACCAGGCCCACTACCTGCCGCAGATAGCGCTGCACCTCGAAGACAGCGAAGGCAAACTCGTAAAGAGCAAGGAAAGCAAATTCTTCCAGCTCGGGAAGGACATTCAGCCCAGCCAGCTGAAATGGCGCGGCATCTTCAAGGTGATTCCGCGCAGCATCATCGACTCAAGCGAAACGCTGACCAAGGCGAGCAAAACTGAGATATTCAACATGCTCATCCCGCTTCTCCAGTTTCCGCCGGAACTCGCCGCAAAAGCCGCGCAGCAGATCCTCAAAATAAACGAGGAGGACCCAGACGACTGGCTGCCGGATGCCTGGATCCAATACCTCGAAACAGGTCAAAGTCCTACTCCGCCATCGGGAACGCCGGGAGCACCGCCTGCAGGCCAAGGAGGACCGCCTGGCGCGCCTCCAGCAGCCGGTGGACCACCGGCCCAGCCAGGTAACCCGGCAGCGCCTCAGCCGCAAAGCATGCAGGCAAACACCGGCGTGACGCCGCCGCAGGCGCAAACAGTCATCCCGAAGGGACAGATAGCGCCTCCGAGCAGCCCGGCCGGAGCGGGCAACAAAATGTCGGGCCTATTTACCAGACGACTCTAAACCATGGCATCACTCACAAAGGCTGAGAAGTCTCAGATCAAAGCGCTCATGCGCGAGCCCGGGTGGAGCGCATTCCTGCGCTTCGTGGCACTCAAAACGGGCCAGTGGAAAGAAGCTGCCATAAGCGGCAAGGACGCCTTTGAAACCCTGCGTGCGCTTCACTCGCGCGACGGAAAAGTGGACGGCGTAACAGAATTACTCGACGAAATGGAGCGATCCGCTCTCGAATAACATGGCTCTCCTCGACAGAAAAACAATACAGATAGGCAACCGCATCCTGGTCGACATCGACCCGGACATCGACTACGTGCAGATGCGCATGGGCGACGGAGCGGGCCACGAAGTGACGGAGCGCATCAAAAAGGTGGACCTCTACGCAGCAGTATTCGCGCTCGCGGACGCCAAAACGCAGGATGCGCTCATGCCCGTGAGGCAGACCCGCATGATGACCTTCGAGCGCATCCACAACGTGCAGATGAAAAAGGACATGAAAAAAGGGCAGATACTCAAAATACGCTGCCACATGGACGTGCCGCTGCAGATCGAGGAGAGCCTCAAAGGAATCATCGGCGATACGGGGCAGCGCAAAGCTGCCGTAGGAACCATACTCTCATGAGGGCACCAGGTGGGCAGCGAACGGATGACTCACGCACCCGAAACGGCAACCGGAGTTCGATTCACGGATGCGGTGCAAATCCGCAATCTTTTCAGTCTGGCGACTTGCCGAGCTGCGCAGGTCCGATTCCTGCAGCCCTCACCACTATCCACACCTTGCATGCAGACAACGTGAACATGCGGGCGTATACTGCAGGCATTATCAGCAGCCTAATCTCTGCGCCTCTTCACGCAGTAAAATAAAGAAGTAAAACGATCATGGCAGCTACAAAGAAAGCACTCGCGGCCAAAGCCGCAAAGAGCGAAACGCAGGGAGACTTCGTGACGGTGGAGCGCTTCGAATCGCTCGAGAACAGCGTCGGCGAACTCGTGAACCTTATCAAGAGCGGCGCTCTTACTGCTCCAGCAGCGCAGACGCCGGCGGAAGCGGCGGAGGAAAAGAAAATCACGGCAGCGGGGCCGAATAAATACACCGTCAATCCGGAATGGGAAGACCTCGCACGCGAGATCGTGGGGGAGGCGCTCGACCATACCGAGATCGAATACGCAAAAGGCGGAGGCCAGAAATTCACGCTGGTCATCAAACAGGAATTCAGCAACGCCCCGACCGATTATCTTGCGCGCGCAAAGGTCGATAGACGCACACGCGAGATCGGAGCCGAAGGCGAGGCTGGAGTGAGGACATGGTGCGAACAGGTTCGCAACAACCTCAAGCGACCGAAGCCGATTACGAGCTAATAAAAAACGCATATGACATCACCATCAGACATCGGTATGGAGGGCAACGACCGCCAATACCAAGACGACCAAAGCGCGCAAGACAAGCGCGAGCAGGCAGACAAAGACATGCCGACTCCGCTCTCCCACGGAGGCGACGGCGAAGCGCCGGGCCCCGGACGCGAATAATATGCTTACCGCAACCTCGATCATCGCACTCCTCGTATACCTCGGTATACTCGGCGCTGCGGCCTTCCTCGTCGACATCGCCCCGTTCCTGAATCCGACGTTCAAGTCGTTCATCAATTGGGTTCTCATCGTCGTAGGGGTAATCATCGTAGCCGTGTTCGTCTTAGGCCTTCTCGGCCAAGGACCCGGCCTCACATTCAGAATGTAGCCTATGGGAACCGTCGAACCGACAAAGAAAGGCGAGAAAGCGATCCACTTCAAATCGGGTGGCGAGCACGCCTCACTCGGCGTCAAGCCGGGGCACAAGATTCCCGCAAAGAAAAAGGCGCAAGCGCGCTCCGGCAAGTTCGGCGAGAAAGCTGAGAAGCAGGAGATTTTCCGCGAGAACGTACTCACAGGTCCCAAGAAAAAGCGCGGGACTTCTAACGGGCACATGGTAGGATAAACGTATGTCAGGCGCAAACACGCAGCAGAATAAGTCCATTCACGCTGAGGATGCTCCGAGCAAACGCGGCACCTCGACGGGATACATGGTCAACAAAAACCCCGTGACGGAAGCGCGAGCGAGCGCGAAGGCAGGAGCGAACTCACTGCGCCGGAACATAGAAAAGAACGCGCCGGAGTTTATGAAAGACAAAGGCACGCACGTTCCCGCGAAAGCGCCGTCGTGGTCGAAACTGATGAAGGCGAACCCGAATCTCACGCGCGACTCCAAAGGAAACGTGATGGGAAAGCCGAAAAAGTAATATGGCAAAGCGATCATCTTCAAGCGGATACCTGGTCTCAAGCGAGCCGAGCGTCTACACGCCTCCGCCGCCGAGCGTCCGCGTAACCGACAAGGACCTCCCAGCCATCAAAGATTGGGCCGTCGGCAAGACCTACACCGTCACCATGAAAGTGAAGATGGTGCATCACGCCGAAGGCAAGGAATACTCGGGACTCGAAAGCGACAAAAACCCGAAGGAGCATTCCGCCAAACTTGAGATCGTCAGCATCAAGCCGGCAGACGATGAAAAGAAATAGGACAGCGATACAATCGAGCATCGGAACTTATTATAAAAACATTCAACCATCAACGCATATGGCAGAAGCAAAAACAGTAAGCCTTAACATCGGAGAGCGCCTCGGAGCCCTCAAGATATTCGACTCCTTCAAGGGCGGCCTCGCAACACTGCGCATCCTCCTCGAGGACGTCAAACAATTCCCTATCACCGATGAGGAATGGAAGGAGGCGAACCTCACGAAGACACCGCAGCCAGACGGCAGCGAGACATGGAAGTGGAACGAAACTGCGGTCACCAAAGACATCACCCTCCAGCCGGAGAGCGTGGAGTATCTCAAAAGCGCCATCAAGGCGAAATCCGACAGCGGCGAGATCACACTCCAGGATATCCCGTTATCCACACTTGAGCAGAAGCTCAACGCATAGGGGGTGTTAGGATACCGATATGACCACCTGCACACGCTGTAACGGATCAGGGCTCACCGGAGCCGGTGACGAACCGTGGATGCACCGCGGCGCTCTCATCACCTGCACCGACTGCAAAGGCACCGGCATTCTTCCCGACGCACCCAACGCAGAATCCGAAGGCGCGCAAGCGCCGGCGGAGGAACCTGCGAAGCCGAAAAGCTTCGTGGGCCGCGCGTTGGATTCCATTGGTCTTTGAGCGCACCATTTATAAGCCAGCAGCCCGATGAGGCCTGCTGAGGTTCCGGGAGATGACCCCCTCCTGGATCCGCAGCAAGCCTCAAACCGAGGCACCTTAATCTCTTCGCTTCTCCGCGAAGTAAAACTGAAGGGAGTAAAAAGATTATGGCAGGCACTGACGAACCGGAAGTAAAAGACGTAGAGACCGTCCACATTGCGCCAGCCGAGGGCAACGACGACGTGATTCTACCGGAAGGCACCGAATCCGACTCTTCCACGGATAACGAAGGCGAAGGCGAGGATGACTCGAACAAGCCGGATCAGCTCGTTCACAACGACATCAAAAAACCAGCTCCCACCGGAGATGAGAAAAAACCGGAGGGCGAAGATGGTCTGCAGGACGTTGACGGTGAAACTCCGCGAGAGCGCGCATTGCGCGCCGAGGTAACTCGGCTCAAAGGCGCGAACCGCAAGGAGCGAGGCGAGGAGGTATTCGGGCAACCGAAACCTGCCGCCGCAATCCGAAAGGAACTCAGCGAGGACGACAAGAAAGTACTCGGGAAATACAAACCCGAAGAAATCGGTGCCCTCAAAGAAGTTCTCCCGGTCCTGGCAAAAGAGATGGGCTACGTGCGAGCCGATGAATTGGCCGGTGCGTCTTACGCCGAAAAGGCGCAGGAAACACTGGACGGATTCCTCGACAAACACCCCGAATACTTGCCTGAAAACGACAAGGACGGGACGCTCTGGAACGCTTTCAAAGCGGAATACGCCCTCTTCAAGCAACCATCCAACCCGAAGGACTTTTCGAAGATATTCGAGCGGATTCACCGCGATGTCTTCAACATCAAACCGGCAGGGGCCTTACCAAAGGTCAATGCCCAGCAAGAGAAGACACGAGTCGCTTCTCACGCTGGCGCTTCCTCGCAAGGCGCTGCTCCCAGAGAACGTAGCGGGAAACCCGCTGCCTCTGGCTTCCGAACTGACGCTCTTAAAGGCTTTACGGACGAAGAAAAAGCAGAAATGTTTGGCGAGTGAGGCTAACTCACAAACGCCACTATGGCTTCAGGCTTTTCGCTGATCGCCGATCCGGGTAACACAGAGTTCCGGACGTACACGATCGCATCGCAGGCGTACACCATCGGCGACCTCGTCGACCTCAGCCGCACGGCTGCGACGGTGACACCCGCGACGTCGTCCTCGACGACATACACCATCATAGGCGTGGCGATGCAAACGGTGGCCTCTACGGCAACCTCTCTGCTCGTCTGCCTCGTCACCCCGGGCCAGAAATGGACCGCGGCCATGACGAACGCTACCAACGCGGCCCACAACGGGCAGCGCATGGTCCTCACCGACAAGGCGCCGGTCAACAACACCGGCTCCGATTCAACATCGACCGCTGGGATCTTTGCACAGATCGGCGTCATTTCGACCACGCGCGCCGGCGGTCGTCGGGTTTCAGGCTTCCTAACAACTGGCTGATATGTCTGCACCTCTTTCAATCGGCCAGGCTGCCGACCTCGTCGACGTCTCTATTCAGAACGTCTACGCCAAGGCTTCGGAGCCGACACCGACATACACCAAATACTTCAACTCCCGCACCACCGAGGACCAGCTCGAGAAGGATTCGTCCCTCTCCGGGCTTGGCGAGGCTGATTTCGTCGACGAAAACGGCGTGATCATCTCCGACACTCCGGTCCAAGGCTACAAAAAGGTCTACACCCAGAACATGATCGGCACGATCGTGCCCTTCACCTTCCAGATGTGGAAATTCGGCATCAAGCGCCGCGACCTCGATAACGCCGCCAAGGAACTCAAAGCCTCGGTAGCGCGCACGAAGGAGCGCCTTTGCGCCGAACGCATCGACAACTTCAACTCGACGTCCTACGTTCACAACGGCCAGGGCAAGCAGACCACGCTCACCATCTCAGGCGGTGACGGTCTCGCTGCCGGTACGTCCTCGCACACGCGCGAAGACGGCGGCTCGAACATGAACAACGGCGTCTACGACGGCACCACCTACAACCTTCCGTTCGACTATGCAGGCCTCAAGGCCGCGTACCGCACCGCAGGCCTCATGGTGGACCCTCGCGGCAACCCGAAGATCCCGGACCTCGATGTCCTCGTCTGCAAAAAGAATTCCTCGGTCCACTTCAAGGCCAAGGAAATCAAAAAGGCTATCGAGAACAACAAGATCCCGGAGAGCTTCGACAACGACGGCTCGGGGGTAAACACCTTCGAAATCGTCGCGCTCGAATACCTCCAAAACTCGGCTTATTGGGCCATGTTCGACTCCCGCATGATGCAGGACGAATACGGCTTCCAGTTCGTCGAATCGCAGCCTGCCATGCTCGACCCGGTCAACGTCGTCTACAAGACGAAAGAGATCCAGACGAGCGTCACTTGCCTCTTCGACCTCGGCCACAACGATGTGGCGCGCTCTCACGTCTTTAGCAAGGGCGACAAGACGGCACTTTCTTAGCAGCACTAATAGGGGGGAGAGGGGAGTATCGTGTGGCGTAACAGCCGAAAAACGACGTATCCTCTCCTCCCAAACATATGTCTACAAGCAACGGAATCTCATACGGCGGCGTAAAGAATCTCGTACTGCGCGGAACCTCTACGCAGAACCTGGGTATCTTGCGCTGGTCGCCTGAAAACGGCACCGGATGGACAGTAAACCCCATCGCCTCCAGTAACTACGGCCTCTCCATCAACAGCAGCGGCCAGCTGGTATTCTCGAGCCTCGGTTCGACTACCATTCTCGGATCAGGGGGTGGCGGTGGCTCATTCTCGATTCCTCTCACTGCAAGCGACCCTGCGACTTCGACCGGCAACAGCTTTGCGCTGACCGGGAACGCGATCACTTCCGGCAATCTCTTCTACGGGACTGTTTCGGCATCCGCGTTCACGACCGGAACGGTCTACTACGCCAACATGGGCGCGGTAACGACCGGCAACGGCTTCGAAGCGGTAACCACTGGTGTCTACACGGGCACTGGCCTCTTGCTCCTGACCGCGAACTCCGCGACGACCGGCGTACTCGCCGCAGTCTCGGGAACTGGCCTCACAACCGGTAGCGCGTTCACGGGCACCGTCGGAACCTCGCTCACAACGGGCGCGGTCTTCAACGCGGCCATGGGCGCTGCCACCTCTGGCGCTGCACTCAAGGTAGCAACGACCGGTGCGTACAGCGACACAACCACGGGCATCATCTCCATCACGGCCAACAGCCTCACTTCCGGCTCGATCGAGATAATTTCCGCGACCTCGCAGACCTCCGCCGTTCACTACACCATACCGGGTCGCGGATACAA
>VFSW01010550.1_pt1 | contig 13079 bp, 11 predicted proteins | sample 5358111 | NCBI WGS metagenome assembly VFSW01 (sample SAMN11554181, study PRJNA540505) | mine drainage metagenome | isolation source: sediment from site ElyBrook_90M | place: USA: Ely Copper Mine, Vershire, VT | collected 2017 | reverse complement strand
CCCGCGCCCCGCGCCTCCGCCGCTAAAGCGCGCGCCGACTCGCCCTCCGCCGCCCCCGACGACATGGGCATCACCGACGACGACGTCCCCTTCTAGCGGGAATATCCCACGCAGCCAATGCGAAGACCGGGATCTATCGATGCCCGGCGCCGCGTAGAGAGCGTTCGGGGATCCTTCCGATCGCGAAACGCGTTGTCGGCTTTCGATTGCCCGCGATAGGCTTCGACGATTTGCGCCGTACTCGACTCCGAGCGATCGGCAATCGAAGCGTGAAGTCCGAAATGCCGCGTGGCCAGATGCCGGTGCTCGTGCCAGTCGCTCCAGACACAGACTCGCGCCACCTCCCGCTCATCTTGCTCCAGCCGATAGCGGGGCAAGGAGCGAAGATACTGACGGCCGCGGATCTTATTCCGCTTCCTCTTCGCGGCTTACGCATACAACCGCCGACGCAAGGCCATCTCCTCCAACCCGCGCCGGCTGCGCGCCAGCGCCGGGTGCAAGCCGCGCAGTTGGCCCTCGTGGCGCGATGATTCGACCGACGGAGCGCTGTCACAGAATGCTCCATGTTCTCTAGGTTTTCCCGCGACGAAGCGCCGCCGTCGATGACGACGACGGCTAACGATTTGGGTTGGCCCGACAGCTCGCGCAGCCGTTTGCGGACGGGCTTGAGAAATTCCGGGAAGGTCCGCAGATCCGAGCGCACCCCTTCATACAGAACAGGGGCCAACGGCAACATCGGCGCGGCGTAAATCTGCCGATTCTTAAAACCGTTCCTAAAGAAAGGCGATCACGAGAGCGTGCATTGCGTGGGCGGCGTGGGCATACCCTTCGCGAATTGTGCGGATTACTTCTTGGATCTCTTCCGCGCGCGGTTTGTTGCCTGGAAGGCTCTTAGTAAAGGCTGCCGCGGCGATTTCGCCCGCGTAGTGCAACTTTGTCCCTCCGACGTTCCCTGAGGGGTGGAAGGTTATCTCGATCTTTGCAAAAGCGTCCGGCTCGGCATGTAGAACCGCAAACGCAGCAGCCGCGTGTTTGAAGGGGCCGCCTATCGCGAGGCCGCGCGGCGCGCCGCGGACCATAACCACATTGGTCACGCTGGGATGTGTGGCGATCCGAGGGTTTCGGCACACAGGACTCGAATGGAACCGCTGAACTTGACCGTCACGGACGCCGCGCGATCGCTCGGCGTGAGCCGGAAGACGCTGTCTGCTATCGTCAACGGGCGTGCAAGCATCAGCCCGGAGATGGCGGTCCGCGTCTCCATCGCCTTCGACACCAGCGCCGAAAGCTGGCTTAACCAGCAGCTTCAATATGACCTCTGGCACGCCGGGAAAAACCGGAAGCGTCTCCACGTGGCGAAACTGTCCGAGGCCTGATCGCAGTGGCCGGCGGCGGCCCGTCCATTCCACCCGCCCGCATGGCGCCCGTCTCGCCTCTTGATCGGGCGGGTTGCCACCGCTATCCAATAGCGGGAGGATACACAAATGTCCGCAGTGTAAGGTTCCCGCCTTGCGCGAATTACGACGGATTCCGAGGTGCGATTCGGAAAGCCGTGCATCCGCAGGGCGGCATCCCAGCAGCAAATCCTCGCGGGTTGCCCCCGAGGACTTTCTGGCCGTGTACGCTTCTGCCGCCGAATTGGCAGCAGGGCGCGAAGTCTCAGGATCTTCGAATAGCCAGAGCGGGCAACTTTAGTTCGTGTTGGGCCGGTTTTAGCGGCCCTGCGTCCGGACTCTGACGGCGCCCGGCGCGAAGCGTCGCTGTCACGCGCCATGGCCGGCTGCATCCTTGGAAGCGAGGCCAGCGAAGATCATGGGCACGCCAGGCGGCAGGCAGGGAATCCTCCGGCGGTCCGAGTGGGTCGTCCTGGCCTTCCTGATTTACGCCGCGGCGCTGGCCGCCTCGGTACCGGTCCCGCCGGCGGGGCGGCGCGCGGTGATCCTTTCGAATCTCGCCATCGCCGGGCTTTACGCGCTGCTCATCCGATTCGACGCGCGCCACCGCATCGCGGCCCTAGGCATCGTTCGGGATTGGTTGCCGCTTGGGATCATCCTGTTCGCTTATCGCGAGATGGACCGGTTCGCGCAGCCGCGGCGGGGCCATCCGCTCGAGACGGCGTGGATCGTCTGGGATCGCGCCGTGCTGCGCGGCGGAGGCAAGGCGGCGATCGAAGCGCTGGGTCCGGTGATTCCCTCGGTCCTCGAAATCGCCTACACCATGGTTTACCTCCTCGCGCCGCTGGCGATCGCGGTGCTGTATCTCGACGGGCGACGCGACCGCGTGGACCAATTCCTCACGCTCTTCGCGGCCGGCGTCCTGTTGTCGTACGCGCAGTTCCCCTTCTGGCCGTCAGATCCGCCACGCGTGCTCTTTGCAGGGCAGGATCTTCCCGCCTACGACACGGTGTTCCGGAGGTTCAACGCGTGGATGCTCGGCAACTACGGAATCCACACGAGCGTATTTCCCAGCGGGCACGTCGCCGGGGCCTTCTCCGCCGCCTTCGGCCTCCGGCGCGCGCTGCCCGAGCGCCGAGGGCCGAGCCGGTTTCTTTTCGTCGCGGCAAGCTTCATTGCGGTGGCGACGGTGTATGGGCGCTACCACTACTTCGCCGATGCCGCCGCGGGCCTCGCGATGGCCGCGCTCGCACTCGCCAAGTCCTACGCGCCGCGGGCGCTGGGCGAGACGACCGTGCCGATCTTCAGCCGGCCCGTCGAATGGCTTCGCTTGGCGAACCGCCCGGCCGCCCATCCCTGAGCCGCCACGGACCCGGCGACCGCGCGTTCCGGTTGATTCGCGATCGTCCGTGCGATACATTGGTACATAGTTACCAAGATGAAAAACACGGAACCGAAGACGATCGAGGTCGAGCGCGTGCAGACCGGGGTGCGGATCGAGAAGCGCCTGCTGAAGGTGTTGAAGGGCCTGGCGGAGTTGAAGGACCTGTCGCTGGGAGACCTGCTCGAGGGCATCGTATTGCATGCCTTCGAGGGGAAGACGCCGTTTTCCAGGGAGACGCTTGGGCGAATCGCCGAGCTGAAAAAGATCTACGGGATGACGCTCGGGGCGAGCGACAGTCACAAGTTGCGAGAGAAGTAGGAATGGGGCCGCCGGCGAGCGGCGAGCGCGCGGAAGGAGACGCTTCGGCGATGGAGCAGACGATGGAACAGCGGATCAGCCTGGTGACGCTCGGGGTGAGAGATCTCGCGAAATCGAGGCGTTTTTATGTCGTCGGGCTGGGCTGGGCGCCGGCGTACGAAGACGCGCAGATCATATTCTTCCAGATGGGTGGAATGGTGTTCTCGCTGTTCTTGCGCGACCAGCTTGCGGCGGACTTCGAGGCCGATCCGGCGACGTTTGGAAGGGCGGCGGTGGCGCTGGCTTACAACGCGCGCGCGAAGGGCGAGGTGGATGCGATTCTCGGGCACGCTCAAGCGGCGGGGGCTGCGCTTCTTAAGCCGGCGCGCGAGGCTTCCTGGGGAGGCTACTCGGGCTACTTTGCCGATCCGGATGGGTTTGCGTGGGAAGTGGCCTGGAATCCGGGATGGCGAATCGCGCCGGACGGAGGCGTGACGGTGCGCTGAAGCGGCGGAGGCCCTCGATCGCCGGATGTTCGGCGTGTCGCGGAACGCGGAACGCGGAAGGCCGAGGCAAGCGCGCGCAGCCCCCCTTGCAGTCCCAGGGGAGTTGTGCGATACTTCCCTGGGAAGCACAGGGAGCGCGCATGGAAAAGGCTCAGCTCGAACTGGTCCGGGGGACGTTGGACGTTATGATCCTGAAGGCGCTCGTGTGGGGGCCGCTGCATGGGTACGGGATCACGAGCCTGATTCGCCGGCAGACCGACGATGCCCTGCTCGTCGAGGAGGGAACGCTGTACCCGGCGCTATGGCGACTGGAAAACAAAGGGCTTGTCGAGGGCGAGTGGGGCGTGTCGGAGAATAACCGGAAGGCGAAGTTTTACCGGCTGACGAGCGAGGGACGGCGCCATCTCAGGCAGGAGACGAAGACCTGGGAGGCGTACGCGGCGGCGGTGGGCAAGCTGCTGGGCGCGACGCGGCCGGCGCTTGTCGAGGAGGGGTGATGGCGCGGATTCCGATGTGGCGGCGCTATGCGCGTCTGTTCGGCGCGGACCCGGCGGCGGATGTGGACGACGAACTGCGGTTCCATATCGACGCGAAGGTGGAGGAGTTGGCGGCGCGAGGGTGGGAGACGGATGCGGCGCGGCGCGAGGCGGAGCGGCAGTTTGGCGATTTACGCGGCGTGCGGCGGACCGGCGAGCGCGTGGGGAAGGCGCGGCAGCGGCGGCGGGAGCGCACGGACTATTGGGGCGCGCTGGCGCAGGATCTTCGGTATGCGGTGCGCACGCTGTGGCGGGACCGCGCGTTCACGATCCTCAGCGTGTCGATTCTGGCGCTGGGAATTGCCGCGAACACGGCGGTGTTCAGCCTGGTGAATACGGTTCTGCTGCGGCCGCTGCCGTTTCCGGATTCCCAGCAGCTTGCCTGGTTTACGCCGGGGAGATCCTCGAAGGCCGAATTGCGCGAGGCGGCGGCGCTTTCGCACGTGACCTACACGGTGGATGCCTACGAGGAGTTTCAACGCCATAACCATTCGTTCCAACAGGTAGCCAGTTACAGCCCGTTCTTCGGAGACAGCGAGTACACGCTGACGGGCGGCTTCGAGCCGCAGCCGGTGGCGGGCGTGATGGTGGCGGAGAACTTCTTTGAAACTTTGGGCGTGCGGCCCGTCGTGGGACGGCTGTTCTTGCACGAGGAGTGCCTGAAAGGGGGCAGCCGCGCGGTGCTGCTGAGTTACCCGTTCTGGCAGCGCCAGTTTGCCGGCGAAGCGAAGATCGTAGGGCAGACGATCACGCTGAGCAAGGAGCCATTCCTTGTTGTGGGCGTGCTGCCACCCACCTTCGACTTCGGCTCCGTCTTTTCGCCGGGGATGAAGATGGACGTATTTGTCCCCGCTGTCATGGACGAGATACGGAACTGGGGGAACACGCTGGCGCTGGTAGGCCGGCTGCGGCCGGGCGTAACGGTTGAGCAGGCGCAGGCCGAGGCGGATATCCTGTTCCCGCAGCTCAAGGCGGCGCACCGGGAGTGGTGGGGAGATTACACGTCGACGATCACGGGCCTGAAGGAGTTTGTCGGCGGGAAGTTGCGCCGGTCGCTGATCGTATTGTGGAGCTCGGTGGGGCTGATTCTGCTCATCGTGTGCGTCAACATCTCGAATCTGGTGCTGGCGCGCGCATCGGCGCGAAGCAAGGAATTCGCGGTGCGCGGCGCGCTGGGCGCGGGGCGAGGCCGGCTCGTTCGGCAACTGCTCACCGAAAGCCTGGTTCTATCGGGCGCCGGTGCGTTGCTCGGGCTGGCGCTGGCCTACGGCCTGACGTTCTATCTGGCGCACCAGGGTTCGATTGCGCTTCCGCTGCTCAGCCGCGTGGCAGTGGACCGCGCGGCGCTGATGTGGACGCTGGCCGTCGCTGTTTGCGCCGCCATCCTGTTCGGCCTCGTACCGGGACTGCGCGCGTCGGGCACGAATCTACAGGATGGGCTGAAGGACAGCGGCCACGGAATGAGCGCGGGCCGCCAGCACGAGCGGATGCGCGGTGCGCTGGTGATCTCGGAGGTGACGCTCGCGTGCGTGCTGCTGATCGGGGCGGGCTTGCTGATGCGGAGTTTTCTCCGGGTACTCGATGTGGACCTGGGGTTCGAGCCGGGCCGGGCGGCCGTCATCAAGATCGACTACGACGACGGCAACGACCGCTTGCGGCGCGGAGCGATTCTCAAGGAGATCCTGCGAAACGTCGATTCGATTCCGGGAGTGGAAGCGGCGGGGGTGGCGGACATGCTGCCTCTGGGCCGGAATCGAAGCTGGGGGATCGCGGTGAAAGGACAGGCGTACGCCAGGGACGAGGGCGTGGCCGCGCTGGTGCGCATCGTGACGCCGGGTTACCTCGACGCGATGGGCATGCGATTGCGCGAGGGCCGGGACTTCACATGGCGGGACACGGCCCGGAGTGAGCGCGTGGTCATTCTGAACGAAACGGCGGCTCGCCGCTTTTGGCGGGGAGAAGATCCGCTCGGACGGCTGGCGGTAGTGAACGGCGACACGCGGGTGATTGGCGTGATCGCCGACGTCCGGGAGAACAGCCTGGAAGATGCCGCCGGTCCCGAGATGTATCTACCCGCGACGCAAGCGGAACCGGAAGGGGCGGAGCTGGTGGTGCGGACGAAGCTGCCGCCCGAAGCGCTAGCGTCAAGCGTCATGAAGACGCTGCGGGCGCTGAATCCAAGCCAGCCTGCCGCGGAGTTTCGGCCGCTTCAGCGGATCGTCGACCGGGCGGTTTCGCCACGGCGCTTTTTCGTGATGCTCGTGGCGAGCTTTGCGGCGTTCGGCCTTGTCCTCGCTTCGCTCGGAATTTACGGGGTCATATCGTATTCGGTGGCGCAAAGAACGCATGAGATCGGCATCCGAATGGCGCTGGGCGCGAGCGCCGGGCGCGTTCAGCTCGGCGTGATGGCGATGACGATGCGGCTGACGCTGGTGGGAATCGGCGTCGGAGCTATCGCGTCGCTGGCCGCGGCGAGGTCGATCATGGCGCTGCTGTTCGCAACCGCGCCCACCGATCCGGCGACGTTCATTGCGATCGTCATGCTTCTGGGCACGGTCGCGCTGGCAGCCGGCTATGTTCCGTCCCGGCGGGCCTCGCGCATCGACCCCATGCGGGCGCTGCGGGAGGGTTGAGGCCAGGGCCAGAGGAGGGCGGCCAGGATCGGCAGCGCGGAGAACAAACTTACCACGGCGCCGCGGATGAGCAAGTCCGGTGCGTACGTCATCACCAGGCGGCTCGCCCCCGCGTCAAGCAGGACCCCGCGGAATGCGGCATTGGTCATGTAGAAGGGCCGGGCTCGGCCGTTGACCGCGACGCGCCAGCCGGGATATAAGACTTCGGAGCTTGCCAGGAAGGCGCGGCCGGTTGTAAGTACCTGGAGTTCCACGCGGTTGGCGGAGTAAGATACAACTTGAACGCTTCCGCCGGCGAACGGGCCGTCGATCGAAGAGCCGGGCGTCTCGACGACCGCCTCCCGCGCGGGATCGAAATCCGGACGGGCTAAGTAAGCCAAAGCTCGATTGAGATCGCCGGCGCGGTGGATCTGGCCGACGAGATAGAAGCGCGGGAGCGCATTCTGGAGCCGGTAGAAGCGCAGATCGTTCCGATCAAGAGCGACGGGGAGCCGATCGAGCGCAACAGGGCCGCCCGGGTGGGCCGCCAGGAAGCCAACGTTCAGCATTCCGAGGATAGGCGAGCCGGGACGATCGACGGGAAGCTGTCTGTCCCACCAGTTGCCGCTCGAAAAGATTCGCCGCACCGCGAGCAGACGCTTCAGCGCGAATGGATTGTCGCCATCGGGCGTTGGAAGCCCGAGCATGCCGGCGGCGCGGATGCCCGGCAGGAGGTCCCGTTCGGTGTAATCAATGCGCAAGGGAGGTTTCGCGGCGGCGAGTAAGTTCCGAATCGCGGGGAGGAGGCCGGGATAGGCGCCGATCGAGGATTCGCTATCGTGCAGAAGGTATCCGCCCGGGCCGGTGTTCATGGGGCGTATGGCGCTGAAGTGGTAGAGGTCGAGGAAAGTGACTAAGACGACAGCCCACGGGATCCAGCCGGACGGCGAAATGCGATTCAGCGCCACGGCGGCGGCGAGCGCCGCGAACAGGCAGAAGGCCATCAGGGCGAATTCGGGGTACAGCGCGCCGCGAACCCAGGGCGGGAGGTGGACGACCAGCGGAAGATACAGCGGGTTCTGGCCGCCGAGCATCCATAAAGCCGAAACCGCCGCGAGCAGCGCGAAGAGCCGCGCGTGAGGGGCGCGCTTAAGAAACGGAGACATTAGCAAAAGGATCGCGGTGGCGATGCCGCAGTATACGTAGAGAAAGGTGAAGTTCGCGTGTAACTGGAACTTCGAAGGGTCGAACGGGCTGAAGACGCGATAGTAATTGGGGGCGAAGAACGACACGAGGCTCTCGATCGGCAGGCCGCCGCCGGGATTGACGGCCTGCGGCCGTTCGGAGGCGACGCTCAGGCGAGTAAGTTGCAAAGTGGGCAGCATCTGAATTGCGGAGAGACCGGCGCCGAGGATTACTCCGCACAAAATGGCGGCGAGGAATTTGGTCCGGTCGCGTCTTATTGCGAGCAAACGCGCTAAAGCGAGCATCGCGGCCGCGCCGAAAACGACCGAGGCGGCGGCGACGAAGCCCGACAGGATCGCGAGAGCGATGCCGAGCGCCAGGAGGGCTGACCATCGCGCGGTAACCTGCTCGCTTAGCCGCCATAGGCAGAGTAAGATCAACGGGAGCCACGCCGCGCAGCAGACCGCTCCAAGGTGTTGGGCCTGAGAGGCGAAGTAACCGCTGAGCTGGTACACGGTCGCGCCAAACAGGGCGGCGGCCGGGGCGAGGCCGATGTGCTTCAGCAGCCAAAAGGTGAAGAGGCCGGACAGGATCATGTGCAGCGGAATTTGCCACTCGATCCAATAGAAGAGTGCGTGGCCCGAGGAGAGGTTTCCGAGCGCGATCGAGAGCCATGTGAATGGATAGAAGATCTGCGCCTGGAGGTCGGCGTGGATGGGGACGCCGCAGTAGGGGAAGGGATCCCAAAGCGGCATGGTGCGCTCGCGCGCGCAGCGGGCCACGTAGGCGATCAAGGGGAGATGGAAGGTCTCAAGGTCGTAGGGAATGGATTTCTTGCCGAGAACGAGGACGGGGAGGAAGAATGCGACGGGCTGCGCGATGAGCGCGGCGAGGCTCCACGCCGAAGCGCGGGAGAAATGAGCCCGGTTGCTCACGCGCGGCCCAAACGCGCGTCTTCAGGGCTGTTTGGTGGCGTGGGACGGTGAACCGGATTCGCGGGCGAGGCGGACGCGGGCGTCCTCCATTTTCCGGGTGACCTTGGCTTCTTCCTCGGGGTCCTGATCGCTTGGCGAGCTGTTGCGCCAGTTCTTGAGGGAGCTTTCCCACTGTGCGATGGCCTCGCGAATCTTGCCCTGGTGGAAGTAGACGTCGCCCAAGTGCTCGTGAACTGTGGGGTCTGTCGACATATGCTCGAGGGCGCGCCGGAGCTGGTTTTCGGCGTCGTTGAGCTTGTTCATGCGGTAGTAGACCCAGCCGAGGCTGTCGAGGTAAGCGCCGTTGTTGGGGTCGCGTTCGAGGGCTTTCGAGATGAAGTCCTTCGCCTCGCCGAGGCGGACGTCGCGGTCGGCAAGCATGTAGCCGATGTAGTTGAGCGCCGAAGCGTTGTCGGGGTCGAGTTCGAGCACCTTGCGGAATTCGGCTTCGGCGTCATCGTATTTCTTGAGCTTTTCGAACATCGCGCCGCGCATGAAGTGGACATTGACGCGGTCGTCGCGGTTCTTGGCGGCGGCGCCGGCGGAGTCGAGCGCCTTGGCCTCGTTGTCGTACTGCTTGGCCTTGTCGTAGAGCTGGGCGAGGCTCACGTAGACGGAGGAATCGTCCTTGCCGCCGAGCAGTTTCTTGGTTTCGGCGACCGCCTCGCTGGTGCGTCCGACGTCGCCGAGAACGGAGGCGTGAATCTCGGTGATCATCGGGTTGCCGGGAAACTGCTTGGCAGCGGCGGCGGCTTCTTCGACGGCCTTGGCGTAGTTGCGGCCGGTGCGGTAGGTATCGACGATCTGGGCTTCGGCGCGCGCGGCGGAGTCGGGATCGAGCTGGACGATCTGGCGGAAGGCGTCGACGGCGAGGTCGTACTGCTCATTGGAGCGGTAGAGGAAGCCGAGGTGTTCGAGGAGAATGGCGCGGTTGGCGCGCTCGGAGGGACTGTAATCCTTCTTCGCGGTGTTGGCGAGGATTTCCTTGAGCGTCGAAATCGCCTGCGGGAGCTTACCTTCGGCCTCGAGGAGGTTGACGTTGTTATAACGGACCTCTAGGTTTGACGGATCGAGGTCGGTGGCCTTGGCCGCGGCGTCGGAGGCCTTGGGGAAGTCGCGCTGCTGGCGGTAGATCTGGGAGACGCGCAGCCAGGACTGGACATCTTTGGGGTCATCGGCGAGGAGCGCCTGGTAGATTTTGAGGGACTGATCGAGGTTGTCGCTCAGCAGAAGATCCTGGGCGAGAGCGCGTTTGAGATCGGGGTTCGCATCGGGGCTGAGATCGAGGGCGCGACGGAGGGTCTGGGCGGCGAGCGAGTATTCCTTCATGCGCTCGTAAGTGTCGGCGAGGGCGGCCAGGGTGCGGGCGGAGGGATCCCGGTCGGCGACCTGTTTGAGCAGATCGGCGGCTTTGGCGTTGTCGCCCAGATCGGAGTAAAGCAGGGCGAGGCCAGTAAGGGCGTCGGTGTTCGTCGGGTCGAGGGCGAGGGCTTTCTCGTAAGCGTTCTTGGCCTCGGTCGAGTTGCCGGTGACCTTTTCGAGCTGGCCGATCATGATCCAGGAGTCGAGGTCGCCTGGCGTGGCGGCGACGATCTTCTGCAACTGTTCGAGGGCCTTGGAGACCATGGTTTCGTCAACCTGGTTCTGCTGGCGGTCGCCGATGAGGCGCAGGTAGACGCGGGCGAGAACGCGGCGGGCGTTGATATTATTGGGATCTTTCTTGAGGACATCCTCGGCTTGGCCGACGCCGTCGCGGAGGCGGCCAGACTGGATATAGAAATCGGAGAGTTCCTCGGCGACGAAGCCGGCGTTGGGGTCGTCGCGCATGGCCTGCCAGTAATTGTCCACGGCGCGGTCGAAGTAGTCGCCGCGGCTGCCGTAGGCGCCGGACAACTCGGCATACAGGTGGCCGAGCGCGTAGTGATAGTAGGCGCCTGCCTTGCCGGTGGTTGCGGTCTGGGCGTGGAGGGGGGCGAAGGCCAAGGCGAGCAAGGCAACGGCCGGGCGGGAAAATCTCATGGAACAGCTCTCTTTCCTTTTCCCGGGCGGAAGGAAGTGGGGAAAAGCATGGTGGCGCTCTTGATTATAACCCCTTATGCGAACAACACGCTTGCTGCGGGAACGCGGGAGACGTTCGCCGTCCTCCGCGGGAGCGACGGGGCGAGGATTTTCGGCCGGGACAAGCGGAGGCCATCACTGGAGATGGACGCCGGGCGCGGGCGGCGAGTTACTATCCGGCTAACCGGGAGACGGGAAGCAAGATCGTGGAGGGCCAAGCTTGGGCGGTTACGATCCGGGGCCAGGGCAAGAGCGAGCTCGCGGCCGAGGCGCCGCGGCGAGGGTAAGCTGGCGGCCGCTACGGCTCACGAAGAGCCAGGAACGATCGGGAGGCGCGGGCGATGGCGGTAAGAATGCGCAGACCGTCTTCGGGAGAGCCGGTGTCGAACTGCGGCCCGTCATGACCGACAGCGTTGCTGACCATGGCGACGCAAGCCACGGATGCGCCGCGCGCTGCGGCGAAGGCGAACAGGGAGGCGGCTTGCATCTCGACGGCAACAACGCCCTCCGCCGCCCAGGATTGGAGCTGCGTGGCGGTTTCGCGGAAGGGCGCGTCGGTGGTCCAGACCTTGCCCGTACGGACGCTCCAACCTGTGGCAAGCAATTCCCGCTCGAGCAGGCCGGCGATGGGCGTGGGGCAGGCGATCTCGCGGGCCGGGGCGAGGTAGTGATGGGACGTCCCTTCGTCGCGAATGGCCGAGGAGGCCACGACGAGACAGGGAAGCGGAAGATCGGGAGAGACGCGCCCGGCGGAAGTCACGCCGATAATCAGCTTGGCGCCGGCGGCCAGGAGTTGCTCGGCGATCAGTACGGCGTAGGGCCCACCGATGGTGCGGGCAATCATTCCGCAGGCGACTCCATCAAGCGCCAGTGCGAACATCGAAGTGTGAAAACAGGCCCAGGCGGGAAAGGGCTTCGCCACGCCCTGCGCGACGAGAGAATCGGTGAGGTCTCCATCGAATTCGAGGATGCAAACGGGCGGGACGGGTTGGTCCGGAATCCGTCGCGCGCGGCGCACGGTGTCGATCAGACTCCGGGCGGTGAAGGCGGACGGCTCATCAAGAGGATGATCCAGAATCGGGGGCGGCGGATGGCCTGGCATTGAGGGAAGTCGCGCGGCGGCCGAGCTACGGACGCACGGGATCCTGCTCGACGACGCAGTAACAGTAGAGAAACTGCTGCGTGGTTCCGAATGGCGTCCGATGGAGTTCTTTCGAGCTGTCCACCAGGCGGAAGCGCGGGCCGAATTCGCCATGCAGGGACGGGGCGTCGTAGCGATGCACTTCGAGTCCGCTGCACCGCAAAGGCCCTTCCGGGCCGAACGTGGCGACGATGACATGGCCGCCGGGCTTCGTGGAGGCGGCAACCTGCCGCACGTAACACATGCGCTGCTCGGGCGAGGTGAGGAAGTGGAAGACGGCGCGATCGTGCCAGACGTCGATGGAGCGCGCGGCGAACGCGGCGCCGAGGATGTCGGCGGACAGCCAACGAATGGAGGACGATTGCGGGCCGAGGCGCTTTTTCGCGAGTTCGATTGCGGTGGGCGCAATGTCGAGGACCGTAATGTCGCGGTATCCGCGGGCGAGCAGGTCGTCGGCAAGCGTGGAGGCGCCGCCTCCGACGTCGATGATGGATGCGAAGCGGTCCGGCGCGGCGCGCTCGATCAGGGCGAGGGAGGTCTCCAGGTGCGGCCGGAACCAACTGACCTGGTCCGGGCCCTTCGTCCCATAGACCTGGTCCCAATGTTGCTGGCCGCTGTGCCGCTGGGCATCCATATACGGCCGCGAGTATAGCACCGGGATGGACGCCGGGCGCGGGCGGCGAGTTACTATCGGGCTACGCGAGGGACCGGGCGCAAGGGCGTGGAAGAAGGGCATCCGCTGATTACGATCGCCGGGCCGACAGGGTCGGGCAAGAGCGAGCTGGCGGTCGAGGTGGGGCTGCGGTTCGGCGGCGAGGTGATTAACTGCGATTCCGTGCAAATCTACCGGCATTTCGATCTGGGAAGCGCGAAAATTCCGGCGGCGGCGCGGCGCGGCGTGACGCACCATTTGATCGATATCGCCGGACCGGACGAGCGGTTTACGGCGGGGGATTACGCGAGGCGGGCGCGGCGCGTGGCCGCCTCGCGTA
>VFSW01010549.1_pt1 | contig 13081 bp, 12 predicted proteins | sample 5358111 | NCBI WGS metagenome assembly VFSW01 (sample SAMN11554181, study PRJNA540505) | mine drainage metagenome | isolation source: sediment from site ElyBrook_90M | place: USA: Ely Copper Mine, Vershire, VT | collected 2017 | reverse complement strand
TCGCCCCGGTCTGGTAGAGGCCCGCGATCGGCATCCGGTGCGAGCCCCAGCCGGGAGCCGGGCGCAGGCCGCCGGACTGGGCGACGCCGCGGTCGCCGCCGTGGAACGCACCGCGCACCATGTGCGGGTTCAGCCGCTCGTAGTCCCTCGGTGACTTCACGAGCATGGCCTCGATCACGTCGTCGGTGAAGTTCGGCGCCGCCTCGCGCAGGCGGGCGAGCTGGCGCCTGGCGTGCTCCCCCTTGGCCACGTCCCAGTCCGGCCCGTCGTAGACGTTCTGGCTGAGCAGCTTGACCGTGTGCTTGCCCGCCGGCGCGCGCGTCGGGTCGGCCAGGGTGGGGGTGGCGACAAGCAGCCAGGGGACGCCGTCGATGAACCGGCCCGCGCGCAGGTCCGCGCCGAGCCTGATCACGTCCTCCGGCCAGCCGACGGTGCCGGCGGAGACGGCGGTCCGCGTGGCATTGTCCGGTGCCGCGAACACCGGCGGCGCGCTGGTGGCCAGGTAGACGCCGAAGCCGGGGAGGCCGAGGTCGTAGGTGTCGACGCTGTAGTGGAACTCCTCGGGCCAGCTGCTCGCGGTGGCCATGTCGCGCAGGTGGGTGACGTGAATGGTGGACAGCACCGCCTGCCCGGCCCGGTACTCGCGCCGGTCGCCCGTGTTGGTGTCGACCGCCTCGACGCCGACGCCGCGGCCGCCGTCGAGGATCAGCCGGGTGACCGTCTTGCCGGTGACGATCGTGGAACCATGGTCCTCCAGGTAACGGACCAGCACGTCGACCAGGGTCTGCGAGCCGCCGGGCAGGATCGACCAGCTCCGCTGCTGCCGCCCGAAGATCAGTGAGTAGGCGAGCACTCCCGAGCCGGGCATGTCGACGGCCTGGTTGGTCTGGAAGGCCATCCAGAGCATGAACGCCTGCACGTGCCGGTCGGTGAACTCGTGCCTGATCACCTCCCACGGCGACAGCTGGGCGATCCGCTGCCAGACCCGGCCGCGCGGGTGCTCGCTCAGCCGCTGGTCAAGTGACGGGCCGAAGCCCACCGGAGTGAACTGCGCGCCGCTGAACGCCGACTTCACCTCGTCGTAGTCGGTCAGGAGCCGCAGGTACGCGTCCGCGTCGCTTCGATTGAAACGGGCGATCTCCGCCGCGGTGCGGTCCTTGTCCAGCCACATGGTGAGCTGCTCGCCGTCGGGGAAGGCGACGCAGGCAACCGGGTCGGGATCGACGTAACGCAGGCCGTAATCCCCGATAAGGCCGAGCTCGTCCCTGGTCAGCAGCGGGTTGACGCGGATGAGGGTGTGCCCGGTGGCGCAGGTGTCGATCTTGTAGCCGGGAAGCAGGAGCTCCTCGGTCGTGGTCCCGCCGCCCGGGACGTCCATGGCGTCGAGCACCAGGCAGCGGTAGCCGGCCTTGGCCAGGTAGCAGGCGGCGATCAGGCTGTTATGCCCAGCCCCGGCAACGACAACGTCCGCATCAGCAGTCACAACCCTCAAGTCTGCCCGCTAGTGAGTCGATGGTGAAGACCGCCAGGGCGATCCACATCAGCCCGTCAGGCACTGCGCGCGATCTCGTGGAACGCGCTGCGGTGGAAGACCATGGGCCTGATGTCGGGGTTCATCAGGAGCGCCTGGATCTCCAGCACGACGATACGGTGGTCGCCGGCCGGCACGGTCTTGAACGGCGTGCACTCCAGCCACAGCGTGGCGCCGTGGACGAACACCGCGCCGCTGTCGGCCCCCGCCCAGTTGACGCCCGCGAAGCGGTCGATGCCCTTCGCCGCCAGGGAGCGGGCGACGGTTCCGTGCTCGAAGGACAGCACCGACAGGCCAAGCGTGGGCAACCCCGCCAGCTTCGGCCAGGTCGAGGAGGTGTTCGCCACGCATACCGACACCAGCGCCGGATCGATGGAGACCGACGTGAAGGAGCTCGCGGCCATGCCCTCCGGCTTGCCGTTGATCATGCCGCAGAACGCCGTCACGCCCGAGGGAAAGCAGCCGAACGCCTGGCGAAGCAGAGCCTGGTCGAACCCCTCATCCGCGGCGGTGATCATGACTCGGCTCCCGGCAGGTACTTCTTCGCGATCGCGACCCACTCGTCGAGGGCCGGGGAGGTGTCGTACTCCGAGTCGATCAGGTACAGGCTCGGCGCGGGGCAACTCGCGCCGATCTCGACAAGCACGGGCCGCAGCGTCAGCTCAGGTGCGAGGGAGTGGCTGGCCGAGCCGCCGAGCATCAGCGCAAACGTCGGCAGGCCGCGCAGCTCCCCCTGGCCGAACTGGTCGAGGAAGAGCTTGAGCAGGCCGGTGTAGGTCGCCTTGTACGTCGGCGACGCGACGATGAGCGCGTCCGCGTCAAGGACGGCCCGCTTCGCTCGCGCCACCGCCGGGTCCCCCCAGCCAAGCAGGGCGGGCCCGATCTCGGCGAGCTCGATCACGGCCTTCGGTGGCGCGGAGGTCAGCTTCTCCGCCATCAGCTCCGCCGCCAAGCGCGTCCGCGACATTCTCTTCGGGTTCCCCACGATTACTGCAATCATCACGCCTCCTTGGTGCCGTTCCACCAATTCATCGAAGGCAGGTTTCCGTGGCCGCTGTACGTCGTAAAAGATCCATTGCGCTGCCTACTGATGGTTGCTGGCCTGCGATTTAACCCGCGGAAGGCAAGACCAGCGCAAAGAAGTTTTACGCGCGGTCCTCGTTCCCGAAATCACCGGCGGTAAGACTGGGACGTGTGGTGAGTCTCCGGAGGTGATCGCAGGTGCCCATGACATCAGCGGACTATTACCGAGCCAAGCGGGAAATCGACCGGGAGGCCCGCCTCCAGCGCTCGCCTCGTCGCGTTCACGACCTGGTCCGGGCCGCGATCCGCTCCGGTGAGCTGCGGAAGGGCGACAAACTTGACGAGCTCTCGCTGATCAGGCGCTTCTCCTCGAGCCGCAATGCCGTGCGCGAGGCGCTTCAGCTCCTCACCGAGGAGGGCCTGCTCGCTCGCTCGCCGCGCGAGGGCACGACGGTGGTCGCGGCCGTAGTCGAGTTGCCCCTGGACAACCTGATCGCCGAGGGCCTAGCCGACGAGATCACGGTCGAGCGGCTGAGCGACGAGCGAGTACCGTCGACGCCCAGCATCCGCGCCAAACTTCAGACCGAGGCGGCCGAGGTCGGCGCCATTGAGCACTTGTTCACGCTCCGCGGCGAGCCCTTCGGCGTGCTCACGAACTACTACCACGCCGATGTCGTCCAGCCGACGGGATGGGTCGGGTGCCCCGACCTCCCGACCGTGTTCGAGCAGGTTCACGGGGTGGCGGTCGGCTGGGTCGACACCACGATCGAAGCTCAGCTGTGCGAGCCGCGGACCATGCGCGTCCTCGGCCTGACCGAGCGCTTGCCCGTTCTCGTCAGGGAACAGATCACCTACGACGTCGACGGTCGCCCCCATGGTCTTTCCTACTCACACTTCCTGACCGATCGCGTCACCTTCAACGTGCGCAGCACGCCGAACACGATCCCGCACCGCGCGACGCGGCGGCAAAGCGCGTGAGCTGCGCCCTGCCGCCATGATCCGGGCCGCCACGGTCCGCGGCCGGCCTCAGAACGCGAGCAGGTTCTCCCGGAACGTCGGGTGCTCGTACGACGAGCGGATCAGGCCGCGCTTGCGCAGGGCGGGGCACAGGCCGTCGGTGATGCCGAGGATGTGATGGCGGGTCACCGGCTGGTAGAACAGGAACCCGTCGCCGCCGGCGACCTCCATCGCCTCACCCATCTGCTCGGCCACGGTGTCGAAGGAGCCGACGAACTCCATGCCGTAGTTGAACGGGCCCGTGACCAGTTCGCGGAGCGTCTTCCTGGTGGAGTTCTCCAGCCAGGCCCGCGCGGTGGTCGTCTCGCCGGTTCCGATCTCCTGCGGGACCGGGCCGTCGAGGTCGTACTTCATGTAGTCGATCGTTCCGCCGCTTGCGTAGCTCATCCCCCACAGGCGCATCTCGATCTCATCCTTGTCGTGGCGCTTCGCGGCGAGCCGGCGGCTGAACTCCCGGGCGTCGGCGTCGGTCTCGGCCACGACCGGGATGGTCATGAAGAGGATCTTCAGGTCCGCGGGCTTGCGGCCGTGCCGGACCAGGCGCTGGTCGAAGTCCTGGCGCAGCGCCTTCATCTCGTCGGGGTTCTTGCACAGCGCCAGGATCACATCGGCGTGCCTGGCCGCCAGTTCACGGCCCGGTTCCGAGTTGCCGGCCTGCGCGACCACCGGCCGGCGCTGCGGGCCGGGAATGGTGTTCAGCGGGCCGCGGCACTTGAAGTACTTGCCCTCGAAGTTGATCGGGTGCACCTTCGTGTAGTCCGCGTACCGCGGCTCGTCGTAGTCCAGCAGCACCGCGTCCGGGTCCCACGACTCCCAGAGAGCCGAGACGACCCGCATCCACTCATCCGCCATCGCGTACCGCTCGCCGTGGGCCAGGTGCCGGTCGTACCCGAAGTTCTGCGCCACCCGGTGCGACACCGAGGTCACCACGTTGATACCGGACCGGCCGCCGGTGAGATGGTCCAGGGTGACGGCCTGCCGCGCGGCCAGGTAGGGCGGGTACTGGATCGTCGAGACCGTGCCCACCAGGCCCAGGTGCTTCGTCGCCTGCGCGAGCAGCGGGATGTACGGCATCGGGTCGTTCTTCGGGACCATTTCGCCGTACTTCAGCGTGATTTCCATCGTGCCGCCGAGGGTGTCTTCGACCATGGCGGTGTCCTCGATGAACAGCAGGTCGAAGCCGCCGCGCTCCAGCGAGGTGGCCAGGTCGACGTAGATATCGGGCTTGGTCCAGTCGGCGCCGTTCGAACTGGCCCACGGGCCAGTCCACTGGTGGATGCCGGTGCTGTCGCCGAGGAACCAGCCGAGCTGAAACATGCGGGTCTCCTGTCGCGTGGGGATCGATGGTGGTCAGAACGCGAGGAGGTTCTCGCGGAAGTGCGGGAACTCGTACGCGGTCCGCGTGAGCCCGCGACGCTGCAGGGCCGGCACCAGTCCTTCGGTGATCTCGCCGATGTAGCGCCGCGAGGTGGGGCCGGAGATGAGGAAGCCGTCACCGCCGACCTCGGCCATGACCTCCCCCATGCGCTGCGCCACGGTGTCCGGGGTGCCCACCAGCGGGACGCCGCTGAGCATCCAGTTGGCGGCTGCCTCACGCAGCGTCTTGCCCTGCGAGTTCTTGAAGAAGTCGGCCAGCGTGCTGCGGTGGCCGTTGGTGGTCAGCTCGGGGACCGGCTCGTTCCAGTCGTAGACGGAGAAGTCGTTCTCGGTCAGCGCCGACAGGTGGGCGAGGGTCTCCTCCGCTTTCCAGTCGGTGACCTCGCGGTTCCGCTCAGCGAGCGCCTGGGCGTCTTCGTCGGTGTCGCCGAGGACGGGAGCGCAGATGAACATCATCTTGATCGAGTCCGGGTCGCGCCCGTACTTCTCGGCGCGTTGCCGCACGTCGTCGCGGTACTCCTTCATGGCGTCGATGCCGACGGCGGCGGACAGGACGGTGTCGGCGTGCCGGGCGGCGAACTCGCGTCCGCGGGGAGAGCCGCCGGCCTGGCAGTAGACCGGCCTGCCGTTCAGCGGCGGCAGGGTGTTGAGCGGGCCGCGGACCTTGTAGTACTTGCCACTGAAGTCGATGGGGCGCACCTTGGCGTAGTCGGCGTACGTCCCGGTCTCCCGGTCCATGACCACGGCATCCGGGTCCCATGAGCTCCACAGCGCTTCGACGACCGCCACGAACTCGTCGGCCCGGTCGTAGCGGTCGTCGTGCTCCCAGAGCTCGTCAAGGCCGAAGTTCTGCGCGGCGCGGTGCTCGCTCGATGTGACGATGTTCCAGCCCACTCGCCCGTTGCTCAGGTGGGAGAGCACCGCCTGAGCACGGGCGAGCAGGAAGGGCGGGTAGAAGGACGTCGACATCGTGGTGAAGATGCCGATGTGCTTCGTGGCCTTGGCCAGCACGGGGGCGAGCAGGACCGGGTCGTGTTTCGGCGCGTACAGGGAGTGCCTCAACTCGACCTCCATGCTCCCGCCGTACGCGTCGGGCACCATGGCCGAGTCTTCGATCATCATGTAGTCGAAGCACGCCCGTTCCAGTGACCGCAGGAAGTCCACGAAGAACTGCCCGTCGGCCCAGTTCTCGGCGTCGCGGCCGCCCCACTGCCCGCGCCAGGACTTCGGCGGCATGAAGTTCATGAACCAGCCCAGGTGGAACATGCCCGCCCTCTCCGTCATGTGTCGTCAGCTCCCCATCAGCCCGCGGACGCGCCCTTGGACGCCTGGCTCCAGTCGATCCACTGGTCCGAGCGCCAGGTGATCCCCGTGACGTCCGTTCGGAAGGCGGTGGTCGGCTGGATCTGGGCGATGAACGCGATCGGCGCCTGGTCGATGAAGATCCGCTCGGTGGCGTTCCACAGCCGTCCCGCGGCCGCGGTGTACGGGTCGGCTAGGGCGTCGGCCTTGGCCTTGGCCGCGTAAAAGGCCGGGTCGACCCACGCGCCCAGGTTGTTGCCGGCCGGCGACCCGTCGGGGTTCTTCGCCGTGTAGACGTTGAGCTCGTACGACGGGGTAAGCGTGATCGAGTAGTCAAGCAGCAGGAAGGCCTGGAAGGTGTGATCGGTGCGGCCCTGCCCGAAGGCCGCCGCCGGGACCTGCTTGATGGCGATGTTGAAGCCGGCGGCCTTGGCGTAGGTCTGGATCTGGACCGCCGCTTCCTGCATGTCGGGCTCGGCGGCGGACACCGTGAGGGTGTAACTCACGGGCGTTGACCGGCCTGCTTGCGCGAGCAAGGCCTTGGCCTTGGCCGGGTCGTAGCTGAAGTCGGTGAAGCCCGACCCGTCGTAGCCGGGTGCGTCGGAGCGCAGGAACCCGGGGCTCTTGCGGATGGCCAGGCCGTGGAAGACGTTCTGGATGATCTGGTCGTAGGGGATGGCGTACTCCATGGCCTGGCGGACCAGAGCGTTGTTGAACGGAGCCTTGTTCGCCAGCAGCGGCATCTCCATGTAGGAGTTCGGGTTGGGGGCCGACAGGATCGCGGTGCCCGGGCCCTTCTCCAGGGTGACCAGATCGGACGGTGCGATGTCGAGCGCGACGTCCGCGTCACCGGACTGCAGCAGGTTCACCCGCGTGCCCTCGTCAGGGACGATCTTGTAGATGATCGTCTTGACCTTGGGGGCGCCCAGGATGAAGTTGGCGTTGGCGGTGAGCGTCGCCGAGACACCGGGCTGGTAGTTGGTCACCGAGTAGGGACCGAAGCCGTAGTTCGGGTGCGTGGTGGTGAACTTGACCGCGTACGGGTCACTCGGGGTGGCGTGCGCCTTGAGGTACTTGGCGTCGTAGATGTACGCCGTCACGTTGGCGATCAGGCCGAAGAAGGTCGAGAGGTAACCGGGCTGGGCCAGGGTGACCGTGAAGGTCTTGTCGTCGATCTTGTGGAACTGCGTGATGGAGGTGATCTGCGGGTTCTGGATCGACGGCGAGATCGACGTCGCGGTGTTGAAGCGGCGCTCCCAGGACCAGATGACGTCGTCGGCGGTGAGCGGGTTGCCTTGCTCGCTGACCGCGTCGGCCAGGTGGAAGGTGATGACCTTGCTGTCCTTGCTGACGGTCCAGCTCTTGGCGAGGTACGGCCCGGACTAGGACACGTTCTGGGCGACTATTCCGTTCTTGCCGGACCCCTCGTACGCGTTGCGGTCCAGCGTGGCGCCCACGACGTTCATCGACGGCTCGAGGCCGCCGAAGCCGTTGTCGAGGGCCCAGGTCCAGCTGGTGTCGGGCGTGACGACGACCAGGGTGCTGCTGTTACCGCTGCCCCCGCCCCCGCCTCCGGATGAGTTCGGGCTTGAGCTGCACCCGGCGAGCGCGAGCACGCTGGCCATGATCATGGCGAGGATGAACAAAGCTCTTCTGGCCGACAAGGGAGTCTCCTTTGCGGTAACGCGGTGTTCGAGCGGGAAAGAAGACGTCGTTGTCAGTGGCTGCGGCGGCCGAAGACGCGCTGCCCGGCCAGGGCGAACGAGCCAACGGCGATGACCAGGGCGATGGCCGGGAAGACGAAGGACCACCAGCGGCCCACGGCGGCATCGGAGGCGCCGGTGGAGATCATCGATCCCCATTCCGGGGTCGGCGGCTGGAGGCCGACGCCCAGGAAGCCAAGAGTTGCGGCGATCAGTATCGCCGCGCCGAACACGAGACTCGCGTTCTCCAGGGCCGGCCAGCTTGCGTTCGGCAGTACATGGCGCATTGTCAGCGCGAACTCGCGCTCCCCGGCCATGCGGGCGGCGTCCACGTACGCGTCGGTGCGGACCTTGAGTACCTCGGTGCGCACCATCCGCGCCTGGTTGGGCGTCAAGATGATGGCCAGGGCGATGGTCAGCGAGAACACGGACGTGCCGAACACGGCGACGAGCGCGAGCGCGATCACCACCGCGGGGACGGCCTGGATCAGGTCGAGGACCCGGGCGAGGAACCGGGCGACCCAGCCGAGCAGGCCGCGGCGGGACTCGTTCATGCCGATGAGAAGACCGACCAGGATGCCGGCGGTCGTGGCGATGAGGGATGTCAGCGTCGCGATGATGATGTCGTTGCGGAACGCGGCGATCGTCCGCGAGAAGACGTCCAAACCGGTCGAGTCGGTGCCGAAGTGAAAGGCTCCGCCCGGCGGGAGGTTGGGCGCGCCCGCGACCGCGGTCGGGCTGAGCGGAACGATCCACGGCCCGATGACGGCGACCATGAAAACGACCGCCATCGGATAGACCGGGGCCCACGACCGGATGCCCGCCAGGACCCGCCTGACGGTAACCTTCGCCGCGGGAGCGGCGAGAGCCTCGTCGCTGACCGAGATGGTCGCGGTCATGACGCACCGTCCCGCGCCAGCCCGGGCCGCCGGCGCGGGTCGATGGTCATGTTGATGAGGTCGACGATGAGGAAGACCACCAGCGAGATCGTCGCGACGACAATCAAGAACCCCTCAAGCGCCGTGCGGTCGCTTGAGTTCACTGCGTTCACGCCGTAGAGCCCCATGCCTGGCATGGCGAAGAGCTGCTCGACGACGACGACGCCGCCGAGCATGAATCCGAAGAGCGTGCCCATCATGGCCACCGCCGCCGGGGCCGCCCGCCGCACGACGCTGAGGAGCACGGTCTTGCGCGACGCCCCGGCCGCGATCCGGAACCGGGTCGGTGCCGCGTCGACGGCTTCCTCGAGGGAGCGGAGGAAGATCTTGAGCAGCAGCGGCGTGTTCGCGATGACGAGGACGGCCACCGGGAGGACCAGGTGAGCGCAGAGCGAGCCGAACATCGCGCTGTCACCGGCCAGCAGCGCGTCAAGCAGCGGGAAGCCGGTTACCCGAGGATCGGGGGTCAAGGTCGGCGCGTAGCTGCCGTTCGGCGCGGGCAGCAGGTGGAACGTGGTGTAGAAGACGAAGATGCCAAGCACGCCGAGCACGAAGTCCGGGATCGCGCCCGCGGTCCTGGCATAGGGGACCAAGATCTTCGCGAGGACGCCGCGCGGCCGCAGCACCGCCACCAGGCCAAGCACCACGGTGAGCGCCGTGGCGATCACCATCGCGATCAACGCCAGCTCGATCGTCTCCGGCAGGCGCTGGGACAGCTCCCCCCACACCGACAGGCCGTCGATCATCGAGTTGCCGAACCGCAACGTCACCATGTTGTGCAGGTAGTGGACGAACTGCGAGAAGAGGCTTCCCGTGAGACCGAGCGAGGCCCGGATCTGCTCCCGCTTCGCCGTCGAGACGTTCTGGCCTCCGGTGAGGACCGCCACCGGGTCGCCGGGGATCAGCCGCACCAGGAAGAAGACCGCCACGGCGAAGAAGAAGAGGTGGACCGGGAGCGCGAGGACCCGGGTCACCCACCAGCGCTGTCTCCGCAGGGCCGCGAGCGCCCTGATACCCGCGCTCGCCCGGTGCCCGGTCATCACACTGCCTCCTCAAGCGAGGAGCCGCCAGCGGTGCCCGTCGAGGCCAGCGGACGGGCCGACCCGCGGTACGCCTCGATCAGGATCTTCGTGTACAGGTTCTTGCTGTGGTTGACCACGTCGTCCACCGGGCCGTGCTCGACGATCACGCCGTGCCGCATGACGACGATGTCCTTGCTCACGAACGCCGTGGCGGGCAGGCCGTGGGAGACGAAGATGAGTCCGGCCTCGTTCTCGCCGCAGTACCGCTTGAGCAAGTTCAAGACGGTGCCCTGGACCGAGACGTCCAGCGCCGATACCACCTCGTCACACAGGATGAGAGCCGGCTTGACGACGAGCGCGCGCGCGATCGCGATGCGCTGACGCTGTCCGCCGGAGACGTCCGTGGGCTTGCGGTCCACCATCCACGGAGCGATGCCGACCAGCGCGAGAGTCTCGTCCACGAGTGCGTCCGCCTTGGGCTTGTCCACGCCCAGGAGCTCCTGCGCGGGCCGGCGAACCGAGTCACGCAGCGTGCGCGTGGGGTCGAAGGAGGACGACGTATCCTGGCTGATCATCTGGACGTTCTTGCGGAACTCCCGCATGTCACGCGGCGTCATGTGGTGGACGCTGAGGCCGCGGTAGGCGACCCTTCCCGCGGTCGGCGTTTCCAGCCCGACGATGATCCGGGCCAGCGTCGACTTTCCTGACCCTGATTCTCCGACGATGCCAAGCCGGGTGGTGTGGTCGATGGTCAAGCTGACGCCGTCGACCGCCGGGCGCTGCTTGCCGTTCGCGCGCGGGCCACCGAAGTTCTTAGTGACGTTCTCGACCTCGACGATCGCTAGTGCGTGGCCGGCGGGCACGGCTCAGGCCCCCTTCGCCGGGGCGGTCAGCGCAAGCTCACGCTCGGCGGCCGCGAGCCAGCAGGCGACGCTGTGCCCGGCGCCGAGTTCGGTTCGCTGCGGCGGGACCGCGCAGGCGTCGCGTGCCTTGTCGCAGCGCGGACGAAAACCGCACCCGCCGGCCGGGTCGTGCTGGCCCGTGGCCGAGATCGGAATGGTGGGCAGGACGTCCAGGTCCGCGCTCTCCAGCGTGGGGACGCTGCGCATGAGGGCCTGGGTGTAGGGGTGCGCCGCGGCCTCGTCGAGCGTGCTCGCGGCCCCGTCCTCGACGATCCGGCCTCCGTACATGACGAGCATGCGTTCGGTGTACGACTGGGCGAGGTGGATGTCGTGGGTGACGAGGACCAGGCCCGTGCCCGTCTCCGTGGTGAGCGCGACAAGCAACTGCATGATCTCCCGCGACAGTGTCGCGTCCAGTGCGCTGGTCGGCTCGTCCGCGATGAGAAGGCGCGGGTTTCCCGCCAGGGCGAGCGCCACCATGACGCGCTGCCGCATACCGCCCGACAGCTCGTATGGCCGGCTCTTCATCACATCCTCGTGATCGGCCATGCCGACCTTGCGCAGCCACTCCGCCGCCTTGGCCTTGGCGTTCTTGCGCGAGATCGGCTGGGTGGCCCGCAGGATATCGATGAGCTGGCTGCCCACGGTCCACACCGGGTCGAGCGACGTACTCGCATCCTGGAAGACCATCGCGAGTCCGGGAATGCGCTGCGGCAGTCGCTTGCGCTTGCGCTGCGCGATCGAGGTCCCTTTGAAGGTCATGGCATCCGCCTCGATGACCGCGTTCGGATGATTCAGGACCCCGGCGATCGCCAGGCAGGTATTGGTCTTGCCCGAGCCTGACTCGCCGACGATCGCGACTCGCTCGCCCGGCGCGACGCTGAAACTCACGTTGTCGACGGCGGTGAAGTACCCCTCGGCGACCTTGTACCGGACGGTGAGGTTCGCTACTTCCAGCACCGCGGTCGACGCCGGCCTGCTCGTGGCGACGTCGTCGTCGCACGTGCCGTTGGTCTTCGTCCTCATATCAGCCTCCCTCGGTGGTGATCGGCAGCGGCGGTGATGCGGTGTAAGAATGCTCATCGGACAATGTTTCGCCTGCCTGCACCTGCCCTTTACGACCTGTTGCGCTGCGCTTTCCGCACCGTCAGGTACGTCATGCACATTTGCTGGAAACATTGGAGTTCTCACAGGTCAGTGGCCCTAATATGCGGCGTTTGGCGGCCTCGAACTGGCGCAGTTCGCGTCCAACTCCGCGTCCATTACGCCAGCGCGTTAAAAACGCGAAGCGCTGCGCGTCATATCGGTGATCGCCCTTGGATCTGGAACTCGTACGCCATGCGCACCAGTCCTCGTCTTGCAACGCCCACCCTACTCGACCATGATCGTGAAGGGTTGTTAGCGCTACCACGCTAACAACCCTACACGACACCAAAACCCTTCGTGATCATGCCGCTCGACGCTGCCGCCGGCGGCAGCGGTCAGGTATTGACGGCATCGGATTTGTCGGGGATCGTTCACGCTGGCCCGGTAATTGGACCGCTACGAACAGCAGCAGACACGGCGGCGCGCTCGCGCCTGGATGGACGGTGAGGTTCACGATGAAGCGATCCTTGGTACGCCCAGCCACGCTGGCCGCGGCCGCCGCCGCCCTCATCCTGGCGGCCGGCGCGCTCCAGCTGGAGCCGGCCGCGGCCGCCCCGTCCGCCCCGGGCACCGCCGCCGCCGGCGGCCCGGGCGCCGCCTCCTACTTCGACCTCGCGCGCAAAGACTGCCTCGGCACCGCCGGGAACACCAGCTCCAAGGTCTGGTACACGGTGGCGGACGGGGTGCTTTCCGACGTCTACGAGCCCACCGTCGACAACACCAACGTCGAGACGCTGCAGTACGTCGTCACCGACGGCGCTACCTTCGCCGACCTGCAGACCCGCGACATGACCTACACCGTGGCGGCCGACCCGACCGGCATGCAGTGCACGATCACCTCGACCGACGCCAAGCACGGCTTCCAGCTGGTCACCAGCTACATCACCGACCCCCAGCGGGACACCGTGCTGATGAGCACCCGGATCCAGCCGGCCAAGGGCAGCGGCACGGACGTCGGCAAGCTGCAGGTCTACGCGCGACTCGACGCGCACGTGAACGGCGACGGCGGCGGCGGGACGCAGAACGCCGGCGGTAACACCGGCGTCATCGACCCGCACACCGGCATCCCCGTCGTCTACAGCACCAACACCATCACGGAGGCGGCCAACCGCAGCTACGC
>VFSW01010548.1_pt1 | contig 13081 bp, 11 predicted proteins | sample 5358111 | NCBI WGS metagenome assembly VFSW01 (sample SAMN11554181, study PRJNA540505) | mine drainage metagenome | isolation source: sediment from site ElyBrook_90M | place: USA: Ely Copper Mine, Vershire, VT | collected 2017 | reverse complement strand
GTACACCACCGTCTCCATGGGGGTCCTGGCTCCCACCGTCGTTCTGCCCGCCTCCCGCGTCGGACTGCGGACCGCCGCCATCGTTCGGGCCACCGCCGCCGTCTGGCTGTGGGCTCCCGCCATCGGGCTGCGGGCTTCCTCCGTCGGGCTGTCCACCGCCGTCGTGGGGTCCGCCGCTGTCCTGCGAGGCATCCGACGAAGCATCGTGCGAGGCGTCTTGTCCGGCATCCTGTCCCGCGTCCGGGTGTTCGTCCTCGTCCTTGCGCCGACGGGCTACTTCGAGGTTCCACGCCGCGTCGGTCCATCCTGGGCGAAGACGCAGAGCTTCTTTGTACTGGTCGATGGCGTTTTGCCAGGAGTGCTCGGAGAAGTACGTATTCCCGAGGTTGTACGCGGCCTGCGCGCGGAGGGTGGTGTCGATGTCTTCAAGCGGCGCCCCGGGGCTACCCCGGACGACCGCACGCATTTCGTCTTGTGCCCTGTCGTACCCTTCGGGGACAGCCGCGTCGGGTCCGAGTTCTTGCAGTCGACCGCCGTCCCCTGGGGGAATTTCGGTACGGTACCTCGCAAGGCCGCGGTCCATGTGAGTCCCCGCGTTGGGCACGCCGTCTCCCGGAGCGGCTTCGTACGATTGCAATGCGTGCGTAAAATCCCGACGGCCGTACGCTCCGTTGCCATCCCGCACGTGGGGTTCTTGCTCGGTCCGGGCGGGAAAAGCCCACACGGTGAGCACGGTAAGAACAACCCCGATGCCCGTGGGAATCGCCCACGGGGGAGGTGTCCACGGGGTATTGCGCTTGCGCCGGCTCACGCCGTGCCCTCGGATTTTCTACGCCGACGGATGACCCGCTCGGGGAGCACCGACGCCGCGAAGAGAAGTACAAACGCTGGGAGAAGCACCGGGAGTACGAGTTCTTCGTAGGCGGTGCGCTGGGTCTCGGCGACTTCGTTGCGTCGCAGCCGCGCGAGGGCACGGCGAACGGCCTCGATGCCCACTTCGCCGGTGTGCGGGCGAAAGTACTGCCCGTGTCCCTCGGCAGCGACGGTGCGCAACTGTTGTTCCATCTCCGGGGTAAACTGCGTGTGCTTGATCTCGCCGTGGGTGTCCCGCTCGTAGCCCACGGAGCGCCCGTCGGGGGTGTACGCCGGGATGGGTTCTGGCGCGGCGCTGCCGATGGCGTCGATGTAGATCTGGATGCCATCGGCGGCGGCTTCGCGGGCGGCGGCCACGGGGTCGCCATCGAGGTCTTCGCCGTCGGTGACCAGGACGATGACTTTGCTTCGCCGGGCGGCAAGAGGATCCCGATGCAAGAGTTCTCGCGCGGCGGTGATCGCCCGGCCGATGGAGGTGCCTTGGACGGGAAACTCCCACGGGTGCGCGTCACGAAAAAATCTTAGGGCGGCTTCGTGGTCGGTGGTGAGTGGGTACTCCATGGTCTCGCCTGCGAAGAGCACGACGGCGATGCGGTCGCCGGGTTCTTCTTCGAGCAAGCGCACGAGTTCGGCTTTTGCGCGCTCAATGCGGGAAGGGGCCACGTCGCGGGCGAGCATGGACTTTGAGAGATCCAGTGCGACGACGATGTCAATGCCCCGTCGGGCGACGACTTCGGTGCGGGCGCCGTGCTGCGGTCGCCCGGATGCCAACCCCAGGAGACCCAGGGCAAGGAGAAGAAGAACAGCGCGGGCGGCGCGAAAGCCCGTGGGAGACCCGTCGCGGAGTTGAAGGACGAGCGGGAGATCCCCGAAGCGGGCGAGGGCCCGGCGACGCTGGAGGGTCGCCCACCCGAGGAGCCATCCAACGAGCGGAACGACCAGAAGGGCAAAGAGTCCATGGACGTGGCCAAACCTCACGGAAACCTCCGGAGGCGGGTGGAAGCGAGGGTGGCTTCGACGAGCAGAAGCCCGATGGCCAGAAGGGCGAGGGGGGGGTAAAGCTCGCCGTAGCGCGCGCCGGCGTCGGCGAGCTTGCTGCGTTCAAGATGGTCGAGGATGGTGTGAAAGCTACGTTCCAGCGAGGCACGGTCGACGGCGCGAAAAAACTGTCCTTGGGTGGTACGGGCGATCTCGTCGAGCAGGGCCGGATCAACGGGAAAATGCGCTGTGGCGAACACGGGTCGTCCCGCGATGTCGATGCCAGTCTGTACGGGCGCTTCGTCTGAAGTGCCTACGAGGATGGTGTACACCTTGACGTGCAGCGCTGCGGCGAGCTGGGCGGCTTCGTGCGGGTCGATGTGCCCGGCGTTGTTGGCCCCGTCGGTGAGCAACACTACGACTTTGGAGCGGGCATCGCTACGGCGTAGACGGTTGAGTGCCGTGCCGAGTCCGTCGCCGATGGCCGTGCCCGACCCGTCGATCATGTCCAGGTTCAACGCGCTGACGGCGTTTTGCAGGACGGTGTAGTCCAGGGTCGGGGGCACGAGCGTAAACGCCTCGCGGCCAAAGACCACAATGCCGATGCGGTCACTCCGCCGTCGCTGGATGAAATCCCGAACGACTTCCTTGGCGGCTTCGATGCGCGAAGGCTGAAGATCCGCGGCGCGCATAGAACCTGAGAGATCCAGCGTGAGGACGATGTCGATGCCCGAAAGTTCGAGCGCGTCGGGCTGGTCGATGCGTTGCGGGCGTGCGAGCGCGAGGCCCGTGACCCCGAGGGCGACGATGCGAAGGGCCGGGGGGAGATTGACCAACCGTGAGGCCAGCGTCCGGGGCATCCGGGCAAAAGCCTTGCCCTGGGAAACCATCAAACGTGCCGTGCTCGCCCCGGGCGACCCTTCAACCGGTCGTAGAACCACGGTGGCGACGCCCCAGACAGCCAGGGCGAGGGGGAGAGACACCAACGCCCAGGGGTACTTCAGGGTCACTTCCCAGCCACGGATGTAAATAACCGTCTGGAGGGCAACGGCGATGGGCAGGGCGATTCCGACGGCAATGGCCGTGGTTTCGAGCACTGTGCGTACGAGGGGCTTCACGACGCGTTCCCTGATGTGCTCCCGGGGGTACTCCCGGGCGGGCTCCCAGCAAGCCGTGGCGTCTCTGCGGTGGAGACGGGTGCAGCGACCGGGCGCCCGCGCGCGACGATGCCGTAGGCCGAACGCAAGATCTCGTCGCTCTCTTCGTGGGATGGCACGTACCGGGCAAACTTGACGAGGTCACACTCCGAGAGCAGCCGTTCGACCTCGATCATTGGGACGCCCGGGAGGGGATCCCGCCGGAGGGTGAACAGGATCTCGTAGGTGGTCATGTCGATGGCGTCAAAGCGACGGGTGCCTCCGAGGTAGCGTCGGATGGCATCGGAGAGAGCGTCGTACCAGTCCTTGGTGAGCCCTCGGGTGAGAAGGTCGCTGCGGGCGATGGCGTCGAGTGCCTCCATGGCGACGAGATACGGATGCCGCGGGGGTGGCGGCGGAGGTACGGGCTTGGGGCGTGAGCGGGCGTAGGCGGCTGAGCCGAGGGTGGCGAGGACGAGGACGAAAGCGCCGTCGAGACCGAGGGTGACGTAGCGGGCGGTGAGCGCGTCGCGAAAGACCTCGGCGGGCGGGGTGACGTTGCGTGGTCCAGGGTGGGTGAAATTACCGAACACGGACCGTACGCGAAAGTGCACTGCGGGGGTGCATACCCGAGAGATCTCGTCGCCGGTGTTGAGCCGCGCCGGCATGGAGCGGATGGCGACTTCGGCGGCGCGAAAGGGCTGGACGGCGACGACGACCTCGGTGGCAATGCGTCCGTCACCCGCGGTGTGCACCGACCGATCGCGGTCGGGTTGGTCCCGGGCGTAGTCCATCTCGATGGCGGGCTGCTGAAAAGCCACGACGTCGGGGTCAAATTCGACGCGGTCGCGAGCGCGGTACGCAAAGCGGTACGTGATGAGCACCCGATCGCCGACATGGGGATTTTCGGGCTGCAGGTGCACGGTGATGGTCGGTGCGTGGGCAGGGTCGACGGCGTCGGGTGTACACGCGCCCTCGGCGACTGCGAGGTCCGCGGAAGCGTCAGGGCGCGGAAGGGCTGCGTCGGTGGTCTGGGCGTGTGCGGAACCGTGCACGAGCAACGTGGCCGTGAGGGTGACGGCAGAGGCGTGTGCGTTGAGCTTCATCCTGCGTGCATCCTCCGGGCTCGGCGACGAAAAAACTCGGCCAGGGGAGTGATGTACGGGCGGTTGGTGACGATGGAAACGTGATCGAGTCCGAGGCGTTTGAAGAGGGAATCGCGCTGGACTTTTTGTTGGACCACCCAGCGGCGGTAGGCTTCGCGGACGGCTTTGCTGGACGTATCGACGGCTTGGATCGGGCCGCCTTCGAGGTCTTGAAAGGCGGCCATCCCGACGTCGACGAGTTCGTCCTCACGGGGGTCGGACACACTTACAGGGACGATGTCGTGCCGGGCTGCAGCGACGCGGAGGCTGTGTTCGTAGTCGTCGGAAAGAAAATCGCTGACAACGAAGGTCACGGCGCGCCGGCGGGAGAGATGACCGAGGACTTCGAGGGCGCGAGAGAGGTTGGTTCCGCGTCCCCGGGGGACAAACTGTAGGGTCTCGGCGACGACCCGCATGACGTGTCGCGGGCCTTTCTTGGGCGCGATGACTTTTTCGACGTCGTCGGTAAACAACACGAGTCCCACGCGGTCGTTGTTTTTGACAGCGCTGAAGGCGAGGACGGCGCTGACTTCGGCCACGAGGTCGCGTTTGAACATCCCGCGGGTGCCAAAGCCCTGGGAGCCGGACATGTCAACCAGGAGCATCACGGTCATCTCACGCTCTTCGCGAAAGACCTTGACGTGCGGTGCACTCGTGCGGGCCGTGACGTTCCAGTCGATGAAGCGCACGTCGTCGCCGGGTTGGTACATACGCACTTCGTCAAAGGCCAGACCACGGCCTTTAAAGACCGAGGCGTAGGTCCCTGCGAGTTGGTCGTTCGCCAGGCGCGCCGTGTGGATCTCGATCTTCCGCAGGCGCTTGAGGAGCTCCTTGGGAATCATCTGCGTACGTCGCTCAGGGAACTTCGACGGCCTCGAACACCCGCGAGACCACCTGGTCCGCGGTGACCTCCTCCGCCTCGGCTTCGTACGTGAGAGACACCCTATGCCGTAGAACATCCATCCCCACGGCCTTGATGTCCTCTGGGATCACGTACCCCCGGTGCTGAAGAAAAGCCCTTGCCCTTGCGGCCATGTTAAGCGCGATGGTCGCCCGCGGCGACGCGCCATACCGGATCATCGGTGCCAGTTCTTTCAGTCCGTGCTTTGCCGGCTCGCGCGTGGCAAACACGATCGAGACGATGTAGTCCTTGAGTTTGTCGTCTACGTACACCTGGGGAATCACCGCCCGGGCGGCCATGATTTGCTCCGACGTCACCCTGGGCTTCGCTGCAACCGCGGTCTCCGCCGTCTGCCGATCCATGATTGACCGCTCTTCTTCCCGCGTGGGGTATCCAACCTTGACCATCAGCATGAAGCGATCGATCTGGGCTTCAGGCAGGGGGTAGGTGCCCTCTTGCTCGATGGGGTTTTGCGTCGCCATGACGATGAAGGGCTCTGGGAGCTTGAAGGTCTGGTCGCCAATCGTCACCTGGTTTTCCTGCATTGCCTCCAACAGCGCCGATTGCACCTTGGCGGGCGCGCGATTGATCTCGTCGGCGAGCACCAGGTTCGCAAAGATCGGGCCTTTCTTTGCTGTGAAGCTTCCGTCCCCCGGGCGGTAGATCACCGTCCCGATGAGATCCGCGGGGAGCAGGTCAGGGGTAAATTGCACCCGGGCAAACTGCGACTGGATAACATCGCAGAGCGTGCGCACCGTGAGGGTCTTTGCAAGTCCCGGCACGCCTTCGAGAAGCACATGCCCCCGGGCCAAGAGTCCGATGAGCAACCGTTCGACCATGGACTGTTGTCCGACGATGACCTTGCCGACCTCTGCAAGGATGTCGTCGATGAAGCGAGACTCGGCCTGGACGAGTTCAGTAAGTGCGCGGTTGTACGACATGGGCGTTGGCTCAGGTGCTGTGCAGGGGGATGTCCATGGAGGCGGTGCCCCGCGGCCATCCGAGGCGCCGCGGCATAGCCCAGCCGGGCCCTGTCACGCAACCTCCCGCACAAACCGCCAATCCCTCGGGAGTATTCCTGTCGTCCCGACGAGCGAGCCCCCCCCGGCCCGCGCACGAGGTCAACCGGGAGTGAAAATAGGAGAAGGGCGGTGAAGCTCTCGCCGCATCGCCCTTCGTAATGTCCGTACCGCGATGGCCGTGGTGGCGCGAGACGAACCCCTAGCACACAGGCCAGGTGGGACCCTCTGGACTCGCTTCAGGCTTCCCGGTGATAGCTCCGGGCTTGCGCACCGCGGATCGGTCGGGCCCCTGATTCGTGCAATGTCGGGGGTTACGTGCGCCTCCTCTCGCTTCCTCGCAGAGGGACAAGCCATACCATAACCTTCCCGCCGAGATCTTCAAGCCTGTTTGTGCCGTATCTCTTTTCCGACGGATCCATCGTCGGTACTTTTTACGGGTGCGCCTCGTCGACGGCCCATTCTCGCTGGCGCGCCGGCGCAAGGTCGCCCTCGGCTCGGTTGACCATCCAGTTGACCTCACTCTGGACGTCGGTGTCCGTCGGAGGCCAGTGGCCGTACCGCGGGGTTTCTCCCGGCCCGGAGTAATCCGCCCAGAAGACCCTACCCTCGTCTGGATCGCGCACGTCGAGGTGGATGAACACCGAGTTGGGGTAATACCCAACGCCCGCGTCCGGGAGGGTTCTGCAAAAGTCTCGGAGGTCTTCGTACGGGACACCTTGGAGGCGAAAGTCCAAGGCCCGCGCGTGGGCGTGCCGACTGGCGCCTTCGCCCGGGCGGTACCCACTGATGATCTCGACAGGATGGCCTGGAAAATGGTCGATCACGGCTTGGAGCATTTGCAACAGACGTGGGTGCAGCACCCGTGCCGTCGTGGCTACTTCGACCACGGGGTCGTGGGTGTGTGTGTCGTGCGGGACGGAAACACCCGGGCCACGCGCGTGACCGCGCACCGACGGTTCGTCGGCGAGGTTGAGCCCGGCCGCGGGCGCCATCCGTCGGAGCTCTGCGACGGCAGGGGGAAGATCGAGGGCAAAGTCTCGCCCGGGCTGCGCAAGGAGGGCGACCGCGGCCATCCCGCGGAGCGTGGGCCGTCCAGAACAGTCTGTGAGCGATCCCGTCCATCGCGGGGCGTCATGACCCCGCAGGCGGAGGACCTCGACCGCAGGGTGAAGACACAGATGTTGGATGGGAGAATGCCCGGAGCCTTCGCGGTGGCGATGGATACGGACTTCGGTGACGGGAAGTACCACCTCGTCGCTGGTGCCCTCGGCCGCGGCGGCGGCCAGACGGCCAGCGACGTGATGTCTGTGCGAAGTCGCAGGGGTTGACTGTGCCGCGGTGACGGCGGGGAAGAGTACGAGGGAGAGGGCTGTGAGTTGGCCGCGGAGTCCCATGGACAGAGATTGAGCACGAATCGGGGCGGATGGACAACCTGACGACAAGAGGGGGTGTGCGTCGCGGAAGATCCCCAGGGCGAATTCGGGCGGACAACCCCTTGCACGACGGGGAGGAAGAAGGCATCTATGAGCGGACTCCCGGGCGGTCTGTGGTCGCGGGGACGGAATCACACCTTGAAGGGGTAGCGACCTCATGCCGCGTGAACGTGAACGCGAGAGAAAATCCTGGCGCGAGATCGACCGAAGCAAAGACCACAGCTATCAAGCTGCGGACACTTTTGGCGGCGCCAAGACGACGGCCAAGCCCACGGCGGCGTCGCGAGAGTACCGGGCGGCGTTGGAGGCGCTGTTTCAAAAAAAGCCCGAGGCGGCCGAGAAGATCGAGAAGATCTTGCCGACAGTGGCGCTTCCGCGGGTGATCGAACCCGTCGCTGAAGGGGGCACCCACCGTCGACAAGACCTCCTACGACGGGTGAGCGCGGCGCAGGGCTCCAAGGCCATTTCCGACGCGATTGATGCGTTTCTCGCAGCGGGGCACGCGCTCCCTGACGACCAGGAGGTCTTTCTGCAGATGTTGGAGCACCGGGATGAAGACCGTGTCCGGGAGGCGCTGGTCAAGCTCGAACGCCTGCTCATGGGACAACTCCCCAAGCGCAAACCTGTGCTGGTACAGCGTCTCAAGCGTCTTGAAGAAGTCGCCGACGAAGCCGCTACCCGCGACGCAGCAGCGCTTCTTCGCCGCAAGGTGGCCTGACCTCCCCACGCGGGGTTCTACGCGTACCTCCGTCGCTGCAATCACCGCGCGAGTGCTGGGGAGGCCTCCATCCGTGGCATCCTTGGAGCGTGCGTCACACGGTTGTCCTTGCCTGCCTCGCCCTTGCCCTGCTGGGCTGTGCCAGCAGCACGACACGTAGCATCGGCCCCGAAGACGTCCCCGTCGCCTCGCCCACCGACCTTTCACGCGCCCCTTCGACCGACGGCGCCCTCCTCTCCAGTGGCGTCTCCGTGGCCCTCGACGCCGGGACGCCGCCCTCCGACGCGGGGACCTTTGCGCTGCAAGGCCGCTGGCGCGTCGTTGACTGGGTGCACACCGCGCCCGACGGCGGAGTTCTTCATCTCACGGACAACGACAGCATGGTCACCCGCCCTGGCAGCGGCGCGACGTATGCCCTGCGCGTCAACGGCTTTCTCACCCTCCGCCCGACGTCCATGCACTTCTCTTTTGGCACGCAGATCAACGGCCACTTCTACGCCGTCAACCCTGCCAGTTCTCCCGGGAGTCCTCCCGATGCCTTCAGCGCCACGGGCATCTCCACCGTGGGTATCCTCGACGAGCTTTCGGGTACATTCACCCCCGCCGTCGGCTCTGTCGTCTTTGCCTTCGTCCGTCGTCCAGATGGCCGCATCACCCTCCGTACCTCCCGACTCGACGGCGTCTCTCTCACCACCTTTGCGTCTGTCTCGACCGATTCGCCACCCATCCCCACACTCCATCTCTTTGCGCTCGCGCAGCTTGTCCCGGGCGTCACGTCCAGGCCCTTTGCCCACCCACGAGTCTCCATCTTCTGGGATCACCCTGGTGCATCTCCCATCCTCGAAAGCTCCACGTCCCCGATTGTCTTTGTCTCTGGTTCCGCGGTCTTTCCCGTCGTGCAATCCATTGCTCCGCCCCGGGGATCGGTCGGTTCCGTCGGCGGTGTCTCGGTCGCCGTGGGCTATCCCCTCGTCTACGACGACGTCAACGCCAACGGCCAGTGGGACGGCCCGCCCGACCTCGCCCGCGCCCTTGGTCCCATGGCCGTTGTCTTTCGCGGCAACGAACCCCCCACCGACGCGTACGCTTTGTCCCCGTTTGCCGACTGTGCGCCAGGGTACACCCTTGCCCTCCTCCAATCCGACGCTCCCTCCGCCGTGTCTACCTTTCTCCCATGGGACACCACCCACGGTGTCGCACCCGACGTGTCCGTCGCTGCGATGACCCTCACACAGGGTGTTCCGCATCTTGTCGGCCCGCCGTAGTCTCGCCGCGGTGAGCCCCACGCGTAACTTTCATCCCGTCTGGCTCGGCACGGTGGACTACGCCGTCGCCCACGAGATCCAGCGTTCACTCGTTGCACAACGCACCCGCGGGGACATCCCCGACACGTTGTTGCTGTTGCAACATCCCCCCGTCATCACCCTCGGCCGCGGCGCCCACGCCGAGAACATCCTCGCCTCACGCGAATCCCTCTCCGCTCGGGGAATCTCAGTGCACGAGACCGAACGCGGCGGGGATGTCACCTACCACGGTCCCGGACAACTCGTCGGCTATCCGATCTTCAGTCTTTCGCCCGACCGACAAGACGTCCGTCGGTACGTCCGTGATCTCATTCGGGTGATGTCTCTCGTGTGCGCCGAGTTCTCGGTTGGCGTGGGTCCCCGGGATGCGGCCATCGGCGCGTGGGTAGACCTTGCTTCTCCGAGCACCTGGCCCGGCGAATCCATGGCTGTACGTCCTGCCAAGATCGGTGCCGTCGGCGTCAAGATTTCCCGTTGGGTCACCATGCACGGTTTTGCCCTCAACGCATCGCCCGCCCTCGGTGACTTTGACCTCATCGTTCCGTGTGGCATCCGTGAGTATCCGGTTACGTCACTCGCCGCGCTGGGCGTCGCAACCGTCCCGAGCGTTGCGTCGCTCGCGCGCAAAACGGTCGGGTATGTCGAAGAAGTTTTTGACGCCCGGGCACTGCCCTGGGCTACGGAACTGCCAACGCTGGGTCAGTGACCCGCGTGCGGATCGGTCGCGGGGGCGTTGTGGTGTACGCCAATGTGTCGCTCGGCATGGTTGAAAGGACCGGGCACCGGATGCCCCTCGCGGTCGAGAAGGTCGAGCACGATGGTATGATCGCCGTCCTGGAGGTTGTGAATGGTGTACGGCACCCATGACGTGAGTTCGGGAAGGGCTGTTCCGTCGATGGTCGGGCGCACGCGAAAGCCGTGTTCGCCAATGTCATGCTCGGGGATGTTGGTGAGATACCAATCGAGAAGGATGTTGTCTGCGTCGGGACCGGTGTAGTCACCCTTGGGGCGGGAGTACGTCAGCAACGGGGCGTGCGGGTTGAAGTGAATGTCCGTCGTGTGCCCGACGTGAAACACCACCATCGCAAACGCCCCTTCGGTCTTGACCGATTCGTGGGTGTCCCATCCGGGAAAAGCTCGGAGGACGTGGGTACCTTCGGAGAGGTGCTGGAGGTTGCAGACGTCGCCGCAGTGCGTGGGGTCGTCCACGCGAATGTACGGGTTGTCATCCAGAATGAGATGAATGTGTCGGTGGTCGGCAGCGTCCGCGACGTTGCGCCAGTGCTCCACCGCGAGGCGAACTTCAACGTGATCTTCCCGCACGGTCGCTCCGTTGGCGGGAAAGACAATTCGCACGCGCGGCGTCGGCGCGGGAACTACCCGGCGCGTCCCCGCGGTGATGCTCACGGGCGGCGGTGGTGGCGGTGGTGGCGTCGGCGCGACGGCGACAGGCGCGCTTGCGTCTGACACCACGCTCCCGTCCGCGGGTGCGTTGGTGACGCGGGATGCCGCAGCGTTGACCTCGTTGCCCGTAGCGGTCGTTGCAGCCGTGGGGGCAGGGGAGGTGTCGTGTGAGGCACCGCAGCCGATGGCGAGCGTGATCGCAAGCACCGGGGAGATAACGTACAGAATGGGACGAAGACGCATGGGAAAGACCTCGCGAATGTAAACGGATCCGTACACGGACATACCGCCGTGGGGTCTTCTCGGCAATGGGTGGGCGCTGAGGGGGAGACGGCGGTCAGAACGCGAGGTTGACTCCGAGGGAGACGACGTCGAGCGAGGCCGTGAACACCCCGCGGTTGTTGGTGCACGCCCCGGTGCCCGCCATGTTGCTGTCGCTGCACTGGGCGTTGGTCACCGCGCCGGTGGTTCCGATGGTGCGAATGCCTGCGTTGGCGTCGGTCACGGTCTGCCCGGGGGCGGCGAGGATGCCCGTGTTGTCCACCGTCGAGATGAATTGATGCGCATAGGCGAGGTTGATCGACCAGCGGTGCGCGATCCGCCACGTTGCGCCCGCGTGGACAGAAAACGTCTGTGTGCCCGGAAGATCCAGGTTCATGTACTGCGGCGTTTCCGAGCCCGTCTCAAAGGCCACGCCCGCGCGCACGGCGAGTTGGTCCGGGAGGATGTTCCAGTCGCCGCCGACGCGGACGCCCCAGACGTTGTTCCATTGGTGAGGAATGTTCACGGATGGCAACGGCGCTGCAAGACCACACGCCGCGCCGCCCGTCCCCGGCGCGACACACACCGAGTTTCCCGGTCCGTGTGAAAATCCAATGTTCAAACTGTCAAACGCCGACGAGCCTTCCCACGTGCCGTCCACCTCGATGTCCGCGACTTCGTCCCGCATCGGGTTGTACGCCCGCTGGGGTTCTGGGTCGTTCAAGCGCTGTGCACCTCCGCGCGGGATCACCACGCGACCGCCCACGCGCACCTGTTGCGGCATCGCAACGCTCATATCGTCTACGCCAAAGTGCGGAGTATTGAGATGCAGCGCCGGGTTCTGGGCGTAGTGGTACATATCCGCGTTCCCCGACCCGCTCGCCGAAACCGGCGTGGTCAAGTGCGCGTTGACGCCAAACTGCAAAAACCTCGTCGGGGTAAACAACGCCCCGAGGGATCCCGCAAAGAAAAACCCGGTTGCTGTCACCGACGTCTGGAGGTCTGACCCCGGGGACTGCGATGCATTGGCATTGGCCATGGTCGTAAACGACAGGTTTGCCAGGGACGGTTCGATCGTGGCGCCGAGTCGAAGCACCCCGGGGATCACCTCGTACGAAGCCCCGATGGCTGCGTGGACGATGATCAGGTTTTCACTCATGAGTATGTACCGCGCAGGGTCCGGCGCGAGCACCGAGGTCCCGTTGGGAAGCGTGGCGTTGACCGTGTCCGGGTACGAAGTCTGTCCCACGGAGTTGGGGCCGTAGAGCCCTAGACCAATGCCAAACCTACGGTTGACTGCGTACGTGGCCAGAATGTTGGGCGCGACAAAGGGCGGTGCGTTGTTGCACACCTGCGGATACCCCGCGCCGGCATACGGCCGCGCGAACACCGTCTGGGGATTGCCCGACGACGGCCCGCCGAGGTCAATCTGCGGCGAGCCGTGAAGTCCGTCGTACACCCCCGCGCGCTGAAAACAATTGTTGTCCATGGACACGTTGGCGCCGATGTACACCTGCAACGGGTGACCTTCGGGCGCGCCCGTGCCAATGCCCGCGACGTTGAGCATCAACGCCGTCGGGTCGCTCGCTCGGGCGACAAACGCTCCCGCGCGGCCGTCCGCTACGGTGCCGTTCTCCACGGTTTCAAACCCACCTGCACCCGCAGTCCCCCCGCCAAGCAGTAGGGCCGCCCCCACGGCCGCGGCCGCATTCCGTACCTGCATGCTTCCTCCGGCGCCAAGGTAGGGGTTCCCACACGGTGGACGCAAGCACGAAACCCTCGGGGGGAAATCTCTTGGATGACGCATGGCGCCATAAGGCAGTCCCCCCGGGATTAATACCCCGATCTGGACACCCCAGCATACCGCCGGGCGGCGATGGGGGGCGGGTTGGTATAGGACTATTAG